>Ga0207695_10000805_pt1 | contig 58443 bp, 50 predicted proteins | sample KBSC54metaG_FD_184354 | JGI IMG/M metagenome (GOLD analysis project Ga0207695, IMG submission 184354) | Corn rhizosphere microbial communities from Kellogg Biological Station, Michigan, USA - KBS C5-4 metaG (SPAdes) (version 2) | ecosystem: Host-associated > Plants > Roots > Rhizosphere > Soil...
GTGCTCATCGCGCGGCTCGCCAATCCATGAAGATGGCCCACTGACTGGAAAGCCGGATGCGAGAAATTCGCCCGTCCGGTTTGGCGGGAGGGGAGGCCGAACTCAATCGGCCTTCCCTACCCCGATAACATTCGGAAAAATCGACCGCGCCATGGCGCGATCATCGCGTCCCATTGAATCATTCCAACAAATTTTTGCTTTTGTCGCGCCGCAACTTTTTCTAAGATCACCTCCAACTTTGGAAGGAGCATCGAACATGATCACTCTCAGCGACGCGCGGCGAATCATTGCAGCAGCCGAGAAAAAAGCGCAGGACATCGGCCAGCCGATGAACGTGGCGGTGGTGGACGCGGGGGGAAACCTGCTGGCTTTCGAGCGGATGGAAGGGGCCTGGCTCGGCAGCATCGACATCAGCATCAAGAAGGCCTGGACGAGCCGGGCTTTCGATATCGAGACCGGCGAGCTGGGAAAGAACAGCCAGTCGGGCGATCAATTCTTCGGCATCCATGCCTCGAACTCCGGCAAAGTGATGATCTTCGCCGGCGGTGTCCCCCTGAAGCGCGGCAAAGAAATCGTCGGCGCCGTCGGAGTCTCCGGCGGCTCCGGTAAACAAGACCAAGCCGTCGCCGAAGCGGGAGCGAAGGCGCTGCAGTCGTAGGGCGATTACGCAACGATGGACTGTTGACGTAACCAAGGCCCGGCATTAAGAATGACGCGCCGCCGCGATGGGATCGCGCGCGTTGCCAGACTGCATCCGGAGACATCACGCCAAAACTCACTCTGCAGGTTCGAACCCAGGACAACCCTGGTCGAGTTGATCGCTACCCGAGATCTCCCGCATGGATTGTCAGTGAGGAGCGTGAGTCGTTGGTATCTGATTGATCCTACGGGATTTGTGGCGATCGGACATTTTGGGGAGCCGGGACGCGCCCTGCGCCCCATTTGTCTCACCGAATCGAGTGCCGACTATCGGATATGGGCAGGGCGATTTGGATTTGGTAGGGTGTTCGGCCTGTCATGGAATCGCTTCAAGGCCATTTGCTGATCGCTTCGCCGCGGCTGATGGATCCGAATTTTGCGCGCTCGGTGGTGCTGATCGTTCAGCACAACGAGAGCGGCGCGATGGGGCTGATTCTCAATCGGCCGCTGGATGTGAACGTGCAGACGGTCTGGGAGCAGGTGAGCGAAACGCCTTGTTTTCTCGAAGAGCCGATGCATCAGGGCGGGCCGTGCGAGGGGCCGCTGATGGTGCTGCATGATGATGCCAAGCTCTCGCAAATCAGCGTCATCCCCGGCGTCAACTGGAGCACCGAGAAGGAGGCTCTGGAGCAACTGGTCGTGCAGAACAACGGCTCGATGAAATTCTTCGTCGGCTATGCCGGTTGGGGAGCCGGGCAACTGGAAGGCGAGCTTGAGACCGGCTCATGGCTGACTGTCGCGGCTAGCGAAGAGATGGTTTTTTCTGAATCCGAAGATCAGTGGGAACAGCTTCGCCGGCGGCTGACGCTGACTTCCACATATCCCTGGCTCGATCCGCGATTCATTCCTGACGATCCCACCGCCAATTAATTGTCAACCCATCCTTCTCAAGCAGAGCCTGCCGCGGCATGCCGCTTGCGGCTTCACGATTGTCGCGAATAGGAGGTCACCAATGGCCGAGCAGATGAGACCGGCATCCGAAGAACTCGCTCCCGATCCCGCACGTGCCTACGAGCGGGCGCAACCCGAAAAAGAATCCGGCATGGGACGACTAGATAACAACAAGGCAACCCCCGCGCCCTCGCGCGACAAGATTGAAGAAGCCGTGCCGAACAAGCAGGAGCTTCGGCAGATCAACGCCGAAGATGTCGAAGACGAACGCCGATCGCGGCCATTGGATGAAACGAACAGCCCCGATCAGGCGAAGGGTGAAGATAAACGGCCGGGCACGGGTCAATCTGAAACGCGTCCGTGATTTTTCGTCTAAAAGGCTAAAGTCCCTGCGCCTTGAATCGCGTGATCACCATTAGCACGACCGCGCCGCAGGCGACCATCGTGATCGTCGCAGTGAGCGCGCCGGCAAGCACGCCGCGCCAGCCAAATGCAACGCGTGTGAAGATCGCAAATCCAAGCAGCACGACAAGCCCGACGACTGTCGGGATCATCATCCGCATCGGCGACTGGCCTTCGAAGCGAATGGCCATCAGCAGCATCAGCCCCATGTCCACCAGCAGATAACCCAGCAGCGCGAAGCCGAACTGCCCGGCGTAGCGCACGTTGAAGCCATCGGACGTGCGGTCGGCGGGAGTCGGGTCATCATCGCGGGGTGAATCCATTATTCATGCTTGCGATCAAATATGAATCGCCTTTCCATCTGCCGACGCGGCGGCTTCCATGATGGCTTCGGAATAAGTTGGATGCGGGTGAATCGCCTGCAGGATTTCCTCTTCCGTCGCTTCCAGATTTCGCGCCACCACCAGTTCGCCCAGCATGTCGGTGACATTTTCGCCGATCATGTGCACGCCCAGAAGCTCGCCATACTTGGCGTCGAAAATCAGCTTGACGAAGCCCGCCGGTTCACCTGCCGCGAGCGCCCGGCCACTGGCGCTGAAGGGAAATTTGCCGACCTTGATTTGCTTGCCCGCTTCCCGCGCGCGCTTCTCGGTGTAGCCCATGCTGGCCACCTGCGGATGCGTGTAAGTGCAGCCAGGCGTGAATTTGTAATCGAGCGTGTGATCGGAAACACCGCAGATATGCTCGACGACGTTGACTGCTTCGTGATGCGCGACGTGTGCCAGATCCGGATGGCGATAGCCGCCCATCGACATGTGCTCGGGCCAGTGGATGCTGATGCAGTCGCCGACGGCCCAGACGTTTTCAAGATTCGTTCGATATTCGTGATCGGTCTTCACGCGATTGTGCTCGAGCGCCAGATTGCAGCCGGGGCCGACCAGTCCTTCGACCATTCCCGTGACGCCCACCGCGACGAGCACGACATCGGCTTCAATCGTCGCCTGCGTTTCCCCTGAGAGCGTGAGCTTCACGCCATTGGCGGTATTCTCGATCTTGTCGGTTTTGGTTTTGAGATAGACCTTGATGCCTCTCTTCTCGAAGATGCGCTTGAGCAGCAGCGACACTTCATCATCTTCATTGGGCAGAAGATTGGGCAGCATCTCGATGACGGTGACCTCGACGCCCACCGCATTATAAAAGTCGGCAAATTCGCAGCCGATCGCGCCGGCGCCGATGATCGCCAAGCTCTTGGGCTTGGTCGGCAGCGTCATCGCCTCGCGCGAGCCGATGATGCGCTTGCCATCGAAGGGGGCGAAGGGCAGCGCCGTCGATTTAGCGCCGACGGCAATGATCACATGATCCGCGGTAACTTCCTTCGATCCATTTTTCCCCTGATATTTCACGCGGTGCGGCCCCAGGAGCTGGCCGACGGCCATTTCATGCTGCACGCCATATTTGGAAAAGAGCCAGCCGACGCCTTTCTGCAATTTGTCGGCCACCTTCCGACTTCGGCCAATCAGTTTCGAAAAATCGATTGACAAATTCTGATACGTGACGCCATGCTCGGCCCCTTCATCGCGCAGCTTGCGGATGAACGCGCCGTCTTCCAGCAGGGCCTTGGTGGGAATGCAGCCCCAGTTCAGGCACGTTCCGCCGAGGTTTTCCTTTTCGATGCAGAGCACGCGCTTCTTGAGCTGCCCCGCGCGGATGGCCGCCGCGTAACCCGCTGGGCCGCCGCCGATGACGACGATGTCATAATCGTATCGCTTGGATGGAGCAGCCGGCGCGGGGGAAGGCGCTGTCGCAGGTTTCCGAGGCATCCCCACGCCCGTCGCCGGCGCGGGCGCCGTCGGCGCCGGCGCGGCCCTAGCTGGTGACGCGCTTCCTGCCGCCGCTTGCGGCTTCGCGCCAGATGCATACTGCTTCTTCAAATCCTCCGCCTTTTCCGCGCCTGTAGCGAGCACCGCCAATACCGTTCCCACCGAAACTTTCTGTCCTTCGCGCACCAGAATGGCCGCGACGGTGCCAGCCTCCTGGCTCTCGGTTTCCATCGTAGCTTTATCGGTCTCGATGTCGGCGATCGTCTGGCCGCCTTTGATTTTGTCGCCTTCCTTAATCAGCCATTTCACGACCGTCCCTTCGGTCATGGTGTCGCTCTGCTGAGGCATCCGAATTTCCGCGGGCATTGATCTCCTGGTGCGAGGAACGGGAGATTCTATGTCTTTGCGCGCAGCCGGCAACCGGGCCACAAATGATGCGGAAGCGGCTCGCCAGGGGTTGGGGCGCACCATTTTTTGGCCGGTGCATGATGCATCCCTCATGATCTGGTCCCCGAACCGCGCTTGTTCTTTGTGCCACATGTCACTCGATGCAACAAAATGCAACAAAATGCAACATTTTTGGCATTTTTGTGGATGTTGCATGGTGAGGCACCACACATTGGAGGCAGGGGATGCGGCCGCGCATGTTGTGTCGAACTCCATTGAATATGCGGCGCCCCGCATGCATCACCTTCCTCATCGTCGCGCATCGCACAGCCTTCCACGCTTGGATGCCAATACCACCGGTTGTGGATCGCCGACAACCCTTCCACAAGTCATGCACCAAAATGCACCAAAACGCACCACTTTTTCGATTTTTCTCGCGATCGGCCATCCAGTCTCGACTCCCGCAGTCGCACTGTCTTTGCCTCGTTTGCCATACATGCCTCTCTTGCATGCCTGAGCCTATCGAATGCCCGCGCGCAGCGATTCCCACACTCGCACCTGGCATTATACCGATTACCAGACAAGAACCAAACGAAAAAGTTGGGCGATTATTCCCCGTTGGCTCGATTTTTTTTCCCGGCTGGAGTCGCTTCGCGTAAAGAGTGGCCGCAACGTGAGTAGGCCGATGCGTCTCTTGCTTCAGGTGAAATATGCGGTAGACAATTAGTTTGACCCACTACCCAATATCCGGCGAGGAGCACCACGGACGCCAGCCTGCCAGGAACCAGTGCAGCCAGGCAGATACGGCTTGACCACGTTTGGGAGTTGGACGAATTGCTCGCAAGCCTGTAGCGGCTAACGAAAAGGCCCCGTGAAAGCCGGGCTTCTTCATGCGCTGAGGGTAAGATAATCAGAGATGAAGCGCCTGACGATTCGATTTCCCTCAGATCAGCCTCGCGACTTTTATTTGCGTGCATTCTGGTTCGCAGAATCACTGTACGACCCGATTATCAACGCCGGAATCGGCTCGATGAGCGATGTTGACAGGATGCGTGATGTGCTCTGGATCGATCTAAAGAACAATCACGACTTAGGCATGGTTAAGGCCATAGTGCAAAAAGCGCTGGCGCGATACCGACTCACCGCGGACGCAACCGTAACCATCGACTCTGTTCCGCCAGACAAAAGATCAAATTAAGGCGATACGATGCCGGATCAGAAGCCAACGCTGGAATACGGAAGGCCAAAGCCGGAGCGTCAGTGGCGCAAGATTTGGATGAGCATCGGTATTGCAATCCTATGCCTCGGAATCTTCGTGTTCGCTGAACTTATTCATGTCGTCGTTTCGATTAACAACTTTTACGCTCGACCCGTTCCGGCAACTCCGGCAACTTTGCCGTCAACCAGCCCGTCCAGCGCTCCGCCCCGTTAAATGCGACTAATTTGTCCCACCTAATTTCAGATTAGGGCACCACCACCTGTTCGCCTTTCCGCGATAGAAAATCAGACTGAACCACTATCGCCTGCTATACAGTTGTAATAATTGCTCTGAGCGCCCAAAAAAGGGCGGTGCCGGCCGCTGCGAAGAGGACGAGCATTACGAGGCAGCCCTGTGACGCCCTTCGCCGTCGCGGTTTGAAGAGGTCTTGCCAGCCGAACGTGGTTCGGTAGTAAATGCGGTTGTAGGCGGCCTTTGGGATTCGTGAGCCATCCCCAACCGCGTGGCGCCTTCAGCCCCAGAGAGTGGGCGCACATAGCTTTGCCCCACAATTATAACGGTTTGCCGCGTTGCCTAAATAATCAGGAAATTGCCCAGAAGATCAGATGATGTGATGCTGGTGAAGCATCTCGTAGATATGTCTAGCGTATTTTCTGGCTGTCCGAAATCTGACCGGATATCGACCAATTGCAGCTGCGCCAGCCACCTCTAATGGATGATATCGTGGCGAAACTTCAACTTCGCCATTTTGCACTTTGCAGATAAGATCGGGGGGCATGCGAACCAAAGGCATCACATAATTGCGCCAATCTAGATCGCCGGGCCGAATTGGCCACGAATTATATCTAACCAAATCGACCCGCGCCGCATTAAAAACTCCCAATACGAATGTAGCGCAGGTTAGTCCAGTTTTATCCGGTCCTTCCTCGTGCTCCATGTTCTCGTCAAAGAAGCCTTTTGGCGAGCTAAATGAATAAGGGAACTTGTTCCGACCGCGTTTTTTTACAGTTAGACGACACGAAGCTACAACTAACTCCGCATCGTATGGATCGATGTTTAGCGATACCCATATATGGCAATCGCCGGGTGCAGCATGGTCATGCAGTAAGTGGTTATAAGCGCACAGATGGGTGAAAAATAACGGATGCCCCGGCTGTGCCCTAGTAAGCATCCCCGCATGGAATCCATTTTCAGTTACCAATAGCGCAACCGCAACCGTGTCAACCAAGTTGAGAGATTGAGCCGATGCCCTGTGGACGTTATCTAGTCGCCCCATGGGGTCTGTGTCGATTGCCTAAAAGACGATTAGCATCCTCCCCCCGAAACACGAGGGCCAGCCAAGTTCGCTTGAAAACCTCATCACGATTTTCGAGACGGTCGAAGGCTGCATAGGTCACCGTGAGGATTGCCAGAAGCAATCGCGTCGGCGTCTCTTCAACCTTCAATCTTCCCAAAAACTTGTCGCATTCTTCAAACTTGCCTTCGCAAAGCCAATCATCAATACGATCAAATACCACGTCTAGCGCGGCAGCAGTCTCGCCTATCGCATTAAGGCGGACGGCTTCAGTAAACCATGCATCGGGAATAACCCTCCGCGCATTATCAAGGTCAACTCCCGTCGTGACGCTATCGCCTTCTGTGCGCAATGCCCCACTGCCCGCGATATACATGTAATAATTCATGGACACTCGGACAGGCGCGTCAGAAATCTGCGGCTCGATCATTCTTGTCGCATTCAAAATTACCCCTGTAAATTCACCGATAGCTGTGTTCTCGCGGGGCAGGGGACGCGGCACCTTTACAACTTGAACCACATCGTCCGAACGTGTTTGCGTGTCAATTTCCATTATCATGGCATCCAGCTCCCCTGATCGATTCAGCGACAATAGTGCGAGACGCATCTTTTGCCCTTTCCCAAAGGTTTAACAGTTCCTCGATGTCTTGCACTGGATGGTCACCGGAAATGTCGCGATGAAAGTTGAACGTGAATTGAAGCCGATGAACCTGATTGTCTTCCTTTGAAACTACAGGCTTGATGTCCAATTTTAGCCTTACACTGTCAGCGAAATTCCGACTCATGTAGCTTCCAAATTTCGCGTTATCGACATTGAAATGGTTGAAGGGCGGATGATCCAAGAAAAACAGTCGACGTGAAAGTTGTTCTATTGTTTCATTTTCCGATGCGGCGTTCCATATGAAATTCAGGCCGATGGCAACATATGGCGTTTGCGGAAGCACCCTCACGACCCTACTTACCCTGTCGCGCACTAAAACGCCGCTGTCGGCCACATCGGTCTGTAGGTGAATCTGTAACGCGGTAGGGAGAACAAGCAGAGTGAAGTGTGTCGCGACAACCTGACAAAATTCTGTTTGAAATACAGCGTTTGGCAACACCTCGTCGTCTAGAATGACGCCGTTTCGACTAAGCCAAGGCTGGGTAAAAATCGACGGATTGAATTGGTTTGCCGTGACAACCACATTCTGTGCGATAAATTCCATGCTGACCTGATTCTATGCACCGTCGTGCTGTTTACAGAATCGGCCCAACTACCGCGACAGTTAACCGCTGCCGGATGAGCGCGCAAAAGAGATTACGGTATTTTCGCGAACGTGCAACAGGCTTGGCGTCTGCCTCGCCCTTCCCAGGTCAATCCAAGCAATGCCTTTTGCAGTTGGGGCAAACGCGCGGCAATTCGCCCTTTATTGCGGCACCGTTCGAATCGAATCTGGATCATCTTCCTGCGCGAGCATCGCCTGCGATTGTTTGATGATGCCGGACGTCACACCATTTCGATCGCGGAAGAAATGAGGCGTCCAGACGCGGGCGATTTCCCAGCCCTGGCTTTGCAATACGGCGGTGCGGAACACTTCCCACTCGATCGGGTCGGCCGCTTGCTCGAAGCGATTGAGATCGCACAGCACGCCGACCGTCACGTCCTCCGCGCGGTGGGGATGATGGAGAGCGAGATCGATGCAGAAGCCGTCGTTGCCCCAGTGAACATCCGATCCGGTTTGGTGCAGGGCGCAGAGATCCTGCCCGAGTTGCGCGGCAAACGTGGAAGGAAAGCGAGTCGGGCGGACGTTGACCGTTGGATCGGGTTCGGCCTGCGCCTGCTCGAGAATGCGGTGGTTTTCCTCGTAGATTTCGGCCAAGCGCTCTGCATAGACGAGATAGGCAAACAGCAGCCACGCGCCGCCGGGCGATTGGCCTGCGGGAATGGGCGGGAGACTTCGGTAGACCGTTTGTGGAATCGAAGTCACCAGATGAACTTCTTCCCGTGCCCGCGTGACCAGAACATTGAGCCGCCGGCCACCGCCGGCTGTGCCAAGCGGTCCAAATCGTCGGTAAAAGCGGCCTTTCGCATCGGGGCCGTAGGTCGTGCTGATGATGATGTGATCGCGCTCATCACCCTGCACATTTTCGAGGTTCTTGACAAATAAACCTTCAAATGAGCTTTTAGATCGGCGCTCGCGCGCCGCCGCCAGCGATCGGCCAAATTCGCCGTCCGCTTCTGCCAATTCATCGAGCTTCTCGATGATCAGATCGCGCTGGGCGATATTGAAGCAGGCGATGCCGATGCTAGGCGGCGAGGCGCGCTTGAGCAGATCGCGAACGATCTGGCTGACCCGCTCCGCCTCGGCTGCGTTCACGCGTTTTTCATAGACGCCATTCACTTTTTCCAAAGTCAGCGGCGCAAAGCGCGTGCGGTTGCGCGGATGGCCGGGGATGGATTGCAATCGCGATTTGTAAAATTGCTCGTTGGAAAACTCGATCAAGGCGCTATTGCGCGACCGGTAATGCACGTCGAGATAGCATTCCTCGATTTCCAGATTCAGAGCCGCAGCCAGCAGGTCCTCGATCTCGCTCTGCTGCGATTCAAATAGCTGCTGATCGGATTCAATTTCCTGCTCCTCACTCGCGGCAACTGCCGACTCGAAAAATCGCGTCGGCGGCAATTGCTTAGGATCACCCGCAATGACCACGCGCTGCGCCCGCAGTAAAACCGGCAGCGCCTCTTCAAGCCGGCATTGCGAGGCCTCGTCAAAGATCACCACATCGAACATCGCCTGGCGCCCAAAGAGCTGTGCGACCGTTTCCGGGCTGGCCATCCAGACCGGGCGAAGGTCAAAGAGCGGATCGCCACCTTCGATGTTTTGCCCGACACTGATGACCTGCCGAAGGCGCATGGCGCGTTCGCCGCGTGTCGTCAGCCGGCGACGCAGATCAGCGCCGTGACTATTGAGTCGGCTGCCGGTCGAGGCCAGCAGCCGTTCCTTTTGCTTTGTCGCCCAATAGTGAACGATCACCTGGCGGGTCAATTCTTTTCTAGTCGAATCGAGCTGCTGATATCGCTGAAAACTGGCTTGCAGCCGCTGTCCATCCGCCGTCATCAGCACGCGATTGCCTTTGATACGCCGGGCGATTTCATTGGCATCCGCCACCTTGCGAATTGTCGCAAGGCCTGGTTCACCGGAGGCATTCTGTTCGACGATGCGTGCTGCCGCAGGCCGCAATGTGTCGGGCAAGGCTGCCAGCCCATCCCGCACGCGCAGCACGTTCTCCATGGAATCAAATCGATCGGCCAGTGCCTGGGCCAATTCCAAAACTGGCTTGCCGCCTCGCGATGTGCTGCTGAACGATTTTCGTGCCGCATCGGAGAACAGTCGGCTGCGAAGAGCGGCTTCGAGTGGGATGAGTGTTGCGACTCGACCAGCTGTCGCTCGAAGCCCTCGCAAAAGCTCGACTGGCTCCTCAACGTCCGCCACCGCCTGCAACAGCGTGGCTCGTGCGTCGGCCAAATTCACGTCGCCGTGAAGAGCTGCCAACGCATCGAGCAAAACCTGATGCGATTTGACGGCTGCTACGATCGCTTCATCATCCGGAATGGCATTAGCGCGAATCTCTGGCGCAATCGCGTTCATCAGATCGGCCAGCAGCAGGCGGCATTTGATCGCGGTAAGAAAGCTGCTGACGCGCGTCGCTGCTTCTGCGGAAGGTTGTAATCCAAATTGCGCGAGCACCTTTGCGGCCGCCGATTTCTTTCCAAACGCGAGGAAGCCCAGGAAATGCCTGGTCGATTCGACATAAGCGTCCAGCGCGGCGGTTTGCTGCGCAATCTGTCCAAGCGGGGGCGGCGAATTGCCGAGGATCGCCTTGAGTTCTCGATCAAGCGGCGCGTTATCGATCTTCGAAACATACTCCGATGCCTCTCGCAGTTTCTGCCGGGCGTCTGCAATCTTGCGTTCATCTGCCGTTGCCCAACGCGCTCGAAGTTCAGTCGGCGCAGCAGCGCGGGCGCGCTCGATCACATCGGCGGCAGTTGCACGAGCCGCGGCAATCGCCTTTAGATCGACGTCCGAAGGGATGGGAAGAATGGCCGGATCAATGGTTTGATCCGCCTTGGCGCAGAGTCCGACAAACGCCGCTAGCTCTTTGCGAAAGTCATCAACTTGCGCGGTGAGGTACTCATCGAGCGCCAATCCCGCCGCCGAGGTCCAGGGGTTGGTCGCGTAGCCGCATCGCGCGGCTCGATCGAAAAGCTCCGTCAAATTCAGCGCATGCAGATCGACCAGCCGATCGTCAGCGTCTTTCAGCAGCGCCGGATCGAGTTCGAGATTCGTCTGCGGCGAGGCAAGCCATCGTCCCATCAATTCGTGGAACGAAAGCGTGTCCTTATCCGGCTTCTTCATGAGAGCTGCGTGATAGTCGGTCAGTTCGCCGTGCAGTTTTTCCAGCTCGGCATCGACCTGCGCCAGCTTTCCCTGCGCTGATGCATCGGATCGCAGATCGGCCAGCGTATCGAGTTGCTCGCGGATCGATTTGTACAGCTCGCGCTGATCGCGCTGCGGATCATGGACGATCGCGCAGAGCGCGCCCAATCCCATTCCCTCCAGTCGATTCATCACCACATCGAGTGCGGTTCGCTTATCGCAGACAAACAGCACGCGCTGCCCGCGCGCCAGATGATCGCCGACGATATTGGAGATGGTCTGGCTCTTTCCGGTGCCCGGAGGGCCATGCACGACCAGCCCCCGGCTCGTGCGCGCGAGGCGAACCGCTCGGGCCTGACATGGGTCGGCGGTGGCGACCAGCCGCTCGCCGGCAAAGCTGCGTGTCCGTTTTTCCACGACCGGCTGCGTAGGTTCATCGGGAGCCGGAGCCGGGTTGAGCGAAAGATCGCGGCGAATGAAACTCTCGATGGGGCCCGTGACCGCTTCTCCGCCGGCCAGCGCCTGCATGTCGCGCAGCAGCCCCTGGTTGGCCATCGGATAAAGACCCACGACCGCCGCCGGCAGCACGCTGGGACGCGGCTCGTCCTCTTCATCGCTGCGCGATGGAGATATTAGTTTAAAATCGGCCGGCATTTCTTCGCCGGTCAGTTCGGCGGGCACTTCAACCTGCGCCAATTCGCAAACACGCTTGACAATGCTGACGATCTCCGCCCAGGGCTTTTCGCCGGTTTCATCGGAAAAAAGCTCACCCATCGATTGGCCCGTCTGCTGCTCGAGCCAGGCCAGAAGGGCGGTGTTGGGCACGACGAGGTCCGCGCCTTCGTTGCGACATTCCAGGACTACGCTCGGAGAAGGCCCGCCCTTTACCGTCATCGATAACGCGACGAATGCCAGCGGCGCCATGATCCGCCGGGTCAGGCCAAACTTGCCGGATGCTCCTGGCGGGAGGCTGAGCAATGGAAATCCAATTTGAAGAACGTGAACGCCCGTGTCGTTTTCGTAGGTGCGCGCATCTTCGGCAATCGATCGCAATTTGCTGAAGACCGACTGCTGATCGGAGAACGCCTGGCGAATCGTTTTCTCTTCCGGTGAAGTCTCGGGCTCCTGGCCGTCATCGTCGTTCTCGGTTTTAGTCCTGGCAGCAGTAGCGCGCGTGCGCGGGGCCACAGCTTTGGCCGAGACTTTTGTTTGCCGCTCCGGCCCCAGGAGCTCGCGGAGGATTTGCTCGGGCGCCTGATCTTTCAATCGACCCAAATGGAGCAAATCAATCCGCTGCCGGCTCGAATGCGGCCGGCAATTCAGACTTGGCCCATTGATCAGCGAAGCAAAGAGCCGATCGAGAAGTTTCTTGAGAATTCGATTTTCGGAACCCGCCATGATTCCTCACATCTGTAAAATGGGACTCCTCGCATCTTCACTTAAGTTGCGACGATCTGCGATTTGCGCCTTTTGAGAAAAAAGTTCAAGCAGCGTTCGATTGGCGGCAGGCAGCTCCTTTCCTCCCCCGGATTACCGGAAGAGGGAGAAAAAACATCCGCTGGAAAAGTGAAACAACTGGACCTACGAATCCTCCATGCAACATCGAACTCTCGGAAGAAACGGTCTTTCTGTTTCAGCACTGGGCCTCGGCTGCATGGGCATGTCTGATTTTTATGCCGGGCGGGATGATGCGGAATCGCTCGCGACGATTCATCGCTACCTCGACCTCGGCGGCAATTTTCTCGACACCGCCGACATGTATGGGCCATTTACCAATGAACAGCTCGTCGGCAAGGCCATCAAAGGGCGACGCGATAAGCTGGTGATCGCAACCAAGTTTGGCATTGTGCGCGATCCAAATAATCCAGCGGTTCGAGGCGTGAACGGAAAGCCGGATTATGTTCGCCAGTCGTGCGAAGGCAGTCTGAAGCGGCTCGGCGTGGATCACATCGATTTGTATTACCAGCATCGCGTCGATCCCAATACGCCGATCGAAGAAACCGTCGAAGCGATGGCCAAGCTGGTGAAAGAAGGAAGGGTTCGCCACCTGGGCCTGTCGGAAGCCTCAGCGAAAACCATCGAGCGCGCGTGCGCGGTTCATCCGATCACCGCGTTGCAATCGGAATATTCACTGTGGACGCGCGATCCGGAGGATGGCATTTTGGAAGCTTGTCGGCGGCTGGGTGTCGGTTTCGTTCCCTACAGTCCGCTCGGTCGCGGATTCCTTACAGGGCAGATTAAATCGCCGGCGGATTTGGCGCAGGATGATTATCGACGTCATTCGCCGCGCTTTCAGGGGGAGAATTTCGATCGAAATCTAAAGCTCGTTGCCGAGGTGCAGCGATTGGCCAAGCAGAAAGGCTGCACGCCGGCACAACTCGCGCTTGCGTGGGTTCTGGCCCAGGGAAATGACATCGTTCCCATCCCCGGCACCAAGCGCCGCAAGTATCTTGAGGAAAATCTCGCGGCCCTTGACGTGCAACTTTCTGCCGACGATTTAAAGCAAATCGACAGCGTCGCGCCGAAGAATGTCGCGGCTGGCGAGCGCTACCCAAGCCACATGATGAGCGCGGTCAATCGGTAGCCATTTCTAAGGGAATTCTCCTACTGAACTCAAGCGAGCTGCCCGGCGTACATCCCCTAGCTTTCCCTGCCCAGTGCGGCCGCAGTGGCGGCTGATGGGAGCGACGGTCAGCCGGTCTCTTTGGGCTAAAGAAACCGGCTATGAGCTGAATCATTTTTTCGCGGGAAAGCTCGGAGCAATGTGCGGGGAGCGAATGCCGATGGGGCAAGCGCCCACTGGGAGTCCATCATGATGATGACCTGCTGCGAGGCCAGGGAATTCCTGGCCGAATACTTGACCGGCGCCATGTCGGCAATCGAGCGCGAAGAATTCGAGCGGCATATCGCAATTTGTGATGAATGCACCCAGCGCCTGCGCGCGACGAATCAGGCATGGCATGTGGCCCTGAAAAGCGTCGCGCGAATTCCTGATCCGTTGGCCGATGAAGTACCGGATTCACTCTTGCGCGCAATCCTCCACCTGCAGGCGCGGATGAATTCAAACACATCGCGCGGCCTGCCAATCGATCGCGACAATCCCTGTCTGATTCCCGCGGGCCTCTTTTCGGAAGTGCCGATCCGGATCGGCTCTGCCGGTTAAGTCTCCCTCACTCGCTGGCAAAACGGGCGCATCCATCGGACAATCCCCACGTTTGATTTTGTATTGAACGTGGGAGCCGATCCATGCCGCCAAACGTTGCTTCCCCGACCGATCTCGATCCTGAATCGCTGCGCCTTCAGCAGGATGCGGCTCGCCAGCAGAATTGGAAGCGGTGGGGGCCTTATCTTTCTGAGCGGCAGTGGGGGACGGTGCGCGAGGATTATTCCGCAGATGGAGATTGCTGGAATTATTTCCCACATGATCACGCGCGCAGCCGGGCCTATCGCTGGGGTGAAGATGGAATTCTGGGGATCTGCGATCGCGAATGCCGGGTTTGTTTTGCACTGACGCTTTGGAATGGAAAAGATCCGATTCTCAAAGAACGGCTCTTCGGGCTGACCAATCCCGAGGGAAACCACGGCGAGGACGTCAAGGAATGCTATTACTACCTCGATTCCACGCCGACGCATTCCTATATGAAGGCGCTGTATAAATATCCGCAGGCTGCCTTTCCTTATCAAAATCTCATCGAGGAAAATGCCCGGCGAGGCAAATCTGCTCCTGAATATGAGTTGACCGACACCGGCGTCTTCGATCAGGAGCGATACTTCGATGTCTTTGCGGAGTACGCGAAGAACACGCCGGATGACATTCTCATCCTGATCACCATCGCCAATCGCGGGCCGGAAGCAGCGGAGTTGCATCTGCTACCGACGCTCTGGTTTCGAAATTCATGGAGCTGGGGATGCACGCATGAAGGCTGCACGGTCAAACCTCGTTTGAGCAGAGCGGGGGATGCAGCGGTCATCGCGGAGCATCCGACGTTGGGCCGATTTCGATGGGAAGTGCAGATCGATGTGGCGGGCGCGACGCCACAATTTCTCTTTACCGATAATGAAACCAATGTCGAGCGGCTGTATTCGCAGCCGAATTCCAATCGTTATGTGAAAGACGCGTTTCATCGGCGCGTGATCGAACAGCACGAAGGCGCAGTCGATCCGCGCGGGATCGGTACGAAAGTGGCGGCCTGGTATCGGTTGCAGATTCCGGCCGGTCAACAGGTTTCGCTGCGCATGCGCCTGTTTCCTTCCGATCAGCAACAGCCCGAGCCATTGCAAAAATCATTTGATGCAATCTTCGCCCAGCGCCGCGCTGAAGCCGATGGCTTTTGGCGTCGCAAGATTCATTGCCGCGATGGCAGTGCCGAGCAGCAGGTGGCGCGGCAGGCATATGCTGGGCTGCTCTGGAGCCGGCAGTTTTATCATTATGTAATCAGCGACTGGCTCGATGGAGATCCCGATCAACCTCCGCCTCCATCGGCCCGCAAGACAGGCCGCAACAGCGATTGGCGGTATTTCTTTGCGCGCGATGTGCTGTCGATGCCGGACAAATGGGAATACCCGTGGTTTGCGGCGTGGGACCTGGCCTTCCACATGGTTCCCTTTGCCAGCGTCGATGCGCAATTTGCCAAGGACCAGCTGCTGCTTCTGCTGCGCGAGTGGTACACGCATGCCAGCGGACAATTGCCGGCTTACGAGTTCAATTTTGGAGACGTCAATCCACCGGTGCATGCATGGGCCTGCTGGCGAGTCTACAAGATCACCGGACAGCGCGGCCACCGCGATGTGCAGTTTCTCGAGCGGGCGTTTCAGAAGCTCATGATCAATTTCACCTGGTGGGTGAACCGGAAGGATATTCACGGGAAGCATCTGTTTTCCGGCGGGTTTCTGGGGCTGGACAACATTGGACTTTTCGATCGATCGAAACCGCTTCCCAACGGCATGTGTCTGGAGCAAGCCGACGGGACGGCATGGATGGCTATTTACTGCGGCACGATGCTGTCGATCGCGTTGGAGTTGGCATCACACAACCCCGCTTATGAGGACATCGCATCGAAGTTCTTCGAGCATTATGTCGCGATCGTCGATGCGATGAATTCGCTGGGCGGAAACGGGCTGTGGGATGAAAATGATGGCTTTTACTACGATCAGGCTTTATTGGAAAACGGGCAGACGATGCCGCTGCGCGTGCGATCGATGGTGGGCATCATTCCGCTGTTTGCCTGTGAAATTCTTGAGTCCAACGCGGTAGAAAAGCTCGAGGGATTTAGCAAGCGACTTCGATGGTTCCTCGAGCATCGTCACGATCTGGCCCGACATATTTCTTACATGCAGAAGACCAGCGCGGATGGGAAGACAAATGGAAACGCCTCGGCGCGCTATCTTCTGTCCATCCCATCGAAAGAGCGCCTTGAGCGCGTCCTGCGTTATGTGCTGGATGAGAAGGAATTCTTTTCGCCGTTTGGCGTGCGGTCGCTTTCGCGGTTTCACCTGGACCATCCTTGCGAATTTGCGGCTGACAGTCAGACGTATGCCGTGAGCTATGAGCCGGCCGAATCGAAGACCAGCTTGTTTGGCGGCAATTCAAACTGGCGCGGACCGGTCTGGTTCCCGCCGAACTTTCTGCTGATCGAAGCGCTGGAGCGGTATCACCATTTCTATGGGGATGATTTCAAGATCGAGTGCCCGACCGGATCCGGCACGATGATGACGCTCAAAGAAGTTGCCGTGGAATTGACTCGTCGGCTTTCGAGTCTGTTTCTGCCGGATGCTCAGGGGCATCGCCCTTACAACGGCGGCGATGAACGAATGCGCGAAGTCAATTGGCATGATCTGTTGCAATTCCACGAATATTTCGACGGCGATAATGGCCGGGGGTGTGGCGCATCGCATCAAACTGGATGGACTGCATTGGTTGCACGTCTGGTTCAGCGAATGGGCCAAAAGCAAGCCACTTCCGCGCGGGCAAACGCGCCGGTGATTGCCCCGCAACCTGTAGCACAGCCTTCCAGGCCTTGAATTTCGGGCCTATTTGGAAACGGAGCATCCATTTTGTAAGATTATTGCACGGGCAGTAGTTCGGGGCATCTGGGGCATTGATCAAAAGGTGTTGCAATGGCTCAAGGCGCGTCTTCAAAGACGCGGCGGGTCTTGCTTGTCGACGGTCACGCGGATTCGCTTTCGGTTCTGGAGCGGCTGATGGCCGGCAGCGGCTTTGAAGTCGCCACCGCTCGAACCGCGCAGGCGGCGCGGGATCTGGCTGCGCGTGCCCCATTTGATCTGATTGTTTGCGAACTGACGCTTCCCGACGGCAGCGGCGATGAACTGATCGGACACCTGAAGGCCAAATCCAACATTCGAGCCATTGCCTTATGCGCATCGGCTTATCCGATCCAGACGCCCGGTGGCTCGGATTCGGCATTCGACCGCTTTATCCTCAAGCCATCCCGTTTTGAAGAGATCCTTGCCGCGATTGAGGGACTTCTGGGTCACGCTCCGCCCGCCCAGCAGGTGCTGGTGGTGGAGGAGGACCAGGCTTTTCTCTATTCGCTCACTCGAGCGATGCGGCATCAAGGGTTGGGCGTGGTCGTGGCTGACAATTTCGCCGAGGCGCAGGCGGCGCTCGATTTTGCGCCGAGCTGGATCGTCATTGCGCTGTCAACCGCAGGTGAAGATGCGATCATGCTTCTGGAACGGATACGCCGTGAAAAGTTGCCCATCAAGATCGCGGTTCTTGCCGCGCGGGGGGATAAGAACCTGCTCGATCGGGCTTCTGCATTTAAACCAGAGATTATCAGCGAAAAGCCGGCCGACGTCTTTTCATTTGTTTTGCGATTGACGCAGTAAAGACCTATCCAAGCTTGTCCGACGGTGCTTTGACCGGCGGCGCAAAACCGTTGATGCCATGCACGGCAGTCTTTCGCCGAAAGACTTTCCCGCTGCCGGTGATGTACATCTCATTGAAATCTTTTCCGGCAAACATGACGTTCGTGAGCGAAACGCCGCGCGGCTTGCTGATAATCGCCATCACCCGGCCATGCTGATCCATCACCTGCACCCCCATGCGCGTCACGACATACACTCGCCCCTGCGTATCCACGCAAAGCCCATCAGCGCCGCTGTCGTGATCCATCGCGCCCATCTGCATGGTGTAGAACGGCTGTTTGTGACTCAGCGTGCCATCCGGTTCGACATCGAAGAGATAGGTGTTGACGCCGCGCATGTCATCGACGATCAGTTGCCCCTGATCAGGCGTGAAGCCGATGCCATTGGGGAATTCGATTCCTTTATCGACGATTTTCTTCTGCCCGTCGGACGCGATGTACCAAAGCTGTTTCTTGCCAGACTCGGTGACGTAGATTCCGCCTTCGTGATTGACGGCAAGGTCGTTGGGGTGATCGATTCCGTCGGCGACGATCGTCACGGCAGCATTCGATAAATCGAAAGCGGCAATCCGGTTCGCATGGCTCTGGCAGGCGTAAAGCTTGTTTCCCGGACCGACGCGAATCCCGTCCGCTCCATCGGTATTCGACGCCCAGAGCTTCACGTTGCCGTCCAGATCGATTTTGTAAATCTGGTTGTTTGCGACATCGGTGAAGTAGAGATTGCCATGCTCGTCGGTCGTCGCGCCGGCAGTGAGCTTGTAATTGCCACCAACCTGCTGCCAGGGCTCATCGGGAAGCAAGATGTCGGTGATTGAATTGCCCGGATGCGCCCAGCGCGTGGCGATTGGTTTCTGCCAATCGCGCCAGAGCCATCGCAGCGCATCGGGAAAGATCGCGCCGCCATGCTTGCCGTTGTGTCCTTCGGTGCCGACCACGAGTTGATGGTCGTAACCCGCCCATTTGAGCGACGCAGCCATATCCAGATTGGCGGCATACCAGCTACCGCCAAAGACATTCAGGTCATTGGTTCCGGTCTGTAAAAAGATCCGAAGCGGCTGCGGCTCATATTTACGAATCAAATCGGGATTGCGATTGGCGCCGCGAAGATCGGTGAAGGAGCCGATGTTGCTGAGGACGCGACGAAACACATCCGGCCGCTCCCACGCGGCAGTAAACGCGCAGACTCCACCGGAGCTGTTGCCGCAGATCGCGCGAAGGTTGGGATCGTCGGTAAGCTTGTAATTCTTGGCGATCTCCGGGAGCACTTCGTCAATCAGAAACGTGGCGTAGCGGTCGGTCGGCGAATCGTATTCAAAGCTGCGCTCGGTCCGTGGGTTCTGCGTCTTCGGATCGATCGCCGGCAATGTGCCGGGGTCGATCATGATCGCAATGGTCACCGGCATTTGTTTCGCTGCGATGAGATTGTCGAAGACCACCGGCACGCGGAACTGACCCTTCGGATCGGCAAAGCCGCCACCGTCCTGGAAGACCATGACCGCAGCGGACGTTTTGCCATCGTATTGCGCGGGAACATAGACCCAGCATCGGTGAACGACGCCGGGAAATGCCTTTTGGCTGATGATCGTCGATTGAGTCACGGTTCCATGCGGGACGTCGCGAGGCTGGGAATCGGGACCAAGAACATAATCCTCCGCCTGAGCAATCCGAGACAGCGAAATCAGAAGTGCGGCTGATGCCAGGAGCATCAAGGAAATGGTTTTCATTCGCATGTCGCGGAATTGTCAAAAAGCGGCTCAGGCTGTCAAAGCCGCGAGAGGGATCAATGCGGAATGGAACGCCGACGTCCTCGTCGGCTCTCCGACTTGGCATTGCCGACGCCGACGTCGGCGTTGCTAACGAATCTTAAGTTCGTCATTCCACGCTTACGCGTTCCTCGCCGTTGCGCAGACGCGATTGGAGATTGTCGAGCACATTCATGAAATTGATGTAGCTGTCGTACGGGCTTTCGTACGGGCTGAAATAGCGGTGGACCGCGCCGTCCGACCAATGCTTGGTGCACATGTAATAAAAATGATCGCTGGAAGTGAGCCTGCGCCAGTCTTCGAGAAGTTCGACTTCGCCCCGGTCTTTCAGCGGCCCTTCGAGCTTGTAAAGCTCATGAAGCGCATTCGATTGCATCGCATTCCCGAGCCACGCAGACAAATCGCGCTCGACGTCAGCCCAGGAAATCATGTGCGGCACATCCAGCTCACCGGCCGGCTCATAACGATCGATCGCCTGTGAAGGCGTCAGAAAATCATTGTCGCCAGTCGCGAGAATCTCGCGCGGCAGGTGCCGGAGAAATTCGAAGATGCCGGTCTCGGCCCAGTGATGTTCGCCGAAGGTTTCGTAATCGAGAAACAGATTGCAGACTTCGCCATGCCCGTTGATCTGGCTCACCCACTGCGCGAATTTGTCGGCCGTCAGCGGCCACTGCGGCCACGAGCGGTTGCTGAAGCGGAAGGCGATGTCATCGCTGAGCCGGTAATTCTTCAGCAGCAGCTTGATCTTCGAATGTGGCGGCCGATAGATGAAATTCGGGCTGCGCAATCCCAAGATGTGATCTGCGCCCTCAGCGAGAATGCCGTCATAGCCCATGCTGCTCACGAAATGAGCCAAATCGTTGTTGTAAATGAGTTCGGTATTGCGGAAGACGCGCGGCTGCTGATCGAAAAGCTCTCCGATGAGCTCGCGGTGCGCGGTCACCTGGGCGCGAAATTCATCCCGGGAATAGAGGAATGAGAGCGAGTGGTGATAAGTCTCATCGAGAAATTCGACGCAGCCGGTGCCGGCCAATTCCTTCAGCAGATCGATCACCTGCGGCGCATGAGCCTGAAGCTGCTCGAGGGCGATTCCAGTGATGGAAAACGCGATGCGGAACCGGTCGCGGTGCTCGCGAACGCAGTCCAAAAGCGTCTGCGTGGCGGGGACGTAGCACTTCTCCGCCACCTTGCGCAGCAGTTCGGCATTCTTGTGCTGGTCGAAATAATGCCGATCGGTGTCGAAAACGCTGTATCGGCGGAGCCGGAAGGGCTGATGCACCTGAAAATAAAAAACTACCGATGCCATGAGCAATGCCTTCGCGTCGCGCAGGTCCTGTGTCCCGACCCGCATTCTAACGGGATGGCGACGAAGGTCTACTTATAGGCTCTTAAGCGCTCTCGTGGCAAAAGTCACTGCCATTTCCAGTTCGGATCGCGGATGGCCGCTAAAACCTGCTCGGCAGTCAAACCCTGCTGGGCCATCTGGCGGTAATGCTGACGAATGGCGCTGACTTTCTGCATTTCCTGATCGGTCGGCGTGAAATTGATCCGATGCTCAACGCGCTGGCCCAGAAGCAGTGTGATGTATCCATTGATGCCAAACGGATCCTCATGTCCGACCACCAGCGGCCCCCAGAAACTGCAGGGGCCGTTCTCGCGGTAATAGTCCATCATGTCGTCCGCGCCTGCCAAGTCGGTCTTCTCCCGGCATTCCTGCCAGAAAGGCGTGTCGATGCGAGTATTGTATTTGTAGTGAATCGCAATAAAGGCTCTGGTCGCGTCCCAGATCGCTGAGTGATGGTAATTGATGTAACGCGCGTGCGTCGGGCGAATTTGCCGATCGGCTGCCGCCAGGCTGTCTGCCAGCACCCGGCTTTGCGTTGCGATCACGCCCAGCGCTGTGGCCTCCAGCGGCTCAACAAATCCGCTGGCGTTTCCAATCGCCACCACGTTCTTGACGAAATTGCGTTCGTATCGCCCGGAAACGAATTTCACCACGCGGGTCTGCGTTATATCGGGGCTTTTGCTGCGAAATTCGCGCTCAGCCTCTTCGTCGGAGATAAAGCTCGAGCAGTAAACGTAACCACGATTGATGCGATGTTCGTGCTCGATCTGCCACAGCCAGCCGCTGTCCATCGTCGAGCAGGTGGTATAGGGATAGATCGGCTCGCCCGGCTTGCGCGTCCATCCGCCCACCACCGCCCGATCGCAAAAAAGGCTGCTTTTGAAATTGATGAATGGTTCTTTAAGCGTCTTGCCCAGCAGAAGCGAGACAAAGCCGGAGCAATCGACAAACAGATCCGCGGTTTCGGTCCGGCCCGACGCCATGCTCAGGCCGGTCACGCCACTCTCGTCCATCAGAACCTGTTCGACCTTGTCTTCAACAATATTGATTCCCAGATTGGTCGCGAAGGTTTCAAGGAACGAGACAAATCTCTCGTTTTCGAAGTGATAGGCAAATGAGTTATTGAACTTCGGGGCGCCATTAGGCGCGCGCTCGAAGACTTTGCCGCCAGCCATCAGGGCCGTCATCGGCTCGACACATTCCATGTCGGCATCGCAGTAGAAGCTGATGGGCTTTCTCAGATCGGGGTAGTTGGCCGTCAGATGAACCGAGTCAAACGAATAGAAAAAGTGCGGACGCGGCCCCCAGACGAATTTCAATCCCAGTTTCCACGTGGGAACAGCCATTTCATAAAACTGTTTTGGAGGAACCTGGAGATACTGGTGCAGAAAGCCGGTGAGCGCAGTCGTGGAACCTTCCCCCACGCCGATGATTCCGATGTCTTTGGAGCGGATGACGGTGACCGACAAATCACGCATTCGCTTCTTGAGCGCCAGCGCCGCCATGAATCCGGCACTTCCGCCGCCCAGAACGATCACCCGTTGCACCCGCTTCAAATCGCTTTCCATCGACTGGCACTCCTTGCTCACGACAACAGCAATTCCAGATCTTCCCGGCCCAGCTTGCTGATGACGCTGTTGTCGGCGCTCACGATCGCGTCCGCAAGCTCGCGCTTGCTCTCCTGAAGCTTCAGCACCTTTTCTTCGACCGTGTCCTTGGCGATCAATCGATAAGCGAATACCTGCCGGGTTTGTCCGATGCGATGGGCCCGGTCGATGGCCTGCGCTTCAACGGCCGGGTTCCACCACGGATCGAGCAGGAACACATATTCCGCCGCCGTCAGATTCAAACCGACTCCGCCCGCCTTGAGGCTGATCAGAAATAGCTTGCAGTTTTTGTCGTTCTGGAATCGATCGACCACCGCCTGCCGGTCGCGGGTACGACCATCGAGATATTCATAGTGGACCTTATCCGCATCCAGCCGCTTGCGGACGATCGACAGGAAGCTGGTGAATTGCGAGAACACCAGCGCCTTGTGGCCGCCGTCCATCACTTCGGCAAGCTGTGGCAGCAGCGAATCGAGCTTCGCGCTGCCCAAGTCCGTCTTTTCCTTGTCGATCAAACCCGGATGACATGCCGCCTGGCGAAGTCGCAGCAGCGCTTCGAGAATTTGAATTTTGCTTTTCTTGATGCCCTCAGTCGCAATGCGCATCAGCAGCGACTGGCGATAATGCTCGCGCAGCTCGTCGTAGAGCTTTCGCTGCGACGCATCGAGTTCGCAATGAATCGTCTGCTCCACGCGCTGCGGCAGTTCCTTGGCCACCTGCGCCTTGGTGCGTCGAAGAATAAATGGACGCAGCGCCCGCGACAGCAGCGTTTTGGTTTCGTGATCCACTTTCTGCGAAGCCGATGCCGTCATCTGCAGCACTTTTGCGCTGCCGAGCATTCCTGGATTCAAGAATTCAAACAGGCTCCACAACTCGCCCAGATGATTTTGTACCGGCGTGCCGCTAAGCGCCAATCTGTGACTGGCGCTCAGCAGCCTCGATGCCTTTGCCGATTCACTGGAAGCATTCTTAATGGCCTGCGCCTCATCCAGCACGACATAATCGAACGCAACATCTTTCAGGAACGCGATGTCATTCCGCATCGTGCCGTAGGTCGTGAGCACCAGGTCCGTATTGTTAAATGCATCCTGCGTTTTGGCGCGAGTCGTGCCCGTGTGATCGATGACGCGCAGTTGCGGAGAAAACCGCCGCGCTTCTTCGACCCAATTGAAAATCAGCGATCGCGGCGCGACGACCAGCGATGGGCCAAGCTTCTTCGATGTTCCGTTTCCATTCGAAGAGCTGGCATGCTCCGCGCGAAGCAGCCGACGCTCCTCCAGAAGCGCCAGCACCTGCACGGTTTTTCCAAGTCCCATGTCGTCGGCAAGACAGCCGCCAAAGGAGAAATTGCGTAGGAATTCCAGCCAGCCAAGGCCTTCGCGCTGATAAGGGCGAAGCGTGCCGACGAAGGTGGGCGGCGCATCAGCAGCTTTCACGCCTTCAAAAGCCCGAAGCTGCTGCCGCGCCTTCTCGAAAACTTCATCGCAGGTAATCTGCGGCTGTGCCGCCAGCAATGCATCGAGCAGACCGATCTGCGTTTTCCCGAACTTGATATGATCGCCTTCGGCTTCGCCCATGCCGGCCAGCAATCCATACTTCTTGAGCCAGTCTTCCGGCAGAATTCCAAAAGTTCCATCGCCCAGGCGGATGGTCTTCTCCCCACGTTGCAACGCGCGCAGCAATTCCGGAAGCGCGACCTGCTGATCGCCAAAGTCGGCGGTGCCGTGAAGCTCGAACCAGTCGATCCCGGAGCTCAGCTCAACGCGTATTTCCCCCGGCTGGCGATAAAGCTGCCCCTCGGCTTCCACGAACCAGTTCTCGCCGGTCAAAACGCGAATGACCGATGGAAGCTGGTTCGACGAAAGCTGCAATTTGGGGCGATCGTTGTCGTAGTAGTAGCCGCGCGCTTCGCGGAATCCAAGGGAATGGAGGCGCGCCTCGGCGGCGCGCTCCGCCTCGCGGTCGCGCGCGATAAACCGCCGCGTTTCCCGCAGATAAATGCCCGGCGACGTATCATCCGATTTGACGATATGCCCGTCATAATCGAACGAAAGTTCGCCATTGAGCTTGGGGATATCCTGGGAGTAGTAATACCGCTCTTTGTCTTTGCGAAGCCGCAGTCGAAATTTGGGCACACCCGCAATTCGCTCATATTGCAATTCCTGCGGCAGCTCCGCATGGGGCACCTGCGGCAGCGAGAGCATCTGCGATAGCAATTCTTCACCCGCTTTGGCCGGGACGTGCAGATTCGGCCTCTCGCGCAGCAGCGCCACCCATGCAAACGATTCGTGCGCTTCAAATCGAGCCGCATATTCGCGCGTGAACAGCACGCCGGGGATCAGCAGCAGCGGATCGGAAAGCTTCATTCGCGCCGGGCCATTTTGCAGCTCGCCGGAGATGACAAATTCCGAAGTCTGTTCACTGCGCTCGATCTTCAGCTTGAATTCCCATCGCGCTTCATCATCCCACTTCAGCGTCAGCAGGTCGGAGTGAGATGCAACTCGCAAAAAGCATCGGCCGGTGCCGCAAATCTGCTGCAAGAGCGTGGCGTGTTGCGAATGATGCGGGCGAAATCGCGATGAGCGATAGCCGTAGCTCGAATAGTAGTAGCCCATCTCGGCCTGCCGCGCGCCCGTGAGCATCGCCACGATGCTTTGATCGACCGGATCAGGAAGCCGATCGCAATCTTCGTTGGACAGCGCTTCGCGCTTGGGCTTACCCCATTCACCATTGCGTTTGCGGTCGCGCGACATCACTTCAAGCGTCAGCGCCTTGGTCGAGAGCGATGCCTCGACATCGACCACATATAAAAGCTCTTTACCCGCCGGCCAAGCCGCAGCGCCGGCTGCTGGCGTCGCTTGCATGGTCCGTCGAAGCTGATTGAAATCCGTTTTCCAATCCGCCGAGTGGTCTTTAGCTTTTTTTGTCTCGTGTCCGTGATGGTGCGATGCCGAGCGCTTCATTGCCGCATCCTTGCTGGCCAGCACCGGCTTGGCGAAGACCTCCGCCGGCTCCATTGAATCGTCGTCTTCTTCGTCCTCGTCTTCCTCGTCAAAGCCCGCATCGTCCTCATCCGCCGGCATCAAATCCACATATTCGCCGCGCTCCCAGCCCGCCAAATAACCAAAGGCCTCGGCTTCCAGCAAAGTCGCCCAGACATGTTTGCAGGGATCGAGCGAATTGGCGTAATCGTTGCAATCGCAGGAATAAAGCACTTCATGCTTCTCGCGCTCAAGAAGCACGCCATGCGTTGCCCCAGCAAACACCGCCGCATCGATTCGATTGGCTGAATGTTCGAGAATGTCTACGTCACCCCTGGCGCGAATCCGTCCCCCTTCTTTGCGTGCTTCCGGATCAACTTGATCGAACAGCTTGGTCACCAACGACATGCACTTGCTCCCAATGGAACCTGGCGCGAACGAAACGACGCATTGTAACGCCCAATCGCTTCAGACGCGATGCCAGAGGGCGGCAAGTGAGAGTTTTGGTGCACGAGATATGCGAAGGGCGCCTTTGTCTCCCTCCCCCGAGTACTCGCGGGGGAGGGCTGGGAGGGGGCCGGGGACGGGCGTAGCCTCTTTACCAATCAAGAGTTCCGCGCCAAGCTTTGGTCATTTCCTGAACCTGGACGGTCTGGCCGGCCAGCTCCAGAGCCGGCTTATCGTTGACCTGCCCGCATCGGACAAACCCGCACCCCTGCTGACGAGCCATCGCGGTAATTGCATCCACTTGATCCGGCAGGACTTCCAGCAAATAGCTGCCGGTCTTCTCTTCAAACCAGCCCCAACCCGGCTGTTGCAAGCTCATGCCCAGCCCGCTGGCGATGCACATCTCGGCCGCGGCTGTCGCAAGCCCGCCATCGCTGCAATCGTGACAGCTTTGAATGATTCCACGTGCGATCGCGGCGCTGACCGCCCGATGCACGCCCATCATTCGGCTCAGGTCGCCGCCGCGATCGTACTGGTAAAGACAGAGGATGACATTCCCCGCCCGCTTCAAATCCATCGTGACGCACTTTCGCACGTCTCCAATGACGCCGATCGCGCTGATCAGCAGCGTGTTGGGGATCCGAATCACCCGGCTGTTTTCCGTGTCGGTGAATTGATTATGCAGGCTGTCCTTGCCGCTGATGAACGGCACGCCAAACGCCAGGGCCGCATCGTGACAGGCCTCGCAGGCGCGCACCAGCGTGCCCATCGTCGTGGGATCATCGACGCTCGGCCAGCAGAAATTGTCGAGGATGGCCAGGCGCGACGGATCGGCTCCAACCGCCACCACATTGCGGATCGCCTCATCAATTGAAGCGATGGCCATTTCATACGCATCCTGAATCTGCGGGGCCATCCCGCATCCGATCACCACGCCCCGATGGCTCCCGAGCTTTGGCCGCAAGACCGACGCATCCGATGGCCCAACTTGTAATGGACCCACCAGCGGCTTAATCGCCGATCCGCCCTGCACCTCATGATCATATTGCCGGATGATCCAATGCTTGCTGGCGATGTTGGGATGCGTGAGCTTGGCCAGCAGTTCATCCTTAATGCTCTTGCTTGGCGCGGCGCCCGTCGAAGGTGCGGCGCTCGTTGAATCGGCAGCTTCCGTCACCACCGCATTCCGTCGCGGCATCGGAATGCCATGATGCAGAAAATCCATCGACAGTCGGCCGACTTCTTTCTGCCCATACTTCAGAATCAGCATCTGATCGCTGGCGCCAAATTCGCCGATGACTGTTGATTCGACATTTTCACTTTCCGACAGTTGCAGCAGCTCATCGAGCTTCTGCTTCGGCACCGACAGCACCATTCGCTCCTGCGCCTCGCTGATCCAGATTTCGTCATAGCGCAGCCCCGCATATTTCAACGGCACGCGATCGAGCTGCACCGTCGCCCCGATCTTCTCGCCCATTTCTCCAACCGCGCTGGAAAGGCCGCCGGCTCCGCAATCGGTGATGGCGGTGAACAGGCCGCGATCGCGCGCCTGGAGAATGACATCCGTCACCTTCTTTTCGGTGATCGCGTTGCCGATCTGCACTGCATGCGAAAACTCGTCCGCATGCGTGTCGGTCAGCTCCGCGCTGGAGAAGGTCGCGCCGTGAATCCCATCTCGCCCCGTACGTCCGCCCATGACGACGATTGCATCGCCTTCACGCGCCGCTTTGCTGATTTTGTCGCGCGGGATCAGCCCGACACAGCCGCAGAACACCAGCGGATTTCCCAGGTATCGCTCATCAAAATAGACCGCGCCGTTGATGGTGGGAATGCCCATGCGGTTGCCGTAATCGCGCACGCCCGCGACGACCTGCTGAAGGATTCGCCGAGGATGAATGATCCCGCGCGGAAGCGCCCCCAGGCCGGCCTGGTCGCGGTCGGGGAATGCGACGCAAAATACATCGGTATTCGCAACCGGCTTGGCCGCCAGCCCAGTGCCCAGGATGTCGCGAATCACGCCACCCGCGCCGGTGGCGCTTCCGCCATAAGGCTCGATGGCGCTGGGATGATTGTGCGTCTCGACTTTGAAGCAGACCGCATCGACATCATCGAACGCGACGACGCCGGCATTATCCGCGAAAACCGACAGGCAAAACTCCTCCGCTTTCGACGCTTTCGTCTTCTCCATCAACTGCATCGTGCTGGCAAAGATCGTTTCCTTGATCAGGTTTCCGTAATGGCGCTTGCCGGTGACTTTGCCGCTCGCATCCCGCACCTCCACGTCCACCGCGCTTTTGAGCGTCTTGTGAACGCAATGCTCGCTCCAGGTCTGAGCGATGGTTTCCAGCTCGATGTCGGATGGATCGCGATTCTGCTGCTGGAAGTAAGACTGAATCGCCTTCATTTCCGCCAGGGACAAAAACAGATGCGCTTCGCGACTGAGTTTCGTGAGCTGCGGGTCGCTCAGCGAAAGAAGCTTCACATGCCGAAGGTCCAGCACGTAGGGCTTACCGACCTGAAACTGCCGCGGCACATACGCATCAAAATGAACCGACTCGATCACCCCGTTGGCCAGCACCCGGCTGGCGATGTGCTCGAGCTGCTGCCGCGGAATTTCGCCATCGATAACAAACGCCCGGCCCGTGCGCACTTCACGCACGTTCAACCGCATGTCCGCCAGCGCCATCTCGGTCGAAGCCGCGACCGGGTCCATCACGCCCGGCTTCAGATGAATTTCAATCCGGCTCTTGCCCGTGTCATCGAATGAATACGCGACCAGATGTGCCGACTCGACCACCGGATCGGCCAGCAGTTCCTGCGCCGCCCGCTCGATCTCCGCCGGGTCGCTATCGGAATCAATTAGAAAAATCCGGCTGACGCTGATCGGGCCGACTGAAATGCCAAATTCCTGAATCTGATGCCGCACCGCCTCCCCCAGCGGATCCACCGCCGCCAACCCCCCGCGAGCCGTCGGCACCGTCCTCACGTCAATCCGGTAAATCATGTCCGGATTCTAGCGATGGGGCGGGAAGGTGGTAGGGGAGGCCAGTTCAAGCATTCGTCAATGAGGATGCGCATGTCCCACCGATTGCAGAATGGCAGTCTTCCCGGCTTCGATCACGGCCACCACCTGCTCCCGCCGCACGGATGGGAAGCCGTCCAGAAAGTCTTCGATCGATTCCCCGCCCTCCAGCGAATCGATCAGGTTCTGCAATGGAACTCGCGTGCGGGCGCGAAAGTGGTAGGGCGAGCTAGCACGCTCTTCTCGGGCTTGCCTTCGCGCAGGCGCGTCATAGAGCTATTCGGCTCCCTCAGAGCCGCCGAAGGCTTTGAACATTTGGTCGACGATCTTCACCAGAGGTTTCCAGCCCGGCGGATGATCTGACCACCATTGATACCTTACCTGTGAACTAAGAGCTCCGAACAGTGCCAGCTGCGTGACGGTACCGTCCAATCCGCCAAGGCTTCTCAACTCGGGTGCGATGGGCAAGGTCAGAGCGGTGAGTCGTTTGAAGTAAGTCTTGAGTTTGCGGCCGTCGAATTCAACCGGTTCGTAGCCACGAACGGTCAGCCGGGACCAGTGTGAATCGACCACGGTCGATGTGTACAGCTTCCATTCCGATCCATATTCGCAAATCTCCCAAAAGGTTGGAGCGGAGAAGGATGGCAGGCGAACGAGTTGAATGCGCGGCCATCCGCTGTCGAGAGTACGCCTGGTTTCGAGCGGGCTCCATGGCTCTGCCCGCAGGCGATGCCACGCCGCTTGTAGTTCCTGCTGCTCGCGAAATTCCCGAGATCGGCTGGGCATTGAATATCAATTATTTGCCCGGCGACTTGGAAACGTCCCACGCGTAAATCCCCGCGGCAGATGGAGAACCAAGTCCGTATCCACCGGTGATAAATCGAGAGCCGTCGGAATTGAAGCGGCCAATCGTTGTGACGTCGTTCATTGCAAAATCAAAAAGCTCTTTCTGTGTCGCAACATCGAACACCTTGGCCTGTCCCCCTCCTCCGACGGCAAATACGCGTTTTCCGTCCGGAGAAAAGCCGACCTGAAGGCTGTAGCGCTCGAACGAGGCTCCCATTTCATGGGTTATCGCGGCCTTGCGGCCAATGTCGAATACGGTGACGCCATATGCTCCAACAGCCAGCAGCTTGCTGTCTCGACTGAACGCGACCGCGGGTACGAAATGGGACATCTTGCTTGTTGTGAACAACAACCTGCCGGACTTTGTATCCCAAACGCGGCCGACGTCCTCCCACCTGCCCTCGTTGTCGATGATCGTCTCCGCCGTCGCGATCAAGGATCCATCAGAACTGAACACCGCCGCTGAAGCGTGATCGGTGGTTGCATCGGGATCTCTCATGCTCCAGAGCGTTGTATCGAGCGTATGAAGCTCCTTGCCCGTCTGTACGTCCCAGAGCCGCGCTGGGCGATCCTCATGGGTGGTGAGGATGGTCCGAGCGTCGGGACTCAATTGCACGGAGGTAATACCGCCATTCCATTGATGGGGAGCATCAATGGGCGGGGCCACAGTTTTGCACATACTGGCATCCAACAACGCGATGTGCCCAGTGGTTCTCGCAAGGAGGAAGCGATTATCTCGACTGAAGGCCAACGGTGAAGCGAAATTGGCGTCGACCGTTTCAGCAATGATGCTCTTCCCCGTCCTCGCATCGAGAATATTAATACGCCCCTTGTCTTCGCCTATCGCGATGCGCGCTCCATCTGGACTGATCGCAGCCGGAAAATAATAAGCGTAATACTTCAGTGGCGGGCCCACCGGCTTCAAGGAACCCGAATCAAGCACGATCAACTTGTCGTCCCCATTTTGCGCGAGGATATAATTCCCATCGGCGCTGAAAGCTTTGATCTGCCAGCCATCGTGCCGGGCAACCAGAAACTTATCCGGTTCGTTCATCTGGTCGGCTGATGCCGATGAGAGGAAGCAACTCGAAGCAAATGCCATCACAAGAATGATGAAAATCGGAGATGTGAATCGTTTCTTGGCGGGACTCATTTGAGCCTCGAATCGTAAAAAGTTGGTCGCGATGGACTGGCTCATGTTACCAAAGCCGGATTCGATCCGTTTCTGTCCGGTATTGAATCGGAGTTCTACGGCCTTATAGCGACAGCCCTTCGACGTTTCAGAGCAAGTTTGAGCTGATGTCCGATGTCAAGGTTATCTTTATACAAAAAGTTCGGCCTGCTTTACTGCCGAAGGATCGTTCGGCTCGCCTTATTGTTTTTGTTCATTCCGGCAGGTTTGATCTGGATCAGCAGTTATTACGGGCTCTTTTTTATTGCCATAATGTCGACTCATGCGACGCCTCCTAAGATGGAGAGCGGCAAAGAGTTGTTTGGTCTTAGAATGAGGGGCTGCACGCTCACGTGGGGAATGGGACATATAGTCTTCATTTGCGATCAAGCATACACGGACTATATTTCTAACAAAATCCCTTCATCGCTATCACGCTTCAGAATCGATTGGTCTAAAACCGATTTGAACGATCCCATTGACCTCCTTCCGAGCGGGAATTGGCATGGCTTTCAACTTGCGATGGGGCGTACGGGGCCCATGAAGGACAGCGAGGGAAATGTAGAACAATGGAGCAGGTCGGCAAATGTAGCTTTTCCGGCTTGGCTACTGTTTTCAATTTCACTAATCGCGCCAATCTTATATCTATTTCGCGGTTTGCGTCGCATAAGAGGATCAAGCACGCGGCGCGGCTTTGCGCCTGTCCTTGAAGAGCAGCTCAATGACACCAAATCGAATGCTCCCGATGCGTCTCGTGAGGACCGATGACGCAAACGACTATTGATATTGCGGACGAAAGCGGGACGCGCCTCTTCGCTTCATGACAACACTTCGGGGTTAAGCGGACACATCTCAACTTTTTGTCGCGATGCAATGGCGACTGCGTCGCGGGCGCTGCGCCTGATTTGATTTTCCAAGGCGCTGGGCGCGGCCGTTTGCCCACGCTGCGGCCATCCCTTACGTCTCGCGCGCGGACTGCCAAGAACAAAAGCGGATAAGTTTCGATGTTTGCAATATGTATGGTATACGGCTTGCAGGAGATTTATTCGAGCTATGGAGGTGTCGATGGCGATTGGGGCAGAGGCAGTGAGATAAATGGAACTTCGACGGAGCTGGGGACGCACACTACGAGTGAACGCGCGGCAGGTTGGGCAAGAGCGGGCGGTGCGGGTGTATCTTGCGCAGATAGCCTGTCCTGAGCTTGTCGAAGGGCCGGAGGAGTCAGCCGATTCCATTCCGCGCAGCTCGCCCAATCCGCTTACTGCGTGCGCGGCTCTTTGGAGGGCGGGAAGGGGATGAACCAATGGATGGAAAGAAATATGAAAAATAGCTTGACAATCGTTGCGCGTCGCTGGTGTCGCGCGAGCGTAGCGCGCCGCGCGCACGGCTGGATCACAAACCTTGGATGGGCAATGGGTTGCGGTTGGTGAGCCTCCTAATCATGGCGCGCGGCGCGCAAGTGTCGCGCGCCGCGCGCGGGTTGAATAACCCCTTTAACCGCCGGGCCTGCAGCGAGCTTGTCGAACCTGCTTGTCGGGCGTTTTCTACCCTTTACGACGTCGCGGGAGCGACGCCCTCCAGATGCGAAACGGTCGAATGTCACCGGATGTCCCAAATGTCACACGATGTCACACCCCACGCGGCGGGGACCGAATTCATAAGATCATCCACGACGACAAGTTATGGCATTCAGATGCGTCCAATGTCACCGGTTTTCTCGCCGCGCGCTTCCTTTTGGGACATTTTGTGAAATGGAAGCCTTCAGATCGCAGGAATCACAGCCAGGATGGCGGTGCTACGTCATGCAACATCCCGAATGTTGCAAGAAATGTTGCATTAGGTTGCGTGCCGTTGCATCCATCCGACGGACGCCGGGCGTTATCGAACTATTGTGGCGCGGAACTCAATCGCTACGCTGTGATCCATCGGGATCGGCGTGCGCTTCCAGGAGATCGAATGGTGGTCGATGTGATAGTGGCCGTGCTCGGCGCGGCGGCATTGCTGGGGCGGGCGGGGTTCTGCCTGTATGCGGCGGGGCTGGTGCGCTCCAAAAACTCGGCCGGCATGGTCGCGCGGCTGCTGTGCGATTTGTGCCTGGTCACGCTGGTGTTCTGGATCGTGGGGGGGGCGATTCTCTTTCAGACGACCAATGCTTATTTCTCATTGAATCCCAAATTCCTGGCCGCGAAGATCGTCAACGGGCAGGGAATCGAATCGATCGTTTTCTTCCAGCTTGTGATGATCCTGATGGCCAGCGGCGCGGTGGCGGGGGCGACCGCGGAGCGAATCCGATTTTTTCCGCTGTGCGCGGCGTCGATCCTGCTGGGCGGATTGCTGCTGCCGGTGACGGCACATTGGGCCTGGTACGGCTGGCTGGCCGACCGCGGGTTTATCGATGTCGCCGGCGGGGCGGCGCTGCAGTTGGCGGCGGGGGTGTGCGCTTGCGTCGCGGCGATTCTGGTCGGCGCGCGAACGGGGAAGTTCAATCGCGATGGCTCATCGTCGATGATCCCCGGCCACAATCTGCCGCTGGTCGGCATCGGGGTGATGCTGATGCTGGTCGGCTGGCTGCCTTATGTTTCCGGATCGGCATGGGTCGGATCGGTGGTGGCGGGGCATGCGAATCCGTTCAGACACATGAGCGAATCCGCGTCGCCCGCCGCGATGCAAACGATGCTCGCCGCCGCGGCCGCGGGATTCATGTCGATTCTCGTCGGCCAGCTTCGATACGGTAAGCCGGATATCGTGCTGGCGCTGATTGGATTTTTGGGCGGTTGTGTTGCCATCGCACCCGGCGCGGGCGTCGTCGGTGCGCCGGCGGCAGCACTCATCGGCGCGGTGGCGGGAATTTTCATTCCGATCATCGCCGTCACGATCGATCTGCGCATGCGCATCGATGATCCAACCGGCATTGTCGCGATTCAGATTCTGGGCGGGACGTGGGGCACTTTGGCCGTCGGATTTTTCTGCCCGCTACACGAGGGCGCGTCGCGCGGACATCAGATCGGAATTCAGATCGTCGGTATCGCGGCCATCGTCGCGCTATCGGCGGTGCTGTCATTCATCCTCTTCGCGCTGATCAAGCTGCTCGGGTCGATTCGCGCCAAGGAAGCGGATGAATTTGATGGGCTGGATCTGGCCGAGCATGACATCGGCGCGTACCCCGATTTTCAGCAGACGACCATCAAGAGCTATCACCTGCGGGAAATGTAAATCGACGGTTTTACAGGTTCAGTTTTGCCTTGAGGGCATCGAGCGATTCCACACCCGCGGGCAGGCGCGCTTCTTCGATCAGCATCACGGGGATGCCATCACGTACCGGATAAGACAAGCCTCCGACTTCTGCCACAAGGAAATCGCCTTCAGCGCGCAGTCGGCTGCGCGTTAGAGGACAACGAAGCATCTCCAGCAGTTCCGGATCAACCGTATGCGGATTGGAAGTTTGATTCATCGACTTCTTTTAGACGCTCGCAGCCGAGCCTGCAAACTCTGCGCGCAGCTCGGGAAAAGCGCAACGCGCTCAATCCAGCGGGCCGCCGATGGCTTCCTGGACCGACCGCGGTGCAGTGACGATCAGATTTCCACTCCAGTATCGGATGGCGGCTTTCCCGCCATTCTCGACCCACACATCGGGCGTGATGGTCGAGCGAATCAGATCGACCAGTTCCTGGGCGCGCTCCTGCTTGGTTTTGCCGGTTTGCTGCTGCTTATTTTGCGAATTGTTGGTGTTGCCGAACAGTCCGCCCGATCCGGATCCGCCGCCGCCACCACCGTATCCGCCGCCACCACCCACTCCGCCACCAACCCCACCCATGCCGCCGCTGCTATTCTGATTGCTCAGCGAGGTGAGATCGAAAATCGGCGCATCGGTGAAATCGGGAATCTCCATGAGCAGGTCTTCGATCGGATAGACCTTGGTATACATGCGCTGGTCGGCCAATTCGCGGGTCGTGATTTCGACCACGCCTTCATCGACGTCATAAGTCAGCGCGCTGCTGCCGCCCGCCTCGGCCAGCACCATCTCAAGCGCCTTGCGTGCCGAGACATTCCGCAGTCGCAGCGTCACCGGCGTGTCTTTCGTCACACCCGCCGCTTCCATCGCCTTCCAGTTCACGGTCATATTGATGCCCGACACATCCCGCAGAAAATCCAGCGCATCGCCCAGCGCCACCCCGTCGAATTTCACCTCCGGCAGCGACGCATTGAGCTGATATCGGGTAGCCGAATTGGCGTTCGCGGCCTTGACAGGCCCGGTGGGAATGTAGAACGCCGAAAGTCCCGCGACCACTGCGACGGCAAGTGCACGTTTCATGGTGTGACTCCTTGGGGTGTGCAACTGGGCGGCCGAGCCACCCTTTTAGCAAAATCTTACCGTCAGCCTATCGTGCAAATCAACGTTATTTTTCGCAATACTGCGTCAAATCTGACTGTCTTTTTCAAGGGGTCGGCGTCGCGCGATGATGCTTTCGCTCGGCATCGCGCTTCAGTCGCCAGATGAGGTAGAGGACGACGATCAGGTTGGCGGCGAAAAGACCGAAATGGGCGAGGCTCGGTTTTTTGGCGATTTCGTAGAGCTCCCAAGGCATCAGCAGGCCTGTCTGGATGACGGTGAGCCATTCGGCCCAGGTCTTTTCCATCAAGAGGCCGACGCCTTCGAGGGTGTAGATGATGGAGTAGCCCAGCATGATCAGGGCGACGGTCTCGAGCTTCTGGGCATTGAGGTTGGAGACAAATTTCAGAACGTTGACGGCGAGCCATTTTTCGGAGTTGGCACCGATTTTTTCCAGCAGTCGCCAGGCGAGCAGTTCAAGATCACTGTGCCTGATTCTTAGAATGAAAATCGCGCCGGCGATCGATGCGATCGCCTTAAGGAGCTTATAGACCGCGATGACGGCGAGAAAACCAAGAGGGGGCTTTTCAGTTTGCGAAGGCGTTTTTGCAGGAAGATCGGACATGCGGTGCGCCCCGCCTTTTCAACTGATCACCTGATCTACTGCTCACCGCTCTCCGCGAAGCGGTGGTTACTGTTCCATCGTGATGAATTTCTCCTCTTCGAGCACGACATTGTCGTAGCGAAGCAGGGTGCCTTTGGCCTGCTCGAGGCGGGCGATGGAGACATTATAGTTATTGAGCGCCAGGGCCTCGTCGCGCTCGGCCTGGGCGAATTGCTCTTCGGCATTGAGCAGAAGCTGGACGAATTCCGAATCCAATCGAATGCCGCCGATGTCGCGCTGCTGATTGAGCGAATCCATGTAGTCGCCGGCCACGAGGCGGGCTTCGCGCCGTCGGCCAAGCTCGCGCCAATCGGTTTCAACCGCGCGCAGCGCTTGCTTTACCTCCGTAGTCACCTTTTCGGTGAGGAACTTGTATTGCGTCATCGCTTGAATGCGCTGAAGCATGGCCCGCCGGTAGATCGATCGCCCCTGCCGGTTGCCCAGCGGATACTCAAAGTTGAATCCGATCACGCCGCCGATGAAGTTGGATCGTCCCTGCTGATCAAAGGCGCGGCCAATGTCTCGGCCCGGCCCCTGCACGTTGAGCGACGCGGTCATGTCGAGCTTGGGCTCGAGATTATTGAAAGCCACGCCGGCCGCGATCGCTGCGGAATCAATGCGAACCTGCTGCTGGCCCAGTTCAAAGCGGTTGAGCAGCCCGGTTTGGATCTGTTCATCCCAGTCGAAGTGGACTTGCGTTTCCATCGCGGAATTGGGCATCGACAGGATGATGACCGGGCTGGCCACGGGAAACTGCGGATCATTCATGCGGCTCTTGATGTCGTCGGAAATATCGCCGATGCGCCCCTCGGCCTGAATGAGAACAGCCTCCTCGCTTTTGACGCGGGTGTAGGCCTGCGAAAGCTGAACGCGGGTGATATCTCCGCCTCGCCCGGTCGATCGCTCGATCAGAATACGGTAGGTGTCTTGGCTGCGGGCAAGCAGGTCTTTTTGAATTCGCAGCTCTTCCTCAGCGTCGACGAGCTGCCAGTAGTCGCGCTCCAGTTCGATTAGATTGGTTTCCAGCTTGTTGCGGAAATCCAGCACGCTAACGCGGTAATCATTGCGCGCGATCGTGATGCGCGCCTCGTTAGCGGCGTAGCCGAAGTTCTGCAGCAACGGCTGGGTGATCTGCAGGACGACGTCATCAAGAAAATAAGGATTGACCGAGCCGGCGGGCACCTGCTGAATGCGCTGAATCTCGTATCGCAGATCCACCGTGCCGCCGCTGGCGAGCTGTTGCTTTAAGCCCGTTTGCAGGTCGAGCGTGCGGAAAACCTGCGGGTTGAACGGGTTGGTAACCAGGTTTCCGTTGCTGGGCGACAAGACTTTCTGGTCACTGTATTGCGCGACTGAGTAGGCAACCGGATCAAATTTAGCCTGGTTCTCCAGAATGCGCGTCTTGGCGACGGCGGCATCGTAGCCGGCTACGCGGACTTCCCTACTGTTGGCAACCGAGCGGTGGATGATCTCCGAAAGCGACATGCGAATCGTCGGATTACGATCGATATCGCCGCGGAGCGATGCAACGGCAGGTCTTGTGGCAGGCTCGTTGCCCGATTCGTCGGGGGTATAAGTCGGCACCGTCGTCGGGAGTGGGGGCATCACCGCCTGCGGATTGGCCTGCGCGGCAATACTTTCTGACCGATGGTCATTGCGTGGAAGAAAGGGTTCGCCCGACTGAAGGCCACAACCTGAAATCGCCAGGGCCAGAATTGAAATACAGGAGGCCCGTAAGGCCCTCGCTCCCTTGTGCATGCCGTCACTCCATTTCCTAATGCCTGAACTCGATCGTGGGGCGGATTATAAAGTCAGGTGGGCCAGACGCCAGAACCCGACCGCCGCAAACGCCAGAAGAATGATTCCGCCCGCCGCATCGGCTATGACGATCAGTTTGGTCTTGCCCCAGCGCCCCAGGCGCGCCATCGTCCCGGAGAAGGCGACCACCCAGCTCAGTGTCGCAACAAAAACGCCGGCGCAAATGATCGGCAGATCGTGGGAAGGATGATCGGTGATGGCGCCGACGATGCTCGGTACAACGATGAACCAGAAGGCCAATGTCATCGGATTCAGCGCGGTCATGAAAAGCCCGGTGAGATAGGCTCGGCGCGCGGCAATTGAAGTTTCTGTTTGCGTTTCCGCGTCGGCCAAAGGATCGCGCCGAAGATGCCGCCATAATCCGCGAAGACAGCCGATGCCGAGCCAGGTGAGGAATAAGGCTCCGCCCAGGCCAATCAGTTGCATGATTTGGCGATGTCCAACGAGCGGGCGAAGGGCGAGGCTACTGAGAATTGCATCAGTGACATCTATAGTTACCGCGCCGCAGCCCAAGGCAAACCCGGCCCAGAACCCGCGCCCGATCGCCCGGCGGGCAATTTCGACATTCACCGGCCCGATCGGCGCCGCGGCCCCTAGACCCAACCACAGGCCCGACACGAAGATGCGTCCAAATCCGCTGCTGATGGGCCGATACATACCCGCTTGACCGTTGGATGGAAAGAAAAAGCGTTTTTCTTAAGTCCCGTAGTGAAAAGCTCTTTTCCCGATGGGCTTGCATCGGTATATTGTCGACATGCCCCCACCTCAACAGCCTAAAGCGGCGACTCATCCGGAGTTGGAGGATCGCGGCCTGTCGTATCCTCAGCCGGCATTTGAGTTTATCGAAGAAGGTCTGCGGTACACGGTGACCAAAGTCCATGGTGCCGTGACCGACGCTCAATCCTGTCGTCATGTTTCGGGCCAGCAGCTTTGCGAAGGCTTGCGGGAACTTGCTGTGGCGCGATGGGGCATGCTTGCGCGGACGGTCCTTCGGCATTGGAACATCAGCTCCACGCTCGATTTCGGGCGCATCGTGTTTGCCCTGATCGATCGCGGGCAGATGCAGCGCACGGATGATGACACGGTCGAAGATTTCCGAAACGTCTACGACTTCCGCGGAGCGTTTGAATCAGGGTATCGCATCCCGGCAGCGTCATGAGCAAGTCCAGACGTCCGTCCGGTCCATCCAACGATCCAGGCAATCATACAGCGCCAGAAAATCGGGATTCTTCCTCCTCATCGCACGGCTTTCGTCCGTTGAAGCCGCGCCGAACTTTGTTTGCGCTTCTGGCTTTTTTGCTGATCGTCTGGCTTGCGGTCCTGCTGCTGATGTATTTCAAGACCGTCTATCCGCTGCGACATGGACCCACCAAGGTGCAGGAGAAGCCCCGAGTGATGCCCATTCCGCGCGGGCAATAGAATCCACAACGCGAAATGCGCGAATTTCTCCAGGTTTAGCCGCCCGGCTTGTCGGGCGCTTCTTGGCGCTCGAAGCGCACCGCAAGCGGTAGCGGCTAAACGGCGCACAAACCAAACATTCGTCAAGCGGATTTGCGATATTGCGCATCGCCTGCGATCGCAATTCTTCCCGGGGCATCGGGGCGACCGATCGCGCCGCGAAAATCAATCGCGTAGGCAACACCCGCGACCATCAACTCCCCGGCTGTCGCCCACAACCGTAGCAGCACACTCAGGAATGCGAGGAAACCAATCCGCGCTGCAGGATCGTTGAAATGCTCGCGTACCGGCCTAGGCAACATGAATTGCATTGCTGTGATAAACACCAATTCGCGTACGCCAATCCCACCCGGCGCCCAGAAGGCAAGGAAGCCGGCGCACCAAGCCAGGCAATAGGCCCCTGCGATGACCCACCACTTGGTGAACTGCAATCCCAGCGGCGCCTCGGCAAGCACCCAGATCGACAGGCTCTGCCAGAGCAATCCCAGCACCGCCCAGACCAGCAAACCGGCCAAGGCGCCAAATCCCAGGCGAAAAGCGATCTCCGGTTTCCCCAGTCTCTTGAGAATCCGATCCGCTGATCCATAGAACACGCGCGGATGAACCAGCAGCAGAAGCACCGGCACCATCGCCATCGCGGCAACGAGCCAGGCCCGCGCGGGGCCATGAAAATGTTTGAAGCCATCCCATAGCAGGCAGGTGGTCGCCACGAGCACATTCGCAAGCAGGAAAAGAATCAATTCCAGGATTTGGCTGGTCGAGCAGACGCTCCCGCGCACGCCATACGGTTTGACTAGATAGGCCCGGCCCACCACCTGCCAGATCATGCCGGGCAGATATCGTGCCAATTCGGATGTGGACCAGATCCGCGTGACCGGCGCGACCGGAAGGCGATGCCCGAACCCGGCAAGTATCCATCGCCACGATGTCGCACGGAATACGAAAAGAAAAACCGCGAACATCACTGCCGCCAAAAAGAAGCGGCCAACATGAATCTGCCAGACATATTGCTGGAAATGGCTCCAATCGCGAACGATCGGCTTGCAGATCCAGACGAAAATCGCAGCAGTGATCGCGAGGCCGGCCAATCGTCGCGCCCAAGGCCGGATCTTCGCCCAGGTTTGGCGCGCGCCGCGTTTTCGATCTTCGCTGACCGCCAGGATTTCCTCATCAGGCTCGCGCGTAATCCGTCCATCGGCCCGCACGAATCGTCTTCGCCTGCGAGGGGGAAGCAGATCGAATCCCTTTCGGCGCATCCAGGGGCGAACACGTCTTCGCAGCTTGGGCGCCTGGCCTAAAACGATGTTGAAGATCTCGACCGATCGCAGCCCGACGATCCAGATCAGGATCGCGCTTAAGAAATAGGCGACAAAGACGCGCGCGGAGCTTGAAAGGCGCCAATGGGCTGGGATGCGGTACTTCCATTGCAGATAGAAGGCGCAAACCGCGGGCACGCAGATCGCAGCGACTGCCACGCCACGCCTGAACGCGACGCTGTCCTGTGGGATAGGCTTTCCCTTGAGAACCCGCGCCGTGAATTTTCGTTTGCCCGGAAATGTGATGAGGGCAAAGCCGATTAAAAACATCGGCACGCCAAACGGCCCCGGCGTGACCAGCCCAACCGCCCCCGAGCTGAGCACCAGCACCCACCCCACGACATTTTTCAGGATCACCCAGAAATAACTGACGAACCTCGGCGGCCGCCTGGGCTTCCCTTCCCATTGACCGCGCGAGCCTGTGCCGGGATGAGAAGAATCGGTCAAAGCCATTCAAGAGTTCTGTCTGCTGCGCCCATTTTAGACGTTAGTTCTTGCAGGTGAAAGCATCTCAGCCCGTTGGAGCCAAACTTTAGCCGCCCGGCTTGTTGGGCGCTTCTTCGATCCCAAAGCAGGAGCAGCGCCCGACAAGCCGGGCGGCTAAGCTCGGCAAAAGCGCGCCTTCTCGCTTTTAGCATCGCGAGGCTAGAATCCTCCTGCCCTGAAAGGAGCGCGCCCGTGACTGATCTTCCCGATCCGAATCTGTCGGCCAATCCTGCCAACGAGCGTCCGCATGCGCCGCCGGATGATACTGAATCAATTTATTATGAAGGCCGGCCGCTCTTTGGCGGTAAGCCGGGCCAGGTCATCCTCATCACGGTGTTGGGCATTATCTTTTTGATTCTGCCGATCGTGCTGCGATTCTGGATGAGCAAATGGCCCGACAAATGGGTCTGCCTGGCGATGATCGTCGTCGGCGTCATCCTGCTGCTGATCCCGGTATTCATTACGCAGCGCATTCGCTACCGCATCAGCAACTACCGCATCGACTACGAGCGCGGACTGATCGGCAAGGACATCAATTCCCTCGAGCTCTGGCACGTCGAAGACATCTCGTTCCATCAAACCCTCATCGACCGGCTGCTGGGCATCGGCACGATCCAAGTGATCTCGCATGATGACAACATGCCCAACCTCTTCATGCACGGCCTTCCCAACGCGCGCAAACTTTTCGAAGAGCTCAAGCAGCGGATCATTTCCGTCAAGCGCCAAACGGGCGTGCTGAAGGTGGATACGGGGACCTGATGCTGTTTACAAGTCGGACGTCGTCTCGCTTCGATAAGCGCCAAGTGCGCCAAGACAGCCAAGAGCGCCAAGAAGAAAAAACAAAGAGCGAATTTTCTTGGCGCCCTTGGCTTCTTTGGCGGTCTTGGCGCAGAAGAATTTGCCAAGGCGAGAAGTGCTATGGAACGTCAAAGCAGCGTTACCCTCAAATTCCTCGCCGAGCCGTCGGACGTGAATCTTTACGGCAACGTCCACGGCGGTTCAGTCATGAAATGGATCGACCAGGCCGGCTATGCGTGCTCGGTTGGATGGTGCGGAAAATTCTGCGTAACCGTCTTCGTCAGCGGCATCCGCTTCTATCGCCCAATCCACATCGGCCACCTGGTCGAGGTGACTGGTCGATTGATTTACACCGGCCGCACGAGCATGCACATCGCCGTCGAAGTCAAAGCCGCCGACCCGCGCGATGGCCAATACACCCGCACCACGCAATGCATCGTGGTGTTCGTCGCGATTGATGCCGATGGAAAACCGGTCGAAGTGCCGGCATGGGAGCCGAAGACGGATGAAGAAAAATCGATGCGCGATTATGCGATTCGATTGATGGAGTTGCGCAAGGGAATCGAGGCGCAGGTTGGGCCGCTGGGTGCTTCAGAAGGCAAAGCAAATTAACCGAGGCGCGGTTGCAGGATCTTCACGCGAAAACTTCTTGACAATTGAACGCCGTATCTCCAAAATTCCCCCTACACGTCTTACATTGATGAGGAGAGACGATGGGGAAGTGGAGATCTTGCGGGCTCGCATGCGCTTTGCTGGTCTTGACAGTTTTTAATTCGATAGCGGACGCGCAGCAATTGGGGCTGACGCCCGGGCCGAATGGCACGATTCTGAAGGATGGCCTTCCGTATCGCGGTATTGGGGTCGATTATTTCGATCCATTTTATCGACAGATCGTCAATCCATCCGACACCTCCTATGTCGCCGGCTTCCAGGCGCTCGGGCAACACGATATTCCCTTCGTGCGCTTTTCTGCCACTGCGTATTACCCGGCCGAACTATCGCTGTATCAGACCAACAAAACCGAATACTTTCGGCGGATGGATGGCGTCGTACAGGCCGCGCAGCAGGCGGGCGTTGGGCTGATTCCCTCGATGTTCTGGACCTATTGGGCCGTTCCCGACCTGGTTGGCGAGCACATGGATCAGTGGGGAAATTCCAACAGCCAGACGCGGCAATTCATGCGGAACTACGTGACCGATTTTGTCACGCGCTACAAAGATTCGCCTGCCATCTGGGGCTGGGAATTTGGCAACGAGTTCAATCTGAATGCAAACCTGCCCAATGGCATGAACTTTCTGCCGCCGGTTAATCCGAGTGAAGGCACCCCCACATCGCGAACCAGCGCCGATCTGCTCACCCACGACGAAATTCGCAGCGCCTTTACCGATTTTTCCAACCTCGTGCATTCGCTCGATCCGCACGGCCGAATCATCGAGACGGGCGATAGCGCGATTCGAGCCGAGGCGTGGCACAACCTGAACCAGAATAATTTCCAGACCGACACCCTGGCCGAGCAGCTTCAAATGCTCGGAGACGATAACCCCGCCAACATCAACACCATAAGCACTCACATTTACAATGACGACATCCCGCGACTCTCTGAACTGGCTCAGCTTGCCCAACAACTGGGTAAGCCGATGTTCGTCGGGGAATTTGGAGTTTCCACTAACCAGCCCAATCAGCAACAGCAATTTGAAGCTCTGCTTCAAAGCATCGAGCAAAACAATGTCTCTCTGGCTGCGGCGTGGGTATATGACTCGCCATACGATCCCGATTACAGCATGACGTACGGCAATTCCCTGGCCTATGAACTCGCGGACATTGAAGCAGCCAATCTTGCGATCTCGCCGGAACCGGGGATGGGGTTATTTGTATGCGTCATCGGCGGTTTGCTGCTGCTGCGCCGTCGCCGCCTTGGCGCATGATCCATCCACGGGCCGAATCTGGGGTGGTCTGGAACACAGAGAAGTCACCCGCGTCGATTGGCCAACCGCACAGATGAAACGCGGACAAACATATCCTCTGAACTTCGGCCTCGTGCCTTTTTCAATCGCAAAGTCATTTGGAAGAGTTTGAACGATTTGCCGGCGGGTCCATTTATGCCGCGGATACAGGGCTTTGTTCACACCTTGCCCGAATCGTATATCCAAATTGGATTCGTCCTTCTTACCGCCGTGGCGAACCTGGAAGGGAAGCATGACGGCTAGAAGTTTGGCGGTCTTGAACACGGAGATATCCGATGATTCTCTTCGTCCAGGCTCTTGAACCCCGCCGGTTACTGTCGGGTGCCCCCAGCAACCCGGCAGTCGTAGCGGCTGTTGCAAAGGTGGAGGCTGACGTGGTGCAGATGCGCACCGATGCGACCAGTTTTCACAATGCGATTGCCGCCACCAACGCTGCTTTCTTAACTGCGAAAGCGGCTGACCTGACGGCGATTCATGCCGATATGACGTCGGGCAACCAGCAGCAACTTGCGCTGGATCGACAGAAATTCAAAAATGATGTCACCGCGCACACCGCCGGCCTCAAGGCGGATGTCGCAAGCTGGAAGACGACGCATCAAACGGACCTGACCACGCTGCACACCGATATGCTGGCATTGCAGCAGGCACGGAAAGCCGCGCATTAGCAAGCGATTTCCACATTGATGAAAATTCGGAGGCATAATCAGCCGCCGGGGACGATGAGTCGCCCGGCGGCTGGCTTTTCGTTGCGATGTCCTACGAGGTCTTTGCAACGATCCGGCGCGCTACATCGTCGCAACTAGTTGGATGCCGTTCTACAGCTGGCGCGAAGAGTTGCGATCGCCCTTCAATCGCCGGACGTGCGTTGGAGTTTAACGACGCGTTCCAATGCCGCTTCGAGTTGTTGAACGTTGATCGGCTTCACGAGGTGTTCTACAAAGCCGGCGTCTTTGCTGCGGCGAATGTCTTCTTCCATGCCAAAGCCGCTCAGGGCGATGCCTTTAAGGGAATGGCGGGCGATGAGCTGGCGCATCAGGTCGAGGCCGCTGCCATCGGGCAGGCCAATGTCGCTGACGACTACATCAAAGTGGTCGGCGTCGGCGGTTTTGAGAGCCGAGGCGACCGAGTCGGCAACGGTCACCTGATAGCCGCAACGGCGGAGGAAGCGGGACATCATTGTCGCGGTGTCGCGATGGTCTTCGACCAGAAGTACATGAGGATTGCTGCCGGACTGCGGCGCGACGGAGTCACCGGTGCCACTCGAGCTGACCTGCGGCGCGGCAACGGCCTTTTGCGATACGGGAACTGCGGGAAGTTCCACGGTGAAGGTCGCGCCCTTTCCAACGCCGGCGCTGGAGCCATGAATGTGCCCGCCATGCGCTTCGATGAGGGCTTTGGAGATATTGAGGCCCAGACCCAGCCCGCCGAACTGGCGTGTGACTTCGCGATTGGCCTGTTCGAAGGCGTCGAAGATTCGCGCCAGGGCTTCGGGATCGATGCCGATGCCGGTGTCGGATATTTCGACGCCGACGCGATCCGGCCCAACGTCGAAGGTTTTCATGGTGATCTGTCCGCCTTCAGGCGTGAACTTCACCGCGTTCTTCAGCAGATTCCAGAAGACCTGTTGAAGCCGAGTCGGATCCGCCATGACGGTGGTATGCGTTGCGCCGCGATCGAAGTGAATATTGAGACGTTTGCCGCGCGCCTCATCCTGCACAGTCTGCAGAGCATTGGTCAGCTTCTCGTGCAGATCGGTGGGTGTGGGCTGTAATTGCAATTTACCGCGGGAAATGCGGGTGAGATCGAGCAGATCGTCGATGAGTCGGGCCTCCAGCTCAACATTTCGGCTGATGATGTTCAGCGTCTGCTTCAACTCCGGCTGAAGGTCGTCGGTCGATTCGAGCATCTGCACAGCCGTCAATACCGGTGTAAGAGGCGTGCGAAGCTCGTGGCTCAGGATCGCCAGGAACCGGTCCTTTGCGCGACCGGCCGCCTCGGCTTCGGCCAGCGCGCGGGTCGCATTGGCCTGCGTCAAAAGCTCGGCGTTGGTTGCCGCCAGCTCATTAGCGCGGCGTTCAAGCTCGTCGCGGTAGCCGCGCTCGGCGGCCTCCGCCTCGGCCAGGCGCGCAGCGGCGGATGCAAAAGCCTGGCCGACCTGCCCGATCTCGTCTTTGCCCTCAACCTGATGAGTCATCGGCTTGCGGTCTGCGAGATGGGCCGCATTTTCGGCCAGGGCCGCGAGGCGCGCAGCAATCCCGCGCGTGAAGAGAACCACTGCAATAGCCGCCAGGAGTATAGTGACTGCTGCCGCCGCGCCGATGAACCAGTACGTCTGCAGCCGAGTGGTATCCACCCGGGCGAGACGCTGGTCGTCGAGGCGCTGCTCTTCGGCAAGGATCACTCGGAGCTGATCGCGCACGTTCCGAACGGTCCGCTCGCCGTCGAGATTCGCGACTTGCGACGCAGCTTCAGTATTATGTCCACCCCTGACCAATTCTCGCTGGCTGTCCAGCCACTTGAGCATGTCGGCGGTGTCGGCGCGGAATTCCCGGATGCGGGCCGCTTGGGTCGGATCGTTGTGCACCAGCGCTTCGAGCCGGTCGAGGTTCGGAAGAATCCGATCTTGGATTCCGGCAAGCTGCGGGGCAAAATCAGGATTGCCGGTCACCACCATGCCGCGCATCCGGCCGACGGCTTCTGCCAGCAGGCGGTAGGTTTCCTCGGTCAGGGCGATGACATTTTGGGTGTGCATTGCCCAGCGGTCGGCTTCGTTCGACTGCTCCTCGAGATGCAGGAGCATGCCAAGGAAGATCAGTTGCAGGACAAATGGCAGGCCGACCAGCAGCACTCCTTTGCGAAAAATCGTGAGATTGGAACCGCTCAATGGCGCTCCTGTGAACTGCAACACCTTTGCCGCCGGGGATAACCGGCGGGATCGAAGATACACGTTATTTCGCTGTCGTGGGAGTAGTCAACGGGCACCGATAGCGTGCCAAATGTGGTCGAGCCTGATTTGGCGAAAGTGCATTCGTATCATTGGAAAAGCGACCGCCGGTGAATCCGGGGAATCGCTGGTTTTCGCCCCTGATGGTGCTAGATTGAATGAGCGAGTGCCGGGAAATTGAGGAGTATTTGGGACATGTCCCTGCTGGAAAAGATTGAAAACAAAACCGCGGTGGTGGGCGTCATCGGCCTTGGATATGTGGGGCTGCCGCTGCTGCATGCCTTTCATCGTGCCGGCTTTCCGGTGATTGGCTTCGACATCGATCCGAACAAGATCAGCGCGCTCCATCGCGGCGAGAACTATCTTAAGCACCTCGGCGGCTCGATGGTTTCGGATATGAAAAAAGCCGGTCGATTTGACGCGACCGATAACTTTTCCCGCCTGGGCGAGGCTGATGCCGTCATTAGCGCGGTGCCGACGCCGCTGGGCAAGCACCTTGAACCGGACCTGAGCTATGTCGAGCAGACGGCCATTGACATCGCCAAAACGCTTCGCAAGGGGCAACTGGTCGTTCTGGAATCGACGACCTATCCACGTACCACGCGCGAGATCATGCTCCCCCGCTTCGAAGCCAAAGGGCTCAAGTGCGGCAGCGATTTCTATCTCGCTTTTTCCCCCGAGCGCGAAGACCCCGGCCGCAAGGATCACAACACACAGACCATTCCCAAGCTCGTCGGCGGCATCGATGCCGAGAGCGGCCGCATCGCAACGGCTCTTTACAGCAAGGCCATCGCCAAGGTTATTCCTGTTTCCAGCGCCGAAGTGGCCGAGTCGGCCAAGCTGCTGGAGAACATTTATCGCGCGGTCAACATCGCGCTGGTCAACGAGATGAAGGTCGTGCTGACGGCGATGGGCATCGATGTATGGGAAGTCATCAATGCCGCTTCCACGAAGCCGTTCGGTTATCAGGCCTTTTATCCCGGGCCAGGCCTCGGAGGTCACTGCATCCCAATTGATCCCTATTACCTGGCATGGAAGGCGCGCGAAGTTGGCAAGACGACCCGCTTCATTGAGCTGGCCGGCGAGGTCAATCACAGCATGCCGGACTACGTCGTGCAGCGCACTGTCCTGGCGCTCAATGACCGCGGCAAGGCGGTTCATGGAAGTCGCGTGCTGGTGCTGGGATTGGCGTATAAGCCGGACGTCGATGACGTGCGCGAAAGTCCAAGTTTTGAGCTGATTGAAAAGCTTGAGGAGTTAGGCGCTAAGGTCGATTACAACGATCCGCACGTGCCTAAGACCCACAAGATGCGGCATTACGATCTGCAGATGCACAGCGTCGCGCTAACGCCACAATCACTTCAGAGCTATGACTGCGTCATGATCGCCACGCACCACGCAGCGTATGACTGGCAGATGGTCGCGGACAACGCCAAGCTGATCGTCGATACGCGCGGGGCGTTGCGGAACGTGAAGGGTAAAAAGGATCACATCGTGCAGGCGTAGGGCCTCGTGCGCTGTCACAGGTAGGTATGCGCCAAGAACGCCAAGGAGCCAAGAGCGCCAAGAAAATCATTTTAAGACTTTTCCTTGGCGGTCTTGGCTTCTTGGCGTCCTTGGCGCAATCGGCAGCTCATTTCCTGTCTGACTCAGTGGGCTGCTTGAGCAGGTAATCCTTCAGTGGGCAATCCTTCAGCATCGCAATCCCTTCGACGACACATTTGGCATTCAAATCGGCGCCGGCGGCGTTGGTGTGCGTGTCGTCGGCAGCTGTGAAATACTTTGTCTTTAACTCGGCTGGCTCGACGCCGACGTAGTGGGCGTAGACGAGATGATTGAGATCGATGAAGGGGACCTTTTCCTCCTTCGCGACCTCGGCAGACCAGAGCGCATACGAACTTTTCTCGTATGTCCCTTCCTCGACAGGCGTCTTGGGTCGGTGGGGGATCGGCGAGCAAATAATAGGGATCAATCCTTTGGCCCGAGCATCGGAAACATATTTCCGCATGTACCAGCCGTAGGTGTGGACGACTTCTTTCTGGCCGGTTTTGGGCTTGAGGGTGAGGGTGACTTCGCGAGTTTCTTCGCCGATGCCGCGGATGCTGCCGCGCTCGCGATTATCGCCGGCCAGCGGCCCGCCGTCGTTGTGGCCCATCTGGATGATCACAAAATCGCCGGGCTTGGCCTCTTTCAAGACCGCATCCCAGCGACCTTCGGTCTGGTAGCTGCGCGATGAGCGACCGCCGATCGCGCGGTTCTTGACCGTGATCTTCGATGAGTCGAAGTAGGGTGCAATCCGATCACCCCAACCCCATTGGCCATTGGCGCCCTTACCGCTGCCGTTGCGAACCGTCGAATCGCCGACGAGGAAGAGCGTGGGATGGTGCGCGGGAGCATCGGAGGAATCGGCGTGCGCAGACGCCCCAAACGCCAAAAAAAGAATCACAGTCGACAGAAGAATTCGATTCATATTTGATGCTCCAACTTGGTTGAATTGCGAAACCTTGGGGTCAGCAAAGGGACATTCTACCTTTCATCTATCGTTTGATGAATTTGCTTCCCCGCGGCCCATTTCTACAATCCCCGGCGATGGCGGACGGAGGGACATGGACGGTCCGGCGGGTGCTGGAGTGGACGGCCGGGTTTTTTGGCCGAAAGAGCGTCGATCAGCCTCGCTTGGCGGCGGAACTGCTGCTGGCTCACGTCCTGGATTGCCCGCGCATCAAACTCTACACCGATTACGAGCGTCCGCTGTCCGAAAAGCAATTGGCCGACTATCGGCAACTCGTGCAGCGGGCTGCCGAGGATGAGCCGATCGCCTATCTCACCGGCAAAGCGCACTTCTTCAATTTGGAATTTTCGGTCACGCGTGATGTTCTGATTCCCCGTCCCGACACCGAAACACTGGTGGAAAATGTCTTGCAGCAGGTGCGCCACGAAGCAGGCCTCGAAGCGCCGCGTGTGTTGGATTTATGCACCGGCAGCGGCTGCATCGCCTGCGCGATTGCCGCGCATCTGAAAGGCTCGACCGTCGCGGCGACGGAGATCAGCCCGGCGGCAGTTCAGATCGCCAAGCAGAACGTGGAGCGTCTGGCGCTGAGCGAGCGCGTGACAGTCCTGGAAGGAGACCTGTTTGACCCATTGGCAAACCTGCTTGATCCCCGGCCGTTCGACATCATCGTCTCCAATCCGCCTTACATTCCCAGTGGGCAGATCGCGCAGCTTGATCGAAGCGTCAAAGATTACGAGCCGATTGGCGCCTTGGATGGCGGGCTCGATGGACTCACATTCCATCGGCGGATTCTTTCCCAAGTGCCGCCGCGCCTTCGGCAGGGGGGAAGAATCTATCTTGAGATTGCCTTCGATCAGGGCGAAGCGGCGATGGCCGTTGCTGCAGAGCACGATCAGTTTGAGGAGCCTCGCCTTCTCAAAGATTTTGGCGGGCGAGATAGGGTGCTGACGGCCCGGCGGCGCTGAGCCGACTATACGGTTATGATTGCGCCAAGAGCGCCAAGGGGGCCAAGAACGCGAAGAAGAGTAATCAAAATAGAATTCTCTTGGCGATCTCGGCGCAAAAAACCGAGAGGCACAGCACGCCCCAGGATCGTATAATGCCTCCCAACCCTTCCCGGAGATGATGTTGTCAACCGAGCCATCCAATCTTGAGCCTGCGCGCCCGGGCCTACATCCATTGCCGTCAGTTGGGTCGCCTAGCGACGTTTCGTCTATGCCGGGCGAGGATGTTCCGTTCTGGCTGCCGGATTGGCGCGATTCGATGCGCTATATGGGCTGGCGCTGGATTTTGCTTCTGATTCCGCTGGGCGTGATCGGATTGCTGGCTTTCAGTTGGTATTACGGCGTGGGTTTGTCGGTGGCGCTTTGGTACCCATTCGTCAAGATCATCATCATCGTCTGCGCGATCCCGGTCGGGCTTTTCTTCAAGATGACCAAAGATGCGGTCTCGCAGCGGCGCGAGCCGTTCTGCATCCATTGTGGGTATGAGTTGGAGGGATTGCCGGATAAATACAACTGCCCCGAATGTGGGCGCCCCTATACATGGGCGGTGATCGAAGAATACCGCCGCGATCCGCACTGGTTCATCCGGCGATGGAAAACCCAGCATGAACTTCCGCTGGGTTTTGCGCCGTTTCCTGCCGGCCCAGGTAAACGTGTTCGCTCGCGCGATGGGACTTGATGCTTACGCCGCCTCAGGCTCAATTAATACAGCCGTTCCATAGCAGAGCACTTCGGTCGCTGAACTGGTCTTCCCGCCGATTTCAGAGGCATCGTAGCGCAGGCCAACGATCGCATTGGCCCCCAACGCCCGGGCATGATCGATGATCAGGTCATAGGCCTGCTGGCGTGCCTGCTCGCACATCTGCGTGTACGAACCGATCTGCCCGCCGACGATTGATTTGAGGCCGCCGAGGAATCCCTGGCTGATGGTGGGCGAGCGGACGATGATGCCGCGCACGACACCCATGTATTGCTTGATGCGATAGCCTTCGATCATGAACGTGGTGGTCACCACCATGCCGCACCTCAAATGATTACTTCACCGTCTTCAATTCCAACTTCGGATTCAGTTCGACTTCAAAATCCTTGAACCGCACTTCCGTCGGTCCTCCCGCATGCACCTGAAGCCCAAACAGGCCGCTGGTCGGCACGTCCGGCGCATCGTATTCGACGCAGGGATGGCCATTCATGGCGGTGCGGATTTTGGTGCCGACGGCGACGACTTCATAAGTGTTCCACTCATTCATCTTCACGATGCCCTGACCCGACTGATTGTCGGCCAGCACCTTGTTGTGAAAATTTTCGCCGTACAACTTTCCCCACCAACCTTTGCCGGCGTCGGCCTGGGGTCCGGCCATCTCATTGCCTTCGAAGGGCTGGCTGTGGAACTGGATTCCGCTGTTTGCCGAATCGGGGACGAGCTTGATCTTGCAGATCAGCCGAAAATCGCCAAAAGAAAACCGGCTCTTGAGGAACTCGTTTTTGCGAATGCCTTTTTCGGTTTTGCCGACGATTTCGCCATTCTCGACATGGTAGAGATTCATGTCACCCCACCAGCCCGAGAGGTCGTGGCCGTTGAACATGACTTTCACGTCTTCCATTGTGGCGGGGCGGATTTCGGGGGTGGCGGCCTCTTTGCTGTCGGCCCCGAGCACGCAGGCAGCCAGCGGGAGCAGAAGGACGCCGATCAGGGTGGAGCGCGCAATGCGCATGAGGACCTCGCTTCCTTTGAAATTTCGGGCCAGATACAGAAACGATTCGCCGAAAGTTGACAACAGTTGTATCGTGGCCCTCGTAATGAGTAAACGAGAATCTCAGACGGCTTCGCGACTGTAGATGATGTCAAAAACCGCAATTCAACCTGAGGAACCAGACGCACCAGAGATTGTCCTGACGACGCTCAATGCGCGCTACATTCATGCGGCCTTTGGCCTTCGCTACCTGATGGCCAACCTCGGCAAACTGCGCGAGCGCGCGGCAATCCTGGAATTCGACATCAACCAGCGGCCGGTCGATGTACTGGAATCGATTCTCTCGCGCGAGCCGCGAATCGTCGGCATCGGTGTCTACATCTGGAACGCGCAGCAGTCGCTGCAGCTTGTGGCTGATCTCAAGCGCGTCCGGCCGGACATCATCGTGGTTCTTGGCGGGCCGGAGGTGAGCCACGAGGTTGAGCAGCAGGAAATCACGCGGCTGGCCGACTATGTCATCACCGGCGAGGCGGATCATGCCTTTGCGGAGTTGTGCGAGAAGCTCCTTGCGGGCCGGCGGCCTTTGACGCGCGTGATCCCCGCAGCGCTGCCCGAATTTGCGCCCAAGGCCGGCGCTAGCATTACGGAATTGAAGCCGCTGGCGCTGCCTTACGATTTGTATGATGAGCGCGATATCGCCCATCGCGTGATTTATGTCGAAGCCTCGCGCGGCTGCCCATTTCGCTGCGAGTTTTGTCTGTCATCGCTTGACGTGCCGGTGAGAAATGTGCCTCTGGAAACATTTCTGCCGGCACTGGATCGCCTGCTGGAGCGCGGGGCGCGGCAATTCAAATTTGTGGATCGCACATTCAACCTCAATCTGTCGATCAGCAAGCAGATTCTCGAATTTTTCCTGCAGCGGTATGAGCCGGGCCTGTTTATGCACTTTGAGATGATTCCCGATCGGCTGCCGGATGCGCTGCGGGAATTGATCGCCAAGTTTCCGCCCGGGGCGCTGCAGTTTGAAGTGGGCGTGCAGACGTTTAATACGGAAGTGGCGGCACGGATCAGTCGAAAACAGGACAACGAAAAGATCGAGCAGAATCTCACGTTTCTGCGGCAGCAGACCGGCGTTCATGTCCATGCCGATCTGATCGTCGGTTTGCCGGGTGAGGATTTGGAAAGCTTCGGCACCGGCTTCGATAAATTGCTGGCGCTGGGGCCGCAGGAGATTCAGGTTGGAATTCTCAAACGCCTGCGTGGAACTCCAATCGTTCGGCACGATTCCGATTGGCAGATGGTCTACAGCCAGCAGGCGCCATACGAAGTCCTCTCCACGAGCACGATGGACTTTGCCACGCTTCAGCGCATGCGGCGTTTTTCGCGATACTGGGATCTCGTTGGCAACAGCGGGAATTTCCGCGAATCAGCTCCGCTGATCTGGCATTCACCAGACGGGGCTCCGCAATCAGCCTTCGAAGGATTTCTGCGATGGTCCGACTGGCTGCACGAGCGCGCCAATCGCAGCCATGGCATCGCGCTGCAGGCGCTCGCGGAAATGCTCTTTGAGTATCTGACGACGCGGATAGGACATGATCCGGCAAAGGCTGCATTAGCCATCTGGCGCGATTATCAGCGAGGGGACCGGCCCGATTGCCCCGAGTTTCTCCGGCCATACGTTTCTGAATCGGAACAAACCGTTCGCCGCGCGGCTTCGCACGCTCCAGCCCCGCGGCGCCAAGCGAGGCACCTTGCATGAAATCAGCAACTTTCCTCTTTTGCTCTGCACTTATTTCGATCTTTGCGTTGTTTGAGCCGATGGCTCGCGCTGCCGATGCGCCGAGCGCGAATCAAAATAAACCTGCGCTGTGGATTTACTGCCCGACCAATTTGCTGGTCGATTCCAACATCGATCAGCTTCAATCGCTCTGGACGCGCGCCGCAAAAGCCGGCTACTCGCACGTTCTTCTGGCCGATTCGAAATTTTCTCACCTGGAGGATTTGCCCAAGAGCTACTTCGCGAATGTCCGACGCGTGCAGAAGATCGCCGCCGATTTGCACATGGAAATCATGCCCTCGCTGTTTGCGATTGGGTATTCCAATGATCTGCTGTTCCACGATCCAAATCTGGCCGAGGGATTGCCGGTTAAGGGGACGCTGTTTGAATGCGATGGCTCCAAGGCCCATGTCGTTGCTGATCCGCCGGTCGCTTTTGGCCGGATGTCATTCAGTGATCCGAGCGTGACGATCGAAAACGGCGTAGCAACTGTAAAACGCGATCGTGATGTTTCGCGAATGGTCTACAAGGTGGCGGTGGCACCGTACCGGTGCTACCACGTCTCCGTGAAGCTGAAGACGCGCGATGTGAAGGGGCCGCCCGAGATCAAGGTGCTCGCTGGCCAATGGGATCTCAACTGGGCCAATCTTGGTTCCAAGCCCACGCAGGATTGGACCGAAGAGAACATCGTTTTCAATTCACTCGATCACAAGGAAGTGCTGATTTACTTTGGCATCTGGAACAATCCAAAAGGGGAGATGGCCTGGAAGGATTGGAAAATCGAGGAAGTGGGATTGCTGAACGTCCTCCGCCGGCCGGGCGCGCCGTGTGTCGTGAAAGATGATCGAACGGGCAAGACTTACGAGGAAGGCAAGGATTACGAGCGGGTCGTGGATCCTCATATGGGCAATGATCCGTGGCCCGGCGAATACAAGGTCTGGCACACGCCTCCGGTGATTCATACCAAGTTGCCCGCGGGCACGCGGCTTCGCGTGTCCTGGTACCATCCGGTCATCGTTTACGATGGTCAGGTTGCCGCCTGCATTTCTGAACCCAAGACAACTCAGCTTTTACAGGATCAGGCCCGGCGGATGAAGCAGCTTTGGCATGCTTCAACTTACATGATGGAATACGACGAATTCCGCACCTGCAACTGGGATGAGTCGTGCCAGGAAATGCACGAGACGCCAGGGCAGATGCTTGCCGAGCATGTGAAGATGTCCACGCAGTTGCTCACGCCGGATCGCGCGGCGACGTGGAACGACATGTTCGATCCGTATCACAATGCCGTCAAAGGGCCGTATTACCTAGTCAACGGCCCATGGACCGGCTCATGGGAGGGGCTGGATCCGAAGGTCCTGATCTTCAACTGGAACTACGGGAAGCGCGACCAATCGCTGAAGTTCTTCGCCGATCGTGGAAATGAGCAGATCATCGCCGGCTATTACGACAACGATCTGTCGGAATGGAAGAACTGGCTGGAATCATCCAGGAAAGTGAAGGGCGTGGTCGGATATCTCTACACCACCTGGCGGCACGATTATTCGAAGCTCGAGAAGTTCGCCGAGATGACGCGGCAGCAATAGGAAGTGCGATCGAATAAAATGAATCGGGGCGGCTTTTCGCGAGGAAAGCCGCCCCAAGTTCATTTATGAAGTTTTAGCAATCAGCATTAGAACCGGAAACCGATTCCCAGGCCGTACACAAACTGGCCGTCGGAGAAGTTCTTTCCGGTGCTGCTGTGGCGATCGAAGAAGATCTGGTATTCGATCGTCCCGTAGATGAAGGTGGTCTGGTTAACGAACCACTTGATGCCCGCTTCCGGAGCACCTTCCCACGTGTCGTGGACCGAATCGCCGTAGACGTAGCCGACGTTCACGCCGACGAACGGCAGGAACTGGCCCTGATCGCCCAGCGGGAAGTGCACATCAAAGGCGACGCGCGTCGATCCGTTGATTTGCTTGGGCACACCGACGTCGGTGTAGTCCAGCGACTGGCGGACGCTCAATTCGAGGCTGTCGGTGAAGAAATAACCGACGCTGCCCTGGACCGAGCCGGTGAAACCATCAAAGCGGCTTCCGTTTGCACCACTCCCACCGAGGGTGAGCTCAAACGGCCCGCGTGCTTGTGCCTGAGCGACGGCCGGCAACAGGCACAAAACTGCTAACACGATACCTTTCCGCAACATGACTTGCCTCCTTCTTTGGAGCTGAGACTCGACCCGCGTGACATCATTAACCGGAAGCTCCACCTCCGCCGGGAGATTTCGCCTCACGCATCCACGGGTTGGGCACACGCCCCGGGCCGTTGCGGTTTGTGGCCCGTGCGGCCGGAGAAGAGTCCCTGATGCTCTTCTTTCGCCGCGATCTGTAAGCCAGACCATCTGGCTCAGTGTTTCGATTGTTCGGCATCGCATCGCCGAACGCTTGAATCAATCTAAGGCAAGCGGACCTATTTGCGGAAGAGATAAAGTCTATAAGGGTTTTTGGACCTGTTGTTATTAGACGTAAGTGCATGAAAATAAATATTTTAAGTTTGATTCAAGGCCACGCAAATGGGCTGTCGATAACCTCAGGTTTTTGACCTTTTGGGTATCTCTACAACCGGTATTTGGACGCGATTTGATGGGTCAGCCAAGGTTAGCCGCGACGCGCCAGCGGAGCGCTTTTGGTGCTCCCGGAGAAAGCGCTCCGCTGTCGCGTCGCGGCTAAACTGGGCGATAGCGCGATGTCGCGTCAGACCGCAACCGGCTCAAACCAGACCGACGACCCGCTGACTCGGGCAAGATATCCTTCGATTCTCAATTTGGCTTCGACTTCCCGAATCCGCCTTGCTGCGCGGGACAAATCATTTCGAAGCCGATCATGTAACCCCAGTTCAGACACCCGCAGAAAGTCGCTGTAGAACCCGCACCCTTCATGGGAAATGAGTATCAAGCGACTGAGCTTGTGCAGGCGAGAAAGAAACCGCAGGTGAGAAACCGCGCCCTCTTCCTCCCGATAGGCCTCGAAATACCCGGCAAAGCAGGCCGGCCCGCCCGCGATCGCCAGCCGGTCATATCCATCCAATCCCAATCCCTGATGGAGAAACTGGTTGATCTGGTCCGCAAACCTCCCGTCACTGCAATAGATCGCCGCCTGGGGAAATGCTCGCCGTTCGAACGGCGCGCTGCTGCGAAAGGCTGACTTTTCCGCCTGCGCGACTGCCATGCCGATCATAATTTCGCCTCGAATCAATGTAGAGTAGATAAATGGTTCCCAATACGATGATAGGCGGCACGGAGCTCGGAAGCCAGCCGGCGGAGACGGCCTGGATCTCGCAAAACCGCTTTGCGCGGGCAGTTCTCATCGGGTACGCTGTCGGAGAAGGAGGGCACCATGAACGTCAAAAAACTTGTTGGTGAAAAATCGGGCGGGCCGATCATCGCAGCGCTGCTAATGGAAGGAGATTCATTTCCGATCGACGCGATGAAGCAGCGAATCGCCCAGAGTCCGATCGGCGGGCGCACACCTGCCGACATCAAGATCGAAAAAGGCTTTCTGATGTTCACGCTTGGCGACGATCTGGTTGCCATCGCGCCGATGCCCGCTCCTTATCCATGGTCGGACCTCGAGGGCCCCTGCGAGACATCGTGGATGTGGCCAAAGGCGACACCCGCAATAACGATGAAACGCCATCGTTCGCACGTACTTGTTACGCTTTTGAACGGCGCTTCGGATGCGATCAAACGCCGGCACCTGCTGACGCAGATCTTGAAGCTGGCGGCGGATCTGCCCGGAGTCATCGGCATTTTCTGGCCCGAGGCAACGGTGGTCCATTATCCGCCTGTGTTCATCAAGATGGCCAGCTCGCCGCACAATCCCCAGATCTCGCTGCTCAATCTTTGGCTCGATTTCCGCGTGGTTCGAAATCCTGACGGAAGCTTTGGTTTGTTTACCACGGGGCTTAAGCCACTGGGGTATTTGGAGCTCGAGATTCCGAGCATATCCATGAAGCCAGCCGAATTGCGTGAGTGGGCAATGAATATTGTGATCTACCTGATGGATCCAAAAACAAACATCAAGAATGGCGATACGATTGGCGCAACCGCCGAACAGCAGCTTCGCGTCCGCCACGTTCCTTCTCAATTCCCCGAGCGCGGAACAGTCATGCGGCTGGAGCAATTGGGCCATTTTTCCGGGTAGTGATGAGCTCAGTAGATTACAATCCGTGACCTGTTGTGTGAGCCTTAAGCCTGCCAAGATCGGAGCGGCCATGGCCTACAAGAAAAGAACCTGGGCCCAGAAACTTACAGACAGCAAGGATTTCCCGAAGGTCTGCCCGATCGACCAGACCCGGAATAAACGATGGGGCACCGGCACTAATGGCATAAAGATAAGCCGCAAGTCCGCGCCGCAACTACATTTACTACATTTGCGCAAGATGTGGCCCCCTGTCAGAATGGTGGTTGCTGAAGCTACCAACCAACAGGAGGCCACGGAT
>Ga0207695_10000806_pt1 | contig 58371 bp, 62 predicted proteins | sample KBSC54metaG_FD_184354 | JGI IMG/M metagenome (GOLD analysis project Ga0207695, IMG submission 184354) | Corn rhizosphere microbial communities from Kellogg Biological Station, Michigan, USA - KBS C5-4 metaG (SPAdes) (version 2) | ecosystem: Host-associated > Plants > Roots > Rhizosphere > Soil...
TTCAGGTCCACCACCGAGACGTTGGGGGTCGGCACCCGGATCGACGAGCCGTCGAGCTTGCCCTGCAGCTCCGGGATCACCAGCCCCAGAGCCTTGGCCGCGCCGGTGGAGGTCGGGATCATCGACACGGCGGCGGCGCGGGCCCGGTAGAGGTCCTTGTGCAGGGTGTCCAGCGTCGGCTGGTCGCCGGTGTAGGAGTGGATCGTGGTCATGTAGCCGCGCTCGATCCCGCAGAGCTGCTGCAGCACATGGGCCACCGGCGCCAGGCAGTTGGTGGTGCACGAGCCGTTGGAGATCACCAGGTCGTCGGCGGTCAGGCTCTCGTGGTTCACCCCGAAGACGATGGTCTTGTCGACGCCGTCGGCGGGGGCCGAGACGATCACCCGCTTGGCGCCGGCCGCCAGGTGCGCGCTGGCCTTCTCCTTGGAGGTGAAGAGGCCGGTGCATTCCAGGGCGATGTCGACGTTGAGCGCCTTGTGCGGCAGCTCCTTCGGGTCGCGGATCGCGGTGACCTTCATCTTGCCGAGGCCCGCGTCGATCCAGTCCTCGCCGGCGGTGACCGTTCCGGGGAAGCGGCCGTGCACGCTGTCGTAGCGCAGCAGGTGGGCGTTGGTCTCGACCGGGCCGAGGTCGTTGATCGCCACCACCTCGATGTCCTTGCGCCCGTGCTCGGCGATCGAGCGCAGCACCAGCCTGCCGATGCGGCCGAAACCGTTGATGGCGACGCGAACGGTCATGAGGGGCGCTCCTTGGGGTGCTTGAAGTGCGGGCGGTTTTTGAGGCCGCAGCCCCCCAAGTCAACCCCTGGCCCAGTCAAGTTCGGCAACCGATCGCGACACGCGCGCTCCGCTCAACCTCCCGCCGTCGCTGCCGCGACGGGGGAGGTAGGCTGGGGCGCTACTTTCCGCCGGAAGCCGGACCGTGCTCCGCCAGCGCCGCCTGCAGGCCAGGCGCGAACTCCGCGCCGTAGGGCGAGGTGATCGAGGAGCCGGCGAAGGCCTTGCCGTAGGGTTCGGCCCGGCCGCCCAGGCACTTGGCCAGGAAGGCCTCGGAGGCGGCGTAGAAGGCGATGTTGTTCTCCGGCCGGGCGAAGCCGTGGCCCTCGTCGGGGAACAGGATGTAGGTGACCGGGATGTTCTTGGCCTTCATGGCGGCGACGATCTGGCCCGCCTCGCGCTGGTTGACGCGGGGATCGTTGGCCCCCTGGCCGATCAAGAGCGGCTTCTTAATGGCGTCGGCCTTGAACAGTGGCGAAGCGGCCTTCAGCACCGCCTGGCCGTCCGGCGTGCGCGGATCGCCCATCCGCCGGTACATCTGCTCGCGGCCGGAGACCCAGTAGGCCGGGACGCTTTCCAGCAGGGTGTTGAGGTTCGACGGTCCGACGATGTCGACGCCGCAGGCGAAGGCGTCCGGCGTGAAGGTCAGGCCGGCCAGGGTGGCGTAGCCGCCGTAGGAGCCGCCCATGATCGCCACCTTGTCCTTGGTGGTGACGCCCTTCTTCACCGCCCAGTCGACCGCATCGATCAGGTCGTCGTGCATCTTCAGGCCCCACTGCAGGTTGCCCGCGCTGACGTACTTCTTCCCGAAGCCCGTGGAGGCCCGGTAGTTGGGCGACAGCACCGCATAGCCGCGGTTGGCCAGCCACTGGTGCAGGCCGTTGTAGCCATAGGCGTCGCGGCCCCAGGGCCCGCCGTGCACCAAGAGCACCATGGGCACGGGATGGTCGGGCACGCCGTCGCCGTTGGCGTCGCTGCCGGGCGGCAGCGTCAGGTAGGAGACCTCGGTCAGGCCGTCGCGGGTCTTGATCTCGACGGGGTGCATGCCCGCCATGACCGCGCCCTCGAGTTCGGGACGGCCGACGAACAGCTTGGTGAGCGTCTTGGCCTTGCGGTCGTAGAGATAGGTGGTGGCGGGACCGCTCACCGGGTCCACGGCCACGGTCCAGAGGGTGTCCGCGTCGGTGCGCGAGGTGACCGCCACCTGGCCCTTGAGGTGGGCCTTCAGATAGGCGAGGTCGGGCTTGATGGCGGGGTCGAGCGGGGTCCATTCGGTCTTCAGGTAGTTCACCGCATAGGCGTCGATCTTGCCGGTGGCGGGGTTGGCCATCGCCCCGTCGATGTCGGCGCGGACGTCCTGCGCCAGCACCGTGCGCCTGTTGGTCTTCATGTCCTCGGCCACCAGGGCGGCGGTGTCGCGGCCGCGGCTGTCGATCCAGTACTGGGTGTTCCCGTCCGCCGTGAAGCCCACCGGGCTGGTGTCGGAATCCTCGAAGCCGATGGTCTCGTCGGGCTTGGCGGCGACCACGTTGTTCTCGACGCGGTAGATGTCGACGCCGCCGTCGGGGCGCGGCTTGCTGGCGGTACGGATGCGCAGCTGCTCGTCGACGCCGAAGCCGCCGTAGCCGTCGTTCTTCAGCACCAGGGTGAGCTTGCCGGTCTTCAGGTCGAGGCTGTAGGCGTCGTGCCAGCGCGGGTCGCGATTGTTCAGACCGATCAGGATGCGGTCCTTCACGTGGCGGCTCTGGCCGAAGATCTCCACCCGGGTTTTCTCGAAGGGCGTGAGCAGCTTCTGCGAGCCCGTCGCCACGTCGACGCCATAGAGCAGGAAGTTCTCGTCCCCGCCCTTGTCGTTGACGAACAGGATTTCCGAGGAATCCGGCGACCAGAAGTACTGCCGGATCGGCCGCACCTTCTCGGCGGTCAGCGGGCGGGCCTTGCCGGGATCGGCCACCGGGGCCACCCAGATGTTCATCATCCCGTCGCGCGGCGCGAGCCAGGAGAGCCACTTGCCGTCCGGGCTGATCCGCCCGGCGCTGCGGCTGGGGTTGCCGAACAGCTTGGTGCGCTCGATCAGCGGCGCGGGTCCGTTGGCGGCAAAGGCGCCGGCGGCAAGGCCGGAGACGGTGAAGCAGGCGACGGCGGTCGCGGCGAGCAGGCGGCGCATGGCGGATCCCTCCCGAGGATGGTCTGGGCGGAAGCCTAAGCCCGCGGACGGGCTTCCGCCTAGAGTTTCGCCTTCCCCGCGGCGGCCACGGCCTCGGCGGTAATCCCGAAGTGCTTGTAGAGCACCTCGGCCGGCGCGCTGGCGCCGAAGCCGGTCATGCCGACGAAGGCGCCGTCCTCGCCGATGAACCGCTCCCAGCCCATGCGCACGCCCGCCTCCACGGCCACGCGCACGTCCGTCGCACCGATCACCGCGTCCTGGTAGTCCGTGGGCTGGGCGTCGAACAGCTCCCAGCAGGGGGTGGAGACCACCCGGGCGCCGACGCCTTCGGCCTCCAGCAGCTCGCGGGCGGCCACCGCCACGGAAACCTCCGAGCCGGAGGCGAAGATGGTCACCTGCGCGGGACGCCCGGCGCCCACGAGCTGGTAGGCGCCGCGGGCGCAGAGGTTCTCCCCGGCCACGGTGGTGCGCACCGCGGGGACCTTCTGCCGGGATAGGGCCATCACCGAGGGCGTCCGGCGGGCCTCCAGCGCCAGCTTCCAGCACTCGGCGGCCTCCACCGCGTCGGCCGGACGGAAGACGTTGAGGTTGGGGATGGCGCGGAGCGAGGCCACGTGCTCCACCGGCTGGTGGGTGGGCCCGTCCTCGCCGACGCCGATGGAATCGTGGGTCATCACGTGGATCACCCGGGCGCCCATCAGGGCGCCCAGGCGGATCGCCGGGCGGCTGTAGTCGGAGAACACCAGGAAGGTCCCCGAATAGGGGATCACCCCGCCGTGCAGGGCCAGGCCGTTCATGGCCGCGGCCATGCCGAACTCGCGCACCCCATAGTGGACGTAGCGGCCGGCGTAGTCGGGGACGTCGAAGGTCCCCATGCCCTTGACGATGGTGTTGTTGGAGCCGGTGAGGTCGGCCGAGCCGCCCACCATCTCCGGGATCTGCGGGACGAGTTCGGCCAGCGCCGCGCCGGAATGCTGGCGGGTGGCCGCGGCCGGCTTCTCGGCCTCGGCCTTGGCGATGTGGGCGTCCAGCGCCTCGAAGGCGCCCGGCGGCAGGTCGCCGGCCATGGCCCGCTCGAACTCGGCCTTCTTCGGGGAGGCGGCCAGCAGGGCTTCCCAGGCCTTGCGGACGCGGGCCCCGCGCCGGCCGGCGGCGCGCCAGGGGCGGACCACCTCGTCGGGGATGGCGAAGGGCTCGGCGCTCCAGCCCATGGCCACGCGCGCCTCGGCGATCTCGTCGTCGAACAGGGTGTAGCCGTGGCTGTGCGGGTCGCCTTCCTTGCGCCCGCCGCCCTTGGAGATCTTCGTCCTGCAGGCGATCAGCGTCGGGCGGTCCTGCCGCGTCGCCCAGCGCAGGGCCGCGGCGATCTTTGCGAAGTCATGGCCGTCCGCCGCCTTCACCGCCCAGCCGGCGGCCTTGAAGCGGGCGAGCTGGTCGCCGGTCTCGGCGATGGTGGCCTCGCCGTCGATGGTGGTGTTGTTGTCGTCGAAGAGCACGGTGAGTTTCGCCAGGCGGAAGCGTCCGGCCAGGCTGATCGCCTCGTGGCTGACGCCCTCCATCAGGCAGCCGTCGCCCGCCACCACCCAGGTGCGGTGATCGACGAGGGCGTCGCCGAAGCGGGCGTTCACGTGCCGCTCGGCCATGGCCATGCCCACGGCCGTGGCCAGACCCTGGCCCAGCGGCCCGGTGGTGGTCTCGACGCCGGGCGTGTGGCCGTATTCCGGGTGGCCCGGCGTGTTGGAGCCCAGCTGCCGGAAATTCTTGATCTGCTCCATGGTCACCGCCTTCACCCCGGTGAGGTGAAGCAAGGCGTAGAGCAGCATCGAGCCGTGGCCGGCGGAGAGCACGAAGCGGTCGCGGTCGGGCCACGACGGCTGCGAGGCGTCGAATTTGAGGAATTTCGTGAACAGCACCGTGGCCACGTCCGCCATGCCCATCGGCATGCCCTGGTGGCCGGACTTCGCCTTGTGCACCGCGTCCATGGAAAGCGCGCGAATGGCGTTGGCCATCATCTGGAGGGGCGCAGGCATCGGGCTCCCGAGTCGTCAGGCGTTGAGGATGCCGGGCGGGGTCGCACGCGGGGGCCAAAGGGTCAAGAAAAGGGCATGCTTTCAGGCGAAGCCGACGCAGGTCTATAGATAGGCAGGCAGGAGGACAGCGATGAGCAGCGGCGAAAGCGCGTTGGACCTGGCGGCGAAGCGGCTGGACGCGGCGATGCATGTGCTGGAGCAGCGGCTCGCCCAGCGGCTGAAGACGGCCGGCGAAGCCGCCGGCGGCCTGTTCGACCAGGACCGCGCCAACCTGGCCGCCGAGCTGGACGAGGCCCGCGCCCGCGAGCGCGAACTGGAGGCCGCCGGCGCCGAGGCCTCGGCGGCGCTCGGCCGCGCCATCCTGGAAATCCGCGCCGCGTTGAACGGCGCCGCGGCGTCCGCGGAGCACTAGAGCCGATGGCCCAGATCAGCGTCGAGGTGAACGGCCGTCCCTACGCGGTGGGCTGCGAGGACGGGCAGGAGGCCCACCTCCTTGAGCTCGCCCGCATGTTCGACCACCAGGTGCGCCAGGTGGGCCAGGACATGGGCCAGCTCGGCGACACGCGCCTCTTCCTGATGGGCGCCCTGCTCTTGGCCGACGAGCTGGCCGACGCCCGCGGGCGGCTGAACGGCCTGCAGGCCGAGGTGGCCCGCCTGCAGACCGACCGCTCCCGCGCCGAAACCCGCGCCGTCTCGGCCCTGGAGAGCGCCGCCAAGCGCATCGAGAAACTCGCCGGCGACGGGGCCTAGACCCTGATGGGTTCAGGTCGAAGCGACCTGAACCCTGAATCAGGGTCGCCACTCTTGATTCTAAAGCACGATTCAGCGGTCAGGTGATTCCACCTGACCCCATCGTGCTTTAGGGCAGGCTCAGCGCGACGCGGAAGCCGATGTCGCCGATCCGGAAGTCGGCGGGATCGGCGGCGCGCGCCGCCGAGCGGGCGCTCTCCGGGCCCTGGAACCAGGCGCCGCCGCGGGCCACCCGCGCCGGGCAATCCGGGTCGGCTCGGGCCGAGCCGTCCGCCGGAGCGCCGCGATAGTCCTCCGAACCGCAGTCCTCGACCCACTGCCAGACGTTGCCGATCATGTCGCTGAGGCCAAAGCGGTTGGCCGGGAACGCGCCCACCGGCGAGGTGTAGAGCCATCGGTCCGCCCCCTCGGCCCTCGGGCCGCAGCAGGGGTCGGCGCCGTAGTTGGCCCGGTCGCGGGTCAGGGCCGGGCCCCAGGGCCGCGCGCTGGTCGATCCGGCCCGCGCGGCGTATTCCCACTCCGCCTCGGAGGGCAGGCGGTAGGGCTTGCCGGTCTTGCGCGCCAGCCAGGCCGCATAGGCCTGGGCGTCGGCCCAGCTCACGCAGACCACCGGCTCGTCGGGACCCTGGTCCAGCGGCCGTCCGGCGCTCTTCGGCGCGCGCCAGTCGCACTTGGCGGCATGGGCGTCATAGCCGCTCGCCGCGGCGAAGGCCGCGAACTGGGCGCGGGTGACGTCGAACTGGGCCAGGGCGAAGGCCTTGCGCAGCACGACCTCATGCACCGGGCCTTCGGAGGGCTGGCGGCCCGGCTCGCCCGGCGGCGAGCCCATCAGGAAGCGGCCGGCCGGGATCGTCACCATCGCCGGGCAGTCGGGGCAGTCGCGGACGCTCCGCGGCGCCGCCGAGGCGCCGGACACGGCGGCCAGGGCCGCACCCAAGGCCAGCATGCACAGGAACCGTGACGCCATGGCAGTCTCCCGGCCGGCGAGCCTGATCGGGCGGTTGCGCAAGGACAAGGACATTGGGCCGGCATTTTTCGGCCACGCCTGCGAATCCGCGCGCGACCGCCTACGCCGTGCTAGGCTCGGCCGTCACGATGGAGTCCCGACATGGCTTCCCTCGATAGCGCGCCCTCGAATCCCATGTTCTCCGGCGAGACCTGGACCTGGTGGCAGGCGCGCCGCCTTCGCTACAACCTGACCCTCGGGGCCGCCGGCTGGCTTTGCTATGGGGCGGCGGTCGGCCTGAACTACGCCTTCGGCCATCCGGTGTGGAAGGACTGGCGCGGCGGCCTGGGTATGACGATCTTTCTGGGCGTCGTCTTCCTGGTGGTGATGGGGATCGCCAACGTCCTCTATCTGCTGGGACCGGCCGTCGAGGCCTGGGTGAGACCCGCCGACGTGCCCCGCTACCGCCGCACCGCCTTCGCCATGGGCCTGTGGGGCTCGCTGCTCGTGCCGGCGACCTTCCCCCTGGTGCAGCTCGCGATGCTCATCGCCCACGGCAAGGCGGGCTGAACGCCACGCGGCTTGAGAACGCAGCCCCGACGCACTACCTTACCCGACGGCGGGTCAGCTGCGGCCCACGTCGAAGGCGACATATTCCAGCGACCTTAATTCACTCATCGGGAGCTGTCCCTGGCCGTGACCGTGGTTGCGGGCACACGGCGCCCACCTGGTCTACCAGGTCGAGGGAATGAAACAGTCCTTCACGGTTCTCACGGCGCCGCCACCCTTCGTCCTCTCGCCCTTCGCCTTCCGCGGCCCAGGCCCTATGCTGCCGGCGTGAGCGTCGAATCCGACAAGACGGCCTTGCGTGTGCGCCTGCGCGGCCTGCGCCGCCGGCTCGCCAACGAGATCCCCGACGCCGCCGAGCGCGCCGTCCGGCGCCTGCCGCTCTCGCGGTTCAGTCGTTTCCGCATCGTCTCCATCTACAATCCGCAAGGCTCCGAGCTCGACCCCGCCCCCTTGCTGGAGGCGATCCTGGGCGTCGATCCGGGCTTCGCCCAAGCCTGCCTGCCGGTGGCCGTCGAGCGCGACGCCCCCTTGCGCTTCCGGCTGTGGACGCCGAAGGACGCCCTGATCCCCGACGCCCTGGGCATCCCCTCGCCGCCGCCGTCGGCCCGCGAGGTGGTCCCCAACCTGATCGTGGCGCCGGTGCTCGGTTTCGACCGCAAGGGCGGGCGGCTGGGGCAGGGCGGCGGCCACTATGACCGGACGCTGGCGAACCTTCGGCGGGACCGGCCGGTTTTCGTCCTGGGCCTCGCCTATGCAGGACAGGAGATCGACGCCGTGCCCCGGGACCGCCACGACCAGAAACTGGACGCCATCCTGACGGAGACGGAGTTCCTGGAAGTCGCTAGAGAACGCCGATGAGGTTCGCCTTCTTCGGAGACGTCGTCGGCCGCGCCGGCCGCGAGGGTCTCGCCGACCACCTGCCGGGCCTGCGCAAGCGGCTGGGCCTGGAGTTCGTCATCGTCAACGCCGAGAACGCCGCGGCGGGCTTCGGCATCACCGAGTCCACGGCCCGCGAGCTCTTCGAGGCCGGCGCCGATGCGCTCACCCTGGGCAACCACTCCTGGGACCAGAAGGAGGCGTTGACCTACATCGTGCGCGAGCCCCGGCTGATCCGGCCCTTGAACTATTCCGCCTTCTCCGACGCGCCGGGCCGTGGCGCCCAGCTCTTCGAGACCCAGGCCGGCCGCCAGATCCTGGTGATCAACCTGCTCGGCCGGGTGCACATGGATAGCCTCGACGACCCATTCGCGGCGGTGGACAAGGAATTGGAGGCCTGCCCCTTAAGCGCCGTGGCCGACGCCATCGTGGTGGACATCCACGCCGAGGCCACCTCCGAGAAGATGGCCATGGGCCACTTCTGCGACGGCCGCGCCAGCCTGGTGGTGGGCACCCACACCCACGTGCCCACCGCCGACTGCCAGATCCTTACCGGCGGCACGGCCTACCAGACCGACGCCGGCGCCTGCGCCGACTACGACAGCGTGATCGGCAACCAGAAGGAAGAGCCGCTCCGGCGCTTCACCACCCGCATCGCCGGCGGCCGCTACAAGCCCGCGGAGGGCCCCGCCACGGTCTGCGGGGTCTACGTCGAGACCGACAACGGCACCGGCCTCGCCCGCCGCGTCGAGCCCATCCGCATCGGCGGCCGCCTGTCCGAGACCGTGCCGGCGGTGGAGGCGGTCGCCGTCGGCTAGCGCTCAGCAGCGTCGCGCCCCCTCCACCCTTCAGGTCCCCCCCGCACGCGGGGGAGGTTTTTTGGCTGCGGCGCTTGTGCAGAAATTACCTCCCCCGAAGGGGCACACTTCGGGGGAGGGGGACCACGAAGTGGTGGAGGGGGCGTTGACGGCGGGCGGAGCCCTAGACCCTGTCCCGCTTGGCTTGAACCAAGCCAAGCGGGATGAACAGGGTCGTCGGTCTATGTTGAGAGCCCTTCTCGTCCGCTCACGATGATCCATCGTGAGCGGGAAGGGCTCTAGCGCGGCGGGCGACCCCCCCGGCCCTTCTGGTCCTTGGGCTGGCCCGCGAGCAGGCTGGCCAGGGTGAGGCGGCCGGTCTTCGTGTAATCCAGCTTGGCGAAGCGGCGGTCGGTCATGGCCATCCATTCGGCCAGCGTCACCTTGCCGTCGAGATCGGCGTCGGCCGCGGCGATCGGCTGCGGCTCGTTGAGCAGGGAAAACCGCGCCGCCCCGTCGCGCCCGGCGGTGGGAACCCGCGCGGTGCTCTGCTGGCGCAGCAGCGCCTCGGGGTCGACGTGGGAGCCGCCGCCGTCACGGGTGCGGGCCGGGCCGCCGCCTCGGCCGCCGGTTCCGCCGCCGCCGCGCCGCGCGCGCCGCTCTCCGGCCTCGCCGCCTTCGTCGAAGCTCAGCAGGCCGATCTCCGGGACGATGTCGTGCTCGTAGGCCTGCATCTCGAAGCCGTCGATCACCCCATCGTGGTTGGTGTCCAGCACCTTGAAGGAGTTCTGGGCGTCGGCGCGGAACTCGGCCAGCGTCACCGCCCCGTCGTGGTCGGCGTCCACCTGGGCGAACCAGCGGGGCAGGCCGCCCTCGCCGCGGAACGGCTCGCCGGACGGGCTGATGAACAGGCGCACGGGCTTCGGCCCGTCGGGACGGCCCTTCGGCTCGTCGGACGCGCAGGCGGCCAGGGCCAAAAGCAAGGCGGCCGGCGTCAGGCGTCGAAGCATGGGGTGGATCCTCAAGACCATCGGCTCCTCCCGCCGACCTTGACCGGCCGGCTGCGGCCAAAATGCGCCGCCGGCGTGTCGGACGCGAAACCCTTCCCTACGGCGCCGTGAGCGGTTCTAGTAGCTTCGCTTTCGCAAACGCCGGGGAGGCCGCATGCTCGCCAAATTCATCGTCCGGGTGATCTTCGGGGCGCTGGGCCTCTGGATCGCCGCCAAGTACGTCGACGGCATCTCGTTCAGCGACAACACCACACTGATCCTCGCGGCGGTGCTGCTGGGCGTGGTCAACGCCTTCGTCCGCCCGGTGGTCTTCATCCTGACCCTGCCGCTGACCATCGTGACGCTCGGCCTGTTCCTGCTGATCGTGAACGCCGCGATGATCGGCCTCGTCTCAGTGTTCCTGCGGGGCTTCGAGGTGCACGGACTGATCCCCGGCGTGCTCGCCGCCGTCATCACCGGCGTCACCAGCTGGATCGGCGGCATGATCCTGCGCGACGACCGGCGCGAGCGCCGCTAACCGGCCGCGCCCGAGGCGAGGAGCGCCTCGATGTCGGCCGCGCCATAGCCGGCCTCGGCCAGCACCTCGCGGGTGTGCTGGCCGAGCTTGGGCGCGGGCCCCGACGGCCCGGTCGGCGTGGCGGGGAAGCGCACGGGCGCGGCAGGCGCGGCGAAGCGGCCACCCCAGCCGTCGGGCGTCTCGACGAAGCAACCGGCCTCGTGCGCCGTCGGGTCGTCCACCACCTCGTCCAGGGTGGCCATGGGGGCGCAGATCACGTCCACCGACTGGATCAGGGCCAGCGCCTCGGCCAGGGTCAGGGTGGCGAACGTCGCATCCAGGGCGGCGCGGATCTCGCGGACCACGTCCAGGTCGGTGATCGGCAGGACGCAGCGCGGGTCGTCGATGTAGTCGGGCCGGCCGATGGCGCGCATCACCGCCGGGAAGTCGTTCGGGCCCCGGCTCGCCAGGCAGAACCAGCGTTCGTCCTTGGTGCGGAAGAAGCCGCCGAGCGCGCCCGGCCGGTCGTCGCGCGGCTGGGCGGTCACCGCCTGGCCGTAGCGCAGGCGGATCGAGTAGTCCCAACCCAGCGCATAACAGCCGGCGCGGATCAGCGCGGTCTCCACCTGCCGGCCCAGCCCGGTGCGATGCCGTTCGTGCACGGCGGCCAGCACGCCGGAAAGCGTCGCCAGGGCCGTCACGTGGTCGCCGAACCCCGGCCGGCAGGTGAAGGGCTCCTGGTCCGGCGGGATGGTGGCGTGCGCCACGCCCGAGCGGGTCCAGAAGCCGGTGAGGTCGAAGGCGGGCGTGTCCGCCTCTGGCCCCGTCAGCCCATAGCCGGTGACGTTGGCGTAGATCAGCCGGGGCAGCTCGGCCTTCAGGCTCTCGTAGTCGAGCCGCGCGCGCTTCAGGGCGCCGGGCCGCACATTGGTCACGAAGACGTCGGCGTCCCGCAGGATGGCGATCAGCGCCGCGCGGCCCTCAGGCTTGCCCACGTCCAGCACGACGCCGCGCTTGCCGCGGTTCTCGTTGGAGAAGATCGGATTGCCGGGGCTCTCGGCGGTGTCGGGCCAGAAGGTGCGGGTGGCGTCGCCCGCGGCGGACTCGATCTTGATCACCCGCGCGCCCCAGTCGGCCATCACCGCCGCGCAGCCCGGCCCGGCGATCCAGGTGGACCACTCGACGACCTTCAGGTCCGAGAGCAGCATGGGCGCATCACTCCAACGTCGCAGCCGCCCATCATTTCAGCCCGCGGCGGCGGCTGCCAGCGCCTCCGCTCGCGGGGTGGCGAGCGCCCGGGCGATGGGCGGCCCCGCCAGGGCCAGGAAGGCCAGGCAGGCGACGTCCAGCCCCGCATGGACGCTCCAGAAGGCCGCCGGCGACAGGTGGGCGTAGGCCCGGCCGAGCTGGCCGGTCACGAAATAGCCCGCCGCGATGGAGAGGCCGTAGATGCCCATCATGGTGCCGTTGATCGCCACCGGCGCGGCCCGAGACACCAAAGCCATGGTCACGGTGTCCACCCAGGGGATCGCCAGGTCGACGAACAGGAAGAAGCCGACGCCCGCCCAGAGCGGGGCCTTGGCCGAGCCCGCGGCGGCCAGCGCCAGGATGCCGAAGCCGATCACGCCCAGCGCCGCGCCCACGGCCATCTTCGACATGTCGCCCATCGGCCGTCCGCGCCGGGTCCGCCAGTCCCAGAGCCGGATGGCCGCCATGGCGCCGACGATGGTCAGGATGCCGTCCAGGGTGCTGAACCAGGTCACCGGCATCTCCAGCCCGAAGATGTGGCGCCGCACGTGGTCGGCCGCCCAGACCGGGAAGACGTTGAAGGCCTGGTTGTAGGCCCCGAAGTAGAGGACTTCCGGGACCAGGGCGGCGATCAGCACCAGGGCGATGGTAAGGTCGCGCCTGTGAAGCGGCGGCGGCTTGGCGGCGCCGGAGCGGGAGATGCGCGCCGGGTCCCTGGGGATGTGGGCGTGACCCGCCAGATAGGCGACCAGCGCCAGGGTCATGCCGACCGCCAGGGCCGTGAGGCCCGCCTGATAGCTGACCTTCTCCGCCAGGGTGCCGGCGATCAGGGGGGCCGAGAGCGAGCCGATGTTGGCGCAGATCAGGTAGTAGCCGAAGGCGCTGGTGCGGCGCGGATCGTCCGGCGCGTAGAGCCGCCCGATCTGCACCATCAGGTTGCACTTCAGGAGGCCGGTGCCGAGCACGATCAGGCCGCCCGCGATCAGGAACCCCTGCTCGGTCACCAGGGTCGCCATCGCTGCGCAGAGCACCACCAGGCCGAGGATCATCGTCCGCCGCTGGCCAAGCCAGCGATCGGCGACGAAGGCTCCCAGCAGGGGCAGGGCGTAGGCGACGCTGGTCAGCAGGCCATAGGTCTGCGAGGCGATCTCCAGCGCCGACAGGGGCGGCCCGCCGCCTTGCAGCATGCGGCTATAGGCGCCGAAGCCCCAGATGTGCTCGACGTGGCCCGGGGTCAGCAGCTGGCGCGTCATGTACAGGGTGAGGAAGGCCTGCAGCCCGAAATAGCCGAACGCCCAGAACCCCTCGACGGCGATCAGGTAGGCGAGCCCCCGCGGATGGCCGAAAAAGTCGTGCGCCCTGGGGCGCTCCGGGTTCGTGATTCCGTCGACCGCAGAAACCATCTGGCGTCCCCCAACGCAGACGCAGGCTCATCGCGTCCTCCCCGGGCGGTGCATCGTCCGATGCCTACGCGACCTGGGCCTCAGGTGGATGCGAGCCCGTAGCCCGCGACCTGTCAAGCGCCGGCGCCCCGGCTGGGTGCAAGGCGGCGGCGCGCGGCCCCATCGGCGGCCGTCTCAGTCGAAGCCCCGCAGCTCGCCCCACACCTCGAAGGCGTCGCGGCTGGCCTTCAGGGTGTTGATCGGGTGGCCCTCGTCGCGATAGCCCAGCGCCATGCCGGAAAACAGCATGTGGTCGTCCGGCAGGCCGAGGAAGCCGGCGACGGTCTTTGGATAGCGCGCCCAGTATTCCTGCGGGCAGGTGTCGAGGCCGCGCTCCACCGCCAGCAGCATGACGTTCTGCATGAACATGCCGAGGTCCGCCCACTGCGGAGGGCCGAGCTTGCGGTCGAGGCAGAAGAAGAGGCCCACCGGCGCGCCGAAGAACTCGCCGTTGCGGGCCAGCTGGCGCAGGCGCGCGGGCCGGTCCTCCCGCGGGATGCCGATGGTGGCGTAGAGGTCCTCGCCGTTCTGGAACCGCCGGGTGCGGAACGGCTCCCAGAGGTTCGGGGGATAGACGTCGTACTCCGGGGCCTCGCCGAACGGGTTGGCCGCCACCAGCGCCTTGAAGTCCGCCAGCGGCTGGCCGGCCAGGCCATAGACCCGCCAGGGCTGCAGGTTGCCGCCGGAGGGCGCCTGGGCGGCGCGGCCCAGAATCTCGGCCACCACCGCGCCGGGGACGGGGTCGGGGCGAAAAGCGCGGACGGAAATCCGCCGGGCGACGGCGTCGGAGACGTCCATGGGCGGTTCTGCTCCGGCTTGACCTTGGCGGGCGGCGCACGCCAGCTATCTCCCACGCGCCCGGGGTCAGGCAAGCCGGGGATCAAAGGCACGGACCGCGCTTGGCCAGACGCCCGCAACCCAAATCAGCGGCTCCGCGAACCTCCGGGCGCCGCGGCCTGGCCGGCCGCCTGGTCCGCTGGACGCTGATCGTCGTCCTCCTGTTCGGCCTGGTGGGGCCGGTCGTGGTGGTGGCGGTCTATCGCGTCGTGCCGCCGCCGATGACCTGGCTGATGGTGGAGCGCATGGTCCAGGGCCACGGCTTCGACCGCCGCTGGGTCCCGCTGGACCGCATCTCCCCGCAACTGGTGCGCAGCGTCATCGGCGCGGAGGACGCGCGCTTCTGCCAGCACCACGGCTTCGACTGGCTGGCCATCCGCAAGGCGATGAACGCCAACGGCGCGGGCAAGAAGCTGCGCGGCGGGTCCACCATCAGCCAGCAGACCGCCAAGAACGTCTTCCTCTGGCCGCACCGCGACTGGGTGCGCAAGGGCCTGGAGACATGGTTCACGGTGCTGATCGAGACGCTGTGGGGCAAGCCCAGGATCATGGAGGTCTATCTGAACTCCATCGAATGGGGGCCTGGCGTCTATGGGGCGGAGGCCGCCGCCCAGGCCAACTTCCACGTCAGCGCCGCGCGGCTGTCGCCAGCCCAGGCGGCCCGCCTGGCGGCGATCATCCCCAAGCCGCTGGCCTGGAAGGCCGCCCGCCCCGGCCCCTACATCCAGAGGCGCGGCGGCCACATCGCCGCCGCCGCCGGAACCGTCCGCCGCGACGGCCTGGCGGACTGCGTGCTGTAGGGGCCGCTACCCCAAGGCGCAGGACTGGCGCCGCCCTTGCGACGGATCCCCGCGAGCGGGGAAGTCGTCCTCAAATGGGACGCGTCCTCGAAGCCGAAGCCGTTCTGTAAGGAGCTCTCCAGGCTCTGTGCGTGCTAGCGCCGCCGGGACCCCGACCCGGCGGCGCTTTCTATTTCGGCGGGACCTTGCAGGCGCGGTCGTTGGTTTCAACGCCGCCAGCCGTTTCGAGGAGACCGCAATGACCCGCCTTCGCTCGCCTGCCGCCGCCGTGCTCGGAATGCTGGCCGCCCTGGGGCTCACGGCCTGCAGCAAGAGCGACACCGCGCCGGTCCCGCAGCACAACGACGTAGCGGCCTCCATGCCGGACGCGGCGTCGACCCCCGGCGCGCAAGGTCCTGGGGCCACGGCCCCGCATGCGCCGCCGCCGCCCGACGGCAAACTGCAGGATCCGACGCCGCCGGCCACGGGTCCATCCCCCACCGCCAACCCGGCGGACCACCCGAGCTGACCGCGGCCGGCCGGGACTTACAGCAAAGCTTCCAAATCTCCGAAGTAACTGCCAGTGAAGACTCCATAGTGAAGCTCCCAGGAGCTTTACTGTAAGTAATCGTGTCAGAAATTAGACAAAATTGCATCCTGCTGGAACAAAGTTGGCAGGCTTAACCTTAAGCGCTTCGCTGGACGGCTGGGTCCAGGTCTCGCTTGGGTGGCCTGCACATGCCACGTCACGGGGTTCACTCTTCAGGGCGCCAAGGGCTGCTGGCGCACCCGGCTTCGATTCACCTGCCGGACTGGGCCAAGCGGCTGGCCGCCGCCGCCGCGGCGAGCCTTTGCATCCTGCTGATCGGCGCCACTCCGGCCGCGGCGCGGGAGCTGGACTGCTGGGAGTGGGTCAAGGTCACCGCCTCGCACGTCATCCACCACCGGGCCCACGCGGCGCATGTCACCCATGCCGTCGTCCATCGCATCCCGCGCCCGCATGTCCGTCGGGTCCGGCACGTGGCGCAGGCGGGACCGCCCCGGCTGCATCGTATCGCCAGCCACTATGTCCGCCGGCCCAAGGCCTGCCCGTCCAGGGAAGTCGCCAACCGCTCGCCGATCCCGGGCGCGGAGGTTCCCGAGACGCCGCAGGTCCTGCTGGCCGAGCTCGCCAGTCCGCCGCCGGCGGCCGGCGACACGGCGGTCGACACCGCCGCCGCCGTGCCGGTGGCCGCCGCGCCGGAAGCCGTCACGGGCTTCCCGTTCCCCTTCGCCTTCCTGCCGGGGCCCGGCGGGGTGGTGATCGGCGGCTTCCCGGCCCCGCTAACCCCGCCGCCGCCGGTGAGCGGCCAGCCGCCGGTGGTGACGCCCCCGGGCGGGCCGCCGGTGGTCACGCCGCCGCCCGGGCCGCCCGTGGTGACGCCGCCGGTCATCCTGCCGCCGGACACCCCGCCCACGCCGGTGACGGGTCCGCCGGTGATCGTGCCGGTCGGTACGCCGCCGGGGCCTGTTCCTGGGCCGGGTCCAGTGCTCGGTCCGCCGGAGCTGCCGCCCGTGGTGACGCCGGTCACCCCGGTGACGTCGCCGCCGCCGGTGACGACCCCCGTCGGCGGCGTGCCCGAGCCCGGCGTCTGGAGCCTGCTGATCTGCGGCCTCGGCCTGGTGGGCGCGGCCCTACGCCGGCGTCGGCGGTGCGTGGCGGCCTGACCTGAGGCCGCCCCCGCGCTTGACCTGACCGGGCCGCCGTAACAGGTTCGTCACACGCCATGGCCGACGAACGCAAGACCGACCGCTACGCCCTGCGACCCGACCCGTCCGGCTGGACGGTGCTGGAGATCTGGACCGGCAAGCCCGCCGTGGTCGCCGGCGCCCCGCAGACCGGCCTCACCGAGGAGGACGCGAACCACACCGCGGCCCTGCTCAACAAGAACGCCCGCCGCGGCGACGCCTCGATGCGGAAGTAGCGGGCCATCGACACCCGCCACCCCATGCCCTAAGACCCGCGCCAATCCGCAAAAACCTCCCTCCTAGGAGCCTCTCATGCGCGTCGGCGTGCCCCGCGAGATCAAACCTGACGAATATCGCGTGGGGCTGACGCCCACGGCGGTGCGCGAATATGTGAGCCGCGGCCACCAGGTGCTGGTGGAAAAGGGCGCGGGCGTCGGCGCGGGCTATCCGGACGCGGCCTATACCAAGGCCGGCGCGGAGATCGCACCGGACGCCGCGGCGGTGTTCGCCGGCGCCCAGCTGATCGTCAAGGTCAAGGAGCCGCAGGCCGTCGAGTGGGCCAGGCTCACCGACCAGCACATCCTCTTCACCTACCTGCACCTGGCGCCCGACCCGGCCCAGGCCGACGGCCTCCTGGCCTCCGGTTGCGCGGCCATCGCCTACGAGACGGTGACCGACGCGCAAGGAGGGCTGCCGCTGCTCGCGCCGATGTCCGAGGTGGCCGGCCGGATCGCGGTCTTCTCGGCCGGCGAGACCCTGCTGAAGCACAACGGCGGCATGGGCCTGTTGCTCTCCGGCGTGCCCGGCGTGCCGCCGGCGCGGATCGTGGTGCTGGGCGGCGGCGTGGTCGGCATGAACGCCGCGCGGATGGCCGCGGGCCTGGGCGCCGAGGTGGTGATCGTCGAGCGCTCGATCCCGCGCATGCGCGAGCTCGACAACATGTTCCAGGGCCGCATCCTGACCCGCTATTCCACCCAGGACGCGGTGGAGGAGGAGATCCTCAAGGCCGACGTGGTGGTGGGCGCGGTGCTGACCGCCGGCGCATCCGCGCCCAAGATGATCCGCAAGGACGACCTGAAGAAGATGAAGCCGGGCTCGGTGCTGGTGGACGTCTCCATCGACCAGGGCGGCTGCTTCGAGACCTCCCGGCCCACCACCCACGCCGACCCGACCTACACCGTCGACGGCGTCGTCCACTACTGCGTGGCCAACATGCCGGGCGCGGCGCCGCGGACCTCGTCGGAGGCCCTGGTGCACGCGACGCTGTCCTTCGGCCTGTCGCTGGCCGACCAGGGCCTCGACGCGCTGAAGAAGAACAAGCACCTGGCCAAGGGCCTGAACGTGCTGAAGGGCCAGCTCACCCACCCGGCGGTGGCCGAGGCGCTCGGCAAGCCCTTCGTCGATCCCTACGGGGCGTGGAAGTAGCGACCGGGGTTATTTGACGCGACGGGGACGCGGCGCCTAACTGTCCGGCAACGGATGGAGGGGTTCATGCGCACCATCGGACTGCTTGTCATCGGACTGCTCACCGCCGCGCCGGCCTACGCGCAGCCGCCGGATTGGGCGCGCAACAGCGCACCAGGGGCGGCCATGTCCAATCTTCCCCAGCCGGGCTACTACCCGGGGCGGGAGTACGAAGGCCGCCGCTACCAGGACGAACGCGCCCTTGAGCGCGAGCGGGCCGCCGCGCACGACCGCAGCTTCGAACATGAGCGCAACCTGGAGCATCAGCGCGGGGTCCAGGACCAGCGCCAGTCCTTCAGGAGCCAGCAGGTCGCGGCGACGCCGCCCGGCAATGGCATGGGCAAGTCCAGCGCCGCCGGCGCGCCGCCGAACCGCCTGCGGGCTGGAGCCGCGGCCGCTCCGGCCGCGACGCCCGCGCCGCCGACCGGCAGCCGCGCCGTGGCCAGCAAATGCGCCGGCTCCGGGCGTTGCGGCAAGTGATCGGCTGAGGGCCGAAAGCGATCCTGGAGCCGGGATCTAGTCGGCGCCAGGGCGTGGCGCGCGGCGCCTGAACGGCTTGCGCTTGAGCTCCTTCTTCCCGCCCTTGGCCTTGGCGGTGATCTCCTTGAGCTTCACGGTCTGCAGGGCGGAGAGCGCCTGGCCGGGGGCGCCCTTCTCGGGGTCGCCGAAGGCGCGCCCGAAGGTCTTCAGGCGGTCGGTCACCGAGCCCAGGAATTCGCCCTCCCATTCGGAGAGCTTGACGCCGGCGCGCTCGGCCTGACGCTGGGCGCGCTTCAAGGCGTTCAGCGCGGCGCGCTTGGCCGCGGCCTTCTGGTCTGGCGGCTTTCGGTTCAAATCTCCCCGATCGCCGAGAGGTAGAGGTCGAGGATGGCGTCCTCCTCCATCCGCTTGGCGCGGTCCTGTTTGCGGATGCGCACCACCTTGCGCAGGATCTTGACGTCGAAGCCGTTGCCCTTGGCCTCGGCGAAGACCTCCTTGATCTGCTCGGCCACCTCGGCCTTCTCGATCTCCAGACGCTCGATCCGCTCGATGATGCTCTTCAGCTGACCCTGGGCGGCCTGGTTCAGCACGTCGGGGTGGGCGGAGGCGTCGTCGGCCATGGCGGATACTCTCAAGCGGCTCAGGAAAGGGGTGGATCGCCGCGGACCCTAGCCACCCGCCCCGGTGCTGTCATGCCGGCCGTGAACCTTGGTTGTGGATAAGCCGTTGAGGCGGAACGCCGCGGAGACGCCGATGAGCAAGAAGTCCCCCCAAGCCCAGGTCCAGCACCTCAAGCCCAAGGTCACCCAGGCCGACGCCGAGGCCGCCGTGCGGGTGCTGATCGAGTGGGCCGGCGACGACCCGGACCGCGAGGGCCTGCTGGAGACCCCCAAGCGGGTGGCCAAGTCCTACCGCGAGCTCTTCGCCGGCTACGAGGCCGACCCGCGGGAGTACCTGGCGCGCACCTTCGAGGAGGTCGGCGGCTACGACGAGCTGGTGATCCTGAAGGATATCCCGGTGGTCAGCTTCTGCGAGCACCACATGCTGCCGTTCATCGGCCGGGCGCACGTCGGCTACCTGCCGTCCAACCGGGTGGTGGGCATCTCGAAGCTGGCCCGCGTGGTGCGCGGCTTTTCCCGGCGCCTGCAGATCCAGGAGAAGCTCACCGCCGAGATCGCGCGCGCGATCTGCGACATCCTGGAGCCCAAGGGGGTCGGGGTGGTGGTGGTCTCCGAGCACAGCTGCATGACCATGCGCGGCGTCAACACGCCCGGCACGCGGCTGACTACCAGCCATCTGCTTGGCGAGGTGCGCGACGACCCGCGCACGCGGCAGGAATTCTTCGATCTGGTGCGCCAGCCGGACCGCTAGGCCTTCCTTTCCCATTCATGGGAAAGGGGGACCGTCGGCCGAGCCTGCGAAGCGGGCGAAGAGCCGAGGGTGGAAAGGGAAGGCCGCACGCGCTGCGTCTGTCCCATCCCCGATGACTCAGAACTTGAGGTTCGCCCTCTCCACCACCCGCTCTTCGGCGGGCGGTTCCCCTCTCCCGCTGCGCGGGAAAGGAAGGCTCAGCCCTGCTTGGCCTTGAAGCGCGGGTTGGTCTTGTTGATGATGTAGACGACGCCCTTGCGGCGCACGAGCTTGCAGTCGCGGTGGCGGACTTTAAGCGACTTCAGCGAGCTTCTGACCTTCATGACCTAATCTCGGGCGCGCGGACGTAGGGCGTCCGGGGGTTTCGTCGGGAGCGCGCGGATATACGGAAAGGGTGGCGGCAAGTCAATGTCGCACCCGGGCCGGTTCCGATTGAGCGGAGACTCGACGCTCGATAGACTCCACGCGATGCGCGCCCGCCATCTCTCCCTTGTCTTCCTTGCCTTCCTCGCCGCCTGCGCGAGCCAGCCGGCCAAGGCGCCGCCACCTCGCCCGGCGCCCGCCGCTCCGCCGCCGCCCGCGCCGGTCGCCCCGGCTCCGGCTGCGCCGCCGGTTTCACCCGTCACGCCGCCGACGGTCTCCGGCGACATGGTCTTCGACGCCTGGGCCGCGGAGTTCTACGGCCGCGCCATCAAGGCGGGCATCCCTCGCGACCTGCTGGAGCGGGAGATGGCGGGGCTGACGCCGGACCCGCGGGTGGCGTCCCGCGACAGCCGCCAGCCGGAATTCTCCCAGCCGATCTCGGTCTACATCAAGGGCGCGGTGACCGAAGGCCCCATCGCCAAGGGCGAGCGGGAGCGGGCCGACGTCCCGCAGCTGGCCGACATCGAGCAGCGCTTCGGCGTGCCCCGCGAGATCCTGATCGCCATCTGGGCCCGGGAAAGCGCGTTCGGCGCCATCCAGGGCGACTTCGACGTGATCCGCTCCATGGCCTCCCTGGCCGCCCGGGGCCGCCGGCGCGACTGGGCCGAGGGCGAGTTGATCTCGGCCCTGCGGATCATCGGCTCCGGCGAGGCGAGCCGGGCGCAGCTCAAGGGCTCCTGGGCCGGCGCCATGGGCCAGACCCAGTTCATCCCCTCGGCCTACCTTTCCACCGCCGTGGACGGGGACGGCGACGGGCGGCGCGACATCTGGGCCTCGCCGGCCGATGCGCTGGCCTCGGCCGCCAACCTCCTGGCCAAGGGCGGCTGGGTGCGCGGCCAGAGCTGGGCGCGAGAGGTCACCGTGCCGCCGGACTTCGACTTCGCCATGAGCGAGGGGCCGAAGATGACGCCGGACGCCTGGGCCGCCCTGGGGGTGGTCCGCGCCGATGGCCTGCCCTGGTCCGACGCCGACAAGGCCGCCGAGGCCCAGCTGCTGGCGCCGGCCGGCGCGGCGGGGCCGGTCTTCCTGCTGTTCCCCAACCACTTCGTGATCCGCAAGTACAACAACTCCGTGGCCTATGCGCTGGCGGTGGGCCTGCTGGCCGATCGGATCGCGGGCCAGGGGCCGCTGGTGAAGCCCTGGCCGGCGGAGGTCCCGCTGTCGCTCACGGACCGGATGACCGCCCAGCGGGCGCTGGCCGCCCTGGGGTTCAATCCCGGGACGCCGGACGGGATTGTGGGCGCGGGAACGCGCACGGCGCTTCGCGCCTGGCAGAAGGCGCGGGGGATCACCGCCGACGGCTACCTGTCGCCGGCCATGGTGGAGCGGCTGAAGCGTGAGACCAGCGGCGACCAGCCGTCGCCCGCCGCGCCCAATCCCGATCCCGCCGCGCCGGCGCAGCGCCGGGACGAGCTGCCCGCGCCCACCCCTTAGGCGCCGCCTTCGTCGCTGCGTTCGATGGTGGCCATGGTGGCGTCCTCGCGGGACACCGCCACCGGGTCGGCGTTGCGCAGCGGTTTGCTCACAAGGGCGTAGGCCAGGAGGCACAGCATCAGCGCCATGTTCAGGTAGAAGGGCGCGGCGTGATTGGCCCGGTAGAGCGCCATGAAGGCCGGCGCGAACACCGCGTTGACGCCGTTGACGGCGGCGATGGCGCCGGCCACCCGCGCCTGGTCCTTCCAGCCCACCGCCAGGGATGAGCCGGCGGTGAAGCCCGGCCGCGCGAAGCCGAAGCCGAGGCTCGCCAGCGCATAGCCTGCCACCACGGTGTGGTAGTCGGGCGCCACCGCCACCAGGAGGTTGCCTCCCGCGCCGCAGATGACGCCCCAGCGCAACAGCTGGCGGGGCGTCATCTGGAACATGCGGATCAGGCCCCATTGCGCCAGCAGGCCGGCGATGGCGCCGAAGGCCATGGCCATGGCGATGGAGTCCTTGGCCGCCAGCGGCGAGACGCCCAGCTTGTCGATCACCAGGAAGCCGATGGTCTGCTGCTGGGCCGTCTGGCAGGTGGCGACCACGAAGCCGTAAAGCGCGAAGGGGATGACCCGCGGATCCTTCCACATGGGCCGGACCTTGTCGGCGACCTCGCCAGCGACGGCTTCGGCCTCCGCCGAGGCGTCTCGCGGGGGTTCGCCCCGCCGGCGGCTTTCCGGCAGGAAGCGCCAGACCACGAACAGCATGGCCGCGGCGATGGCCGCGAAGGTGAAGAGGGGGCCGGCCAGCCCGACCACGGGATAGATGAAGTAGGGCGCGAGCCAGGGCCCGAAGACGGTGCCGAGGCCGAACGCGCCCGCAAGGCTGGCCATGGCCTGGGTTCGTTCCTCGCGCGGGGTATGGTCGGCCACATAGGCCTGGTTGGCGGGGTTGGACGCCGCCCCGAAGAGGCCGAAGAGCGCGCGGCCCAGCAGCAGCATCCCGAAGATCGCCATCGGGGCGGCGAGCCGGCCGAGGCCCGCGCTCACCACCGCGCCGCAGACCGTCATGGAGATCATGAACCCCGAGAGCCCCACCATCATCAGCGGCTTTCGCCCGTAGCGGTCCGAGGCCCTGGCCCAGAACGGCGAGGAGACCGCCCAGAGGATCGCCGAGAGCGAGAAGATCGCCACCACCATCTCGTCGGGGATGGCCAGCGAGCGGCCGATCAGCGGCAGGACCGAGATCAGGCCGGTGTTGCCGATGGCGGTGGCCACCGAGGAGCAGAAGATGATCGCGAAGGCGCGCTTGGGCAGTGTGCTGGCGGCGGCGTCCCTGGGCATGGCCGAGGGATTAGGCCGCAGGGGCCCTGGGCGCAAACGCCTGGCGCTGATCACGGCCCATTAAGCAATAACGGCGATGTTCCGCGGGCGTCGCGGGAGACTCCATGTTCCAGATTATCGGCATCGTCCTGCTGTTCGCCCTGGTGTTCGGCAGCTTCGTGATGTCCGGCGGGAACATCGCGGTGATTTTCGGCGCCTTGCCGGCCGAGTTGATGACCATCGGCGGCGCGGGGATCGCCTCGATCCTGATCTCCAACTCGATGACCGTCATCAAGGGCATCGGCGGCGGCCTGGGCAAGGTGTTCAAGGGCTCCAAGTGGAAGTCCGACGACTACCGCGATCTCCTGAGCCTGCTCTTCCTGCTCACCAAGACCATGAAGTCCAAGGGCGTCATCGCGCTGGAGAGCCACATCGAGACGCCGCAGGAGAGCTCGATCTTCTCCCGCTACCCGAAGATCATGAAGGACCACTTCGCCGTCGACTTCATCTGCGACACCCTGCGGATGATGACCATGAACCTGGAAGACCCGCACCAGGTGGAAGACGCCATGGAGGCCCAGCTCGAGAAGCACCACCACGAGTCGCTCTGCCCGCCGCACGCGCTCACCAGCCTGGCCGACGCCCTGCCGGCCCTGGGCATCGTCGCCGCCGTGCTGGGGGTGATCAAGACCATGGGCGCGATCACCGAACCGCCCGCCGTGCTGGGCGAGATGATCGGCTCGGCCCTGGTCGGCACCTTCCTCGGCGTGTTCCTGGCCTATGGGCTGGTGGGCCCCATGGCCACGCGCATGGCCGCGATCATCGAGGAGGACGGCTCCTTCTACAAAATCATCCAGTCGGTGCTGGTGGCCCACCTGCACGGCAACGCCGCCCAGATCTCGGTGGAGATCGGCCGCGGCAACGTGCCTTCCGGCGCCCAGCCCAGCTTCCTGGAGCTGGAAGAGGCCCTGTCGCAGATCCCGGCCGAGGGCGCGCCCGCCGCCTAGGGCCGGCCGCGCGCCGCTCCGGTGGGGGCGGAAAAAGTGATCACGAAAACGTGAAGATAAGCCTTGCCCTGGCTGCAAAGCGGCGCATAGTCCGGCTGCGCCCTGAGGGCGCACCGCGACTTCGCTTCCAGGGAACCAACGAATGAACACCCAACTGACCCGCACCCTGCTCATCGCCGGCGCCGCCGTCGCCGCCCTCTCCGTCGCCGCCTGCAACAAGCCGGCCGACAAGACCGCGACCGACGCCAGCACCGCCTCGTCCTCGGCCAACACCGCCGCGGCCGCCGCCGACACCGCCCAGAACGCCGCCGCCAAGGCCGCGGACGCCGCCGCCGACGCCAACAAGGCCGACGCCGCCGCCACCGGGGCCGCTGCGCCCGCCGCCGGCGCCGCGCCCGCCACCGGCGCCATGGCTTCGACCCCGCCGGCCACGCCCGCGAAGAAGTAAGCCTGCCTCGCGACTGCGAGCGGAAGGGCCGTCCCCCAAGGGCGGCCCTTTTTCGTGGGCCGGGCTAGTCTTCCTTCGATGAGCGACGACACCTCCGCATCCCCGCTGGCCTGGAGCGCCGACGGCCAGCCGCGCTCGCGGCTCTATGACGACGTCTACTTCTCAGCGGAGGACGGGCTGGCCGAGGCCAGGGCGGTGTTCCTGGCGGGCTGCGGCCTGCCGCAGGCCTGGGCCGGCCGCGAGCGGTTCACCGTGGGCGAGCTGGGGTTCGGGACCGGGCTCAACGTCCTGGCGCTGATGGAGCTTTGGGCGCGGACCCGGCCGGCGGGCGGCCGGCTGCACGTCGTCTCCGTGGAGGCGCACCCGATCTCGGCCGCGGACGCCGGCCGCGCGCTGGCCCGCTGGCCGGACCTGCAGCCCCTCACGCAACGGCTCCTCGCCCAATGGCCCGGCCGCGCCCCCGGTCCGCACCGGCTGGAATTCCCGGACCTCGGCGTCCTCCTCGACGTGGCCATCGGCGAGGCGGCCGACGCGCTCGCCGCCTGGACCGGCCTGGCCGACGCCTGGTTCCTCGACGGCTTCGCGCCCGCCCGCAATCCAGCCATCTGGCGCGACGAGGTTCTGCGCCTGGTGGCGGCCCGTTCGGCGCCCGGGGCGGTGGCGGCGACCTTCACCGTGGCGGGGCAGGTGCGCCGGGGCCTCGCTGCCGCCGGCTTCCAGGTGGCCAGGGCGCCCGGCTTCGGCCGCAAGCGCGAGCGCCTGGTCGCCCGCCTTCCCGCCGCTGCGCTGGAACCGGCCCCGCACAGGAGCGCCCCGCGGCGGGTCGCCATCGTGGGGGCGGGCGTGGCGGGCGCGGCGGCGGCGCGCGCGGTGCGCGCCCTGGGCGGCGAGGCCCTGGTGTTCGACGGCGAGGGCCGCGGCGCCGGCGCCTCGGGCAATCCAGCGGCCCTGGTGACCCCGCGGCTGGACGCAGGGCTCGCCGAACCGGCCCAGCTCTTCGCCCAGGCCTTCCGTCGCGCCGTGGCGCTCTATGAGGCGCAGCCGGACGCGGTGCTGTCGCGCGGCGCCCTGCAGCTCGCCCTGCGCCCCGAAGACGCCGCCCGCTTCGGCAAGATCGCCGCCAGCGGCCTCTTCGAGCCCGGCGGGCTACAGGTGCTGACGGCGGCGGAGGCCTCCGCAGGCCTCCGGGAGCCGGCCCCCGAGAGCCTCGCTTTCCGCGACGCCCTGGTGATCGAGCCGGCCCCCGTGCTCGCCGCCTGGGCGCCGCAGGTGCGCCCCGTCCAGGTGCATCGCATCGAAGCCGACGGAGCCGGCTGGCGGCTGCTGGACGCGGCGGGCGCGCTGCTCGCGACCGCCGACGCCGTGATCCTGGCCGCCGGCCTGGCGTCGCAGGCGCTCGTCGCCGGCCTGCCGCTGCGGGCCGTACGGGGTCAGGCGAGCTTCGCAGGCCTCGCCGATCCGCCGCCGGCCGCGGCCTTCGGCGGCTACGCCATCCCGACCCGCGGCGGCGTCCTGTTCGGAGCCACCCACGACCGGGACGACACCGCCCGGGACGTCCGGGCCGACGACCATCGGCGCAACCTCGCGGCCCTGGCGGAGGGCCTGCCGCGGCTGGCGGCGCGCCTGGCCGCCGCGCCCCTGGACGGGCGAGCTTCGATCCGTGTGGCCACCCCCGACCACCTGCCCCTGGCCGGGCCCGCTCCGCAGGGCCCCGAGGGCCTCTTCGTGCTCAGCGGCTTCGGGGCGCGGGGCTTCACGCTCGCCCCGCTGTTGGCCGAGCACGTGGCGGCCCTGGCGCTCGCGGCGCCCTCGCCGCTGCCCGCCCCGCTGGCGGCCGTCGTCGACCCGGGCCGGTTCGCCCACCGCGCCGCGCGCCGGGGCTCCTAGGCAACCGAGGTTCGCCTGTATAGGTTTAGGTCAAGGGGACGGTCCTTCACGAGGAACCTCGAACGATGAAGATCCATGTCGCCCTAGCCGCCGCCGCCAGCCTGCTGGCGCTCGGCGCCACGGCCGCCGGCGCCGCCGACAGGCCGGCCCACGCAGACCAGTGCTTCTGGGCGCGCAATGTCACCAGCTTCGCCGCGCCCGACGACCACACGGTCTATGTGCGGGTGAACCAGCGGGACGTCTTCCGGCTTGACCTGATGATCGCCTGCCCGGACGTCGACTGGAACCAGCGGGTCGCGCTCAGGTCCAGCCATGGCGCGGGGGGAAGCATCTGCAGCCCGCTGGACGCCGAGATCGTCAGCCACGCCACCGGCATCGGCCGCCAACGCTGCCCGGTGAAGGCGCTCACCAAGCTGACCCCGGCCGAGGTCGCCGCCCTGCCCAAGGGCGCGAAGCCCTGAGGGCGCGTCCGTAGGGGACGATCAGGTCTTGCCGGGAGGTGGCGCCTCGGAGCGAAGGTCAAGGCGGCCCGTCTCCGACTATCCCCATGGCCGGCGGAAGGTGTTCGGCGATGAAGTCCGACACCGCCCGTACGGCGGGAAGCTGGCCGCGTCGGTGCGGGGTCAGGATGCTGATGACCGCCCCGCCGGCGATCCATCCGGGAAGAATACGCAGCAGGTCTCCCCGTTTCAGATCCGGTTGGCAAAGACCCGCCGGCAAGGCGGCGATACCGGCGCCGCACCGCGCCGCGATCAGCAGCGAGGCCACATCGTCGCTGCCATAGCTCGACTGTGCCGTGACCTGGACACGGGTTCCGTCGGTCTTCACCAGGGTCCAGATCACCTCAAGGTCGGCTGACATGCAGAGCATGACGTGGTCGCCGAGGTCCGCAGGATGCCTAGGCGTCCCGCGATGGGCCGCATAGCGTGGGGCGGCGACCAGCCAGCGAGGCGAAAAGCCGAGGCGCCGCTGCAGCATGCCGGAATCGGCGAGCGGCTGCTCGTGGGCCCGCACAGCGAGGTCATAACCCTCCTCGACGAGGTCCACAGCGCGGTTCTTGGCGGAGAGGTGGATGCGGACCTCGGGGAACGTCTCCGCGAAGTCCGCCAATATGCTGGCAAGCCCGGCGTGCGCGGTGGCGACCGAGCTGGTGAGCCGCACCGTGCCGCGGGGCTCCGCGGTCCGGCGCTGGACGGCCTCCTCCGCCGCAAGCGCCTCGGTCAGCATGGCGCAGGCGTGGCGGTAGAATTCCTGGCCGACATCCGTCACGGCGAACCGACGGGACGTGCGTTGGATCAGGCGCGCCTCGAGGTGTTCCTCGAGCTTGGCGATACGGTGACTGACGCTGGACTTCGGCCTGCCGAGCGCGCGCGCGGCGCTCGAAAACCCCTGGGCGTCCACCACCTTGACGAACAGCCGCATGTCGTTGAGGTCGATCATCGTCCATCCGGTTGGATGCTGTGTCCTGTTTTCAGGCCTTCCGCTCGCATTGTTCCATATCCAACTCGGGCCGGCGAGGCGGCCGCAAGCCGCCGAAGCCGTGAGGGACGAGCATGGGTCCGGGTGCGCGGGTGTCTGGGATCGCCGGCATGGCCGCCGGGATCCTGCTGATCTTCGAGACGTCGTTCTTCCTGCTCAGCGGCTGGTCGCCGCCGCGGTTTGCCGATCCGTCTCTGGCGATGGATCTGATCCGCCAGGGCGGCGACGACCTGAGGGCCGCGGCGGTGTTCGGTTTTGTGGGCCTGATCGCCACGGTCTTGCTGCTGGCCGGCCTGGCCGAGGCGCTGCAGGTCAACGCGAGGGCCTGCGCCGCAGGCCAGCTCTATCTGGGTCTGGTCGGCGTCGCCGGACACAGCCTTGTTCCCCTGACCTTGTGGATCGGTGTGCCGGCCTTCCGCGACCTGGCTGCGAAAAGTCCGTCCCTGGCGCAAAGCGGCTGGGCGGGGTTCGCACCGATCTCCAACGGCGCGCATGGGGTCAGTTCTCTCTTCTTGGGCTGCTCGATGGTGCTCGCCGGCGCTGGCCTGGCTCAAGGTCGAGGGTGGTCTCGATGGGCGGGCGGTTTGGGCGTTGCCGCGGGCGGGCTCACCCTCGCCACGCTGCTGACCGCCGGGACGCCGCTCGAAGCCGCGGCAGGCGCCCTGTTCATGCCGTCGCTGGCCCTGACCGTGTTGTTCCGTTTCTTGGCCGGCGTCGCCCTGTGGCGCGGGGCCCTGCAGAAGGTCGCCTGACATGTACGCGGTTGTTCGGGACAACACATTCGATCTCCAGAAGCTGGCCGACGGCGCGCCGCAGGTGGCCGACTTCCAGGCCGCCCACGCCGAACAGCCGGGCTATGTCGGCAGCGTCGTGGTGGACGCGGGGGCCGGGCGGCAAGTGAGCCTCACCCTTTGGCGATCCGAGGACGAGGCTGACGCCGCGCGGCGTGCGCTGGGTCCTGTCATCGGTCGCTCCCTGCAGCCGATGATGGCCATGCCATCCCAGCTCGTCGCCACCGGCCAGGTGATCTTCAATGACCTCGGTCGCGCCGCAAGCCCGGCGAGCGACCCATGAACAGCGGTCCGCATCCTGTCGGCCCGGGCATGTCCCATCCGTCCTCAGGGCGATGGTCATGAGGAGGACGCGATGAGAGAGTTGGTGCTGAAGATGTCCGTTTCCGTGGACGCCCTGGTGGGCGGCCCCGACGGGAGCCTTCAAGGGTTCTTCGGCAGCGATCCGGAAGCTGTGGCCTGGACCGTGGAGACGGTCTGGAATGCCAGTCTGCATATCATGGGCAGCCGGACCTTCCGCGAAATGGCCGCCTATTGGCCGGCCTCCACGGAGGTATTTGCGCCACCGATGAACCAGATTCCCAAGACGGTCTTTTCAAAGACAGGCCCGGCCCTGCTGGAGACCATCGACACGACGGCGGCGCTCGACAACGCGCGCGCCAGGGCCAAGCCAGGCGAGACCGTTGGATTGCAGGCGGGCGCCGCCAGTTGGTCGCAGGCCCAAGTGGCCCGCGGCGCCCTGGCGGAAGAAATCGCCAAGCTGAAGGCGGAGGACGGCAAACCGATCGTCGCCCACGGCGGGGCGCGCTTTGCGCGCAGCCTCGTCGCCCAGGGCCTCGTCGATCAGTTCAGCCTGCTGGTGCACCCGGTTGCATTGGGCAGGGGCCTTTCGATCTTCTCGGACCTGCCGGAGGCGAGGCTCCTCAAATTGATCGAGTCGAGGGCTTTTCCGGGAGGCGCCATAGCCCAGATCTACCGACCGAGGTGAGAGTTCCCGCGGGCGCGCCTCTTGAGACACGGCCAACTCCGACCGCGATTTCAGGTCGCCGGCTTCCACCCGCTGCGGGCCACGAAGGCCTTGGCGTCGGTCATATGCAGGATGTCGATGAGCGCCTGGTGCTTGTCCGCCGCGCGGCCGTAGTAGGCCTTCACGATGCGGTAGCCGACCCAGTAGCCGAGATCGCCCGGATGCTCCGTTGTGCCCTGGCTGTTGTACATCCAGTCGGACAGATCGGTGTTGTCCTCGTCGTGGACGAAGGCCCGCTCCACCTCGCCCTCATGGCCTTTGACGACGTTCCGCTGCGCGACATTGCCAACGTCGCCGGAGAACAGCTCGGCGAAGAAGTCCGCGGCGCCTTCCATCAGCGACATGGTCAGCACCGTCGCGCCCGGCTTGCCCATGTCGACGGTCGAAACCGGTCCTTCCTGCTGGACGTGGCCGTACTCGTGCATGATGGCGTGGACGAAACGGTCCTCGGGATCGGGGTTCATGAAGGTCGCCTCGCAGAGCGTCTCCAGGCCGATGATGACGCCCGACGCATCGCCGTAGCCGGCCGGGCGGATGCGGCCCATCACGATGGTGACCGGCGGAAACCTCGCCTCCGGATAGGCGCGAGCCAGCTTGGCGAAATCGGCTGTCAGCCGCCGCTTCACGTTCGGCAGCACCGCCAGGCACTGGCGGGCGTTCCTGTAGGTTTCCGGGTGGGCCTCCATCGCCTTGGCGATGGTGGCGCCGGAGACGTGGCGCAGGCCCATCAGCCTGTGCAGCTCGCCGGTCCCAGGCGCGAGATAGTCACGGTCCAGGACCTCGGCGCTGGGATGACCGCCATGGGCCTCGTAGACTCGGTAGAAGCGGTCGACGTCGGACGTGACGATCTGCGGGCCTGCGCGCGCCGCAACCGCCGGCGCGGCGGCCAGCGCCAGCGCGATGCCCATCGCGGGCGCCAGGCTCCTGATCGACAACAAACGCGGGTCTCCTCGATGACACAGCGAGGCCTGACGATCCATCAGTCTGGCCGGCTGACCCCGCCGCCGCGGGACGGGAAGCGCCGCCTTGCCGATATCGTCATGCGTCGATGCGGATGGTGGACGTGACAGGGATCGAACCTGTGACCCCCTCGATGTCAACGAGGTGCTCTCCCGCTGAGCTACACGTCCAAACCGTCGTCTCGGGAAGGCGGGGATATACCGACGGGGCCCTCGCCGCGCAAGCGTGAGGGGTCAGGCCGCGATCATCCGCTCCACCTCGGAGACGATCTCGCGCAGGTGGATGGGCTTGGACAGCACCTTGGCGCCGGCGGGCGCCTGGCTGCCGGCGGCGAGCGCCACGGCGGCGAAGCCGGTGATGAACATGATCCGCAGGTCCGGGTGCAGGGCGGCGGCCTGGCGGGCCACCTCGATGCCGTCCATGCCGGGCATGACGATGTCGGTGAGCAGCAGGTCCCAGTCCTCGTCCAGCACGGCGGCGGCTTCCTCGCCGTCGGCGCAGGCCTTCACCTCGTAGCCGGCGCGCTCCAGCGCCCGGGCGAGGAACCCGCGGAGGCTGTCGTCGTCTTCGGCAAGCAGGATGCGCGGCATGATGACTCTACGGGCGAACGGGCGGCGAGGACGGCCAGGAAGCAGCAACGATAGCTTCGGACCGGTAAAGGCGCGATGAAGCCGCCCAGATTCTTTGCCCGAAGTCCTTGACCCCAAAATCTTTGACCGGGGGCGGCGCTGAGCGTTCTATGCGGGCGATGAACGCCTGGGAGCCGATCGCTGTCGAGGATACGCCCGCACGCGCCGCCTTCGGGCTGTGGCGCGCGGCCGCAGAGGGCGTCCCGCCGCCCACGCCGCTCGTCTACGCCTCGCCGCATTCCGGCCGGGACTATCCCGCCCAGATGATGTCGGCCGCCGCCCTCGACGCCCAGGCCATCCGGCGCTCCGAGGACGCCTTCGTCGACGACCTGATCGCGTTTGGCCCGGAGCTCGGCGCGGCCACCATCACCGCCCGCTACGCCCGCGCCTACATCGACCTCAACCGCGAGGCCTTCGAGCTCGATCCGGGCATGTTCGCCGACGAGCTGCCGGAGTTCGCCCGCGCCCGCACCGCCCGCGTGGCCGCCGGCCTGGGCGCCATCGCCCGGGTGGTCTCCGAGGGCCAGGAGATCTACGCCCGCAAGCTGATGTACGCCGAGGCCCGCGAGCGGATCGAGGGCGCGCACCGGCCCTACCACGCCGCCCTCGAGCGGCTGATCGGCGAGGCCCAGCGCCGGCACGGCTTCGCCGTCCTGATCGACTGGCATTCCATGCCCGCCGCGGCGGCCAAGGCGGGCGGCCGCGACCGGTCCTGCGACTTCGTGCTCGGCGACCGGTTCGGGGCGGCCTGCGCGGGCCTGCTCACCCAGCGGGTGGAGCGCGAGCTGGAGGCGATGGGCTACCGGGTGGCGCGCAACACCCCCTATGCCGGCGGCTACACCACCGAGCACTACGGCCGCCCGGCCAGGCGCACCCACGCCCTGCAGATCGAGATCAACCGCGGGCTCTATCTGGACGAGGCGACACTGACGCCGACCCTGGGCTTCGAGCGGCTGAAGGCCGACCTGGAGCGGCTGACCCGCATCCTGGCCGCCTCCGACTGGAGCGCGCTCAAGACCTCCTGAGCGCCGCGCGCCAAAGGGCCCGGGCCAAAAAAAAGCCGCGGCCGAAGCCGCGGCAGTTCATAGGGAGGAAACGCCCAGGAAGGGCAGAGGCGGCAGGACCGCCTCACCTCCCCAATGTACGGTGCAGTGCACAATGACGCAAGCACCTGCGACGAATAAGCTGTATTTTCATGACGGTGTAGCCAAAAAGCCGCGCCTTTTCCGGCCCTTGCGGAACCGCGGATCGCGCTCATCTAGGTTGCAGCGCACAACAGCGCCTCGCGGCAGGGGCGTCCGTGGGGTCGCAGCCGCCGAGTTCAAGCTGGCGGTGGCGGCCTCTCTCCCCTACAAGCGCGCCTTCCTCGCTCCCCCGAGCCCGTTTTCCAAGAAACTCATGTCGCTCCGCAACATCGCCATCATCGCCCACGTCGACCACGGCAAGACCACGCTGGTGGACCAGCTGCTCGCCCAGTCGGGCGTTTTCCGCGCCAACGAGGCGCACGCCGAGCGGGCCATGGATTCCAACGACCAGGAGCGCGAGCGCGGCATCACCATCCTGGCCAAGTGCACCTCGGTGCTCTGGCACGGCGCGGCCGGCGACACGCGGATCAACATCATCGACACGCCCGGCCACGCCGACTTCGGCGGCGAGGTGGAGCGGATCCTCGGCATGGTGGACGGCTGCGTCCTGCTGGTGGACGCCGAGGAAGGTGTCATGCCGCAGACCAAGTTCGTGCTCGGCAAGGCGCTGAAGATGGGCCTGCGCCCCATCGTCTGCCTGAACAAGGTGGACCGGCCGCACGCCGACCCGGACCGGGTGCTGAACGACGCCTTCGACCTGTTCGCCGCCATGGGCGCCACCGACGACCAGCTCGACTTCCCGCACCTCTACGCCTCGGGCAAGCAGGGCTGGGCGACGCTGGACATGGCCAAGCCCAACGACAACCTGGCGCCGCTGTTCGACCTGATCGTCAGCCACGTGCCGGAGCCCAAGGCCGTCGCGCGCAAGGACGAGCCCTTCCAGATCCTCTCGGTGCTGATCGAGAACGACCCGTTCCTCGGCCGCCTGCTCACCGGCCGCATCGAGGCGGGCAAGGCGACGCCCGGCCTGGCCATCCACGCCCTGCGCATCGATGGCCAGGAGATCGAGCGCGGCCGGATCACCAAGGTGCTGGCCTTCCGCGGCCTGAAGCGCCAGCCGATCGAGGACGCCGAGGCCGGCGACATCGTGGCCATCGCGGGGCTCTCCAAGGCCACCGTGGCCGACACCCTGTGCGCCATGGAGGTCACGCAGGCGCTGCCCGCCCAGCCCATCGACCCGCCGACCATCTCCATGACCGTCAGCGTCAACGACAGCCCGCTGGCCGGCCGCGAGGGGGACAAGGTGCAGAGCCGGGTGATCGCCGCGCGCCTCCTGAAGGAGGCCGAGTCCAACGTGGCCATCCGGGTCAGCGAAACCCCCGACAAGGACGCCTACGAAGTCGCCGGCCGCGGCGAGCTGCAGCTGGGCGTGCTGATCGAGAGCATGCGCCGCGAGGGCTTCGAGGTCTCCATCAGCCGCCCGCGCGTGGTGTTCCAGGCCGACCCCGAGACCGGCGAGCGGCTGGAGCCCATCGAGGACGTGATGATCGACGTGGACGAGGAGTTCACCGGCATCGTCATCGAGAAGCTGTCGGCCCGGAAGGCCGAGCTGAAGGACATGGGTCCCTCCGGCGCCGGCAAGACCCGCATCAGCCTGATGAGCCCGTCGCGCTCGCTGATCGGCTACCAGGGCGAGTTCCTCACCGACACCCGCGGCTCCGGCGTGCTGAACCGGGTGTTCAGCCACTACGAGCCCTACAAGGGTCCCATCGACGCCGGCCGCAAGGGCGTGCTGGTCTCCAACTCCGACGGCGAGACGGCGGCCTATGCGCTGTGGAACCTCGAGGAGCGGGGCTTCATGTTCGTCGGCGCCAACGAGAAGACCTACCAGGGCATGATCATCGGCGAGAACTCCCGGTCCGACGACCTCGACGTCAATCCGATGAAGGCCAAGCAGCTCACCAACGTCCGCGCCTCCGGCAAGGACGAGGCGGTGCGCCTCACCCCGCCGCGCCGCCCGACCCTCGAACAGGCCATCGCCTACATCGAGGAGGACGAGCTGGTGGAGGTGACGCCCAAGTCCATCCGCCTGCGCAAGAAGGTGCTGAACCCCTCCTTCCGCAAGAAGCGGGTGAAGGAAGACTAGGATCCTTGATGCCGCTCGTCCCGGCGAAGGTCGCGAAGCGCCCACCTGCGTCGGACGGACTCCGCGTCCATCGAGCCCGCGTCTGAGTGATTCCCCTGGGTCCCGGCCTTCGCCGGGATGAGCGGGTCTTAGCTATTCGCCCTCACGCCCCCGGGATCACGTCGCCGCTGATCTCGCCATTGTTGTTGGCGTTGGTGTGGACGTTGAGCACGATCTGGCCGCTCTCCAGGGCCTGCACGAACTGGTCGAAGGTGGCGGTGGAGTTGACCGTCTTGACGCTCGCCGCATAGGGCGCGCCCTTCAGTTCCACGTGGAAGCCCTTGTCGGTCGCCACGTAGTAGGGGCCGTAGGGCACCGGGAAGAGCAGTTGCGCCGGCGCCGAGGCGGAGTGGTCGTGGCCGCCATAGACGTGCATGTGGATCGGCCCCAGCGGGCTCTCGCGCAGGTGGGTCCAGAGGTTTTCGATCTTCAGGCCGGTGACGTCCATCGAGACGTCCACCATCTGGGTGTCGGTATCCACCAGGATCGTGGCGTGGCCGGTGGCTTTCGAGCCGGTCATGGTGGACATGCTGTTTCCGCTGAGGTCGGCGGTGAAGGTCAACACCTTGGCTGTCGCCGGAGCCGCCATGAGCGCCCCCGCAAGACCCGCCGCAACGCCCAGAATCGCCAAACGCTTGAGCACGCCGCACCTCCGACTTCACCAGCAGGGCAGGCGCAGGCAAGCGGCGCTGCGAGTAAAGGGCCGAAAACCTAACGCTGGACTAGGCCAATCCCCGGTGAGACGGATAGGCCCTCTCTGGAGCGCCCCGCCATGACCCTTCCCGGACCCGCCAAGCCGCCGCGCCACTATCCCACCTCGGCCGCCAAGTGCGCCGACCTGGTGGTGCATATCGTGGGCCTGACGCTCGCCCTGGTGGGCGGCGTCGTGCTGCTGGCCTTGGCGGTCCGCGCCGGCTCCATCACCGCGGTGGTGGGCGTCTCGATCTATGCGGCCGGCGTGCTGGCCATGCTGGCCTTCTCCACCGCCTACAACTTCGCCAAGGCCCGCTATCGGCCGGTGCTGCGCAGGCTGGACCACGCCGGCATCTTCCTGATGATCGCCGGCTCCTACACCCCCTTCACCATCCACAACCTCACCGGCGCCTGGGCCTGGGGCATGACCATCGCCGTCTGGTCGATCGCGGCCGTAGGGGCTCTGGGCAAGGTGCTGTTGATCGATGTCGACCGCAGGCTCTGGGTCGCCCTCTACCTGGCGCTGGGCTGGCTGGTGGTGGTGGCGCTGAAGCCGATGATCGACAGCGTCACCTCCACGGCCTTGCTGCTCCTGCTGGCCGGCGGGGTGCTCTATTCGACGGGCGTGATCTTCTATGTCAACAAGCGCCTGAAGTTCGCCCGCGCCATCTGGCACGGCCACGTGGTGGCCGCGGCGGCGACCCAGTGGGTCGCGGTGCTGCTGGGTGTGGTGCTCGCGAGCCGCCGCTAGTAGCGGCGCTCCATCCAGGTGTCGCCGCGGGCGTAGACCATCTGCGCCGGCGGTCCCACGTCCGTGAAGCCCATGGCCCGGTAGAGGCCAAGCGCGGGGCCCAGCGATGAATTGGTCTCCAGGTAGAGCCGGGGCGCCCCGGCCTCCGCGCCCGCCTCGATGCAGCGCTGCATCAGCCTTCGGCCGAGCCCGGACCCGCGCAGGCCCTCCGCCACCGTCATCTTGGCCACCTCGTAGCCGCCGTCCGGCAGGGCGATCAGCGCCACGCAGCCCACCGCCTCGCCGCCCGAGAGCGCCATGAAGATGCGCCCGCCCTTGCCGATGATCTTGCCCTGCGGGTCGTCCAGCACCTCGCGGTCCTTCGGCTCGATGGCGAAGTGCTTGGCGATCCACGCCTCGTTGAGGCTGCGGAAGGCCTCGGCGTGGTCGGGCGCGAACTCGACGATCTCCATGGACGGGCAGGCTCCCCTCGGGTCATGAAGGCGGCAAGCTCCGCCTCCACCCCGATGATCTAATGGCCGACCGCATCTTCTCAAGCCTGCCCACCACCGTCTTCGAGGAGATGTCGGGCCTGGCCCGCGCCACGGGCGCGGTGAACCTCGGCCAGGGCTTCCCCGACGACCCCGGTCCCGAGGCCCTCCGCGCCCAGGCCGCCGAGGCGGTGCTGAACGGCTACAACCAGTATCCGCCGATGGCCGGCCTGCCGGAGCTGCGCCAGGCGGTGGCGAGCCACTACGCCCGCACCCAGGGCCTGGACCTCGACTGGGCGAGCGAGGTCACGATCACCTCCGGCGCCACCGAGGCCTTGGCGGCGGCCTTCTTCGGCCTGATCGAGCCGGGGGACGAGGTGGTGGTCTTCCAGCCCTTCTACGACGCCTACCCGCCGCTGATCCGGCGCGCCGGCGGCGTCGCGAAGCTGGTGAGTCTGAAGCCGCCGCACTGGCGCTTCGACCGGGCCATGCTCGAGGCGGCCTTCACCGAACGCACCCGGTACGTGGTGCTCAACAACCCCAACAACCCGACCGGCGTCATCCTCCCCGACGAGGATATGGCCCTGCTCGCGGAGATCTGCGTCGCCCACGACGTCATCGCCATCTGCGACGAGGTCTGGGAGCAGGTGGTGTTTGGCGACGCCCGCCACCGGCCGCTGATCGCCTATCCCGGCATGCGCGGGCGCACCGTGAAGATCGGCTCGGCCGGAAAGATGTTCGGCCTCACCGGCTGGAAGGTGGGCTTCCTCTGCGCCGCGCCCGAACTGACCCACAGTCTCGCCCGCGCGCACCAGTTCCTCACCTTCACCACCCCGCCCAACCTGCAGGCCGCCGTCGCCTGGGGCCTGGAGCACGCCGACGATTGGTTCCGCGACATGCCGCGCGCCCTGGAACGCTCCCGCGACCGGCTCAGCCAAGGCCTGAAGCGGGAGGGCTTTGCGGTGCTGCCTTCGCAGGGGACCTATTTCCTGAACCTCGACCTGGCGGCGTCGGGCGTCCCGGTTGGGGACCGCGATTTCTGCCTCCGCGCGGTGAACGAGGCCGGGGTCGCGGCCATCCCGGTCTCGGCCTTCTACGAGGCGGACCCGGTGACCTCCATCGTGCGCCTGTGCTTCTCCAAGCGCGACGAGACCCTGGACGCCGGGATCGAGCGCCTGGCGAAGGCTCGGGCGTTGGTGGCCGCCGGCTGAACGGCTAAGCTTCGCCCGTCCTTGCACGGGAGGCGTGGCGATGGGCGTCCTTGGCGATCCGCGGCTGCAGGCCCTGGTGGACGGGCTGCATGCGCAGAGCGTGGCGCAGGAGGCCGAGACCGGCGCCTGGTTCTCCGAGCGCGCCCAGCGCGGCGAGCTCTCCTGGGATGGCCTGGACGAGACGTCCCACCGCTACATGGCCGACAAGTTCGTGGCCCTGGAGCCCGCCAAGGCGGAGTTCTGCCACCTGCTGTGCCGCGCCCTGGGCGCGCGCCGTGTCGTGGAGGTCGGCACCTCCTTCGGCGTCTCGACGCTCTACCTGGCGGCGGCCGTGCGGGCCAATGGCGGCGGCGTGGTGATCGGCACGGAGCACGAACCGGGCAAGGCCGCCCGCGCCCGCGAGATCTTCGCCGAGGCCGGGCTCTCTGACCTCATCGACCTGCGCGAGGGCGATCTGCGCGAGACCCTGAAGGTGATCGAAGGCCCCGTGGATTTCGTGCTCGTCGACATCTGGGTGGAGATGGCCCGCCCGGCGCTCGAGCTGATCGCGCCGCACCTGCGCAAGGGCGCCGTCATCGTCGCCGACAACACCACCCAGGTCCGCCACGCCTACAAGGCCTTCTTCGAGTTCGTGGCCGACCCCGCAAACGGCCTGAAGACCATGACCCTGCCCTTCGACGGCGGGTTGGAGATGGTGGTGAAGGTGTAGCAGCGTCCTTCTCCCCCTGTGGGAGAAGGTGGCCTGCGCAGCAGGTCGGATGAGGGGTCGAAGGCCCTATCCAATCCTCCGAGCCGGGACCGCGGCGCGACCCCTCATCCGTCAGCCTTCGGCCGACACCTTCTCCCGCAAGGGGAGAAGGATCGGGAACTCGGCCGGTTTGAGCCTTAAGTTCATGGCAGCCAGTTTGCCTTCCGGACCAGGCGTCTCAAGGACGCGCGGAACGGGCGCCGCGGCGCGGCCGGCCAGGGGCCGGTCCTTGACACGCCTGGACCGGAAGGCTCGCATCTGACCATGGAATTTAAGGGCGGGTAGCATCCCGGAGGATGCTGCAAGGAGGGGAGCCGATGGTGCTGGCGGCAATCATGCTCGCGGCGGCGATCGCCAAACTTCCTGCGCCGGTCCGGGGCGATTTCGATCAAGACGGCAAGCCAGACTTGGCGGAGATTCTCCCGAGGCGCGACGGCTCTTACGAACTCATTATTCGTCGAAGTAACCCTGCTCGATCCGTCGCAGTCATTGCATCGCTAAGCGCCGGAGAACTCCGCTACTTCTTCGTCGCAAAGGGACGGGCCGGGCGCTACCGGACATGGTGTGGAAAGGGCGGCGGCAGCGACGATGATCCGTGCCCGCGCAAAGCCGTCGTCTTGCGTGGCGATACTCTAACATTCGGAACTCAGGAGGCGTCCGAGTCTGTCGCCCTCTGGACGGGCAAGCGCTTCGAGGTGGTCTTGCTGTCAGACTGACCCTCAGCACGTACTCCCGCCATCCACCACGATCGTCTGCCCCGTCGTCCAGTCGCCCGCCCGGCTCGCCAGGTAGACCGCGGCCCCGGCCAGGTCGTCGGGCTCGCCCAGCCGCCGTAGCGGGGTGCCCGAACTCGCCCGCTTTTCGCCCTCCGGCGTGTCCCAGAGCGCCTTGGCGAAGTCGGTCTTCACCAGGCCCGGCGCCACGCAATTGACCCGCACGTTGAACGGCCCCAGCTCCTTGGCCAGGTTGCGGGCGAGCTGCATGTCGGCGGCCTTGGAGATGCAGTAGGCGCCGATCACTTCGCTCCCGCGCAGGCCGCCGATCGACGAGACGATGATGATGGCGCCGTCCTTCCGCGCCTTCATCTCCGGCGCGACCATGCCGATCATCCAGTTGTTGGCCACGATGTTGTTGGTGAGGATCTTTCCGAAGGCGTCGTCGGAGATGTCCAGCTGCGACCCGTAGAACGGGTTCGAGGCGGCGTTGCAGACCAGAATGTCGATCTTGCCGAACGCGCGGCGGGTCTCGTCCATCAGCCGCTGCAGGTCGTCCTTCGACGAGATGTTGGCCGGAACCGCGATGGCGTGGCCGGGGGAGCGTTCGTTGATCGCCTGGGCCACCTCCTCGCAGGGGCCCGCCTTGCGCGACGAGATCACCACCTTGGCGCCGTGCGCGGCCATCTGCTCGGCGATGGCCTTGCCGATGCCGCGGGAGGAGCCGGTGATCACCGCCACCTTGCCGGTCAGGTCGAAGAGCGTGCCCGCGAGGCTGCCGGTTCTGTCCATCACGTCGCTCATGCCCGCGCTCCTCTAAACGGCTGTTTGATTTCCGGCCATTTGCGGTGCGGGCCGGGGAAAGGTCAAGGCGAGGCCCTCGTGCTGACGGCTGCGAAATCGGCGCCCGCCCCCTTGCGGTCGGCTTCCCGGCGACGCACGTTCCCGGCACACCATTCCACGAGGACTTTATGCGCGAGATCTACAAGAGCTGGCTGGACGACGAAGAGGGCGACGACGAGGACAAGGGCCGTCAGCCCGACATGCCGATGACCGCCGGCCCGGTGCAGAACGCGCTCTTCAAGTCGCGCACGGTGCTGGTGTTCGGCGAGATCGACATGCGGCTCGCCGAGCGGGTCACCGCCCAGATCACCGCCTTCGCCAACGAGAACGACAAGCCGATCCGGATCATCATCAACTCGCCGGGCGGCCACGTGGAGAGCGGCGACACCATCCACGACATGATCCGCTTCTGCGGCGTCGAGGTGAAGGCCATCGGCACCGGCTGGGTGGCCAGCGCCGGCGCGCACATCTTCCTGGGCGCGAAGAAGGAAAACCGGCTCTGCCTGCCCAACACCCGCTTCCTGCTGCACCAGCCCGCGGGCGGCATGCGCGGCCAGGCCAGCGACATCCAGATCGAGGCCGAGCAGATCATCAAGATGCGCGACCGGGTGAACCGCATGATCGCCAAGGAGACCGGCCAGACCATCGAGCGGATCGTCAAGGACACCCAGCGGAACTTCTGGATGAACGCCGAGGAGGCCAAGGAGTACGGCCTGGTCTCGCGGATCATCAACGACACGTCGGAAGTGTAGACTCTTGGTTCCTCCCCCAGCGCGAAGCGCGATTGAGGGGGAGGTGGATCGCGGCGCAGCCGCGAGACGGAGGGGGTTTCACCCGCAGCGGATGGGCCAGTGGGCTTCAACCCCCTCAGTCACCTTCGGTGACAGCTCCCCCTCATCCGCGCTTCGCGCTGGGGGAGCATCTCAATGACCCATCCCTGGTGGCAAGGCGCGGTCCTCTACCACGTCTACGTCCGCAGCTTCTTCGATAGCGACGGCGACGGACACGGCGATCTGCCGGGGGTGGAAGCCAAGCTCGACTACATCAGGAGCCTAGGGGTCGACGGCATCTGGCTCTCGCCGATCCACCCCTCGCCCAACCGCGACTGGGGCTACGACATCGCCGACTACGACGGCGTGCAGGCCGACTATGGCACGGCGGAGGATTTCCAGAGCCTCTTGGACGCCGCCCACGCCAAGGGGCTGAAGGTGGTGCTGGACGAGGTGCTGAGCCACACCTCCGACGAGCATCCCTGGTTCCTGGAGAGCCTGACCGGCGGGCCTGCCGGCCCCAAGGCGGACTGGTACGTCTGGGCCGACCCGTCGGAGGACGGCACCGCGCCCAACAACTGGCTCTCGGTGTTCGGCGGCCCGGCCTGGGCCTACCAGCCGGCCCGGCGCCAGCACTACCACCACAAGTTCCTGCGCCAGCAGCCGAAGCTGAACTGGCGCAGCCCCGGCGCGCGGGAGGCCGCGCTCTCCGTGCTCGACCACTGGCTGGCCAGGGGGGTCGACGGCTTCCGCCTGGACGTCGCCGGCACCTTCCTGCACGACCCGGCGCTCACGCCGAACCCGCCGGTGCCGATGGCCGAGCGCACCCGCTACGACTGGTCGCACGCCGGCAACCTGCAACGGCACCTCTACGATTCCAACCTGCCGGAGAACGTCGAGACCCTGGCGGTCGTCCGCCGCCGGGTGGAAAGCCACGGCGACCGCTTCGTGTTCGGGGAATTTTCCGAGGAGGAGGATCGCTGCGGCGCCTATCTTTCCCCCGACGAGGGCCTGCATTCGGCCTACACCTTCGTCCTGCTGCTGGCACGCGACCTGACCCCGAAGTTCGTGCGCGACCACTACGAGACCCTGGCCGCCTATCCGGGCCACTGGCCGACCATCAGCTTCTCCAACCACGACGTGCCGCGCACGGTGAGCCGGTTCGGCGGCGAGGACGCCTCCCCGGAGCTCGCCCGCCTGCTGTTCGCCCTGCTGGTCAGCCTGAAGGGCACCACGCTGATCTACCAGGGCGAGGAGCTCGGCCTGCCGCAGGCGGCCCTGACGCGCGACCAGCTGCGCGACCCGGTGGGCGACCTCTACTGGCCCTATACCGGCGGCCGCGACGGTTGCCGCACCCCCATGCCGTGGGCGCCGGGTCCCGCGCTCGGCTTCACCACCGGCGCGCCGTGGCTGCCCGCCGCCGCCGAGCACGCCGACCTCACCGTCGCCGCCCAGGACGCCGACTCCGACTCCACGCTCGCCTTCGCGCGGTCGATGATCCGCTTGCGCAAGGCCTCGCCGGCCATGACCGTGGGCGGCCTGGAGTTCCTCGACGTCGCCGACCCGGTGCTGGCCTTCGTCCGGCGCGAAGGCGATGAGGCCATCGCCTGCCTCTTCAACCTCTCCGCCGAGCCCCGCTTCGTGGACGCCCCCGAGCTCGAGGGCGGCATTCTCCTCGAGACCCGCGCCGGCGACGCCGAGCTCCGCGGCGGCTCCATTGGGCTTTCGGCCTATGCGGCGGTGTTCCTGCGGCTGTGAGCGGCTTCCGCCTGCGCCCGACCCAGCCTAGAACCGCTCCCATGGCCGATGATGCGACCCGGACGGCGAAGACCGACGTCAAGTTCGGCCAGGGCTTCCTGACCGACATCTGGTATTTCGCCGCGCTCTCCGGCGACCTGAGGCCCGGCAAGCTCGCCCGCCACGAGCTGCTGGGCGAGCCGGTGCTGCTGGGCCGTTCGCCCAAGGGCGATCTCTTCGCCCTGCGCGACATCTGCCCGCATCGCGCCGCGCCGCTCTCGGCCGGGCGCTTCCACGCCGAGGCGTCGGGCGCGACGACCGTGGAATGCCCCTACCACGGCTGGCGCTTCCGGGCCGACGGCGCCTGCGCGGCGATCCCGTCGCTGGTGGACGACCAGGCGATGGACGTCTCCCGCATCCGCGTGCGCCGCTATCCGGTCGCCGAGAGCCAGGGCCTGGTCTTCGTCTGGGTGGGCTCGGACCCCCGCGGCGCCGGCGAGCCCATCGAGCCGCCGCCGGTGTTTCCAGGCGTGGTGGGCGGCCGGCCCAAGCTCGTCGACCGCATGGAGTTCGCCGCCCACATCGACCACGCCGTGGTGGGGCTGATGGACCCGGCGCACGGGCCCTACGTGCACCAGCAGTGGTGGTGGCGTTCCAAGGCGAGCCAGCACGAGAAGGCCAAGCGCTTCGAGCCCCGCGAGCAGGGCTTCGCCATGGTCCGCCACGAGCCCTCGAAGAACTCCCGCGCCTACGCCATCCTGGGCGGCGAGCCGCTGACCGAGATCAGCTTCCGCATCCCCGGCCTGCGCTGGGAACACGTCACCGTCGGCAAGCGCCAGGTGCTGTCGCTCACCTGCCTGACCCCGGTGAACGCGGCCACGACCCGGATCACCCAGATCGTCTGGTCCGACCACCCGGCCTTCCGGGTCCTCAAACCCTTCATCGCCGCCGGCGCCCGCGCGTTCCTGCGCCAGGACGGTGAGATGGTGAACCTGCAGAACCAGGGGCTGAAGTACGATCCGTCCCTGCTCTGGATCGACGACGCCGACCGCCAGGCCAAATGGTACCAGCAGCTGAAGCGCGAGTGGTCCGCGAGCCGCCGGGAGGGCCGGCCGTTTGCCAACCCGGTGGAGGCGGCGACCCTGCGCTGGCGGAGCTAAGGAAGACCCTCTCCCTACCCTCTCCCTCTCGCTGCGCGGGGGAGAGGAAAATGGGGCGCCGCCTTGCGATCTCCTCTCCCCCGGCGAAGCCGAGAGGGAGAGGGTAGGGAGAGGGCCTTTGCGACGCCCTTACCCCGCCACCTTCTGCGGTTTGGCCTGTTCGGCGCCGACGAAGGCCACCGCCGTTCCCTTCTTCACCGCGGCGGCCAGCTGGCGGACGTCCCAGTTGGTCAGGCGCACGCAGCCGTGGCTGGCGGTCTTGCCCACCAGGCGGGGGTCCGGCGTGCCGTGGATGCCGTAGGTGTCCTTGGTGAGGTCGATCCAGGTGGAGCCCACCGGGTTGTTGGGGCCGGCCTTGATGGTCAGTTTGCCGGCCTGCGCCTTGCCGAAGGTCAGCCGCGAGGGATCGTAGGTGTAGGTCGGGTTGGGCGCCACGGCGCGCACGGCCCACTCGCCGTCCGGCGCCGGGCGTTCCGTCGAGCCCACGGTCGCGGGATAGACCGCCAGCAGGACGTCGCCGGCGCCATAGGCGCGGACCTGCCGCTTCGTCTTGTCCACCTCGACGCGGGTCACCGGCGCCCTCAGCCGGTCGGGTCCGAGCGCGGCCACCACGATCTTCGTCCCCGCCGCGCCGAAATCCGCGCCCGGGTTCAGCGCCTTCAGGAGCGTCTCGTCCATGTGGAACTTCTCGGCCAGCGCCTCCAGCGGGCTGGTGAAGCCCAGGGCCGGCAGCTTGGCCATCGCTGCCATGTCGGTGGGGATCTTGTCGACGAAGGGCCCCTTCACGTCCTCGGGCGTGATCACATAGTCGGTGAGGGCGGGCTGGGTGTCCTTGGCCAGCGCCTCCCACACCGCCTCGTCCATCTTGCCGTCGACAGGCAGGCTGTGAGCGGCCTCGAAGGCGGCGATGGCGTTCTGCAGGTTGCCGCCGTCCTGGCCGTCGATGACGCCGGGCGAGAAGTGGGCGCGGGCCAGCAGCACCTCGGCGCGGATCAGGGCGTTCTTCTTCGCCTGCGGGGTCACCGCCTCGGCCTTCCATTCGGCGGTGTCGATCGGCTTGGCCGCAGCCTGGGCGGACTCCACGATCGGCGGGACGTCCAGCGGGGCGGGCTGCACATCGGCGGCCGGAGCCGTTTCCGCCGGCGCTGACCCCGAGGCGTCCGTGGCAGGCGGTGTCTGGGGATAGCTCGCCGTCGTCGCGGCCGTGGCGGCCGCCGCCGGGGTCTGCGAGGCGGCTGGCGCGGGATCCGAACAGGCGGCCGCCAGGATCAGGAGTGGAGCGCTGGCGAAAAGCGCCGCCGTGCGGACAGCCATCAGGGACCTCGGGTCTGCGCCCGCGCGTTAGTGCGCGGCGTGAGGTTCAAGCCATCAGAGGCACTGCGGTTCCTGGGCGGACTGGCCCTGGCGGTGGTCCTGCTGGGGTTCGTGGTGCTGCGCGTCACGAGCTGCGCGCCCGCCCCGCGCCCCAGGGTCCCGCCGGCGGTCATCGTGACGCCCGGGCCGCCGCCGAAGCCCGCCCCGCCGCCGGCCCCGCCGACGCCCGCCTGCGACGCCGGCCCGGCCGGACCCGCGCACGCCAACGCCGCCTCCCTGCAGACGCTCGGCTGGGCGCCCTTCGGCCGGGCCGAGACCGGCTGGGAGACCTATGCCCCGATCATCGCCCGCGAGATCCATACGAGCTGCCCCCCCGACAGCCCCGCCTTCGCCGCCGCACTGGCCGCCTGGGAGGCCCGGCAGCGCCTGCCGGGCGACGGGACCTTCAACGCGGCCGCCTTCGCGCGCATGAAGGGGGTGATCCAGACGCGCAGGCCCTTCGTCCGCCTGAGCGCCCAGCGCATCTGCCCGAGCCCGCCGCTCCCCGGCGACCTGGTGCAGGCCAACCCGGAAGAAGGCTACGCCGGCAAGGCGATCCTGCTGCGGCCGGGCGCACTCGCCGCCTACCGCAAGATGACCGAGGCGGCCCGCGCCGACGCGCCGGCCATCGCCGCCGATCCGCGCAACCTGACGATCTTCTCCGGCTTCCGCAGCCCCCAGTCCGACGCCGCCCGCTGCGCCGCCGAGCACAACTGCAACGGCCTGGTGCGCGCCACCTGCTCGGCGCACCGCACGGGCCTGGCCATGGACCTCTACGTGGGCCAGGCGCCCGGCTATGGCCCGGATTCCACCGCCGACCCCAATCGCCTGTTCATGACCCGCACCCCGGCCTACCGCTGGCTGGTGCTCAACGCCGACCGCTTCGGCTTCGTCCCCTATCCCTTCGAGCCCTGGCACTGGGAGTGGACCGGCCACGGCCCTCAGGGCTAGGGTCCCGGCCATGGCCAGCTTCACCTCCGACGGCGCCCAGATCGCCTATGACGATATAACGCCCGCCGGCGGCGCCGAGCGGACCATCGTCCTGATCCACGGCTTCGCCTCCAACCGCAACGAGGGCTGGAAGCGCACCGGCTGGTACTCGGCCTTCGAGCGGCGGCGCATGCGGGTGGTCGCGCTCGACCAGCGCGGCCATGGCGAGAGCGCCAAGCTCTACGACCCGGCCGCCTACGCCCGCGAGCAGCTGGCCGCCGACGTGCTGAACCTGATGGACCAGGTGGGCGTCGATCGGGCCGACGTGTTCGGCTACTCCATGGGCACGCGGACCGCCCTGGAGCTGGCCATCGCCCAGCCCGACCGGGTCGCGAACCTGATCCTCGGCGGCGTGGGCGGCAAGCTTCTGGAAAAGGCCCCCGACGTGGCCGGCGAGCCCATGGCCGACGCCATGCTGGCCGCCGATCCCGAGAGCATCGAGGAGCCCATGCTGCGCTCCTTCCGCCAGTTCGCCGACGAGCAGGGCGAGGACCTGAAGGCGCTCGCCGCCGTCACCCGCATGCGCAACATGCCCTTCGACCGCCACGCGCTGGCCGAGCTGCCGATGCCGGTGCTGGTGGTGGCGGGCGCCGGCGACACTGGCGCGGGCGACCCGGAGGCCCTGGCGCGGGTGTTCCCGCACGGCAAGGGCGTCAGCATCCCCGGCTGCGACCACTTCTCGGCCATCCCGCACGCGCTCACCAAGGCCGCGGTGTTCGACTTCCTCGACGGCGTCATGGACGACGACTTCCCGCCGTTCGAGTGAGAGCCGCGCAGCGGCGTTTTGAACCACGGAAAGACACGGAAGCGGCGGAGCTACGCCAGGTTCGGCGACCAACTCCTTCCGTGTCCTTCCGTGTTTTCCGTGGTTGAATCTTACGGTCGCTGTCGCGGCCTACTTCCGCGGGCCCAGGTTGTACGGCCCGCCCTTTTCCAGCGCCGCCTGATAGGCCGGCCGGGCCTGGAAGCGCTCGACCCAGGCCTTGATCGCCGGATAGGTCTCCATCTGGCCGAAGGCGCGGGCCACCTCGCCCACGAAGCTCATCTGGATGTCGGCGGCGGTGAACTCGCCCATCAGCCAGTCGCGGCCGGTGAGCGCGCCGTCCACATAGGAGAGGTGGTTGGCCATCTCGCTCTGGATGCGCGGGTGCAGCGGCGCGCCGGCCTCGCCCAGCCGCGCCACATACATGTTCAGCATCAGCGGCAGCATGGCCGAGCCCTCGGCGTAGTGCAGCCACTCATTGTATTTCTCGTAGTCCGCGCCGCCCGGCACCGGCAGCCGGCGCTCCCCGTCGTGGCGGCGCACGATGTAGTCCACGATGGCCCCGGACTCCGCGATGGTGACGTCGCCATCGGTGATCACCGGCGACTTGCCCAGCGGATGCACGGTCTTCAGCTCCGGCGGGGCCAGCCGGGTCGTGGCGTCACGGGCGTAGGGTTTGATCTCGTAGGGCGCGCCCAGCTCCTCCAGCAGCCACAGGATGCGCTGCGAGCGCGAGTCGTTGAGGTGATGGACGACGAGCATGGCGGGACCTTTGCTGTTGCGCCGGCAGCAAAACCGCCTGACGCCAGGCAATGCAAGCCTCGGCTATAGTGGCCCGGCCATGACTCTGATCCTGCCCGACCTGCCCGAGCTCCTGGACCGCGCCGGCCGCGAGGCCGAGGTGCTGACAGCCGAGCTGCAGGACGCGGTGGCCGAGCGGGTGCGCCCGGGCGGGCGCCTGGACCGCGCCGCCCTGGACGCCGAACAGCACGCCGCCCATGGCCTCGCCTGGGCGGCGGCCTATGCCGAGACCCTGCGCCAGACCGCCCGCTGGGCGCGCCACCTGATCGAGGCGGAGGCGTTCGGCGAGGCCGAGGCTCTGCCGGCCCAGCTCCTGGCGCATGAGTATCTGAGCCAGCTCGCCGGCGGCCTGCCGATGAACCAGGGCGAAGTGTTCCGGCCGGCCGACCTCGGGGTCTCGGCGCACCGCCTGGCGCCGCTGATCGCCCGACTGCGGCCGGGCGCCTCCCAGGCGGTGAAGAGCCGGATCGTCGAATTGCTGGAGGCGGCCCGCGGCCGGGCGTCGCTGGAAGCCAGCGGCCTCGAAGAGACGCTGGAGGCCATCCGCGACCAGTTCACCGGCTTCGCGCAGCAGAAGATCGCCCCCTTCGCCCACGGCTGGCACCTGCGCGATGAACTGATCCCCCTGGCGCTGATCGAGGAAATGGGCCGGCTCGGCGTCTTCGGCCTCACCGCGCCGGAGGCCTGGGGCGGCTCGGGCCTCGGCAAGGTCGCCATGTGCGTGGTGACCGAGGCGCTGTCCCGCGGCTTCATCGGCGCGGGCTCGCTGGGCACCCGCTCGGAGATCGCCGCCGAGCTCCTGCTGGGCCACGGCACGGACGACCAGAAGGCCCGCTTCCTGCGCGGCGTCACCTCCGGCGCGATCATTCCCACGGCGGTGTTCACCGAGCCGGAGGCCGGCTCCGACCTGGCGGCCCTGCGCACCCGCGCCGAACGGCGCGGCGACGTCTGGCGGATCACCGGCGCCAAGACCTGGATCACCCACGCCGCCCGCGCCGACCTGATGACGCTGCTGGCGCGCACCGAACCCGGCTCGACCGACCACCGGGGGCTCTCCATGTTCCTGGCGGAAAAGCCGCGCGGGACGCCGGCCGAGCCGTTCCCGGCCCCTGGCATGAGCGGCGGCGAGATCGCGGTGATCGGCTACCGCGGCATGAAGGAATACGAGATCGCCTTCGACGGCTTCGAAGTCGCCGCCGCCAACCTGCTGGGCGGCCAGCCCGGCCAGGGCTTCGCGCAGTTGATGGCCACCTTCGAGAGCGCCCGCATCCAGACCGCGGCGCGGGCCATCGGGGTGGCGCAGAATGCGCTCGACCTGGCTCTCGACTATGCGCTGGCGCGCCGCCAGTTCGGCGAGCCGCTCAGCGCCTTTCCCCGGGTGGCCAACAAGCTGGCCATGATGGCCGCGGAGATCCTCGGCGCCCGGCGCCTCGCCTGGTTCGCGGCCGCCGCCAAGGACGAGGGCCGCCGCTGCGACCTGGAGGCCGGCATGGCCAAGCTGGTGGCGGCCCGCATCGCCTGGGCGGCCGCCGACAACGCCGTGCAGATCCACGGGGGCACGGGCTTCGCCGTCGAGCAGCCGGTGAGCCGCCTGCTGGCCGATGCGCGCATCCTCAACATCTTCGAAGGCGCCGGGGAGATCCAGGCCCAGGTCATCGCCCGGCGGCTGCTGGAGGGGGCCAACTAGCGAAGGCGAAAGCCGACGTTCAGTGGCGCGGCTGGAACCCCGCCGCGATGAGGCCGATCTGGCGGTCCATGACCGCGGTCATGGCCGGGGCGTCAGCGTCGTTCCAGGCGGCGAGGCGGTAGGTCCAGGCGTAGGCGGCCATCAGGAGGTCGATGACCTCCTGCGCGTCGGCGTCCGGACAGACGTCGCCCTCCGCCACGCCCTTTTCCAGGCACTCGCGGATGATGCTCTGCAGGCGCCGGTTCTTGCCCATCGGCGTGGCGCCGGCCGACAAGGTCCAGTCGTAGGCCGCCGCGATATGCGACAGGAAGAGCCGCGTGTGCCGAACCTCGAAGGCGAAGTGGATGGCGAACATGGTCCGCAGACGGTCGATCGTCGCGCCCCGCAGATGCGGCATCACCCGGTCGAGCTCGGCGTAGAGCCCGTCCAGCCGGTCGGCCATCACCTGGCTGAGGATCTCGCCCTTGGAGGCGAAGGTGGTGAAGACGCTTCCCACCGAAACCCCGGCGTGACGCGCGATCTCGCGGATGGTCGTGCCCTGGTAGCCCTGGGTGTCGAACAGCTCGCGCGCCGCATCGATCACCTTGTTGCGGGTGGCTTCCTTCTGGGTCTGCCGCTGGCTGGGGGCGGCCACGGCCGCATCGCCCGCCGGAGGCGCGGCGGCGCCGCCCGGCGGGTCGTCGGTCGCAGCGAGATGCGGCGGCGAGGTCATGCCCCCGGTCAGGCGCCCCGAAAGGCTCAGGCCCTGCGGACGCCGGCCAGCAGGATGCGGATCTGGTCGCGGGACCGCGCCTGCAGGGCGTCCAGGGTCCAGCCCTGGAAGATCGCCTGGTCGTAGTTGGCCAGGTAGGCGTCGAACAGCATCTGGGTGCGCAGCGCCGCGTCGGGGTCCTGGGCGAGTTCGCCGCTCTTGACGCCACGGGCGAGCTGCTCGGCGAACAGGTCGACCAGGGTCTGCACCGGCGGCGAGCCGCGAAGCGCGGGGCCGTCCTGCGGCGACCAGCCGACGCTGAAGGCCGCGCGGGCCAGGGGCAGTTGCGTCTGATAGAAGCGGTAGCCGGCGGTGAAGATCTTCAGCAGCGCATCCTCGGCGCTGGCGCCATGGCTCGCGGCCTCGCGCATGGCGTCGGCCAGCGCCACCATGTCGGTGAGCATGATCTCGCGGAACAGGTCGGACTTGTCGGTGAAGTTGGCGAACACCGCCCCGGTGGACATGCCGGCGGCCGCGGCGATGTCGCGGATGGTGGCGCCTTCGTAGCCCTGTTCGCTGAACAGGCGCCGGGCCGCGGCCAGCACCTTGGCGCGGGTCTGCTGCTTGGCGAGCGCGCGGCGCGTCGGCGCTCTCACAGCGGTTTCTTCGGCAGGTTGGATCTTGAGAGCGTGCATCATGGGGTCTCGACGGCGGCGCCGTCCTTTCTGCATGGGTCCGACCGAAGCCGCGCGTCCAGACGCAGTTCGATGAACATGTTCACGGATCAAACTATATATCCAAGGTGCGTCGAGTTTCAACGCAATCCGAATAGCTTGACGTTGGCTGAGCGCTGCGGGGGGACGTAAGCTTCCCGTATGCGCTCCGAGTGGGGCCGAAATTCGACCTCTCAACGAATTGAACTCGCTGAACACGCTCACCAACAACTGGGAAACCGGGCGCATACCCTGCTTGGCTGTGGTTCGCAAGCTTCTATTGCCATAGGATGTCCGCATGGACGTATTCAGCTACCTGATCCCCGCCGCGTTGCTCGCGGTGGCCACAGTCTTGGCCGTGGGCATCTATTCCTTGTTCCGCGGCGGCGAATTCGGGCGCTCCTATTCCAACAAGCTGATGCGCCTTAGGGTGGTCATGCAGGCCGTGGCGATCGCCGTCCTGGTGGGGGCGGTCTTGTGGCGGTCCAGGCACTAGGGACGCGATGGTCACCCTGAACCGCATCTACACCCGCACCGGCGACGCCGGGACGACGCGGCTGGCCACCGGCGCGCCGGTCAGCAAGGCCGACCTTCGGGTGGAAACCTACGGCGCGGTGGACGAGGCCAACGCCTGCCTGGGCCTGGCCCGGGTCCACACCGCCGGCGCCGGCGACTTCGACGCCCTCCTGGCGCGGTTGCAGAACGAACTGTTCGACCTGGGCGCCGACCTCTCGACGCCGCCGAAGACCGACGAGGCGCCGGGCGCGGCCTTACGCATCCTCGACAGCCAGGTGGCGCGGCTGGAGGCGGAGATCGACGCGCTCAACGCCGAGCTGCCGCCGCTCGCCTCCTTCGTGCTGCCCGGCGGGACCCCGGCGGCGGCGGCCCTGCACCTGGCGCGCACCGTCTGCCGCCGCGCCGAGCGCGAGGCCGTGCGCCTGACGGAAGCCGGCGAGCCGGTGAGCGGGCCGGCGATGCGCTACCTCAACCGGCTCTCGGACCTGCTGTTCGTCGCCGCCCGCTACGCCAACGACCGCGGCGCCGCGGAGGTCTTCTGGCGATCCGGTGCCACCCGCTAAGCTCTGGATAGGCCCGCGCAGCGGGCGCCTTGGCGAAGAGTGACCACGGAAAACACGGACAGATCACGGAAAGGGCGGCCTGCGTTTCCGTGCGCTTTCCGTGTTTTCCGTGGTTCAATATTGCTGAGCCTCGGCTTCGCCGAGCCTCAGACGATCGCCTGTGGGCTTACGGCTTCGAAGGCGCCTCGGCTGGGACCGCCCGGCCCAGGGCGCGCAGGGCCTCGTTGCGGGCCTTCTGGTCGGTGATCATGCGGCCGGTGACGTCGGAGGTGAGGATCGGCTGGGCGCAGACCCGCTGGTCGCCGTCCCACCACTTGTGCGCGCCCACGCACTTCTCCTCCGGCATGGCCCAGCCCAGGGTCCAGACCAGGATGCCGAGGTTGGCCACGGCGAAGATGCCGAGGAAGATCAGTTTCAGGCGCTCGATCGTCGGGTTCATGGCCGTCTTCTTTTAAGGATCGCGGAGGCGGCTGGCTAGCCGTGCCCACCGGCGGAATTGCGGCGCCTGCGAAGAGCCCAGGTTTGCAAACCGCGCCGGAACCGCTATTGCCGCGAGGGTCGGATTTTTCCCTTAAGCAGATTTGAGAGCGCCCCCATGAAGGTGTTGGTCCCGGTCAAGCGGGTGATCGACTACAACGTCAAGGCGCGGGTGAAGCCCGACCAGACGGGCGTCGACCTCGCCAACGTCAAGATGTCGATGAACCCCTTCTGCGAGATCGCGGTGGAAGAGGCCGTGCGGCTGAAGGAAAAGGGCGTCGCCACCGAGGTGGTCGCCGTCTCCATCGGCCCGCAGCAGGCGTCGGAAACCCTGCGCACGGCGCTGGCCATGGGCGCCGACCGCGCGATCCTGGTGCAGACCACCGAGGACCTGGAGCCGCTGGCGGTCGCCAAGGTGCTGGCCGCCGTCGTCGGCAAGGAAAGCCCCGACCTGGTGATCATGGGCAAGCAGGCCATCGACGGCGACAACAACGCCACCGGCCAGATGCTGGCCACCCTGCTCGACTGGCCGCAGGCGACCTTCGCCTCGGCGGTGGAGGTCTCCGGCAAGAAGGCCAAGGTGACCCGCGAGGTGGACGGCGGCCTGCAGACCCTCGAGATCGACCTGCCGGGGATCATCACCGCCGACCTGCGCCTCAATGAGCCGCGCTACGCGAGCCTGCCCAACATCATGAAGGCCAAGAAGAAGGAGCTGGCGGTGGAAGAGCTCGCCTCCCTGGGCGTCGACACCAAGCCGCGCTTGAAGGTCGTGAAGGTCACCGAGCCGCCGAAGCGCGCCGGCGGCATCAAGGTGGAGACCGCCGCCGACCTTGTTTCCAAACTGAAGACCGAAGCGGGGGTGATCTGATGGCCGTTCTCGTCATCGCCGACCACGACAACGCGACGCTGAAGGACAATACCGAAAAGACGGTGACCGCGGCGTTGAAGCTTTCCAGCGACGTCGACGTCCTGGTGGCCGGCCAATCTTCCGGCAATGGGGGCGCCAAGGCCGTCGCCGACGCGGCCGCCAAGATCACCGGCGTGCGCAAGGTCCTGCTGGCCGAGAGCGCCGAGCTGGGCGAGGGCCTGGCCGAGAGCATGGAGGCCCTCGTGGTCCCGCTCATGGCGAACTACGACGCGGTCCTGACGCCGGCCACCAGCCAGGGCAAGAACTTCAGCCCGCGGATCGCCGCCAAGCTGGACGTGGCGCAGATCTCCGAGATCGTCGACGTGGTGGACGCCTCGACCTTCGTGCGGCCGATCTACGCCGGCAACGCGCTGGAGACCGTCACCTCCTCGGACGCCAAGAAGGTGATCACCGTGCGCCCCACCGTCTTCAAGGCGGCGGCGGACGGCGGGTCGGCGAAGGTGGAGACCATCCCCGCGCCAGCCAAACCCGCCAAGACCCACTTCGTCGACCAGAAGCTGGTGAAGTCGGCCCGTCCAGAGCTCTCCGGCGCCAAGATCGTGGTCTCCGGCGGCCGCGCCATGGGCTCCGCCGACGAGTTCCACAAGGTGATCGAACCGCTCGCCGACAAGCTGGGCGCGGCGGTCGGCGCGTCGCGCGCTGCCGTGGACGCCGGGTACGCCCCAAATGACTACCAGGTCGGCCAGACCGGCAAGGTGGTGGCGCCCGAGCTCTACATCGCCATCGGCATTTCCGGCGCCATCCAGCACCTGGCCGGCATGAAGGACTCCAAGGTGATCGTGGCGATCAACAAGGACGCCGACGCGCCGATCTTCCAGGTGGCCGACTACGGCCTGGTGGCCGACTACAAGACCGCCGTGCCGGAGCTGATGAGCGCGCTGACCGCCGCCGGCAAATAGGGCGCAGGCCGCCGGGAGGTCGCCGCCGCCCGGCATTCGGCGCGTGATCGGCCGCCTGCAAAGACCCCCTTTCCCCCTTGCGGGGAAAGGTCGGGGTATGGGGGTCTCGGCGCCGCCTTTGAGGTCCAAAAGCGACTGGCTCCCAGCTTGCACCCCCACCCCGAACCCCTCCCCGCAAGGGGGAGGGGACTTGGAAATGGGCCGCGAAGCCAAAATGTGATCCGTCCGCCGCGCCTCAGCCGAAGGTCTTGCGCAGGCGCGTGAACAGCACCGGGCCGAACCGGCGGCGCTGCTGGTCGCGGAAGTTCAGGGGATCGCGGCCGCGCAGGCCGGTGAAGACGTCGCGTTCCACGTCGTAGTCGCTCTTGTTGTAGAGCTGGACCCGCAGGGTGAGGTCCGGCCGCGGCTTGTAGTCGGCGAAGATGTCCCAGCTCGGGTTCTGGTGGTTGGTGTCGATCTCGTTGAAGCGGAAGAAGCGCTCCCGAAAGGGCGTGCTGGCGTCCACGCCCCAGGCCAGGTTCCAGCGCGGAAGGTCCTGGGTGAAGTGCAGCTCGGCGTCGGCGCCGTGCTGGCCTGAGATGCGGCGCCTGGCCAGCGTCGTGGGATCGGTGACCGAGGAGTCCCGCCAGGTCCCCTGACCGCGCAGCGTCCCGCCGGCGATCCCGAACCGCTGCAGGGGCAGGCTGAAGGTCGCCACCAGATCGTTTTCCGAGCCCTCGCCGATGTTGGCCGGGGTGTCGAACACGCCGGACGGGGCGAACACCGGCGCGCGGTCGATGACGTCGCTGAGCTCCAGCCGGCGCGCCGTCAGGGCCACGACGCCGTCCTTCCAGAAGTGGCGCTCATAGGTCACCTCATAGGCCCAGTCCTGCTGCGGCGTCAGGTTCGGATTGCCGGCGACGATCCCCGTGCCGTTCAGCGAGGCGCTGGCGGCGAAGCTGGTGAAGTCCAGCTGGCCCACCTCGCGCTCGATGCGGACCCGGAGCTGGTCGGTGGCCGTCGGCGACCATGCGACCAGCAGGCGCGGCTTGGGGAAGGTCAGGGTCTTGGAGAGCGTCACGTCGCCCGAGGAGGAGATGGTCGAGGTCTCCACCCGCGCCCCGGCCTCGACCGTCAGGGTCGAAAGCGCCCGCCACGTCGCGGTGGCGAAGGCCTCGCCGCGCCCTTCCTGCACGCGGACGTTGGCCGCGGGGATGGCGATCTCCGCGCCGTTGTCGCTGAAGCTCGTGCGGATCCTGACCCAGTTGTAGGCGTACTCGCCGCCGGCATCGATGGTCAGGGCGGGCGACGGCCGCCAGTGCAGCACCGCGCGTCCGACGCTCTCGCCGCCGGTCGAGGCCAGGCTGAAATGCTGGTCGTCGGCGCGGGTGACGAAGATCGAGTCGACCCCGGTCTTGTTGAGGTGCTGCAGGCCGAAGGCCTCCACCGACAGGCCGCTGGCCAGGTCGCGGGTGTAGCGCCCGCCCAGCTCGCCGTCGGTCAGGTCCTGGCGCATGCGCTCGCGCTGGCGACCGCGCACCACGAAGTTGTCGCTGGCGTCCAGCCGATAGGGCTGGTCCTCCAAGGTGGCGTTCAGGCGCAGCCGGCCGCCCGCGAAGGGCCGCTCGTAGGCGCCGTTCGCCAGGTATTGCCAGTTGGGCGCGGCGTTGCGGGAGATGGACGAATCCAGCGTCTGACCGGCCGGTCCGAGAATGCGGCGTGAGCCGTTGCCCTGCGATCCGTCATGGCCCTTGAAGGTGAGCACCGAGCCGTCGAGGCGCTGGCCGTCGCCGCGCCAGGCGCCTTCCAGCTTGGTTTGCGGGTCGGTGTAGCCGTCGCCGGTGGTGAATTGGCCGACGCTGGCCGCGCCGCTCAGCCCCTGGCCTGCCTTGCGGATGACGTTGGCGACCACGGTCTTGCCCTGCATGTCGACGCCGGTCTGGCCGCCGCGGATCAGGTCGATTCGCGCCACCTGATTGGCCGGGATGCGCTTGAGGATCGCCACCAGGTCGTCGGTCTTGCTGGAGGGCCGCTGGCTGTCGATCAGCACGTTCCCCGCGGCGCCCGCCAGCCCGCGGACGGCGCTGCCGTCGTCGAAGACGAAGCCCGGGACCCGAAGCACCATGTCGTAGGCGGTGTCCGGCCGCTGGGCGGCGAAGAACGAGGCCGGATAGGCGATGACGCTGTTGGGCTCCGCCACGGACGCGGGCGGCGGCGCGGCCGGCGTCTGGCAAAGGGCGGCCGACGCCGCCGAGCCCAGCAGGGCGGCCGCCAGGAGTCGGCGGCCCCAGGGCCCACCGGACAGGACGCAAGAGCGGATCGCATCCATGGATCGAGCCTCCGGCGTCCCTGCGCCAACTGCTAAGTGACTTAGCAGATGATGTCCGGAGGGGAAAGGCCCGAGGGCCGGCGCGGCGGCTCACTCGCCGCAGAAATTCCACCAGAGGGCGAACTGCGCGGCCGGCCAGGCCACCAGGGCCGCATTCATCGCCAGGCCGGTCAGCAGGGAGAGGCGTGAACGCCTCGAAGGCGGCTCCGCCGCGTCCGACTGCAGCAGCGCCTGCATGCGCCAGCGCAGGGTGTCGGGCTTGGCCATGGGCAGGACGCCGGCCGGCGTCGGCCCGGGCCGGGCAAGGGCCACCAGGGCCGAGGCGAGGTTGAGCGGGCCGGACCCGGCGGCCGCCTCACGGTCGGCGATCGCCTCGCGGGCCGCCTGGAAGGCCTGCAGGGCCAGGCCCGCGCCCCAGGGCGCGAGGTCGCGCAGGAACGAAAGCGCGAACAGCATCAGGGTGTCGCGGCCGGCCACGTGGGCCCGCTCGTGCCGCAGGGCGGCGTCCAGCTCTGCGTCGCCGAGCTGGGCCAGCGCGCCGCGGGAGACGAAGACGGTGGGGCGGAGCACGCCGGCCACGAAGCACTCCCGTTCAGCGGTGGGCAGCTCCAGGATCCGCAGGCCAAGCGCGGCGCCGGCGGCGGCGAGCCGCGGCCCGGCGGGGGCCGCGGCGCGGAACAGCCGGCCCACCTCGCGCTGCCGCAGGGCCATGCGGACCAGGGCGTAGCCGAGGAGGCCCAGCGCCAGCGCCGGCGACACCCGGAACAGCAGCACGCCCCGCCAGGTCTTCACCGTCGCCCAGGTGGTGGCCGCGGGGCAGATCGTCCCCAGCGCCACGAGGCCCGGGGTCGCCGCCAGCAGGGCCGCGGCGACCCACGATCCGGCCCCCGGTGGCAGCCGCCGCGCCGTGCGGTCGCTGGCCAGGGCGGCCAGGGGCGGCAGGACGGTGAGGGGCCAGAGATTGCGGACGGGCCCGCTGAACACGAAGTCGCCCGCCATATGCCAGAAACCGCCGTGCCAGATCATTTGCCGAGCTCCGATTTGCGCTGGGCGATCACCCGCTCGAACGCCTCGAGGGTGGCCTGGTCCACCGCCAGCTCGTCCACCAGCTGGGCGATCACCGCCGGGCCGAAGTTGCGCTTCAGCGAGCTCACCACCGTGGCCACCACCTGGGCGTCGAACGCCTCCCGCGAGGCGGTCGGGGCGAAATAGGTGGCCTTGCCGGCCCGCGTCTTGGTCAGCCGGTCCTTGTCCGCGAGGTTGTTCAGCACCGCCTTGACCGCCGAATAGGAGATCGCCCGGCCGCCGGCGGTGAGCGCGTCGTGCACGTCGGACACCGAGACCGCGGCGTCGGCCGCCCAGACCACTTCCATGATCGCGCCCTCGAGGGGACCCAGCACGGCGGCGGCGCCGCTGCGGGAAGGACGGAAGACGTCGGCCATCGGGGACTCCGGTGCTGTTCGCGCGGCGCTGGCGAGGCGTTGCGGCCAATGCCTGCTAAGCAGCCTAGCGCTATCGGTCGCGCCTGTGAACCGCCAGCTTTACCCGGCGGCGCCTTGAGACCGGGGGCGTCCCTGCGGATGTCGTCACGCTGCGCCGCAGCAAAAGGCTTGCGGCGCTACGGCGCCGGTATGTTAGATAATCGCCACAAAACAGAGGGGCGCGTCAGGCGCCGGCTCATCGAGGCTCATTTGAATGGTTCAGATTAAGTCGGTCGGCGTCATCGGCGCGGGCCAGATGGGGACCGGCATCGCCCATGTGGTGGCGCTCGGCGGCTACGACGTCCTGCTGCACGACGTGAGCGCCGAGCGGCTCGACGCCGGCCTGGGCCTGATCCAGCACAACCTCACCCGCCAGGTCCACCGCGGGATCATCACCCAGGACGCCATGGACGCCGCGCTGGCCCGCATCAAGACCGCGCCCGAGCTGCAGGCCATCGGCAAGACCGACTTGGCCATCGAGGCGGCCACCGAGAGCGAAGAGACCAAGAAGACCATCTTCAAGGCGCTGGGCCCGCACCTCTCGGCCAAGACGCTGCTGGCCTCCAACACCTCCTCGATCTCCATCACCCGGCTGGCCGCCGCCACCGACCGCCCAGATCGGTTCATCGGCCTGCACTTCATGAACCCGGCGCCCCTGATGAAGCTCGTGGAGATCATCCGC
>Ga0207695_10000808_pt1 | contig 58272 bp, 53 predicted proteins | sample KBSC54metaG_FD_184354 | JGI IMG/M metagenome (GOLD analysis project Ga0207695, IMG submission 184354) | Corn rhizosphere microbial communities from Kellogg Biological Station, Michigan, USA - KBS C5-4 metaG (SPAdes) (version 2) | ecosystem: Host-associated > Plants > Roots > Rhizosphere > Soil...
GATCTTTGCTTCGCCCGCCAGTGCCATTCGAGAATCGATACTCCTCGTCAGTTCTTAATCGTTACGTATCGCTTTGTAGGATAACACAGGACGTGGCCGGGGTTTGCTTGGCCGCAAATGAACGCGACTAGACGCAAACCAGATCGCGACGCCGACGCGCAACAGGCCGTAGGCCAAGGCTTGGCGCACAGTATAACTACTCTTGGCGCCATACCGCTGATTCGCGATGGTCCCCGAGCGTCAGTTACCCGCAAGCTTCTCGACTGAGTCGATCACGATAACCAGCTGTGGAGCCGTGCCGGACTCTAGTCTTAAGCCCAGCTGTTCTTGGACAGCGTTGAAGAGAGAAGGGACATCAGAATCGGGGTCGGGTATTCGATTAGCTGGAAACCAGTCCAGGGTGTAATCGTAGGTCCCTGTAAGGCCGGTCTTATCAAGAACAGGACGGCCCGCCGAATTAGAAAGCTGCAACGCGAGCTTCTGCATGGTCCCCTTCTTGTCTTCCATGTGCATGCCCCTGGCCGTCCCGCGGGTAAACCCACTAGCGGGTGCGTCCGGCAAACTAGCTTTCAACTTTGGGCCAGATTTGGCAATCACAAGGAAGTAGACCGGTGCGTCCTTTGTCTCTTTGTGAAGCCTCAAGCCAAAGCGCTCCGCCAGCAACTCGCGCGTCATTAGCTTGGCTTGCTCGGGCGTGGGAGGCACATCACCCGCCGCTTTCGCCTCGATGTCAAAGTGATCGGTCCTGAGCCACGAAGGCCCCCCGGTTACCTGGTCGTAACGCACGCTATAAGCGTTGGTGATCATGTCCAGCAGGGTGCACGCCGTCCCGACGACGCGTGATCCGCGAACAGCTGGGTCCGCGGAAAATGCAATATCGCCAACATGTGGTTTGATCGAGGCAACTTCGAATTCTTGGGCAAGTGTCGGTGACGCGATCATCAGACCCAAGAGCAGCAGATTCCGCAGTATCACTTCTACTCCTCTCTCCAAGCCAGTTTGACGCCCAGGGGGACGGTGAGTGGTAACAATCGTCCTTTCCGCATCACTTCACTTACTACTAGTCCGGGTGAGCGCGGTTACATCGTTTTTTGGACGAAAGAATCCGTTACACCTTCATCCCTGATTATCCAGCAGCTTCCTGACGCGGTAGATTATGACACCCGTCGCTGATAGGATTTCAGGGCTACTGGGCGATCGGCATGGCGGGCGCTTCGGGAATGGCGGTATCGGCCACGATCTTCCAGGTGCCGTCCGCCTGTTTCTTGTACACCAGGACGTAGTTGCCCTTCTCCATGGTGGCTTTCTTGGTCTTCGCAGCGGTCTGATGCACCATGTAGGAACCCCGGACGTATCCCAGATCGCCGCCCTTGGACACGTCCACGGAAGTGGTCTGAAGGCTGAGGGAGAAGTTCGGATCCGACCCTGCTCCCTTGAAGCCAGCGCTGATCGCTGCCTTGCCAGTCATGACCGGGGTATTGGGAAGCATGACCGTCGCATCGTCGGCGTAGAGCGCGGCGACCTTATCGGTGTCCTTCGCGGTCCACGCCTGTTGCGCAGCGGTTTCCTGATCCCGAATGGCTTGCTCGTCCGCGGCACGCGTGTCGGGCGGAGCGGGCGGCGGGGCTTGGGTGCAGGATGTCAGTAACACTAGAGCGGTCGCGGGTATCAGCAGCGTCTTCATGGATGTCACCTCAGGCGTTAGATCATACCGAACCTTGGGATGGCTTTCAAGGGATCCACGCACCAATGTCAGCGCTTATATTAACAACATGGAACACACCAAGACATCATTCTCGATTCCGTTAAGAGGGCTGGGCGTTTTCATTCTCGCTCTTGTCCTTAACATGGCAATGCCGGTATTCGAGCAACCGTCATTGGCGCAACCAGCATCTACATCTCGCCCTTCCGACGTGCTGGGACTGGCCTTGGTCGGTCACCAGGTTTCTGACCTGGAACGCTCCATAACATTCTTCGAGGCTATCGACTTTAAAGTGGTTGAAAGGCCGGGCGCCTGGACCGTTGACAAAGAGCTGAACAAGCTAGGCAACACACCGGGGGCAGAATCACGAACTGCCACCATGCGGGTTCAAAGTTCCGTGTCCGATGTTCCCTTCACCCTGGTGCTGCGTCAATACCGTGGAATTCAACGCCAGGACTGGAGCAAACTCAAATCCTGGGATTTGTTAGGCAACCATATTGACATGACGGTCGACGGCAGCGTAAGCACGTTACTGGACCAGCTGGAAGCCAAGCACATGCTGGTGATGCCTGAAGTCCAAGGTCTTCCCAATCCCCGCCAGCAGCAGGGATTCCGCCGCTATGCCTTCATCCAGGATCCCGACGGACTGGTCATTGAGAATTTCGGAAAACCCATTCCACAGCCCGGCGATCCCCCCGCGCGGCCCACGGTTTCCAACTCCTCTGCCACGGCTGCAAACATCGACCGCCTGGGCAAACAGACCGGGTTCAATCATTACGCCGTGAACGTCATCGATCCCGAGAAAGCCCGGGATTTCTATGTCAAGGTTCTGGGCGGCGACTATCCGCCCATTGAGAACCCCAGCGCAAACCAGATCATGCAGAACGGCTGGTTCCCCCAGGCCACCACCCACAGCAACCTGCGCATCGAGCTGGTCTATTTTGCCTTGAATAAGAGCAAGACTCCTCCGCCGATCAAATTCCAGGACATCAACGCCAATTATGCCGGCTTCCAGGTCAGCAACATTAAAACTGCTTATGCGAGAGCCAAGGAGCACGGCGCAATCACCGTTTCCGAGGGCGGCATTATCGATTACCACAAGGGGCGGGCAGCATTGATTCGCGATCCTGACGTTGGCGGCTATATCATGCTCTGGGAGCCTGCGCGATAACCAGGGAATACGTCCCAACTTATCGATCGGCCTTTGGCCGGCGGGTCGCGGTGACTGCGGCGTCGAATCGAGCGCCCATTGCGTCGAAGGCGGGTGTGGGGCCACTCCACCGCAGTTGGTCGACATCGTCGAAAAGCTCGATATCGGTCCGGAGCGAAGCGAGCGTTCGGAACAGTAACGCTCGGTCGCGCTCATTGGAGAGAGTGTTCGCGAGGGCACTCGCGTTCGTCGCGTTCACATGCCACTCTCGCCAATCCGCTGGAATGCCTTCGAGATGGCCGAACCTGGCGAGAACCGCGGCGGACGATTTCGCACCCCACCCGGGTAGCCCGGGATAGCCATCAGCCGCGTCGCCGACCAGCGCGAGGTAGTCGGGAATCGAACCCGGCGAGACCCCAAACTTCTGAACCACGCCGGCTTCGTCGAACGTGATGCGCGTCCGACGGTTCAGTTGGACGATTCGGGTGCCTCGGACGCATTGGGCAAGATCCTTGTCCGGGGTACATAGGATGACGCGTTCGACGCGCGTATCACGGGCCGCCGCCGTCGCCCCAGCCGCCAGCGCATCGTCCGCCTCGAACTCAATCATCGGCCAGACAGCGATGCCGGCCGCGGAGAGGGCCTCTTCGAGCAGCGAGAACTGCGCCAACAGATCGGGTTCAATGCCTGCGCCGGTTTTGTAGCCCGGCCACAGCCCGTTGCGGAAGGATTCGATGACGTGATCCGTCGCAACGGCGACATGCGTTGCGCCGCCCTTGATCATTCCCAGTACGGACGCGAGTACGCCCCGAACCGCCGCGATCTCTTGCCCGTTCGATTCCCGCGCGGATGGCAGGGCGTAATAGTGACGGAACAACTCGTATGTGCCGTCAATCAGATGGACTTCCAGGGCGGCCTCCAGCTCAACCTTATAAGAGCGGCAGCGCCTCAATCAAGCGGGTAACCCGGATAAGCATCCAATTTTCTCCGGAAAGGGGACCAACCTAAGAGTTAGACACTAAGAAGTGGCCGGACACCGCCCTCACCGTACGGGAATCACCTGACAAGGAATGAGACTCGCGGACCATGGATGCTGCGCGTGTAGCCGTGTTTACTATGACTATGGCCACGGCACTTGCGCTGGTACTAATGACCGTGGTGTCGCTCGTACTCACGGCGGCTTACCTTCGCAACCGGCAGCAGTACAGAGCTAAACAGATGCTGGTGAAGGCTCAACAGGAAACCATCGAGCGAGAGCGGCAACTACACCAGGCCGCCAGCCATATCGCGCTGGCCGTCCAGGGAACTCAGGATGGACTCTGGTACTGGGATCTCAAAGCCAATACTTTCTGGTTCTCTCCCGGATGGGAGACGCTCTTGGGATTCGAAGCCGGGGAGCTTTCCAGGGATCTCAACGAGTGGTTTAGCCGCGTTCATCCGGGCTATTGGGCGGAACTCCAAACCAGGATAGCGGCGCATCTAGAGGGCGAAACCGAACAATTCCGGTATGAGCATCGCATGCGGCGTAAGGACGGGTCCTATTTTTGGGTTTCGGCTCGGGCCACGGCTACCCGCAACAGCGCAGGGAAGGCCTTGGGACTCGCCGGATCGCACAGCGATATTACCGCCCTCATCCCCGTGGAACGGCAACTGCTGGATGCCGCATTTCATGACAAACTGACGGGCTTGCCCAATCGCCATTTCTTCATGGGCCGCCTGGATACCGCTGTCGAACAGAAGCGCCAGGAAGGCTACGCGGCCCGATTGTTCGCCGTGATGTTTCTGGATCTGGACCGGTTCAAGACCATCAACGACACCTTGGGGCACCAGGTTGGAGATCAGCTTCTCACCTGCGTTGGCCGTCGGTTGCAGAATTGCGTGGGCCCTTCCGATATGGTCGCCCGGTTGGGCGGCGATGAGTTTGTGATTCTGCTCGATTGCGTGAGGGACCCGGACGAGGCATTAAGTGTGGGAGCGCGAATCAGCGACGCCCTGGCCTCCCCATTCGAGATTGATGGCGCGGAGGTGATGAGTGGCGCCAGCATCGGTATCGCTCTCAGCCGCGAACAATTCGATACCACTGAAGATCTGGTGCGCCTTGCGGACTTGGCCATGTATCAATCCAAGACGCAGAGAAAAGGCCGCCCGGAATTGTTTCACGAACGAATGAGAGCGCAATCCAGCAAGTCGTCCAGCCGGCAAAGTGAGCTGGCGCGTGCCTTAAAGCAGAAAGAGTTCCTCCTCCATTACCAGCCCTACTTCAACATTCAGTCCGGAAGAATCCTTGGGGTGGAAGCCCTCATTCGCTGGCAGTCCGAGAACTTATTGCTGAGTCCGAGCAATTTCATACCGCTGGCGGAAGAAACCGGGCTGATTCACGATATCGGCGAATGGGTACTTCGGACGGCGTGTGCGCAGAGCAGCGCCTGGCAGAGAGCTGGTATTCCACCGGTTCAGATAGCGGTGAATGTGTCAGCGAAGCAGTTACAGGAAGCAGACTTCATTCAAAGAGTCGTCACCGTTCTGGACGAAACCAGGCTCGCTCCACGATGGCTGAATCTGGAGCTAACCGAATCCGCGCTGATGGACACATATGAGAAGGCGCCGGGAACACTCGAATTGCTGGACACATTGGGCATCGGGACATCGATTGATGACTTCGGGACAGGTTATTCATCGCTGAACTACCTGCGGCGCTTCAATTTCCAAACGCTGAAGATGGATCGTTGTTTTGTGTCGGATATTTCCACCAACAAGAAGGCTGCGGTCATCGTGAAGGGCCTCATCTCGCTCGCTCACAATCTGGGCATCTCGGTGATTGCCGAAGGCGTTGAAAGACACGACCAGCTTCGTCTGCTCACGGCCGAGAACTGCGATCAGGTTCAAGGATTCCTCACCGGCAAACCGGTCGATCCAGAACAGATGTTGAGATTACTTCGATCGGTCAATGTCGATGAATACAGTATCAGCGGTGCCGGCCGGGTACCAGCGCTGGTTAACGACTATTCAGAAGCTGGCCCTATCATTCAACTAGGAGCGATGGTGGAAGAGTATCGTAATTCGACGGAGCCCTGGGGAGAGTCGAAAGCCGACTCCACGCTTACTTTAGCGGAAGGCTAAAAAACGGCATCACCGCCGTCGTGAACAAGTGGCCGGGCATCCGGAACTTCGAGACCGGTTCGTCATTCTCCCCACAGGCTCAGATCGGGATACCCACTCTCCACAAACCATAGGCCACCGCCTGCCGAACGTACAACCATTCCTGCTTCCAGGTAGCCGGTTCCAATGGCACCCGATCCTCGGGACGCGGCGAACCGTACACCTTCATGCCCTGATTCTCCAGCAGCTTCTTGACGCGGTAGATATGATACCCGTCGCTGACCACGATGCAGGACTTCAGATTCATGCGCCGCATGATCTCGGCCGCTGCCGCGATGCTGTGAACGGTGCTCTCGCCTTCCGATTCCACCAGGATGGCTTCCGCGGGCACTCCATGCTGACTCAGGTAAGCCTGCGCCACGCCGCCTTCCGTAAAGGAAGGATCGCCGCCCGCGCCCCCGGTGGTCAGAATCCGCGGAGCTAAGCTGCGCAGGTACAGAAACAGGGCGTGATTCAGGCGCGCTTCCAGAACCGGCGAAGGCCGTCCGCGGTATTCGGCCGCACCCAGGACCACGATGACGTCGGCTGGCCGGGCCTCATCCACACGCGACTGGCGGCTGATTTCGCGCGCCACGCTGATCAGGCCAATCCCTGCGGCAATGGTCCCCACGGCGGCCGCGCCCAGTCCGACTCTGAGCAGCACCCGATTCATACGATATGCTCAGATCTATTGTAGGCCTGCTTTAAAAACGTGGTCGAAACCCTCATCAGCGATAAGAACCCCCTGCTCAAGGAGGTCCGCCGTCTGGCGGCTGGTGGCGCGCCCAGCGAAGACCGTGTGGTTTTGGCCGAGGGACCTCGCTTATTAGACGAAGCCCTGCGCAGTGGGATAGAGATTCAGGCCGTGATTCTGGCGGAATCGGCGCCGGAAATTGGCGGCGCAGGTTCAGCCCGCGTGGTCCGGGTGCTGGACGGGCTGTTCAACAAGTTGGCATCCACCGAATCGCCGCAGGGAGTTCTCGCCCTGGTTCGCTTGCCGCAATGGACCGCCGACGACCTCATGCGAGGCACTCCGCTGGTGGTGATCCTGGATGGAGTGCAGGATCCCGGGAACGCCGGAGCCATCCTGCGGACCGCCGAGGCCTTCGGAGCAACCGGCGCGGTGTTCCTCAAGGGCACGGTGAGCCCATCCAATCCCAAGTGCCTGCGGGCTTCGGCGGGCTCGGCCTTTCGGCTCCCCATGGTTACGGAAATCCCGAGCGGGCTCGAGCTCTACGCGGCAGATCCGCGAGCAAAGCTTTCCGTAGCCGAGGCCCGCTTTGCGGCTCCCTGCGGCATCATCATCGGAGCTGAAGGAAGCGGCGTGCGGCCGGAGCTTACCAGGCGCGCCACCGGCGTGAAGATCCCGACCGTCTCCGTCGAATCCTTGAACGCGGCCGTTGCGGCCGGCATCTTACTGTACGAAGCACGCCGCCAAAGACAACTTCCATGAGCTTGTTCGACAGTGCTCCCCTTTCTCCGGCAGTCGACGCGAAACGTCCCCTGGCTGAGCGCATGCGGCCCGAGCGCCTGGAAGACTTCGTCGGCCAACAGCACATCCTCGGCCCCGGCAAGCCTCTGCGCACGCAGATCGAACGCGACCAGCTGCAATCGATGATCCTGTGGGGGCCTCCCGGCACCGGCAAGACCACCCTGGCGCGCCTGGTCGCCCGCATGACCCGCTGTGAGTTCGTGCCCTTCAGTGCGGTGCTGAGCGGTATTAAAGAAATCAAGGCCGTAATGCTGGATGCGGAGCGTCTGCGCCGCGCTGGCCGCAAGACCGTGGTCTTCGTCGATGAAATCCATCGCTTCAACAAAGCCCAGCAGGATGCGTTCCTGCCCTACGTGGAGAAGGGCGATATCATCCTGATCGGCGCCACCACCGAAAATCCGTCTTTCGAAGTGGTCTCTGCGCTGCTTTCGCGCTCCAAGGTGTACGCCCTGCGCGCGCTTTCGATGGAGGAAATCGTCACGCTCCTGGAACGCGGTCTGACGGAGCTGGAGCTGGCCGCGCCGCGCGACCTTCTGGAGCAAATCGCGATCTACGCCAACGGCGACGCTCGCACCGCTTACAACATCCTGGAATCGGCCGCCGGCGTGGCCCGCGAAGGAGCCCTGGATCGCGAGGCGGTTGAATCGGTGATCGAGCGCAAGGTGCTGCTCTACGACAAGTCCGGCGAAGAGCACTTCAATCTGATTTCGGCGCTGCACAAAAGTGTCCGGTCGTCGGACCCCGACGCCGCGCTGTACTGGCTGGCGCGCATGCTGCAGGGCGGGGAAGACCGGATGTACCTGGCTCGCCGCTTGGTGCGCATGGCTATTGAAGACATCGGCCTGGCGGACCCCCGCGCCCTGGAGCAGGCCATCTCCGCCCAACAGGCCGTCCATTTCCTGGGCATACCGGAGGGCGATCAGGCCCTAGCCCAGATTGCCCTGTATTTGGCCATCGCCCCCAAGTCGGACGCTGCGTACAAAGCCCTGAACCGGGCCATGGAAACGGTCGAAAACACGACTGCAGAGCCGGTTCCGATGCAGCTTCGCAACGCGCCCACCCGGGCCATGAAGGAATGGGGATACAGCCAAGGCTACCAGCACGCCCACCAGTTCGAAGACGCGCTGAATACCATGAGCTGTTTGCCCGACAGTTTACGCGAAATAGTCTTCTATGAACCGACGGACCGCGGCGTCGAACAGAGAATTTCTCAGCGTCTGGCGGAGATTCGCGCGCGTCGTGCTCTGGGGGATACGTCCCATTCCGGCTCCGATCCCCAAGAGAAAGGTCGTTGAAAGTAAACGACTAAGATCCTGTCGCCCAGCCAGTTCTAGTCACTCGGTGGTGAGACTGTTGGTACCTAGGTACCTACAGGAATGGCCCTAGACAGCTATTGCTGCAACGCTGCCGACGTCGGAAACTTCTAACTGTAGAGACGAGGTGAAAGCGTGGGTCCAGAGCAAACTCAAAAATCCGACCACCGGCGTTCTGACCGGTTCGCGATCGAACGCGAAGTCCGCTATCGCGCACTAAATAAGCGCGGCGGTGAAGAGGCCGGCGAGGGCAAGACGGTAAATATGTCAAGCTCTGGCATCCTGTTTACCGCTCCTCAGATCCTGCGGCCCGGCCGCCGTATCGAGTTGGCCATCAGCTGGCCCGCTCAGCTCAATAACAAATGCGCTCTTAAGCTGGTCGCCCGCGGGCGTATTGTGCGCTTTGAGAACGGGCTGGCCGCCATGGAAATTCAGCAATACGAGTTTCGTACCCAATCGGCGGGGACAGCTCCCGCTGCCACACTCGCTAAGATGGCGGGGTAATTTTTCGAGCTTTTCGTTCCTAATCTCTCTTTCTCCTTACCCGCGCCGGATATGGATTCCGGCACGGGTTTTTTTCCATCCGACTGCGATTTCGCCCCTTCGGCCCGATTTCCTTTATCCTTCCTCGGGGGCCTGCTAACTTGATAATGGACCCGCATGAGCAGCCTCTACGCCCGCTGGATGTATGATTGGGACGCGCGGCTGAACTCCGTTTCCACTAACCGCGTGGTCCGGCCCTTCGAATGGGGCCTGGAATGGACCCGGCAATGGCCTGCTGCCACGCGTCTTCCACGGAACGGGCACGATCCGCATGGATACCTCAAACTTCTGAATCAGGCCGCGCTGGCCGACAGCGACGAATTTTTCGGCTACCGGAAGCCCACCGATTTCGTTCTGGATGGCAGCCGCCTGCGCTTCACCAGCCCGGTGAAAACGCCCTATCCGGAAAACAACACAGTTCACGGGCAATGGTTCCCGGCCGCTCCCAAGCCTGGACGACGTAGGGTGGCCGCCGTGGTGCTCCCGCATTGGAACGCCTCGGCTGCCCAGCACGGGGCCCTCTGTGCCGGGATGGCGAAGTTCGGGATTAACGCTCTGCGGGTCAGCCTGCCCTATCACGATTTCCGCATGCCGGCCGAGCTCGAACGCGCCGATTATGCCGTTTCTTCGAACCTCGGCCGCACAGTGGACGCCACCCGGCAGGCGGTGATCGACACGCGATGCTGCGTCGATTGGCTGGAGAGTCAGGGCTTCGAGAGTATCGGCATCGTAGGCACCAGCCTGGGCTCCTGCTATGCGTACTTGGCCAGCGTGCACGACGCGCGGCTCAAGGTGAACGTCTTTGCTCACTGCTCCACCTATTTCGCCGATGTGGTCTGGGAAGGGCTGTCGACCCAGCATATCCGCCAGGGGCTGGAATCGAACGTAACTCTCGAACAACTGCGCGACGCCTGGGATGTGATCAGCCCGCCGAATTACGTGGAGCGATATGCGCGGTTGGGCAAGAAGCCGCTATTCCTCTATGCCCGTTACGACACCACTTTCCCCACCCGGTTTTCCGAGCAGGTGATCGCCAAAGCCCGCGAACTGGGTTTCGAACATCGCGTGGTCGCCATGCCCTGCGGGCACTACAGCCTGGGCCAGACTCCGTTCAAGTTCATGGCTGGATATCACATCGTCAACCACTTGAAACGAAATCTGTAGCGGGCGAGACATGCCTCGCCCCTGCCCAGAAAACTACGGAAAACCGCATTGCCCGCCGATAGAACGAGTGTGATGCAGCGGATTTTTGCCTTGGACGAGCCTCTCCTGTCCGAGGACGGGCCAAAGGAAGATTTCGAGCTGGTGGTGGGCCGCCGGCAAATGGCCGCGTTGCTGTTTCTCGGGCTGGTAGTGGTAGCGGTGTGTTCGGGAGGCTCCTACCTGGCCGGGAAAGCGATCTTAGCCCGCGAGGAACCCGCGGCCGCGGAGATCCAGATCGAGCAGCCTCCGGCTCCCGCCCCGGCTCCCATGCTCGAAGCCACCATCGTGCGCGAAGCGGCGTCGTCGTTCGTCCCCATAACCGCGGAAGGACCGATTTTTGCGACCCCCAACCCGCAAGCGATTTACATTCAGGTAGGCGCCGTGGAGAAAGGCGTCGCGATACTTCTTGCCGAAGGCCTCCGAAAACATGCACTCGATTCGTTCGTGGCGCCGGGCCCGGGGCCAAAATCGTTTCGCGTCTTGATCGGACCATTCCCCGATGCGGAAGCCTACCAGAAGGCCCGCAACATTGTCTCTGAAATTGGTTTGGACAGCTTCGCGCGGCGCTATCAGGCGCAGTAGGCAACTTGTTAGACGCGCAAAACGGAGTGCGGCGCGATTCGTTGCTGTAACTTCTTGCCGGGTGCGCGCCGCGCCCTTTGCGCTTTGTGCGGCCGCTATTCGTAGCGGAGGGCCTCGATCGGATCCAGATTCGCCGCTTTCCTAGCCGGATAGTAGCCAAAGAAAATTCCCACGAACGCGGAAAACACGAACGCGCCCAGAATGGCGCTGATGCTGACCAGAGTCTGCCAGCCTGCCACGCGCGAAATCACATGGCTGGCGACAATCCCCAGACCAATCCCCAATAAGCCGCCCAGGATCGATAGCGTCATCGCCTCCACCAGGAATTGCGAAAGAATGTGCTTCGTTTTGGCTCCCACCGCTTGCCGCAGGCCAATCTCCTTGGTGCGCTCCGTCACCGAGACCAGCATGATGTTCATGATCCCCACGCCGCCTACGAACAGCGATACCGACGCGATGGAGGCCAGCAGCAGCGACATCACCGCCGTCGATTCCTCCTGCGCTTCGAACCCCGAAGTCAGATTGCGAACCTGGAAATCGTTGTCCTGGTCCGGCCGAAGTTTGTGACGCTCGCGCAGCAGGTCTGTAATCTGCTGTTCCGCGACCGGCGTTGCTTCGGCCGAGCGGGCCTGAACATATATGTTCCGCACGCTCTTGGCGTTGGCCCAATTCCTGCCCAGCAGCTTCCTCTTCGCGGTTGTCAGCGGCACCATTATGGTGTCGTCCTGATCCTCGCCGCTGGGCGACTGGCCCTTAGGCTTCAAGGTGCCCACCACAGTGAACGGTACGTTGTTGATGCGCAGCATGAGTCCTACCGGGTTCGCGCCGCCGAACACTTGATCCACCACGGTCTGGCCTACCAGCGCGACTTTCCTGGCGAGTTGATCGTCCGCCTCTGTCAAGGCATCCCCCCGGTTTACTTCATAGTTGCGAACTGAAAGATAGTCCTTTGTGACGCCTTCGATCCGGGTGAACCAGTTGTTTCCGCCATAGACGATCTGCGCGTTGCCCCGCACCGAAGCGGCCGCGCGCGTTACGGTCGGTAACTGGGCCGCGATGGCGTCGGAATCCTCCCGCGTCAGGGTCACGCCGTTTCCCCATCCGTTGCGTACTCCGCCCGTCCTGTTAAAGCCGGGCTGGATGACGATCAGATTGCTGCCCAGGGATTCGATCTGGTTCTGTACGCGCTCGCTAGCGCCCTGCCCCACCGCCACCATGGCGATCACCGCGCCTACGCCCACCACCATTCCCAGCATGGTGAGCGCGGAGCGCATTTTATTCGTCCGCAAGGCTTTGAATGCGATTCTTAGGGCGGCTGGGAGATGTTTCATTTCATGGGGTTGGCTTCCAAAAAATGAAGCCTCTCTCATGAAGGGACGAACTCCATCCGGATTGGTTACGAGTATCCCCTGTGGACGGGATGCGTGGGTGAAACCGGCCGGCGCGGTTCTGCCGGCGTGCTTATTTGGATTTCGCGAGTTGCTGGCGCCACTCTTTGGCGGCGTCGCGAGCCGCGGCCAGCGCGCCGTTCACGTCATCCTGCGCTAACATGATGCGGACTTCTTCAATCGCGAACATGGTCTGCTGCGCGCGTGCGATCAGGACGCTTTCGGACTCGTCGCCCGCCTGGATGATTTCCTGAAGCTGTTCCGCTGCCTGTGCAGCGATCGTTTTCGCCTCGGCAGCATTGCCCCGGTGAAGATGTACGGTGAGATCGCGGAGGTTCGCGGCCACGTTCGCCGGATCCGCTACTTTCGGTTTTCCGTCGGCCGCTTTACCTGGCTGCCCACTCAAGCAGAGGCTCCAATGGTCATTCTGTAAGATTTGTCACGCATGAAAGGCGCCTGTTCTACCTTGAAAAAAGAGGGACGCCCAGCGGTTAAGAATACGACGAAGCTCTCGGATCGAGGTGCTTCCAGTATCGCAGGTATGGGTGCCGCACGCAATATCGTGGAAAGGCTTCAACTCGCGTGAAGCAGCGGTCTCACGCTGGATCGCGCGATCTGGGAATCCAGTATGGCGGCCCTGCGCTGGCACTCTTCGGCGTCCTGGCGCGTGAGCTTGCGATTGGTTAAATAATCGTCCTGGGTGATTTCGTTCGCCAGCCGCCGGTTCACCAGTGCATTGCTCCGAAACCGGAGTTCCTTGCTCCAGGCCCGGTTTTCCAGCTGGTATCTCAAAACCTCTTCGAGGCTGAGGGAGGAGAAGTCATCGCGCCAAAGTAGCATACCTCTTAATATCGTCAGGACTACGGAGAGGGAATAGGTGCGATATTACGCCGAAATGACTGCGGCCCAGTAAACTGCTGCAAACAATCGCCGCAGAATACTGAGCCGCAAAGAAATAAGAGGTATGGGGTCCGCCGGTTACGGCGTGGCTGGCGTGGGTCGAGCTAACGCCAGTTGTTTCCGCAGTTCCCGGGCCTTAAGACGCCGGGCAATGCTCTGTTTGCGAAGCCTGTGAAAGCGTGCTTTATCGCCGTGGGACTTGGACATCTAGGGTTGCCGCTTAAGCCAGGTTGACTTGCTCGGCCTGCAAGCCCTTGGGCCCGCTCTTCACGACAAAGGTGACTTTGGCGCCCTCGTCGAGTGACCGGTAGCCGGAGGCTTCAATTCCCGAAAAATGCACGAAGACATCTTCGCCATTCTCACGCGCCAAAAATCCAAAACCCTTGGCGGCGTTGAACCACTTTACTGTTCCTGTTTCTTTCATGTTGTTCTCTTTTCTAACGTTTGTTTGTAGCGATGGAAGTCCGGACGCGATTGAGGGTGCCTATGATCGGAGGTTTCTAATTGAAGGGTTCAAGCGAGGTGCTGGATTTCAAAAGCTACCTGACGTTAGCACGGAAAATTGCTGAAAGCAAGTAAAATCTGCCTGTCTTATTCCGCCTTCAGGGCTTCCACAGGATCGACGGCCGAAGCTCGGCGGGCGGGAAGATAGCTGGCAAGCACCGCGGCGAGCCCTAGAATCAGCGCCCCCGCGGCGTAAGTGAGTGGATCGAGGGGTTTGATTCCGAATAGGAGCGAGGACATGAGGCGCGTCAGCGCGGCGGCCGCGCCCAAGCCGATCGCCACACCGATTCCCGCAAGAACCAGGCCGTGGCGCACGAACATGGTCTTGAGCTGGCCGGGCTGCGCTCCGAGCGCGAGTCGAATCCCGATTTCGCGCCGCCGCTGCGAGACCGAGTAGGAGAGCACGCCGTAGATGCCGATGATCCCGAGCACGAGTGCCATCGATCCCGCGATCGCCAGCATCACCAGAGTGAAGGATGTTCGGGCCATGGACTGATTGTAGACTTCGCCCAGCGTGCGCACTTGGGCCAGCGGAAGATTGGCGTTTACCGCCCACACGGCTTGGCGGATTTCGCTGAGGAAGCTCTCGGTTCCGGTCCGGTCACTGCGGATCGCAAACGTCACCGTGCGGGGGATGCCCAGGGTTTGGATTCGCTCGCGCGCGGGCCAATATACGTTGGCCGTCGCCTTGAGTTGAACCCCGTCCTCGTAGACGTCTCCCACCACGCCGATAATCCCGGACCACGCGACAGAGCTGGCCATTCCTTCGTGGATTCTCTTCCCCAGCGCGGCGGCCGGCCCGCCCCATGTCTCCCGTGCCAGATTTTCGGAAACGATCGCGACATTCCGGCTCCCGTAGATGTCGGTCCAGGTGAAGTCGCGGCCCGCGATCAGCGGGGTCCCCAGCGTTTTGAACAGATCTGGCGAAACGAAAATAGACCGCCTGAAAGGAGCAATTTGCCCTTCCATATAGGTCGTCCCTTCGACGGACAGCGTACTGCTCGTCTGCATCCCTTCCAAGGGAAGCGCGTTTGAAAATGCAGCCGACGCGACGCCTGGAATGCCTGTAATCTTATCGAGGATGTCATTCTGCATCCGCGTGACACGCTCTGGTTCTGGTACTTGTGCCTCTGGAATGGAGATTCGCACCGTCTGGATTTGCTGAGATCTTGTGAATCCAGGTTGAACGTTCCGCAAGGCCTGGAAGCTGCGAATCATCAGTCCCGATCCCACGAGCAGCACGAGTGCCAGCGCCACCTGCACCACCACCAACATGTTCTGCGAGCGATGCCGCTCACGGCTCTGGCTCACGGAGCGTCCGCCGCCTCGCATCGCCAACGCGATTCGCGGGCGCGTGTACTTAATAACCGGAATCACGCCAAACAGCAGACCCGATATCAACGAAACCATCAGTGCGAATGCCAGCACCAGCGGGTCAATCGAGATTTCGGCGAGCCTCGGCAGATTCGCGGGACCCATGGTCAGCAGAAGCCGCAGCCCGCCGTAAGCGAGGCCCAGGCCCAGTGCACCGCCCAACATTCCCAAAGTGATGCTTTCGACAAGGAGTTCTCGTGCGATCCGACCCCAGCCCGCGCCCAGCGCCGCGCGGATGGCTAATTCGTGCTGCCGTCCCTCGGCCCGCACTAGCATCAGGTTCGCCACGTTGGCGCAGGCGATCAGCAGCACCATGCCAATGGTCCCCATCAATACCCAGAGCACGGTGCCGACATCGCCCACCACGTCCCGCTTGAGGGGCCGAATGTTGGGCTGGGACTGTGCGGTTTCAATCATCTTCCGGCTCAATCCGGACGCGATGAGCGACGCCGGCAGCATGCGGGCCAAGTCGGCGTTGGCCTGTGCGAGCGTCACGCCGGGCTTGAGCCTGGCGATACCTCCGTAGCTGAAGTTTGAGACAATCAGGCCGCGCTCAAGGCGCTGCGGCAGGATCATTTCCGGATCGGAGTTGAGGAAGCGGAAGTTTTGGGGCATCACGCCGATGACTTCGCGAGGCCGCGAGTCGATCGTAATTGTCCGCCCGATCACGGCTTTGTCGCCGCCCAGTCGGCGCTGCCAGTAGCCATAGGCCAGCATGACTGTCTCTGGCGATCCCGGAGTATCGTCGGTCTGCGAAAACCACCGCCCCAGGGCCGGCTGCACGCCCAGCGCCCGGAGAATCCCAAAGGTCACCAGCAGTGTCGGCACCTGCTCGGGATCTCCCATTCCCGTAACGCTGGCTGCTCCGCTACTCCACACGCCGAATTCCTGATAGGTCTGGTTTTGATCCAGGTAAGTGAAGTACATTGGGGGCGCCAGATTCGTATCGTTTCTCACACCCTGGAAAAGCGCGGATCCCCAGACGCCGATCAAGGCGTCGGGCTGAGGATACGGCAGAGGCCGGATCAGCACGCCGTTCACGACGCTGAAGATGGCCGTGTTCGCGCCGATGCCGATCGCGAGCGTCAGCACCGCGATCAGCGTGAACATCGGGTTGTGGCGCAGGGTCCGCAGCGCGTAGCGGAGATCGCGACCGAGCGAGTCGAGAAAGCCGATGGTGTTCATGCGATAAATCTCCTCTCGAATCAGAGTGGGATTCCCAAACTTTTTGCGGGCAGCGTGGCGAGCTTCTTCCAGCGGCATCCCCCGGGCGATGTTGGCGTCGGTCTCGATCTGCACGTAGGACTCGATTTCTTCGTGCCGCTCGCGATCCCACTTCGCCCGCCGCAGATAGCGTCGCCAGCTCATTCGTTTACTCCGAAACCGGTTTCAGGATGCGGCCAATCGCGCGGACCACCTGCTCCCAGCGCGTGGTCTGCGCGATCAGCTGTTTTCGCCCCGCCGGAGTCAGCCGGTAATACTTCGCTTTGCGGTTGTTCTCCGAGGTGCCCCAGAAAGACGCGATCCAACCCCGTTCTTCCACGCGATGCAGGGCCGGGTAGAGCGACCCATGCTCGATCTGGAGAACTTCCTCGGAGCCCCGTTCGATTGCATGCGCGATGGTATGGCCGTGGGCCGGACCCAAGACCAGCGTTTGCAGGATCAACATATCCAGAGTCCCTTGCACCATTTCGCTTTGCAGCGGAGATTTGCGGCTGGGCATGCCTGGATTATTCCACTAGATGATCTACCTGTCAAGCGTCAATCGTGGATGGGCAGGGACCTTCTGGGGGCGACGCTTACCGCGATCGCTTGACTAAATCCGAGTCGACCTGCTTGAATCCGGACGGCACATCGAACTTGGAGGCGTCGACTGCGGCGGTGGAAAAATCGCTCATATCGGTGGTCATCTCGAGCAGGAGCGCCGCGCCGTCCTGCTTCTGGTCGTTTTTCGGATCGGGCGGCGGATCGTCGTTCTTCTTTTTGCGTCCGAACGGCAGGCTCCCGGTGATCGCATCCCGTACGCTGGGGCCTTTCTGGCCGGAATCGGTGGTGTCGACCGTGATCCCGCTTCCCATCTTCATGATCGTTTCCACGGGAACGCCGGATACCTTCGACAACTCCTTGGCGGATTCCGACAGGCCCTGCATCATGCGCGGATCAGCCATCGCCATGCGCGAAAGCTCCGGCTGGAACTCGCGCGCCATCTTCTGCGCCATCTTCTGACGGAACGCCTTCACCTGTTCGTAGCCCGGGACATTCGCCATCCAGGCGTCGTCGATCACGGTCATGCTGCCCGAATTGCCGGAATCCTTGTCGGTGGCTTCCAGATCCATGGTGATCACCATTTGCTTGGCATTCAGACCTTCCACGCTCTTGGTTTTCCCGGTGGCCTTGGCGGAAACTTTGAACTTCGCCTCCACGTTGGCTTTTGGCTCATCTTTGGGCTGCTTCTTCTGCTGCTGAGCTTGCGCCTTGGCCACCGCCTCGTCCATAGCCTGCCGCATCTGCGCGAACGTGATCACCGAATAGTTTTTCTTCGAAAGATTGATTTCGGTAATGGTTTCCTTGTCCAGGTCGATGATAGTGGAGTTCTCTTTGCCCAGCGTCGCCATGCGGTTGCCCTTGATCAGCACCGTGGATACGATCGGCTCGCGAGCTTTGCGGGTGAACGGGCCACCCAGCCGCAGGATGCTCACCAGCGCTCCGCCGGTCATCTGGGTGGTTTCCTGATAGCTGAAATCCGCACGTAGCGTCACGCAGGACGTCACTAAAATGATCGCGGCGAAAAAGTTTCGCATGGATGTTCCTCCGAAGCTAGTCTATCGGGTGTTATGGCCCAAAGACATTATGTGCGCCGTGTGATGCCGCCCATGCCAGGCGTACTGCGCCAGGCATTGATCCAGCCGCCAGACGCCGGACTCGGGATGCGCGAACGTGCGCCGGTAGTCGAGTTCGTTCATCGATTCCAGCAGCCGCACCCAACGGATATGTAAGGCTTCGAGCAGATCGAGCGAAGGCGCCACGGGCAGGGCAGCGTCGGCCAGCACAGCCCAGCGCGCCTCATCGTACGGTTTGATCGTAGGCTGGTCTTCGGTCAGCGCGAGTTTGAACCGGACGAACGCGTTCACGTGGCTGTCGGGCACATGATGCACCACCTGGCGACCCGTCCAGCCGCCGGGACGGTAGGGTGTGTCAAGCTGTTCAGGCGTTAAATCCGCGACTGCGGCGCGAAGTTCCTGGGGCGCGCGGCCAATCTCGCGAATCCATGTTTGGCGCTGCTCCGCGGTGGTGGCGTCCGAGAACGAGAACCGTCCAATTGGATACTGGAGGTCCCGCATGGCTTCATAATAGCGGAGATGGTGTGTATCCTCCCCCTCGACGATCTCGGGGACCAACGTGGGTCCAGTTACACTCTCCAGAGTCGGCAGTTTTCCTTCCTGGGTCCCATCAAGGACGTTCACTTCAGCACAACTTTGCCGGGTCACATCCGCGGAAATCATTTCCACCGCTTGCGAAAAGAGGTTCTGGTTGTTCGGTTCGAGGATGCGTGGACACTGGCCTGGGACCAGGGTGAAGGAACTGCTGCTGAAATCCGAACGTTCCACGGAGCCGGCACGGTCGCCGTCGAAATCCAACCCCTGGCCGCGCATGCTGTCCGGAACGAGGGGCAGCTGCCACTCTTGATCTTCGCCATGACCAACGGGTTGTACGATCCGGCGAATCCCGATTCCTATAGCAGGATTGTGTTGACCGCCTCGCAGGTGTAGACTTGGCTGGCGAAAAGGAGGACCCTATGGCGTCCTATTTACTGCAAGTCGGTTACACTCCTGAAGCGTGGTCGGCGATGATTCACAACCCGCAGGACCGTTCCGCGGCCATCAAGACTCCGGTCGAAAATCTCGGCGGACGCGTCGAGCGCTTTTGGCTGTCCTTCGGCGATTACGACATTATCGGCGTGGTCGACATGCCGGACAGCGTCAGCGCCGCGGCGTTTTCCATGGCCGTAGCCGCCGGCGGCGCATGCCGCGCCGTGCGCACCACGCCTCTGCTGTCGTCAGCGGAAGGCCTGGAAGCCATGAAGAAAGCCGCCACCTGCGGCTACAAGCCGATCACCCAAGCCGCTAAAGCCGGCGGCTGACCAGGCACCTGTTACATTGGCTAGGTGGATGGAGCTGTTGTAGTCGACAAGCCCTCCGGCTGGACCTCGCACGACGTCGTCAACAAGGTTCGCCGGTTTGCGGGGACGAAGAAAGTCGGGCACCTGGGCACTCTCGACCCCGCCGCGACGGGTGTTTTGCCGCTGGTCATCGGGCGCGCCACGCGCTTAGCCCAGTTCTACACGCGCAACGACAAGGTTTACGAAGGCGTCATCCATTTCGGCTATTCCACGGACAGTTACGACGCTGATGGCCAGCCCACGTCGACCGCGCAAGGCATCGTCCTCGATCGTGAACAACTGGAAGCCGCGCTCCAGAAATTTCGCGGCCCCTTCGCCCAGGTTCCGCCGCAGGTCTCGGCCAAGAAGATCTCCGGCCGCCCCGCGTATGAGATGGCCCGCAAGCAGCAGACGGTCGAACTCAAGGCTGTGAATGTCGAAGTCTACGCGCTCGACGTGCTTCGCATGGAAGGCTCGGAAGCCGAGGTTCGCGTGCACTGCTCGGCGGGAACCTATCTGCGCAGCATCGCTCACGAGGCCGGCCAGGCGCTGGGCTGCGGGGCATTTCTCAAATCGCTTCGTCGTCTTGCGTCGGGCGATTTCAAAATCGAGGCGGCGCGCACTCTGGAACAGCTCGGGGCGCTGGCCGAGGCCGGCCATTTTGAGGACGCGCTGATTCCCGCGGCCCAGCTTCTCCCGGAATTCCCCGCGGAAATGGTAGACGCGCTCACCGCCGGACAAATTCGCAACGGCCGCGATTTCCGCACATCCCCGTTTCTCGTCAAGCCTGGCGGACGCTTCGTCAAAGCCGTGAATGCGGAAGGCCAATTGGTGGCCATCGGCGAAGCTCGCATGCCGCACCTGTACCATCCCGTTCTGGTTTTATGAAGTGAAAGTTCCTTCATTTGCGAGCTTGCGGATATTGATTATCCTGAAGTGTGCGGATGAAGTTTCTTGGTCCACTTGTGCTGATGGTTCTGGGCTTCGCGATTAGCGCTACGTGCGTGACTGCGCAGCAGGACGACCAGGACAAGGACAAAGACAATTACTTCACCGGCACGCTGGTCGAAAACGCTCCGGATCACCTGAAGGTTTCGCGCGTTCTTCAAGGCAAGTCTGAAAATCGCGTGTTCAAAATAAATGCGGAGACCAAGGTCGAAGGCGGACGTCTGCGCGTGCGGGCGCGCATCACCGTGCGCTACGCTTCAGGCGATGACAGCGACACGGCGATTTTAGTGATCGTGCGCCCCGCCTCCAAAAAGCAAAAATAGAGGTCGCATTCATTCGCGGCTTTTTTTCTTCTTCCAGCCCGGCTTCACCACCTGCCGGCCGCGCCCCAGCGCCAGCGCTCCCGGCGGAACCGCATCCGTGATCACGCTGCCGGCGCCCACATAGCTATCCGCGCCGATCTCGACCGGCGCCACTAGCGTCGAATTGCTGCCGATGAACGCACGCTCGCCGATGGTAGTCCGATGTTTCTTCTCGCCGTCGTAATTGCAAGTGATGGTGCCCGCGCCGATGTTCGAGCCGGCGCCGATCTCGGCGTCTCCCAGATATGCCAGATGCTGGCTCTTGGCGCCTTTGCCGAGCTTGGCCTTCTTCAGCTCCACGAAGTTTCCCACGCGCGCGTCCGGCCCCACCTGGGCATCCATGCGCAGCCGCGCAAACGGCCCCACCTGCGCGCCCGTCTGAATCCGCGAGTTCGCCACCAAAGTGTAGGGCCCCACTACCACGCGATCCTCCAGCACGGCCGATTCCAGAATGGCCCCCGCGCCGACGCGGCAATCTTCGCCGATCTCGGTCCTGCCCAGCAGCCGCGCGAACGGTTCCACCACCGTGTCGACGCCGATCTGGACGTGCGTATCGATGGTCACCGTTTCCGGACGTTCGATGGTCACGCCGGCCAGCATCAGCTCGCGGCATTTTCGCTCCCGCAGGACGCGGTCGGCATCCGCCAGTTCGACGCGCGTGTTGATCCCGAGCAGTTCGTCCGGATCGTCGATATGCACCGCGCTCACGCGGTGCCCATGATGCGTCAGAATCTCGGCCATATCGGTCAGATACAGTTCGCCCGAGACAGGATTGGGCCGCAGTTCCGCGATATGCCGCCACAACAGCGGGGCCTCAAAACAATAGATCCCCGAATTGATCACTTGAATCGCCTTCTGTTTCGGGGTTGCGGCCTTCTCCTCGACAATGGCGGTCACGTCACCCCGCCCGTTAAGAATCACCCGGCCGTAGCCCGTGGGATCTTCGAGCGTGGTGGTGATCAGCGTCGCGGCGCCCCCCGACGCCCTTTGCAAATCGCGCAGCCGCATGAGCGTTACGGGAGACAGCAGCGGCGTGTCGCCATACAGCACCATCAACAGCCCGTCCAGATTCTCCAGGCTCTCCTTGCACGCGGCCAGCGCGTGCCCTGTTCCCTTTTGCCCGGACTGGCGAACGAACCCGATCCCGCATGGCTCCAGAACGGCTTCCACTTCCTCGGCCTGGTGGCCCGTTACGGCAATAATGCGGTCGGGCGGCGCCAGTTCAGCCGCCGCGGCCGCGACATGTTCCACCAGCGTCAGGCCTCCCGCGCGATGCAGCACCTTGGCTCGCTTGGAGCGCATGCGTGTTCCCAAGCCGGCCGCTAAAATGACCACCGTCATGTTCGTGGAATCCTGACTCATGAAGCCAGCCGCTCCTTCGCCCTGCGCCCCTCTTGCGCCAGTTCAATGGCGATGGCGCTGATCGCGCCCGGATCATGCCGGATCTTTTCCTGTACACGCCGTCCCGCGATCCGCACCAGATCGGCCTCCACCACCCTCACCCCCATCGCTTCGATCTTGCTCACGTCATTCGTCACCGGGCGAGCCTCGCGCGCGCGATATTGCTCCAGCGCCTTCCGCAGAATGGGACCGGTGTTCGCCACGCACACGTCGATCAGGCGGCGGCTGCGGCGTCCACCGTGGCGCAACAAGGCGGCCAGGTGGTCCGAGGCGCCGTCCATATTCGTTGTTTCTCCGGGCTGCGTCATGAGATTCGAGAAATATGCCGTTACCGCGGGCGACGCGGCGATGGCTTCCGGAATCCCTTCCACCAGAAGATGCGGAATCACACTGGTATAGAGCGATCCCGGCCCCAGCGTGATCAGATCGGCCTGGGCGATCGAGTCGAGAGTTTCCTTCAGCGGCCGGGCCCGCCGTGGGCTCAGCTCCACCCGGTGAATGGGCTGGATACTGCGGCTGATGCGGGTCTCCCCGCTTACCTTCTGTCCCCCCACCAGCGTCGCTTTGAGTCTCACGTTCGCGGCGGTCGAAGGGTAGATCCGTCCTCGCACCGCCAGCACTTCCGAGGAGAGCTTCACGGCCTGCGCAAAGTCGCCCGTCAGATGCGTCATTGCCATCAGGAACAGATTTCCGAAGCTGTGCCCCTTGAGGCCGCGGCCGCCCGTGAAACGATAGTTGAACAACCGCGAGAGCAGCGCCTCATCCTGGCACAGCGCGACCATGCAGTTGCGGATATCGCCCGGTGGCAGGACGTCGAAATCGCGCCGCAGCCGGCCGGAGCTGCCGCCGTCGTCGGTTACGGTGACCACGGCCGTGATCTCCAGCGCACCTTCGGCCGCCTGAATGTAGCGCTTCAGCCCACGTAACAGCGTTGCCAGCCCGGTGCCGCCTCCCAGGGAGACGATCCGCAGCGGTTGTGATCGCACACCTTCGCTCTTCACAGAATCACTTTTGAGGATCGCACGAGCGCGTCACGCGCTCCAAGCGCAATTGGATTACGAGGCCCTCTTCTGGCGAGGCTCTTCTTCGATTTCGTCGTATACGGAAACCTGTTCGAGATCGTCGGATTCGAAAACCTGACCGCAGTCCACGCAGTGCACGTAGTCGACCCCATCCCGGCGCATCAGAAATTCCGTGCGCGTATGCTCACAAGCTGGCATAGCAAAGCTAAATTACCTTTATTCTAATCATGGGCGTAATGGTGTCAAGCCCCCTCTAGGGCTACTGATCAGCCCCCCATTACCTACCGTCATCGGAGATTCACCTTAGTCGCTCAGGCGATACGCCGCACATCCGATAGGCTTCGAGCAGCGCGCCCTCCGCCGGGCTGTGCCGCGGAGCCGAGACACGATTTCCTTCCTCCAGTTCCACCAGCATTCGAAATCTTTCGAGTAACGGTATGCTGCCGAACACACCGCCGCAATAACAAATGTCGACCTGCCCGGATTTTTCAAAGAGCTGCCGTCGCACTGCCGCCGTCATGGTCGCCAGCGCCTGAGCGGCGGATCCCAGGATGTCGCGCGCCACGGCGTCTCCCGCGCGCGCTGCCCGATCCACCAGGGCCGCCCAGCCTGCCACCCGATCGCGCGGATATTCGTCGGTGTACAAACGATGCAGAAGCTGGTGGGCATTGCGCGCGCCGCCGGCGCCTTTTTCGAGAACAGCGTCCAGCAGCGCCTCGCGCAAAGCCGTGGGCGGACCCCACCCTTCCTCGTTTCGCAGAATCGCCCGCAGGGCTTGACGGACCAGGTCGAACGCGCCGCCTTCGTCGCCAAAAATGTACCCCCAGCCACCCGCCCGAGCGGTCACTCCGGCGGCATTCCTTCCGAAGGCCATGGATCCCGTACCGGCAATCACAACGATCCCCGGTTGCCCGCCGGTCGCCCCTGCCAGCGCAATATGCGCGTCATGCGTAATTAGATAGCGCTTGGCGCGGATTGTTTCCCTGGTCAGCGTTTCTTTGTCGGCGGGACCCCCGCTCAAGCCCAGACAAGCCGCCTCGAACGCCGTTTCGCTGAGGCCGGCCGAGGCCGCCGCCTGCGTCAGGCTGTCGGTGATAGCCGCGATAAATTTCCGCCGGCCCTGGCCCGCCGCGGCATGGTTCGATGGACCCGCCGTCCCCGTGCCCAACACGCGGCCGGTCTCGTCGCCGATCAGTGCCGTGGTACTGGATTGCCCCCCGTCGATGCCCAGATATAGGCGCATCACCAGATAGTCCGATACAAGCGATCGCCCGCGGCTTGGCCGATCAGCTTCAGACCCCATGACTCGGGATCCTTGGCGAAATCCGCCGAGCCATTATTCGTATCGGCGATCAAGAAATAATCGATCCCGCGCGCGTACATTTCCTGCATCGCCATCCGCCGGATTTCCTTCGGAACATCCTGGTCCATCAGCGCTGGATGCTCTGCAATCTTTTCCCACGCTGCGGGCGAATTCATCGCTTCCAGTTGCAGCCGAGTCAGCTCGGCATCCCCGGACACTACCAGGCGCACTTCATCCACCGCTTCTTCCCTCCCGAAATCGACATCCAGGTACATCCCCGGGCTCGCCACCTCGTCCGATCGCCAGCGCGTCGCCAGGGAATTGTCGAACGCCAGCTGCACCTCCCATGGATTGGGCCAAGCCTGTAGCCGCCAGTCCGGCCGTCGTGGAAGTTCCGAGCCGTGATAAAAAAAGCGCAGCTCGTAGACGTTCCACTGGTGTGGATAGGCGGCCTGCGCGGTCTGCACCACGCGCATGCGCCGGGTTTTGCGTTCCGGAAATCGAAATACGCTTGCCAGGGTCGGCTGCGCGATTGCGTTCCAACCCATGTTGATCGTATCGGCCAGGACTTCGTTGCTGGCGGAGTGATAGTACACCAGAATCGGGTGCCGCGTGTAGGAATCCAGTATCCCGTCCATGCTGAAGACCGGCTCGTCGCCCGGCACCTGGGCGTCGATCATTCGGGCGGCAGCGTATCCCGGCGCATTAGTCCGCAGGAATTCATCCGGTGCCGTGATCCGCAACGCCGCCAGGTAGGGAAACCGCACCAGTCTCCAGCAGTTCGGATTCACGTACCGGTTCAGGACCGGAGGCCAGGAAGCCGCGGCGTGAACCAGCATCAGCGCCGCCAGCAACGGAGCCGCTTCGGCGAATGCCAGTCCCAGAGCCAGGGAAAAGAACGGCAGGCTGGGAATTAAGAAGCGCGCACCGATGTTGAAGAAGTAGGTCGAAAATACCAACGCTCCCGCCAGCAGCAGCCGTCGGCCGGCGCGGAATCGCAGCGCGGCCAGCGCCAGGGGAACCAGCAGGAATACCGGTCCGATGATCCCGCTGACATATTCTCCGCGCATGGTCGCTTCCAGCGCCAGCGGCCGCAGGCTCGGCATTCCATAGTTCCGCAGGAATGCCGAATAATCCCGCTCGAACATCACATGGATGTAGGGATTCCGGAAGATCGAGTCGGCGAACGGCGCCACCGGATTGTGGTACCAGATCCAGTTGCGCACGATCCACGGACCTGCCATGATCAGCGCGCAACCCATTACTACCAACATGGGCCGCAGGCGCCTGCTGCGCCACGCGACGAATCCCAGTGCGTAAATCCCGATGGGAAATGCCGTGTACTTGGCGGCGTAAGCATAGCCCGCCAGCAGCCCGATCGGGATCAGCAGACGCCCTCCGCCTTCTTCAGTGCGCTGTTCATCCCAGAGTTCGGTCCAGTAGAACACCGCGAAGACGATGGCCGCCGTGGCCACGTCCACGTAGGCGGCCGATCCATCCGCGCCGACCACCGGGCTTGCGAACGTCAGCAGCGCAGCCGCCGCTCCCGCCCAGGGTTTCCCGACGCGGCGTCCGTAAGCCAGAATCGACAGAGCCAAGGCGATCGTAAATGCAAAGTGCACCAGCGCCGCGGCGGAATGACGCCCGATGGCGAAGGCCGGAACGAACAGCATCTCCACGCCCTGGCTCAGCATCCCGTACATGTCGTTGGTAATGGGTTCGAACCCATGGGCTCGTAGTTCGCGCGCTACGATCCCCAGGTGATAGCCCGCGCCATCCGCGCTGCCCTCGGGAGCCCAGGCGTTCACCAGATAGACGACGGCGAAAACTCCTGCGCAGCAGCCGAACACTATACGGAGATTCTTGTTTAACGGCGCCACTGCCTTGCCGCTTCCCGCGTGGGCCCCCGTCCACGCCCCCGTCCAAAGCGAGGCGGCGATGGTCCCGGCCAGCACCGCCACCAGCACCGGCCAATACGCGATGTGCAACGCCAGAACGGCGAATGTCGCCAGGTGCAGGCACGCCGCTCCCAGCACGAATGCCAGTGGAATTCGTTCGTCCCGCCGCAGGGCGACCCTTAAACGGTCGATCCACAGTGCGCCCGAAGCGTAGCAGGCAGCTACTGTGAGTCCCGCTCCAAATAACGCCGCTGCCGCCTCTCGCATGATGGTGTGAGCCCGATCCAAATGAGTCAGAGCTCAGGCCGGTTTGAGCCCTTGCTTCATTTCCGCTACTATAACCCCAAACCATCTCCTTCCATTTCCGTCTAAATTCATCATCGTGGTAATTTGGGAGAAACCATGTACTTGAAACAAGCCCTGCTCGCCGCAATCCTGTCCGTCTCGCTGTGGGCCCAGGCCCCGGCGGCCGATCCGGGGAAAGTGGTCGCCACCATTGCCGGCAAAGATATCACCGTCGCCGACATTCAAAAGATGACTTCCATGTTCAGCGCCCAGGACTTGCAGCAGTATCAGAAGAACCCGCAGTTCATCCTGAGCCAGTATTTTCTCTTCGTTCATCTGGCCGAAGAGGGAGAGAAGCTCAAGCTGCTCGAAAAGAGTCCCTACAAGGAGCAGTATGAGGGCCTCAGGATGCAGCTTCTCCGCAACGCGAGACTGAATGAGGAGAACAATACCTACCCGGTTACTGCGGATCTGATCGAATCGTATTACAAAGAGCACAGCGCGCAGTACGAGCAGGCCAAGATCAAGGTGATCTATATTTCATACGCCGGCCAGGCTGCCGCGCCCAAGGGTACCGACGCGATCGCGCTGCGGGCCGCCGCGCAACAGGCTTTGCAGGCTGCGCATGCCAAGCGATCCGAAGAGGAAGCTCGAACGCTGGCCGCCGATATCGTCAAACAGCTTCGTGGCGGCGCCGATTTCGTCAAGCTGGTGCAACAGTATTCGGAAGACGAGACGTCCAAGGCTGCCGGCGGCGATTTCGGCGTCGTCAAAGCCCTCAGCGAGTATCCGGCCGAGCTCAAGACCGCCGTGTTCGCCCTGAAACCTGGAGAAATCAGCGAGCCGATCCGCCAGCCCACCGCATTTTATATTGTCCGGCTGGAGGAGAAGGGAACGCAGCCCATGGCGGAACTCCGCGAGAACATCATCTCCGTCATCCGCAATGAGCACCTGAATCAATGGATGAAAGACCAGGACAAGAATTACCAGGCAGTCATCAAGGATCCCGATTTCTTTAAGGCCCCTGCCGCGCCCGCCTTGCCTGGTCCGCTCCCGGGCGGCTTGCCAAATCCCGCACCGCCTAAAAAGTAGCGGGATCCGAGATTGCTGCCGCCCCTCTCCGGCCGTCCCATCCGCGTGGAGCTTCGCCGTTCCCTGGGACCGCATCTCGCGGCTACTCACATTCCACGTCGGCTCATTCTGCTCGATGCCGGACTTCTGTCACAAGCGGGTGAGTTTGAGCGGATTCTGATCCACGAGATTTTTCACTTCGCCTGGGTTCGTCTCTCCAACCAGACCCGCCGGAGCTGGGAACACCTGCTTGCGTCCGAATTCGCCGCTCATGCCCGTGGCGAGCTCGGCTGGAGCTCGGAATGGCGCAAGGATAAACTCAACCGGTCCGAGATCGGGCGGCGGACTCCTGGCTGGCGTCGCTACGCATGCGAAAGTTTCTGCGATACCTCCGCCTGGCTATGGTCGGGATTGCGAAGGCATGACGAATTTACGCTCGCGGCGGCCCGCCGCCCGATTCGCCGGGCCTGGTTTGCCGCCCACCTGCTTCGCCGCCCCCACATTCCTGTGTAAGTCCCGGGCCCGGTATAATGGAACCATGCAGGACCGAAAACTGACGGTGCGTTCGATACGCCGCTGGGCGCTGTTTGCGGGTGCTGTGGCCATTCTGGCTTCCTGCGAATCTCCGATTCCCGACAATTTCCACGTTAAATCCGCGAACGAGCGCAAAGCGACCCCTGATTTCGCGCTCAAGGATGCCAGCGGCACCCTCGTGAAGCTCTCCGATTACAAGGGCAAGGTGGTCCTGCTCAATTTCTGGGCAACCTGGTGCGGACCCTGCAAGGTCGAAATCCCCTGGTTCATGGATTTCCAGAAGACTTATAAGGATCGCGATTTCGCCGTCCTCGGCGTTTCCATGGATGAGGACGGCTGGGATGCCGTCAAGCCCTACGTCGAAGAGAAGAAGATGAACTATCGTGTGGTCCTGGGTAACGATCAGGTCTCCCAGCTCTTCGGCAACGTGGACTCGCTGCCCACCACCATGGTCATCGATCGCCAGGGCCGTATTGCCTCCATGCACGTCGGCTTGGTCGCCAAGAGCACCTATCAGAAAGAAATCGAGCAACTGTTAGAGGCCCCCAAAGATGCTCAGAAAACCGGTGCTGTGCGTATTCCTGGCAGCGTGTTCGCTTTCCTTCGCGCAAACTAGCGTCCTATTGATGCCCAAGCCTGAGCCGGTGCCGGCTAAGGCGGGAACCACCATTGAGGTCAAGCTGCCCTTGCAATTGCGCGAAGGCTACCACGTGAACACGAATAAGCCGCCGGATCCTTACCTGATCCCTTTGCGCCTCACTTGGGATTCCGGCCCAATCACCGCCGCCGAAGTTGTCTATCCCAAACCGGAGCTGCATAAGGTCGAATTCTTCTCGGGGCCGCTGCCGGTATTCACCGGCAAGTTCGAGCTGCTCACGCGTTTCAAGATCCCGGCTGGGGTCGCTCCCGGACTCGTCAACGTCGCGGGCAAACTTCGTTACCAGGCCTGCAACGATCGCATGTGCCTTCCGCCCAAAACCATCGATATCACTCTGCCGGTCAGTGTCAGCCGTTAACAGAAGACTATTGATCCGCCCCGGCGCGATCGGCGACGTCATCCTTTCCCTTCCAACGCTCCAGGCGGCTGGTGCCGATTACACCGAAGTGTGGGCCCCGCGCGCGCTGCTTCCCCTAATCCGCTTCGCCCATCGCACCCGCGCGATTGCCGATACTGCCTTGGATCTGGTGGGCGTGGTGGAAGGGGCCCGCGTCCCCGAGCTCGAAACATTCGATTCCATCTATTCCTGGTACGGATCGAACCGCCCCGAATTTCGCGATGCTGTCCGCCATCTCCCGTTTACATTTTTCCCCGCGCTTCCGCCGCCTGCCGAGGGGATCCCAAGCATCATTGTTTCAAAGGAACCAGTCCCGCCCGCCACGGCTCAGAACTTCGCGATCATCCATCCCTTTGCCAGCAGCCTCAAAAAGCGCTGGCCGCTCGAAAACTTTCGCGAAGTTGCCGGGCGACTCGGAATTCCCGTTCAGTGGTGCGCGGGACCAGATGAACACCTGGAAGGCGCGGTCAGGATGGACGATCTATACGCTCTCGCCTGCTGGATCTCGACGGCGCGCGTGTACATCGGCAACGACTCCGGCATCGCGCATCTGGCCGCCGCCGTTGGCACGCCCGTGGTCGCCATCTTCCTGGCCAGCGATTCGCGTGTGTGGGCTCCGCGCGGCCCCCGCGTCGTTGTTCTGGAATGTCCCGATGTCGCCGCAGTGGTCGCCGCCGCGCAACGCGTGTTGCGCCAGCACGCGGGTGGCTACCTCTAAAGTTCCGGCTCCCAGGCTCTCCAAATCCATTCCATACAACTTCCGCAGATTCAGGTGCATCGTCTTCCCGAACCGGTTCGCCGCTTCCACGCTCCGCTCCGTCCCCAGGTCGATCGCCGCATTAATCACGGCCGATTCCGCCATCAGTAGATCCACATAAGACTTCGGTTTCTTCTTCACCGCCACCAGCACGTCCTGGTGCCACACCGGCCCATAGCGGTGCGCCAGCTCCGTCATCCCCGCCGCAAGCAGCCGCTGTTCCAGGCGCCGCAGCACGGCCTGGATCGCCCGGCCCGTCAGTTTCCAGGATTCCGCCAGAGTCGTGCTGCATTCAGGGTAATCGCGCAGGTCGTACGTGAACTCCGTGCGCGGACGCCCATGGCACAAGCGGCTGGCCTGATACACGATCACCGGATACGCTGCCGGGCGATCCTCGAAACGTGCCAGATCGCCGAAATACGCGTCGGCGACGCCATCTCGCAGGGAGCGCTGCATGGCCAGGGAAACCCGCTGCCATACCCGGAAATATTCCGGATCGCGCTCGGTTGGTGCGCTGCACCACTGCGGATCGGTCAGCGTGGCGATGTATGTCGACTGCTTAGAGGAGTGATCAGTCATGGCGGACTGATTGTACTGCCCCGGCGCAAGCGTTCGGCCCCGGCTCGGCCCGCTAACCCTTAGTCAATAAATACGGATTACGCTTATACGCTGGCTGTTACCGCGCGCTCCAGGCTAGCACGATCCCAGTGCGCCAGCTTCGCTCCAGCCTCGTACGTGCTCTGGCAGAAATCGAGAATCGCCCGATCGGGCGAAGCGGCGTCTTTCAAACCAACCCCGCGCGCGTCTTCGTATTTGAAAATAAATTCGCCCAGCGTGCTGTCCCATCCGGCCGCAGCCGGGCGAACCGGTTCTTTCTCTAATCCCGGCGGGACCGGCGAACTGTAGGCGTAAAACGCCGCGTGCGGAAAGGCACGGTTACCCGGCCAGAATCCGCAACTGGCGACTTCGTGCGAATACGCCTCGCGCGTAACCGCATCCGCCCCTTCGCGTTCCGGAGCGCGGCGTCCGGAAAAACGGGTCACCGCCAGGTCGAAGGATCCCCAAAAGAAATGCACGGGACTGGACTTCCCCAGGAACCGCGAACGGAATTGCTTGAAGATGCGATCGGAGTGAATCAGGATCTTGCGGAATCGCTCCACGTATTCCGTATCGTAGGACGCGTGGTGCTGGTCCTGGTCAAAGGGCGTCACATCGTCGAATTCCACCGGGACCTTGTAGATGTGCACTTCGATTCCAAGCGACTTCAGGGCCGCCATATACTCCGCGTAGAAATCGGCCACCGAGCGCGGGTAGAGCCGCATACAATGCTGGACGCCGCCGCTGCCGTGAAACAGCAGCTGGTGGCCGACCAGGTCGAATTCCATGGAGAACGAACCATTTTTCCAGGGAATTGGCGACGTGCTCAGCCCGCGTGGCGTCACGTACAAAGGCACGTTCCACCAGTGATTCTCGAGCGGCGTCAGCGCCATGCGGGTCTTGCCGGCGATCTGCGTCCACATATGCAGCGTGTCGCAGGTCTTTTCCCACTCGGCGAACGGCAGCGCCGGCCACTCAGGCTGATTCAAGCATCACCTCGTCGATGTAGCACCAGGCCCAATCCTCGCCCGGCTCAATCGACCGCACGATGGGGTGCTTGGTCGCATGAAAGTGTTTGGTCGCGTGTTTATTTTTGGAGGAATCGCAGCAGCCCACATGACCGCAGCTCAGGCACAACCGCAGGTGAACCCATGTGTCGCCCATCTTCAGGCATTCCTCACATCCGCGGGTATGCGGCTTCACGTTTTTGATCTGATCGAGATGCGAACAGGCGGGCATGTTCCCAGTCTAAAACGCTTGTCAACGAGCCTTTTTCCTGATCTCCACGTGCCCGTCGATCCAGGTCAGAATCAGGTCGGCGAGCTGCAGGTTATTGCGATCCTGCATCAGCATGTGGCTGTTACCTTTGATCCCCATCTTTGGCAGCGACATCATCTCGGCATCGCCGCCCTTGTCTTTCAACTGCTGTACGAATTTCTCGCAGCTGATGAACGACGCTGGCCAGGTTGCAATCCCGCCTTGAACGTCTCCCAGGTGATCGCCGAACATCACCAGAGTCGGGATTTTCGCAAGCGTGGCGATCTCCGCCGGCCTCAGTTCGGGACACGGCATCTCAATCGAGATCAGGCCCTTGATTCCCGCGGGATCGATCAACGCCGCCTGCTCCGGGTAGAAGCCGGATTCGGAATGTCCCATGAGCACCGCTCCGTTCAGCTTGACCGCCAGGGCGGCCATATTCTTCCACGTCGGATTCGGATTGGGCAGCGTCGCGTTGAGGTCCGGAATCATCTGCTTGTAAAGCTCGTCCATCGCCTCGACGGGAAATTGTTCGTCCTTGAAAGGTTCGCCGAACTTCGGGCCAAAGCGGAAAATCGACCAGGCCGCCTGATGCGTGGCTGCGAATATGTTGGGCAGCTGGCTGGGCGGAAGCGTGCCCGCCTTGACCGCGGTGATGGTCGACGGATCGAAGCCCGAGCGGGCGCGGGACGACTGATCGGCCATGTAAACCGAACGGTCCTTGCGCACGAAATATTCGCTCCATCCCATGCGCCCATCCGGCGTGGTTTCCCAGGTCTTACTGCTCAGGCAGCACCCGTGCACCATCACCACCGGAATGTGCTGCGCGCCCTTCACCGGGATCTGATACTGCACATACATCTGGTTAATCGTGATCTCGCCTGGTGAACCGGGAGCCCCGCCGCGTCCCGGAGTGGCCGGCATGGTCTTGTATTCGCCGCCGACGAAAAAACTGCCTTGGCTCGCCAGTGTCAGCGGCCCCTGGGCCGCGCAGATTCGAGCCACAAGTAACGCACACGCGAATAGTTTCATTTGAGTTTCTTCCAGTCGTCGATTTTGACTCGCCCTACTACGCCCCCCGGTCCGAATATCAGGGCTTCGCCATCCGCCAGCCCGGATGTCGAGTCAGGAAACGCCCGCGACATATTCGGCATGTGCGTGACGATGAGTGTATTCGTCCCCTTCGGCAACTTCGTTACTTCTTTTCGCAGCCAGGAGGCCTGCGCTTCCGTGCCGCCGCTCATGCTTTGACCGTTGTCGCCCAGTTCCGGGAACGTCTGGGGTTGGCCGAACTTCGCATAGCGGATCGTTTCCAGCGCCCTGTAGGTGGGGCTCGAGAGCACGCTGCCGATGGGGATCTTCAGGTCGCGCAGCGCCTGGCCCATGGCGGTCGCGCTGGCACGCCCTTCCTGATCCAGCTGGCGCTCGGGTTTAGGGTTGTCGGGATTGGCTGTGGCCTTGTCGGGCGCCTCGCGCGGTGAGCTGGCATGCCGCATCACGATGACGTAGCCGCCTTGCCGCAGCGCGTTCACCAGCGCTTCGCCCTGAAGTGGTTGGGCGTTCGCGATACCCGCCGCTAGTAAAACCAGGGATAGTGTACGTAGCACACAGATATTGTAGTGCCGCTGTACGGCAAGTGGTGGCTAGTGAATGGTCTGCTTGGCCCGCATCCCGAACGGCGCGATTTCGATATCGAACTGCTCGCCGTCTGTCCGAGCCATCTGATACGTGCCCCGCATCACGCCTGTAGGCGTCGTAAGCGGGCACCACGACGAGTATTTGTAGGATTCACCCGGCGCCAGGACCGGCTGTTCGCCCACTACCCCCGGGCCTTTCACCTCTTCCACGTGATCCAGGCCATCCGTGATGATCCAGTGCCGGCTGATAAGCTGAACCGTCTCTTCACTCTGGTTCGTGATGCGCACCGTGTACTGAAACACCCAGTCGCGGTGCAGCGGCCGCGAGTTCTCGGGCGCGTACCGGCACAATACTTCGACGCGGATGCCGTTGGTCACGGCTTCCGACATCGGAGCGGATTCGCCGCTTAAATTCTGCATGATGAAACTTTAAGAATAGCAGGCCGAACTTCGGAGGATAATGAAGCCGTTATGCGACTGCTCTGGGTTCTCCCGCTGTGGTTCGCCGCGGCGATTGTTTTGGCGCAAACAGACACCGGCGAAGTGCACGGCCGCGTCGTCAGTTCGCGCGATCAGCAACCACTCGGCCTGGTTCAGGTCCAACTTCAAGATTCGTCGTCGAGTGCAAATCTTCCCTTGCGCGCCGTAACGGCCCAGGACGGGACTTTCAGCATCACCGGCGTCCCGCCCGGCAACTACGTCTTACGGACCAGCACGGTCGATTATTACCTGGTTCACCAGGAATTTGCATTAGCCGCCGGAGAATCCAAGAATTTCGATATCGTCCTGAGCTCCTCTAATGACCAACGCAAGGACACCGTGGTGGTCTCGGAGAGCCCCTTCGGCGCGGCTCCCGTGCCTTCCGCTTCCGCCATCACGCTCGAAGGCGAGGAACGCAAGAATCTAGCCAGCGTGCTGGCTGACGACCCGCTGCGCGCGGTGCAGAGCCTGCCCGGCGTCACTTCCAACAACGACTTCGACTCGGAGTTTTCGCTGCGCGGCGCATCCTTCGACCGCGTCGGTCTGTATCTGGACGGAGTGCTGTTACATTCGCCCTTCCACACCACCGATGGCCAAAGCGGCGACGGCTCTCTCACCATTTTTAACGGAGACTTGACCGACGATATGACCCTCTATGAGGGCGCCTGGCCGGTCCGCTATTCCGATCGCACGGCCGGCATTCTGGCGGTCGATACCCGGGAAGGGAATCGCAACCAGTTGCAGGGGCGCCTGACAGCCAGTGCTTCCAATGCCGGCGGGCTCTTGGAAGGACCCCTGGGCAAGAAGCAGCGCGGGTCTTGGATCGTATCGTTCCGCAAAAGCTATCTGGATTACATCCTCAATCGGATCGACTTCGGCGATCAGCCCCCGCTGGCCTTCGGGTTCACCGACGGGGAAGCCCGGGTCACCTATGACCTGACCTCCAAGCACACCGTCAGCCTGAGCGACGTGGAAGGCGCCTCGGGCGTCGATCGGACGCGTTTTCAGAGCGAGCTGGGCCCCAACACGGTGATGACCAGCGGCTTCCGTTTCAGTCTGCTCAACCTGGGTTCCCGCTACGTTCCCAATTCGCGTATTCTGATCACCAATCACCTGGCTTGGTCGCGCGAACGGGGCGACGTCGAAAATCGCGACGTTGCTCTGCTCAATCGCCAGGCCTATGGCGAGTGGACCTGGCACGGCGACGTCAGCATCTCCTGGTTATCAGATAAGCCCGGAAAGAACACGCTCGATTTCGGCGGCCTGTTCCGGCGGCTGCGGCAAGACGGTTCCACGCTCCAATTCGTATTCACGCCCGTGCAGGTTCCTTCGCAGGACGTCTTCCGCGGATCGGGACATCGGGCGGGCGGCTACGTTCAGCAATCCTACGGTCTGGCCTCCGACCGGATCCATTTGACCGCGGGCGTGCGCGAGGACGAATTCAGCCAGAGTCCGGTGAAGGTTGCCTCTCCCTACGGCAGCGCGTCCTTCGAGCCTTTGAAGAAGACGCACTTGCAATTGGATTGGGGGCAATATGCCCAGTTTCCGGAGTTGAACCAGATCTTCTCGACTTTCACCCACACGCCGCTCTTACCAGAACGTTCGACGCACTATGAAGCGGTGGTGGAGCAGACCTTGGACGAGCGCACGCGTCTGCGGGTGGAGTTCTACGACCGCCAGGACCGCGATCTGCTGGCGCGTTCTTTGCTCGATCCGCGCCTGCTGCTGGACGGGAGCATCTTCAATGCCGTGCCCAACGCGCCTTGGCTCAATTCCGAGCGCGGCTATTCCCGTGGCGCGCAGATTTTTCTCCAGCGTCGTACGGCCAATGGATTTACCGGATGGATTTCCTATGCCTATGGCCACACTGTCATCAGCGATGGCGATTTAGGTCTCAGTTTTCCCTCCGACTACGACCAGCGCCATACCTTCAATGCTTATGTCAGCCGCCGCCTGCATCCTACCGTGAACGTCAGCGCGCGCTTCACTTACGGCAGCGGCATGCCCTTGCCGGGCTTCTACAAACTGGATGGAACCGCGTACTTTCTGACCACAAACCGCAACGGCGTGCGCGCTCCCAATTACCAGCGGACGGATCTGCGGATGAACAAAGCCTACGTTCACAAAAAGACCAAGGCCACGCTCTTCGCCGAGGTCATCAATCTGACCAATCACCACAATCGCGACTTCGATTCGCCCGGTCCATACGATAGCGTTACCGGCAGGACGTACCCGAATTTCTTCAGCATGTTCCCCATCCTGCCCTCGGCCGGGATGGTATTTGAATTCTGATCGCGGTAGTTGAGTTGCTGGCGAAACCCAATGGGAGCAAACTGATGATGACAAGAACGGGCCGATTGGCTGCGGTTACCTGGATATTGGCGTCGTCGTTTCTGGTTCAGGCAAGAGGAGAAAAGGCGCCGGCTTCAGAGCAGGTGCGGGCGCTGGCGGTGTTGCAGGCAGGCGCAGCCGATCGCGATCCCGATACGCGCCGCCAAGTAGCTCTGGCACTGAGTCTTAGCCGCGTGTCCCCAGTGGTGAACGCACTCGTCGAAGCTCTGGTGAAGGATTCAGATAGCCTGGTGCGCCAGGCTGCGCTCGATACGGTGGGCGAGCTGGGCGATCGGAAGCTCGCTGCGCCAGCGAGGGCGGCACTCGATGACGATGTTGCTGAAGTTGTCTTTGCTGCCGCGCGAGCCCTGTACCGTTTGCACGATCCGGCCGGGAAATCGACTCTCATAGCAGTGGTCGAAAAAGAGCAGCAGGCGGAATCGAACCCACTGCGGGTCAAGCTGCGGAATCTGATTCGCCGCATGAAAACTCCTCGTTCCGCCCTGTTTCTTGCTGTGGAGCAGGGGGCCGGCTTCATACCGGTGCCGGGCGCGGGCGAAGGCATCTCGGCCATGAGCGCCCTGCTGAACGACCAGAGCTTTTCCGCTCGTGCAACGGCGCTCCTTTTGCTTGCCAATAACACCGCACCCGACGTCCGCGCATTAGTCGACCAGGCATTTGCCGACGACGATTGGTCCATGCGGGCCGCCGCGGTGCAGTTGGCCGCGCGTCCCAAGAACGCCCGCTGGCGAGCCAGGCTGGCGCCCTTGCTCGATGATTCCGACAAGCGGGTCCGCTTTCGTGCAGCCACGGTCTACCTGCGCGTCAACCGTTAGGGCCGGTACCATCGGAGTATGGCGAACCCCTGGCTCAGCATTCCCCTGGCCGACTATGAAGGGCACATGAACGCGCCCCAAGTCCATCAGTTGGAGGCTCTATCGGACTTGTTCGCGGAGGCTCTCACGCAGCGCCGTCCAGAGTCGGTTGCGCTGCTGGGAATCGCCGGTGGAAACGGACTCGATCGCATCGACCACGCCATCACCAAACGAGTCGTGGGTCTGGATCTCAACCCTTCCTATCTGGAGGCGGTTCGCGGCCGTTATGCCGGCGGTGAACATCTGGAACTGTGCTGCGTGGATCTGGCGGAACAGCGTGTTGCCTTGGAGCCCGTGCAGCTGGTGCACGCGGCGCTGGTGTTTGAACACGCCGGCGTCGGCCTATGCCTGGACAACGCGTTGTCGCTGGTAGCGCCGGGCGGGGCCTTGTCCATTGTCTTGCAGCTGCCGGCCGAGCTCGATCAGAATGTGGGAACAAGCCCGTTTCCGTCCATGCAAACGCTGAAGTCTCGTTTCGCGCTTATCGATCCCGTATGGCTTCAAAATGCGCTCGCAAAGCATGGCTTCCGCCTGACCCACGAGACCCGGCGCCGGCTGCCTGCCGGCAAGGCATTTTGGATGGGTATCTTCGGCCGGCGTTAATTTAATTCTCAAGATCATCCGGGTTTGAATAATCGATTTTGCGGAATTAAGGGGAATTCCGAAATCGCCGGCGTGAGCCGCAACATCCGGTATTCCCGCTCGGTCTACAATAGAAAATCGGATATTGCAGGCAGCGATGATTACGACTCCGGGAGAAGTGTCGGTACTGCTGGAGCGAATTCTCGGCGGGGACCGATCCGCGGAGGGGCGGCTATTTGACCTGCTGTACGGCGACCTGCGGCGCATGGCGGCCTACCAGTTGCGCCGGGAACGGTCCGATCATACCCTCCAGCCCACTGCGCTGGTCCACGAAGTTTATGTAAAGATTTTTCGCCAAACTCCTCCCCAAGCTCGCAGCCGGGCTCATTTTCTGGCGCTGGCCGCACAAGTAATGCGCCGCTTCCTGGTGGATCGCGCCCGAGCCAAGAAATCGGACAAGCGCGGGCATCATCCGCAGATGATTCCAATCGAGAGTGCGTTGGTCTACGATGACCGCCGCTCGGAGGAATTCCTCGCTGTCCACGATGCTCTGGAGCGTCTGCGGGAATGGGCTCCGCGGCAAAGTCAGATCGTGGAGATGCGTTACTTCGGCGGCATGTCCGAGGACGAAATCGGCGAGTACCTCAAGATCAGCTCGCGAACCGTCAAGCGCGACTGGGCCATGGCTCGATCCTGGTTGCACGCGGAACTATCGGTATGACACCCGAACAGTGGCAAACCCTCCAGGACCTCTTTGAGGAGGTGACACAAAACCCGCTCGATCAGCGTCCGGATGTCTTAAGCCGTCTGGAGTCGGAGATCCAGGATTCCGCCATTCGTCGGGAGCTGAGAAGGCTGGTGGAGCACGCCGAGGTCGGTGTGGAGTTTCTTCGTCCGGTAGTCAGCCTTGGGGTTCATTCCGCTCAGTCGGCCCTCCATCCGGGCGACATGATTGCAGATCGATTCGAAATCCTTACGTCCATCGGGAAGGGCGGGATGGCGGAGGTGTTCGAGGCTTTTGACCGCAAGTTGGGCGAGCGGGTCGCGATCAAAATAATCGCGCCGGAATTTACTCACGACCCCGCCCTGCTCGAACGTTTTCATCAGGAAGTACAAATCGCCCGCCGTATCACCCATCCCAATATCTGCCGCATTCACGACTTGGGCGAACACCGCGGCCTTCCATACCTGAGCATGGAACTCCTGGAAGGTGAAACTTTATCGAAGCGGCTCGAACACGGACCTTTATCGCTCGAATCGTGGAGCGACTTAGCTCAGCAAATTTTCCAGGGGCTTCGTGCCGCTCACGCGGCCGGAGTGGTTCACAGGGATCTCAAGCCGTCCAATTTAATGCTGACAGGATCCCGCTTAGTCATCCTCGATTTTGGCCTCGCCCGCCCGATTCTCACCCGGGAGGATGACGGCCTGACGCGCACCGGAACCTTGATCGGCACGCTGGACTGGATGGCCCCGGAACAGTTGGTTGGGGAATACGACAAGCGCAGCGACCTGTACTCTGCCGCGCTCATCTTGCTGCGGGCGCTCAAGCCGGGCTCTGATACTACCGGCACCGGCGGATTGGTCGGTGCACTGCGTCGCGCCACCAGCGACACCGAGTTTCGGGCACAGATGCCCAAGAGCCTTCCAGCTCCCTGGCGTTATGCGCTTCTAAGCTGTCTCGATCGTGATCCTCAACGGCGCCCGCGGAGTGTCGAGGATGTTCAAAAGCTGCTCCAGACACCGCACGTACTGCCCTTGCCAATGCGGCATTTCGTGGGTTCCCACTGGAAGGCGCTGACGATAGTTCTGGCGGTACTGGCCCTTTTCGCCATCGGTCTTCGCTCTTTATGGTATTCGAGGCACGTGCAGCCGTTGGGCCTCAAGCCTGGATCCATGATTATGGTCGCGTTCACCGACAACGCCACGCATGAAAGCCGATTCGATGGGATCACATCGGTTCTGCGCGAGGACTTCGGGCAATCGGCCCGTTTCAACGTGTGGGACCAGCAACGCTTCAGCCAGGTGGTTCGCGCGATGCGTCGTGATCCGGGTGACAAGCCTGGTGCCAGGCAGTGGCGCGAGATGGCGTTCCGCGAGAAGGCGCCCCTGCTCGTTTTCTCGACACTCAGCAAATTGGGAGACAGTTACAGTTTTTCGATCCGTTGCGAGCAGATTGCCGGCTCCCCGGACGCGCCGGTCCAATCTTGGGAGGATACGGAAACCGCCTATGGACCTGCGGAGCTCTTCGAAGCGGTTGGCAAAGTAGCTACGCGTGTCCGAAAGCGGGCCGGTGAGAACGCCACCGAGATATCGGAGAATAATCGCTTACCGCAGGATATTACAAGTTCCAAGTGGGAAGCCCTGGAGCTTTTTGGGGACGCTCAAGTGCTGAGCGATGAGCAGCGTTCCGATGAGGCTGTCCCTATGCTGCGACGGGCGGTCCAGCTTGATCCGAACTTCGCGATGGGTTTTATGCGGCTCGGAGATATTCTCGATGCCCAGGAAAAAGTCGAGGAAGGTCTTGCATATTGGCGGAAAGCTATCGAGCTTTCCGCCGCCCAGCATCTTTCAGACCACGAGCGCTTGAGCATCGAGAGCCGCTACGCCCTGGAGATTAGGAACTTCGGCAAGGCCGAGCCCGTTCTTCGTGACTGGGCGCGCAAATTCCCGAATGACCCATTGCCGTTGCAACTCTTGTCGTGGAGTTTGCTTCAAACTGGAAACTACGATGAGGGCGTGCGTGTGGCGCGCGAGAGCCAGAAACGCTTTCCACCCACGGTTTTCGGGACGTCCGTGCTGATCCGGGGCCTGGAGGCGAAGAATCAGTTGTCAGACGCCGACATGGAGCCGCAATTCGCGATCCTCGAGGGCCTTTCCGCCAAGTCCATTGTGACGGGATTTCGTGGAACCGTGGCGGCCTTACGGGGGGATCTCGACAATTCGGCGCGCCTGTTCCGGCAGGTAATTCTTTCAGGCGACGCGAGGGAATCATCCCTCGCGATTAGTCAACTAGCCGATCTGGAGGCAGATCGAGGAAGAATGGACGCGGCCATGGGCCTTCTTCGCGATGGTATCCTCAAGGACCGTCAGGCCGGGTCCGAAGGGTTCGCCGCGCAGAAAATCATCGCACTGGCCTTCCTGGAAGGCGTCACCGGAGACCGGGAACGCGCGATCGCGCTCGCGGGCGATGCCGTGGCGATGCGGCGCCATCCCTCTGTATTTGTTCGAGCCGTGAGTATTCTCGCCCGTTACGGTTCGCCGAAGAACGCCGCCCGCGTTATGAATAGTTTCCCGGTGGGAGAAGGCCCACAGTATGAAGCCGACCGCCTCAGGATGAAAGGAGAGATTCTCGCCGCGGAAGGCGACTTCAATCATTCGATCGATTGTCTCGATCGCGCGTCGCAGTTGGATCGGCCGCAGGAGCCGAAAGAGTATCTCGCCAGGGTTTTGGATATGGCGGGAAATCATGCGCGTGCCAGACTGATCAACCAGCGAATTGTCGATACCTCATTCCTCACCTGGATCGCCGAGGATCAATGGCCGGCGACACGCTTCCTGGCAAGGCAATATCTCAAGAATTCGAAGGGAGAGTAAGTTGAATCAGCACTACGGAACCACCGGAATCAAGCATGCGATCGCCATGCTGCTTATCATGGCGCTCGAGGACGCTCAGCACCAGCGTCCCAATCTTCAGTACATTTCGTCTCAAGCTACGCCCCCGGACGTGAGTACGCTGCCGGACGCAAAATGGCTTCGTGACCTGCTGCCCATAGTAGATTCGAAAGTTTACGAGCAGATTCGATTGCTGCTGCAAGGAAGTATCGCGGTTCCTGGAGGCCTTGTGGACGCTCAGCTCATTGACGACACCGCCAAGAATATCAGTCTGATTCTGCGCGGACTTTCGGAAAGCTATCACGCACAGTACTCTGTCACCGCCAGCGATGGATTGACGTTATGGGATGCGAGTTGTTATCCGCACCCGTCGACCTGGCGCCTGCGGGAAGTTGTCAGCACATTACTCGCGTAGCCGGCAATGTTGCGCCGCACCTTCGGCTGGATCGCCGTGTGCTTCCTCGGCGTAGGTTCTGTCACGGTGATTTTCTCTCAGTCACCACGCTCTGAATCCCCGCGGATCGAAGCTTGGAAACTGGCCCGTGACGTAATTCAGGAAAGCGCGACGCGCAAGGGCATTCCGAAATTCGTCGCCTGGTCGACGGCCCGCGAGATTTTTCCGTGCAGCGGCCACGCACGCGCCGGGGTGCCTGGAGTCTCAACCCACAACCTTCTGGATGAGAGCTTCCATTACAGCCCGGAAGTCGCCGCCCGGATGTGCCAACCGCTGACCCCTGGTGCGGGATCTACTCCGCTCGATTCGGCGCGCGTGATGTGGGAAGAGTCTGAGCATCAGCCTTCGACGATCGCGTTAACATTTCCCGATGGTGCGCACCTGGCCGGTGCGTTCTGGAATCCAGTGCGGCGCTCCGCCGATTCCCGGAATGGCAAGATCGTTCAAATGGCGATCCGGCTTGGCGATGAAGTACGAACCCGAAGAATCCGAATCATCCTGCCAGAGCGCTTAAGAACGGATTCCGCAGTCTGCGAGCCTCCCACCAGTAAAGGCGATCCTGCCGCCGCCGACGCGCCAGATGTCCCTCTAGACGAGTTCTTCTGGGTCCGTCTGAAGCCCGGAGAACGGTATAACGGAGCGTCCTGTGGCGATTTCGCGGTTCTCATGGCGTTCCACTTGGTCCATAAGGTCCAAGGACGATGGTTATGGACAACGTTCTGGTGGGATCCCGAATCCAAGGAGTTTGGCGGGGATCGTCCCCGGGATTTCCAGGGTACCGGGGAAGTCCCTCGCACGTGGCGGAACTATGCCATGGACGCCTCGTTTGACTCCACCTCGAAAATTTTCAACCCATGGCGGATCGAGGAACGTAAGGACAACTGTGCGCGCTGCCATGCTGAAGTCACGGTTTACAAAAGCGCAACGTCAGGCGCGCAGATCAGCTTTGATTCCGTGACTGCCGCGCGAAACCATTTCCAGTGAGCCAGGACGTGACGTTCCAGGTGCCCGGCGAAGTTCTAGCGCGCTTAGAAGCACTGTGCGCCGCCCAGGGCGTGCCATTCAGTGCCGCGCTCGCGACCGCATGTGCCGCCTTGCTGCGCAAATATTCCTGCGACGGCGCCCTGGCGATTCGAACCGAAAATTGCGGACAGTCTGAGTCGTGGGTCACCCTGCTGCCGGTGGACCTGGTGGTTCCGGATGACCCGTCGTTTCAGCAGATGTTGTCCCGCACGCGTGAAATACTTCCGAATCGCCCGGAGGGACCTCAGGTTCAGATTGTCATGCCTCCTGGCTTGCAAAATGGATTGCAGATTCTCAGGATTGGCTTCAGGAACGAGTCGAGCGGCCTCCAGGGTACCCTGTCGTGTGTATCCGAAGGGGGTGAAGATGCTCACGCCACGCGACTGGTCGGGCATCTGCAAAATCTTTTGCGCGGGCTGACCAGCGCTCCCGGCGATCCTCTGTCCAGTGTCAAGATGCTGGGGGAGCCAGAAACGCGGCAGATCCTGATCGAGTGGAACCGCACCGATCGCGGATACCCCCCAGGCACAGTACCGGAATTGGTGGACCTCCAGTCCCAGCGGACGCCGCACGCCGTGGCGCTGATTCAAGGGGACCAGAGGCTTACCTATAGCCAGCTCAACGAGTGCGCCAACCGCGTCGCGAACTATCTGCGTCAGCGCGGCGTGGGACCGGAAGTGCTGGTGGGTGTCTGCATGGAGCAGTCGCTCCGCGCCATCGTGGCGGTGCTCGCGATCCTCAAGGCGGGTGGAGCCTACGTGCCCCTGGACCCGAGTTACCCCGAACATCGCCTGGAGGAAATCGCCGCGGATGCCCAGCTCGCCATCGCGGTCTCCAGCGCCCGCTCCGCCCATCGGGTTCCAGCTGGAATAGAGACGGTTTGCTTGGATCCCGAGTCCCCGCTGATCGCCGCGGAGAGTTCAGCTCCGCCGGAAGCCAACATCACCCCCGACAGTGCGGCATACGTTTTGTACACCTCGGCTTCCACCGGGAAGCCGAAAGGAGTGGTGGGCATCCATCGCAGCATCGCGAACGGCCTGATGGTGGTGAACTTTGCCCCACAGGAAGTCTGCTGCCTGAATACCTTTCTCAGTTACGGATTTTCCATCGCGAATCTTTTTCTTCCCCTGATGAGCGGCGTGCCAGTAGTGGTTCTTTCCGATCAGCAGATTCGGGACACTCATCAAATGTTGACGGTGCTGGAGAAGGAAGGAGTGACGCGTATTGTCCTGGTTCCTTCGGTATTGAAACAGATCCTGGACCCTGCCTTTGGAGCGTCCACCCGGCTGGGGAAAATTACGACCATCGGAGTAGCGGGCGCGAAACTGACTCTGTCTCACTTCCAGGGTCTTACCCAGGCCATGCCGCGGGCGAAACTTTACAATCGCTATGCCAGCACGGAGATTGGCACGGCCGCGGCCGTGGGGGAAGTGACGGCTGAAGCTCTCGCCGGCGGTGAAATCCCAATCGGCCGGCCCGTCGCCAACACTCGCATCTATGTCTTGGATCCATCCCTGAATCCGGTGCCGATCGGAGTAATCGGCGAGATTTGCGTGGCCGCCGCCCACCTGGCCCGCGGATATCTGAACCGGCCGGACTTGACCCAGGAACGCTTCCTTCCGGATCCGTTCAGCCGCGAACACAGCTCCAAACCCAGCTCCAAACTCTACCGCACCGGCGATCTGGGAAGATTTCGATCCAATGGCGAGATCGAATTCTTGGGCAGGACTGATCATCAGGTCAAGATTAACGGCTTTCGAGTGGACCTGCCGGAAGTGGAGCGGGCTCTCATGTCTCACACCGGCGTATGCCAGGCCGCAGCGGCTGTTCGGGAAATCGGAAACGGGCAGCGCTTGGTTGCCTACGTGGTGGCCAAGCCCTTCGGAACGCCGAGTGCGAGTCAATTGCGCAGCTATCTCCAGGACCGGCTTTCCGATTACATGATTCCTGCGAGATACGTCTTCTTGAAAGATCTGCCAAAATCAGGCAGCGGAACCGTGGATCGTAGCGCTTTGCCTTCGCCCGATCCCGTTAGACCACGCCTGGATACCGAGTACCAGGCGCCGGGCAACCCCATGGAGGCGGCCATTGCCCAGATCTGGAGCGATTTGTTAGGTTTGGAGCCGATCGGCATTCGCGATCCTTTCCGCGATCTGGGCGGCGACTCCATGTCCGCGGCCGAGGTTGCTGTGCGGCTTCGGGAACGGTTCGGTGTCGATATCACCCCTGAGGCGCTTCTCGATCGGCCAACCGTCTCCGCGTTGGCGGCTTATCTTTCCGGCCCAGTCGCTGCCAGTACCGGGGCGCAGTTTCGATGTCCTTGATAACAAAGACAATGTGTTCTAGCTGAAGATGTCCCTTTGCGCTGGCTTCCTGCGCTATTTAAACTGACGACCCGCAAATGAAATCGGCCGTGCTCGAGTTCCAACGGAATCGTGTTAAACGGCAGCTATCGGAAGCTGCTCCGGTAGACGTTGTAGAGACCATAGCTGAGCTTCGATCCGTTCTTCGGTGCGTCGAAAAGGCGATCTTGGCGATTGAGGGTCTAGCCTTCGCCCAGTCGGAAGAGGACGCACCGGAGCAACGGAAGTCAGCTTGGTCTAAAAAACGGAGGCTTTCCAACGCGAAACGCAGCCGCCGCGTGATGGCCCTGCCTCGATTGCTGGAAACCCGCGAACCGGAACACCCTACACCCGACGTCGCGGATCCTCGATATTTGACCACAGGCTCCTGACGAGCCGGGTCTTTGCCGTTCTGGTTTGGCCCAATATGGCTTCGATGGTCGCGTATAATTCCTGCTGCCGGACTGGTTTGGAAATGTAGGCATCCATTCCGGCCGCCAGACAGCGTTCTTGATCGCCCTTAAATGCGTGTGCGGTCATGGCTACAATCGGAATGTGCGTGCCCGCGGATTCCTCCCGCTGGCGAATGACAGCGGTGGCCTCAAACCCGTCCATGCCCGGCATTTGGATGTCCATGAGCACCAGGTCAAAGGATTCACGATCCAGCGCGGCCAGTGCCGCCCGCCCATCGCCCACAACGGTAATCGCGTACCCGCGCCTTTCGAGCAGGCGCCGCGCCAGGGTCTGGTTCACCATGTTGTCTTCGGCGACCAGAACTTGAAAGGGACGTCCGGCGGGTCGCGGAGCGCTTCGGACCCGCTTCGCGTTGGGTTGGTCTGCAGGAATCTGCTGGAGACTCTTGCAGATCAAGTTCAAAAGTTCGGACTGGCGCACGGGTTTAACCAGGTACGCCGAAATACCCAGTTCCCGACAGAGCATGGCGTCGCCTAACTGATCGGCCGACGTCAGCATCATGATGGTGGTTCGCACCAGTTCCGGATGGTCCTGGATCTGCTTCGCGAGTGTAAAACCGTCGATTTCGGGCATCTGCCCGTCCAGAAGAACCAGCGGAAAGGGATTACCGGAGTCCTTGGCCGCTTCCAGCGCCAACATTGCCGCACGGCCGCCTTCGACCGCTGTGGGGATCATCCCCCATTGGGCCACGATCCCCGACAGAACTTGCCGGTTCGTGAAGTTATCGTCGACGATCAGCACGGGTAAATTGCGCAGCCCCGTGGGATGCAGGGGCGTGGCTTGTTCCGATAGCGGGGCTTGAACGCTCAGGTTCGCGGTGAAGTGGAAGGTGCTGCCCTGGCCCGCTTGGCTCACCACCCAAATGCGCCCGCCCATCATTTCGACGAATCTGCTGCAAATGGTGAGTCCCAGGCCGGTGCCCCCGTATTTGCGGGTCATGGATTGATCGGCTTGGGAAAACGCCTCGAAAATCTTTTCCTGCTGTTCCGCGGGGATGCCCGCTCCGGTGTCGCGCACGGAAAAGTGCACGCAGGCCTTATCCGCAGCTACCGATTCGATCTCGACTTGCAACACGATCTGTCCCTGTTCAGTGAACTTGATGGCATTTCCCACCAGGTTGACCAGGATCTGCCGGAGGCGTCCCGGATCTCCCGATAGAGTCGACGGCACGTCCGGATGCACGTCGTAGATGAGTTCGAGTCCTTTCTGGTGTGCGCGGAAACCCAGCGTCTGCATGATCTCGCCCAGTCTATCGCGCAGATCGAACGGGATCGATTCGAACTCCAGCTTGCCCGCCTCTATTTTCGAAAAATCCAAAATGTCGTTGATCACCGTCAGCAGGGATTCGGCCGAAAGGTGAACCAGATCCAGGTTGTCTCGTTGATCCGGGGTAAGCTCACTGTCCAGCACCAGCTCGGTCATCCCCAGGATCCCGTTCATCGGCGTCCGGATCTCGTGGCTCATGGTCGCCAGGAACGTACTTTTCGCGCGGCTGGCGGCCTCCGCGGCCTCCTTGGCTTTCATCAGCTCGGCATCGGCCCGCTTGCTGGCAGTAATATCCCTGTAAATTGCGGACACTCCCTGCAGCCGGCCTAGCGGATCTCGAATCGGAGAGAGAATCACCGAGACTTCAATTGGTATCCCGCCCTTCCTCACGCGGATGCCCTCAAAGCGCTCGATCCGTTCCTGGCGCCGGATCTTTTCTAACGACTTGAGATGGTCAGCCTGGTGGCCCTCGGCGAACAGAAGCGTGATTCGCTGGCCGATGGCTTCTTCGGCGGTGTACTGAAAAAGTTTTTCAGCGCCATAATTCCAACTCAGAATTCGACCGTCCAGGTCGGTTCCGATAATGCTGTCGTCCGAAGATTCGACAATGGATGCCAGAAAGGCTCGTACTTTTTCCGCTTGCTTGCGGTCCGTGATGTCCTGTGCAATCCCGATCAGTCGCATCGCGTTGCCGGTTCCGGTCGGGACCGAAAACATTCGTGCCCAGATCCACCGCACCTCGCCGTCTGGACGGACGATGCGATACTCCACCTGCGCCTGGCTGGCGGCGCCGGCTCGCTCGAACTCGCCGGTCACACGATCCAGATCTTCCGGGTGGATGGATTCGATCCACGAGGATGGGTCGGCGTAAACACTCTGGCACGATCGGCCCCAGATTCGCTCATAGGCGTGGCTGACAAAGTACGGTTTCAGGTTATCCGGATCGCGCCAAAAAAAGACTTCGTCGATATGCTGGACGATGCTCTCGGCAAACTCGCGAAACGCGTCGTCCTGGGGAACCGCGAGGTCTCCCCGGCTTCCGCGCAACGGTGGGTTGGCTAGAGTGCTCATCAGGGTTCGTTCGGCTATCGGCCGAACTCCGCCCTTTCGTTAGATAGTTGTGCGCTTATTCAAAGACAGCCGCCACTGGAACGATCTGAATGTCGGCGGGACGGAGGCCCAAATCAAGCTTCTCGACGACTTTGTCCTCGGCCAGGATCTCAGCCGGCTTGGCAGAGTTGTATTCGATCGGCGTCGGCCCAGATCCCTCCAACTGTTTCTTAAGCTGCTCGGCGTTCGCGGACACCGCCACGATCTGGATCCGGTCGGCGCGCAGGTGTTTGCGAATGGCGGCGTTCACCTGCTCCACCGTGAGTTTCGCAATGCCGTTTTTGATATAGCTGTTGTAGTCCGGAATCCCGTAATACAGACTGTCGATTGCGTATCCCAGCTCCGCATTTTTGGTTTTGGTGAGGACGTTCACATACTTGGTCAGAAACTCTTTGGTGCGGTTGAAGTCCTCGGGCGGGATGCCGTTCTGGACCAGATTGTTCAGCTCAAAGAACGCCAGACGCAGGGTGAAGGCCGCGGCGGGAGGCTCCACGGGCCGGATCCAAATCTGGAAAATCTGGCTGCGGCGCGCCAGGTTGGGCGCGGGTTCCATCGCGAACATTCCGCGTGGAAAGTATTCGATGTAGGCGTAATCGCCGTAGTTGATCCCGCGAATCTCGCGGATCCGCTGGAATAAGCGGCCGCCGCTCATACGGTGCGGGCCCAGATACGACTGCATCAGGAGCAGCGCCGGATAGTCCGGGTCGCCGCGCTTCACATCGATCGGGAAGCCCAGCGAATAGGCCACCGAGCGCGTGTTCTTCTCGACGATCAGCGCTCGCGTGTGGTCGATCGCCTCGGGCTTGATCGCCGGAACCGGGGTTGCGTCCTTGGCCGGCAGCGCCGCGAAATCCTTCTTGAGTTGTTCGAGGAAGTCCGCCGGATATCCGCCGGCCAGCCCGAGAATCAGATTCGACTGTGTGTAGTGCTGCTTATAAAACAGCTTCAGATCGTCCAGCGTCATCTTCTCGATGGCCGATATCGTTCCCAGGCTGTAGTGGCCGTACGCAGTCCCGCGATAAAGCGTCGCATACAGAACTTCTTTGCCAAGCTCTTCGTCGTTATTCCCGCGGAGGCCCACTCGCAGGGAATTGATCGTATCGTCTTTTATGCGCTTGAAGTCGTCTTCACGCCAGCCTGGATCGAGCAGCATGGATCGCACCAGCTTGTAATAGGCCGCCAGATTGTCCACGTGCGTGGTCCCGCTGAACACCGTCATTTCCTGGTCGGTCTGATTGTTCAAGGACGCGGCCATCGGGAACATCGCGTCCACCACTTGCTTATAAGTGAGGTCCTTGGTACCCCCTCCTGCCAGCATCGCCGCAGTCAGATGGGCCAGGCCGGGCTTATCCGCCGGATCCATCATCGCGCCGGTGGTGAACACCAGTCGAACATTGACCAGTGGGGATTTACTGGGAAGGGTGACAGTTCTCATCTGCGCAGATCCGTTCGCCGCAAGAAGCGCTCCCATGATGCCTGTGATGCCTGCCACGCCGAGTTTCACTTGCCACCTCCGGCCGCCGGACCGGTCAGCGTAACTATCGTACGGTTATTCTCGGTCAGGTATTTTCGTGCCGCGGCTCGAACATCTTCCGGAGTCAGCCGCGAATAAAGCGCATACAGTTTGTCGATAGTATCGGGTGTTCGACGCAGCGCGATATAGCGCGCGACGGCCGCCGCCACGGACTGGCTATTGTCGAGCTGCATGGTGAAACCGTAGCGCTCGCGGCTCTTGACCGCGCTCAGTTTCTCGGACGGCACCAGATCGTCCTGGAACTTCTTGATGGTTTCCAGGATCTGTTCGCGGACATAGGACACATCCTCGGCCTTCTTCACCCGCGCTTCCACTTCAAATAAATTGGGGTCCACGCTTTGGGGCATATCCGCGACCAGCCGGTCGACCTTTTGTTCGCGGACGACCAGTTGTTCGTATAGATCCGAGTTGCGCGAGAAGGCCAGAGTCGCCAAAGCATCGAGCGCCGCCCAGTCCTTGTCCGAATCGGAGTAGGCCGGACCGTGAAACGCGATTTCCACCAGCGGCAGAGTGGGCGACGGCCAGTCGATTGTGCTTTCGCGCGGGCCTTGCTGCGCTGGCTCAACGGGAATATCCGGATGATAGCTCCCGCGCTTCCAGTTGCCCCAATCCTTGTCGACCAGGGCGCGAACGGTCTTGGGATCCACATCGCCCGCGACCACGATGGTGGTGTATTCCGGGCGATAGTAGCGGTCGAAGAATTTGATGCTGTAGTCGTACTGGTTGGGCATATCCTGCACGTCTTTCAGGAATCCCATAGTGGTGTGCTTGTAGGTGTGGCGGTCGAAAGCTGTATCGTGCATTACTTCGTCCAGCTTCTCTTCCGGATCCGAGCTGTTCTTGTTGTACTCGCCGAGCACAGCTCCGGTTTCGGTCTTAAAGTTCTCCAGCGTGTACTTCAGCGTCTGGAAACGGTCGGCTTCCATCGCCAGGATTTCGGGGAGGTCTTCCTTTGAAAATGTGGTGTAGAAGGCCGTCAAATCGTCGCTGGTGAACGCGTTCGACGCCGCTCCGGCGCGCTGCAGGATCTGGTTGTATTTCTCCGGCGGATACTTGGCGGTGCCGCGGAACATCATGTGCTCGAACAGATGGGCAAAGCCGGATTTGCCTGCTTCTACCTCATTCCTCGATCCGGTCTGGACCACGATGTAGATCGAAACCAGGTTGGGAGAATCGGTCGGGATGGTCACCAGCCGTAGTCCGTTCGGCAGATCTTGCTGCGTGTAGGCGAAGGGGAAAGTCTTCACTTGCGCATTTACGACGCTAAACACCGCAGTTGTCAGAGCCAGCAGGATAAGCTTCCAGATCATACCTTGAGAATATCATTCAGGTTTTTAGCCTTTGTTTCACCGCCGGTGTTTTGTCTTTTGCGCCGAATCCCTATAGCATTCCGAACATCATGAGCACTTGCACGAGCACTTTGAGGATTGATCCTCGCTTACTGTGCTTACGGCGCCTGCTTGGCCGGAGGGCGCGACCGGCTAAGGTCGTTATGCAGTACGCAAGCGGGCGGCGTCGGGACGCTGTCCTTAAACTTCAAGGAGCGACTTGACCGGCTTTACGAGTATGCGGACGCCAAGCAGGTTAGGCCGATGTGAATCCGGTCGGCGGCGATGGGAAAGACGTGCTGGACCTCGCGATTTTCAACGGCACCGCCAGGCGAAAGTGAATCAAGCCGATACCGAGGGATTCACGCCGCTGTTCCGGGCGGTAGACCGCCGCAATATGGAGACTCCTCTCAACTTCCCTAAACATCAGGAAAAGAGTCAGAAATAGCAGGCCTGGTGGGAGGTTCAAATCGTCCTGGCTGGGGTGTATACTCGAAACTGTTCTGCGGCTCCGACTCAATAATCTGGAATCAGATGGGGGTGGAATGAAACGAACTACTTTCTTCGTTTTGATAGCGGGTTTGGCCGGGCTCGGCACGGTGGTGCCGGCTTGGGCGCACCATTCGTTCGCCGCGGCGTACGATCTTAGTAATCCGATCACAGTTCATGGCGTGATCAACCAGGTGCTGCTGCGAAACCCGCATTCGTGGTTCGTCCTGGATGTGAAGGACGCCAGCGGCAAAGTGGAACAGTGGTCCTTCGAGGCCGGGACGCCCAGCGGGATGATTCGCAACGGCTACAAGCCGAACGTCATCAAGGCGGGATCCGAGGTCACCATCAAGGGTTTTCGCGCCCGGGACGCCTCGCAGAATCGGGGCATGTTGAGAGAGCTCACCACCGCGGATGGACAAGTGTACGGTATGTTCGGGCCGCAGGAGGGGCCGGGCAAGTGAAGCGCTCCATCCTGACCGCGGCAGTCGCGGCTGGACTGGTTTTGTCCACGGCGGGCACCACTCGGCTTGCGGCGCAGTCGGGAACTTCCTCGGCCAAGATACCTCGCACCGCCGATGGTCATCCGGACTTCTCCGGGGTGTGGTGGCGCGGAGCAGATGTCGGGGGGCGTGCACCCGGCGGGGCTAGTGTCACCGCGCCAGCGCGTGGAAGGGACGGAGCGCCGGCGCCCACGTTTCCGAGCTTGTATACGCCTGCGGCTGCGGCCAAAGCCAAAACGCTGTCGGACAAAGATGACCCGGCCCTGGGGTGCACGAATACAGCGTTTGGCACTCTGAACGTGAGCCTGTTCGACGTGGGAGCGGTGGGACAAATCGTGCAGACTCCGAAGTTTCTGATTATGCTGACGGAAACCTATAACAGTTTTCAGATCATTCCCATTGACGGAAGGCCGCGTCGTGATGCCATACCTCCTTCAAATCGCGGCGACGCGATTGGTCATTGGGAGGGCGATACCCTGGTAGTGGATAAGACCAACTTTACCGATACGAGCTGGATCTACGCGGAAGGCCGGGTGTCGTTCCATTCAGACGCGCTGCATATGGTGGAACGTTATCGCCGCCTGGACGCGAACACGCTCGAGATCGAAGCGACCCTTGATGATCCCAAGGTGCTCACCCAGCCGTGGGTGGTCCCTAAACAGACGCTGGTGTTAGCCCCATTCGATCAGATCATGGAACTGGCTTGCTCCAACGAAACCCAATCTCTGGTCGAAGGCGCGTCCAAACAGGCTTCCGCGAAACCCTGAAAGATCTGCCAGTGGCGTAATCGAAATGGGATCCACCACTGGCATGGCTAACGTATCTCACAACAGCCCGGCTATGTCGCGCCCGGCTGGAAAAGCGGTGCTTCTGCCACTGGTGTTCGCGCTCGGTCTCGCGAGCCTGGCATTGCTCGCGACGATCCGCCAGAACCCCACGACGTTAGAGGCTTTCCTGGTCACGGCTGCCGCGCTGGCGGCATGGAACGTCGCGCTGCTGATCTGGCTGAAACCAGGCGCTCGGCGCAGAGGGCGCGTGCTTGGTGTGGAGGTGGTCCTCAAGAAGCAGCACTACCTGCAGGCGTGCGTGCAGGGTTCGCTGCTGGCGTATTGGGGCTGGTACTGGCCTCCGGTTTACGCGTTCGCTCCGTTCATCCTGGCCCAACTGTTGTTCGCCTATGCCTTCGACATGCTGCTGGTGTGGTCGCGGCGCGATACGTACACTCTCGGCTTCGCTCCGTTTCCCGTTGTCGTCAGCATCAACCTGTTTCTGTGGTTCAAGCCAGACTGGTTCTACTTGCAATTCGTGCTCGTGGCGCTCGGTCTAGCGGCGAAAGAGCTGATCCGATGGAACAGGGACGGGCGGCGCGTGCACATCTTCAATCCGTCGTCGTTTCCGCTCGCCGTGATTTCGGTGGTCCTGATCGCCACGGGTAAGAGCGACATCACCTGGGGCCAGGACATCGCGACCACGCAATTCTATCCGCCGCACATGTACCTGGTGCTGTTTCTACTTGGGATGCCGGGACAATTTTTCTTCGGCGTAACCTCGATGACCATGTCGGCGGTGGTTTCGACCTACGTGTTCGGGCGCCTGTACTTCGCCGCGACGGGCATCTACTTTTTCTACGATTCCTATATTCCGATTTCCGTTTTCCTGGGAATGCACCTTCTGTTTAACGATCCGGCCACCTCGCCGCGCACCGAACTGGGGCGCATTATCTACGGCGCGCTTTACGGGCTGAGCGCGGTCGCGTTATATCAGTTGTTGGGCAGCGCGGGACTGCCGACCTTCTACGACAAGCTTTTGCAGATCCCGCTCTTGAATTTGTCGGCGAAGGCGATCGATCGTATTGCAGGGCAATCCATCGCGCTGGGCCGTTGGTTGATTCCGCGCCAGCGCACTCTGGCGTACATGTCCGTCTGGGCGATAGTGTTCGTGGGCTTGAGCGTCACGCAAGCCGTGGGGGATAGCCATCCCGGGCAATGGCTGCCCTTCTGGCGTCAAGCCTGCGAAGATGGACGCGCGTACGCCTGCCCCTACCTGGCCGATATGGAGCTGGGATTCTGCAAGCGGGGATCGGGCTGGGCGTGCAATGAGGCCGGGCTGATGCACATCGCCCTAGCGCGGTCGGGCGAGGACCTTCGCCGTGCCGATCCCGGAGGCGCAGCGGAGCCGCTCAAACGCGGGTGCGAGCTAGGGTTTGAAACGGCCTGCAGGAATCTGACGACGCTGACCACGGGCACGGGTTCGTTCGGGAGTGCGCGGCCGGCGATCGAGGATTTCCCGATTATCCTGCAAGGTAGCAAGGGTGAGATCCGCGAACGGGATCCGTCGGCATTGTACGCGCTGGCGTGCAAAGAAGGCTGGCCCGATACATGCGGGCACTCACGGTCGATCTTGAATAGCCAGCCGTAGCGAGTCGACGCGCCCTTCCGCGCTGGTAAAGAGGTCCTCGGGAAAGCGCCTGTAGGCCAATATGCCGGCGTAGATGTGCGCGCTGTCGTCCAGGTTCAGTCCGAGGCCCGCCAGGTACTCCATGCGCAGATTCCGATCGCGATTGATGGCGGCACCGCGTATCCACGGTTTGAGATCGCGCGCGCGGCCCGCGTATGTAGCGAACAGATCCACGGGCGAATTCATGCCGACCTCGGCCAGCGATTGCGCCATCTGGCTGTCACCGCGATAGTCGACGCGCTGCTCCATCTGGTCGAGATCGATGCGCAGCGGGTCCACATTGCCCAGCAGCACCATGTCGTGGCCCTGGCCCTGATAGGGATTGCCCCAGATGGTGGCGTTCGGAAAGACCTCAAAGAATGTCGCGACTGAGCTTTTGACGGCGTCCAGATTGGTCTCAAAGAGCTGGATATACATGGTCGCGGTGCCGCCGGCATTGAGATGCCGCTTCATCACTTCGAAAAATTCCCTGGTGTACAGGTTGGCCGCGCCTTTCACCCACGGGTCCAGCGGATCGATGGTGATGCCGTCGAACTTTTCGTTGGACGTAAGAAGGTAGTGGCGCCCGTCGTCGATCCGCAAGTGGACTTTGGGATTGTGGAGGACATCGAAGTTCGGCTTACTGAAGTAGGTGGAGGCGGCCTTGGGGACTAACGGTTCGATCTCCACGATGGTTTCGCGTTCCACTCCCGGATCGATGGATACCGCGCCCGCGGTGATTCCCGCACCGCAGCCGATGACCAGAACGGAGCGAGGGTTGGCCGCCGTCAGCGTCGTGAGGTGCCCCAGCATGCGCTGGAGCCGCATGTCACGGGGGACATTCGAAGCCTGGATCTTTCCAGCGACGTGAAAGGTGGTCGCGCCGTTCGGAAAACTCGCGACAGCCACCGAGGAGTTGATGCCTTCGCCGGCATAGACGATGTCGCTTTTACCCACCCAGGTGGCGGCATAGCGGCCGTAGGCGATCAGCAGTTTCGAAACAGGCGGGACACTGTAGATCGACAAGCAACCGAGCGCCAGCGCGATGAGCACCGCAACGAACCGGCGCCGTCGCAATAACAATACACCGGAGACGGCCGACAATGCGATCAGCACCTGCTCGGTCCGCTGTGATCCTATCCAGGCGATGAGCAGGAGGCTTGCGCCCAGCGCGCCGGTGATCGCGCCCAGGGTGTTGGCTGCGTAGACTCCCGCGAACAGCCTGGCCGCATCGTGTCTCGCGTGCGCGGCCGCCGCGAGCGCCAAAGGGAAGCTGGCGCCCCACAGGAGCGTTGGCGGCAGCAGAGCCCACAACGCCCGGGCGAGATCGAGGTCAAAGGTGAACCAGATATTCGAAGAAATGGACGGGTCGATGGGCCAATAGGGGAGGGAAGCAGAGATGCTGTACGCGGTCCAGGCGATAGTTGCGGCCAGGAGTAACTGACACCAGCCTAACGCGAGGCGCGGGCGCGCGAGAATCCGGCAAAGCAAGGATCCAATGCCATTGCCGATCCCGAGGCCTGCGAGAAAGACCGCCACGATGATGGAAAGCGTGTAGACCGAGGCGCCCAGCAGGAGTCCGAGCGTGCGCGTCCAGACGGTTTCGGCGGCTAGAGCGCAAAGTCCCGAGAGCGCAATGGCAATGTAGACGGCCGGTGAAGAGCTCCCGTCCTCACAGGCGGGCGTGGGCGCGGAGTCAGGCCGCGATTCAACGGCAGATCCAAACGCGATCGCCGCGGCCACGATATTTACCGCCGCGGCCATGTAGGTGGCCGTCGCGACGTCATACTGGCGCAGTAAATAGAAACCCGAAAGCAGGCACCCAAATACAGCACCGACGATGTTCGCGCCATAAAGAAATCCCAGGTATGAGACTTCTTGCACTTGACGAGCAAGTGCCGGCAGCGTGGCGCCCATCAGGACAGTGGGAGGCAAAAGACAGATGGCAGCGACGACTCCGCGAATGGGGATTCCGGCCACGAACGGAATCAGCAGCAGCACCAGCATCCCGAAGAAGCCGATGCCGATTTCGATCACGGCGTACACGCGCAGAGGATTGCGGCTTGCGGAGACCATGCGCGGAAAGATCAGGCTGCCGAGACACATCCCGCCCATGAAGGTGGCGAAGAGAATGCCGAGCGACACGGCGGAGGAGCCGACGACCAATTCGAGAAGCTGGAACCAGACAATTTCGTAGACGAGCGCTGCCACGCCGCTGCCGAAGGAGAGCAGAAGCATGAGCGGGAGCAGCCATCGGTGCTTGGCGTAAATCAATTCAAGAAGGCCTTCCGAGTCCGTTTTGACCCGCACGGAGTGGGACCGGATTTTGTTCCGGCAGGACACCCATCATACGAAAACGCCACACGGCGGTGACTAGTACGCCGCATTTGTTGGATCGGCCCTCTGATGAGAGAGCGCTCGATCTCCTCGATTTCCAAGGTAAAGCGAAGGCGACGGGTTGCGATGCGGGTGGGTGCTGCAAGTAGAAGAATCTTTGAGGGAAAAAAGTCTCGGGGCGAGGACACATCCCAACCGACGAGGCGTCATGTCACATTCGGAGGCCCTATCCCGTCTCAACATTGGAGACAGGAGTAACGACATGATCAAATGGATACTTCGGAAAGCGATTGACAGGTTCGAGCGTAACTGGAAATACGACGCCAGCTACATGCGTGACATCATCGACGCGAGCCCACGCGCCGCGTGGTTGTTTTCCCGCGCCACCGCGCTCGGACAGTTTCGGCGTAACGTCCCCCTCGAACCATGGTTTGCCGCAGGCATTACCGCCGTACGCCGCGAGGACTGCGGCCCATGTACGCAGCTGGGCGTCGCGATGGCGGAGCGTGCGGGCATCAGTCCCGCGGTTGTGCGCGCGGTGCTCACCGACGATCCCGGCGCCATGCCGCCGGACGTCGCGCTGGTGTGGAAATTCACGCGCGCCACGCTCGCGCACGATGCTGCCGCCGATGAGTATCGCGAGGAAATCGTGAAGCGCTGGGGACGGCTGGGTCTGGTCAGTTTGGCGTTTGCAATCACCGCGGGGCGGATCTATCCAACCGTCAAGTACGCTTTGGGCCACGGCCAGGCCTGCGTGCGCGTCGTGGTTGCAGGAACGCCGGTGATGTTGGATCACGGGCGGGTTGCAGGGCCGGCGGATGCGGCGGTGCAGATGCGATGAGCTCAGGGGGCGCGATGTCGAATCCGGCCGCGAGCTTCGAGCCGTACCGGCGCCGCCTGCGCGGCCTGGCATACCGCATGCTTGGGTCGATGGCTGACGCCGAGGACGCGGTGCAGGAGACGTATTTGCGCTGGCACGCGGCGGACCGCGACAAAGTGTCGGACCCGAAAGCGTTTCTAATGACCACGACGGCGCGGATTTGTCTCGATATGCTGACGACGGCGCGCGCGCGGCGCGAAGAGTATGTCGGTCCCTGGCTGCCGGAGCCGGTGGTCGACACAGCAGCGCTCGCGCCCGATAGCCGCACGGAGCTGGCCGAGGATTTGTCCATAGCCCTGCTGCTGACACTGGACCGGCTGTCGCCGCTGGAACGGGCCGCCTTCCTGCTGCACGACGTGTTCGATTTCGCGTTCCGCGAGGTGGCCGAGACACTGGGGCGGAGCGAGGCTGCGTGCCGGCAGCTTGCCGCCCGCGCACGCGAGCACGTGCGCGCAGTACGACCGCGCGGCACTATTGCACCGCCGGCGCGTTCGGGCGAGATCGATGCGAAGCATGAGCAGCTCATATCCGCATTCGTGGCCGCTACACGCTCGGGCGATCTCCATGAGCTGACGCAGCTGCTCGCAAGCGACGTGCGTGTCGTGACGGACGGCGGCGGCAAGGTGGCGGCGGCGCTGAAC
>Ga0207695_10000809_pt1 | contig 58219 bp, 48 predicted proteins | sample KBSC54metaG_FD_184354 | JGI IMG/M metagenome (GOLD analysis project Ga0207695, IMG submission 184354) | Corn rhizosphere microbial communities from Kellogg Biological Station, Michigan, USA - KBS C5-4 metaG (SPAdes) (version 2) | ecosystem: Host-associated > Plants > Roots > Rhizosphere > Soil...
AAAGGTGGACAAGTATACATCGAGGGCAAGTTGCGCACGGACGAATACGAAAAAGACGGCGTCAAGCGTTATTCCACCGACATCATCGCCGATGAAATGCAGATGCTCGGCAGCAAGGGCGGCGGCGGCGCCGAAGCCGGCGGCAGCAGTTACGAGAAACGCGAACGCGGCCCAGCGCGCGGCCCGCAACCCGCGCCCGCACGCAATGTCGCAGCGCCGCCGGCGGATATGGATGAGGACGAAATTCCGTTTTAAGTTCTACCTCCTGATATTTTGTTGTATTTTCTTCTAAAGCCAGCTTTCTAGCTGGCTTTTTTATGTCTGAAGTCTTGTTGCGAATTGCGCAGATCGGACGACGTTGATTGCGATGAATGACTCCAGGCGGCCAAACCTGCCTGCCGACTTCTCCAAGTGGATTCCACTAAGTGGACTGTCGCCGAACCGTCAAGCGAGGATTACGCACTGCCGGTCGTCACGGCATTCGATGCGAACCCTCGGCTCGTTGGCGGCTCACGCGTGGTGTGCCGATCTGGAGCCCGACCAGGAACAAACCCGCAGCAAAAAGGAGACACAAGGCTTGCAGAATGAATCCTGCAGTGAGCAAGTATCCACCGAGTTCAGATTCACCACCGGGATGCGGTGAGCGCAACCAGTGGAAACTCAACGCAGTGACGGCCGACCCGGAAATGAAATACAACGGCCAAACAATCGCCCAATGCACTCGGCCCAAAAGACCTTTTTTCCCTGCGAGCCAACCGAACGCAAGCATGACGAGCGCGGCTGCAACGACACTGAGCACAGGCTCCAGGATCGGAGCCATGCGCAGCCGGTACATAAGCTCCGGCCCTGCGCCTCCATCGCGCAAGAGTTCTTGCAGCTTAGCCGACGATTGGGCTTGGTCTTTTCCGCCACTACCCAAACCGATGGCAATTTGCATAGCAGTCCGACCCTTCTTATCGACGGCGGAAGCATCGGCGCCATGCTGAAGCAAAGTGCGCACGATATCTGCCTGTTTGTTTTGCACGGCAAACATCAGCGGCGTTACGCCGCCTTCATTGCGCGCGTTGACATCGGCGTTCGCGGAGATCAGTGCGCTGACCAGTTCCACACGTTCCTGCACGCTCTCTGGAGTACCGCCGACTTCTTCGCAGAGCAAGTGCAGGGGTGTATTGTTGTGCAGACTGCGCACATTCGGGTCGGCGCCGCCTCGGAGCAACATCGTGAGCATCGCCGGATGCATGCGTCCTAGCTCAACACTGTGAAGATCGAAGCCGCGGGCGATATAGATTCGCACCGCGGCGACATCGTTGTGGCTAATGAGCTTCTGCAGGTGGCCCGTGCTCATCTCCGTCACTAGCGCTTCGGTTGCGGCACGCCCTTTGATCAGATCCTGCAGTGCCGTATCGGCAGTGGCGCTGAGGGGTTGTCGCGGCGGCTCGATCCCGTTCAGGTCAATGTGTACCTCCGGTGGTGCTCCACTTAGGGCATGAGATAACGCGTCAACTTCCTGATCTCGTGCCGCATCGGCTGGCTGGCGCATATTCCATATGAGTCGACTTCGGATCGCAGCGTACGCCGCAGAATTCCCGCTTTCTGCCAGCGCGCGCACGACCGCCAAGACGGCGTTGCTCTGGTCAGCCAGATGCGCGGCAGATGGCAGTTCGCCGAGAAGGCGCTCCATTGCGGCCACACCGCGTTCGTCGCCGCGCCTGGCGAGGAACAACGCGATATCGGCCTGCGATGGCGGAGGTAGCTTGTCGAACAGATCGACCAAGTCGTTTTCGATGTTGGGCTGATTTGTTTTCAGCAGCGCCTTCGTTAGCGCCTGCAGCTTGGCTCGTTTTGTATTCTGCACAATCTTCAGCATGTCCTCGCCGTCGAGCATGCGATATGCCTGGACGCCAGACTTCGGGCGCATCGCGGGAGCTAGCGTTTCGGGCGGTGGCCTGAAGACCGTTCCCTCGAGCTCTTTGTCTCTTTGCTGTTGTTGCGCTAGGAGCAGTGGCTGTCGCTTGAGTGCCTTCTGGGTTTCGAGCTGATCGTCTGTTGAAGCCGCCTCGACGATGTCTTCGCGAATGAGATCGAAGAGCCCCTTCGTATGATAGGTGCGGCGCTCCGGCAGCAGCCACTGGCGACTAGCCTGGTCGATCTGCCGGTAGTACTTGACGAGAAGCGCTTCTATCTCGGGTGTCGTGGACGTTTGGGAAAAGCGCGAAGGATCGCCGTAGTAGCCAGAGAAAAAATAGTGGACGAGCTCACCCGTTTTCGATGTCGATGCACTAATGGCTGGAGCACTTAGCATCGCTTCAAAGTCTTGGAAGCGGCTATCACGCCCCATCTGGCGCGCCCGATCACCGTCGTGTTGCCTGAGGGCATCGCCAGTCGCTTGATCGCAGGTCCTGTATTCACGCCGCCACTCGGCTCGAAGACCGGCGGGTGTTTCAACGCGGAAAACTCCGGGCGATGCTGCAGCCGGATGTCGCGCAGGAACCGCGGATACCAGTACGAGCGCTAAAGCGCCCCTTGCAATCCAGAGCATCCGTTGTGCCAATCGAGAACATCCAAAGTGACCGTTTTCGCAGTGTATCGATTTCCCGATCGGCTCCCAGACCTCGCCCTGATCCTCGACCCTCTGTGCTCGCACTGTTCGAAAAGCGAATGGTCATCAACGTCTGCAGTTCCGCTTCGGTCGATGGCTGTCCTTTGACTTGGGCGCATCCTGATGAGCCCTTCAGAAAGGAGCACGTCATGCGCAGCATTGAAATTCAAATCGTCGGCCATGGAACGAAGGCAAGCTGATCGGGCAGAACGTGCTTCTGCGGCTTCGCGATATCTGGGCCGTTCGCTGATTGTTACACCGAGTATCGGCATAGCGTTCTGCCGCCGCGCGGTTGCGAGCCCGGCTGGTAAACTTGCAGCCGCCAATATTTGTTGGCGGCGACCCTGATATCCTCGTGGCGGCGTAGTCCCGAGAATGTGATGATGGTTGAGGCGCGCATCACCGAACTGCTCAACGCGGCCAATTCCGGCGATGCCGCAGCGCAGGATGCCGCTTATGCGCTCGTCTACGATGAACTCAAGCGCTGTGCGCACCGGCAGAGCATGGTCGTGCGAGGATCGTCTTTGTCGCCAACCGCCCTCGTCAACGAACTTTATCTGAAGTTGCAAGGCGGCCACGCCGCGCGCATCGAGAGCCGGCGACACTTCTTTGCGCTTGCGGCGCGCGCAATGCGTCAGATCACGATCGACCATGCGCGTCAGCGTGGGCGGGCCAAGCGCGGCGGCGGCGTCGATCACCTCGAGATCGATACCCGGGAGCTCGGTGCCCGATCAGTCGATGAAGCCCTGGAATTGGATGCGGCGCTGACGAGTCTGAGCCGGCGTGATCCCGATCTCGCTCAGCTGGTCGAATGGCACTTCTTCGCTGGCCTGACATTCCAGGACATAGCAGACGAACTGGGCCGCCACGAGCGCACCGTACGGCACGATTGGGAGCTCGCTCGGGCCTATTTGCGCACTGCCATGGACCGGAGCCAAGAGTCGTGACCACCAGCGACCGCTGGCTGCAGATCAAGGAATTGTTTCGCCTCTATGAGGTGCAGCCGCCTGCCTCGCGCGAGCGCTGGCTACTCGAACAATGCGGCGACGATCGCGAACTGCTGCTGGAAGTTCGCGACCTGCTCGCGGCCAAGGATGACGGGTCGGATGTACTGGATGACGGCGCGATCGGATTGCTGAGACGCATGAGTAGCGACGTGCCGGCATCGGGTCTGGTTGGGCGTCGGTTCGGTGCCTATCGCCTCGTGAAGTTGCTCGGCGAAGGCGGCATGGGTAGTGTCTACTTGGCGGAACGAGAGCAAGAGGACTTCGCTCAGCGCGTCGCATTCAAACTCATACGCGGCGACTTCGTCGACCCCGGGATGCGCGAACGTTTCATGCGCGAGCGCAATATTCTCGCGCGGCTCAGCCATCCGCATATCGCACAATTACACGATGGCGGCATTGCCGATGGCGTGCCGTTTTTTACGCTCGAGTATGTCGAAGGCGAAGCGATCACACGCTATTGCGACGACCGCAACGTGGGGCTGCGAGCGCGCATCGAGCTCGTCTTGCAGGTGTGCGCGGCCGTGGCGTACGCGCACCGCAATCTGGTCGTGCACCGCGATCTGAAGCCGTCGAACATCCTTGTGACGGGCGAAGGCGAGGTGAAGCTTCTCGACTTCGGCATCGCCAAGCTGCTCAACTCCGACAGCGGCGCCGGTACGACGGCGACGCAAGCGCGATTGATGACGCCCGAATACGCCGCACCTGAACAAGTGCTCGGAGGCCAGATCACGACGGCTACGGACGTCTATGCTATCGGCGTGCTGCTGTATGAATTGCTGAGCGGTCGCCTGCCATACGCGCGCGCCGACGCAGGCACATTGAGTTGGCCCCAAGCCGTCGTCGAGGAAGCGCCGGAACCGATCGCACGCGCCTTGCACCGAACGAGCGGGCGCGGATCAACGATTACCGGCGACGTGCTCGCTGCCCGGCGCAGCACCACGTTGCCGAGTCTGCAGCGCTACTTGCGCGGCGATCTCGATCGGATTGCGCAACGTGCATTGGCCAAAGAACCCGAAGTGCGCTATGCCTCGGTAGCCGATCTCGCCGATGACTTGCGCGCATTCATCGAAGGCCGCGCGATCAGCGGCAGCGGCCGCCGCTACAGAATGAAAATGTTTTTGCGCCGCCATTGGCTTCCACTGGGTGCAGCGGCAGCCATCCTGGGCGTGCTGATCGCTGGCGGCGCCGCCATCGTCTGGCAGTCGCGGCAAATTGCGCGCGAGGCGCAGAACACGCTGCAAGTGAAGAACTTCTTGTTCGGCTTGTTTACCGCGGTCGATCCGCGTGCTGCCAAGGGCCGCGAGGTCAGTGCGCGAGAGTTGCTCGACCGTGGCGCCGAACGCATCGAGCGCAATCCGGTGCTCGATCCGGTGCAGCGCGCCGAAATCGAGAGCACGCTCGGACGCATCTATTACCAGCTCGGACTCTACGATCAGGCCGACAAGTTGCAAAGCAGCGCGATCGCGGCACTGGCTGCGATGCCGGCGCAGGCCTTGCGGCACGCGCGCACGCAGACCGACCGGGCCGAAACGCTGAGCGGCCGCGGCGAGCCGAAGCAGGCCGCGGAGCTCGCCGAGCAGGCGAGCTCCACGCTCGAGACGCTCAGTGCGGCTACGGATGAGGATCGCGCGCGAACATTGCACGTGCGTGGACGCATCGCGCTCGACCAGCGCGATTTCGCCAAGGCGCAAACGCTGTCGGAGCAGGAGATCATGCTCGCGCGCAAAGCGGACGATGCCGACGCCACGCTCTTGTTTGGCGCCTTGATGACTTCCGGCGCCGCAAGCTGGGGCTTGGCGCAACCAGGTCGCGCCGAGGCGACGTGGCGCGAAGCCGCGCAGATTGCGGCGCGCAATGGACAGGATGTCGATCTCGCCAAAGCGCGCGCGAACATCGGCATGGCGCTGCAGCGCCAATCGCGCTACAGCGCCGCTGTGGAGGTAGAGCGGCAGGCTTTGGCAGGTTACGAAAAAGCGCTCGGTGCGGAGCACGACCTGACAATGAGCGTGCGCGCCGACCTGGCTCTGTCCGATTACCAGTTAGGACTCTACGCGCCGGCGCGCGCGACGATGGAACAGGTGATCGCCGACGAACGCCGCAAATTCGGCGACAGCCATCCAGCGATCGCCGGCACCGAGATCAATCTCGGACTCGTGTTGATCGATAGCGGAGAGCCGGCAGCGGCGGAGCCCGTACTGACCGAGTCAATAGCGATCTTCGAGAAGAAGTTCGGTCGCGATCATGAAGGCGTGCGCCTGGCGCTCGGCGCGCTGGCCCTGGCTCACACCGCACTTGGCCAACTCGATCGAGCGGAAAACGAGCTTGACGAGGTCATCGCGCAAGCGAACAAGCCCGGCTCGAAGGAGAGCGGCAGTTTTGTCGATCGTTATCGTCTCGGCGAGGTCAAGCGGCTCAAGCATGAGCTTGATGCGGCGATAGAGTTGCAACGAGCCGCGCTCACCGGCAGCGTGAAAGAATACGGGGAGAACAGCCGTTATACAGCGGTCGCGCATCAGTATCTTGGCCTATCGCTGCGCGATCGCGGCGACGACGCCGGCGCGATCGGCGAATTCCAAGCCGCGCTCGCGTCGTTCGCCAGTTATCTGCCGAATGCCGAGCATCCGCTCGCGGCGACCGCTCGCTACGAACTCGGACAACTGCTGCTCAAGCACGACCCAACGCGGCAGGAGGGCTTGCGCATGCTGGCCGAAGCGGCGGATCTGCGCGAGAAGTTTCTTGGTGCCGACAACGTGCTGACGCAACAGGCGCGAGCGACCCTGCGTCTTGCGCAGGGCCGCGTAAAGTGAAGCGTCACTCGAACGAATCGGCAAAAATCACGTCATTCGTATACTTCATGCACTGAGAGAACTCTGACGAGTTGCCCGGGAAATCGTTCGTTGGCGCATCCGTGGCCGTGGCGGTGATCCACTCACCTGGATTCGCTGAGACGGAAACCGAAAACGCCACGGTAGCGATCTGTCCGGCAATCGGTGCGATCGTGACTTTCTTGTTGCCGACAAAGCGTGCGCCTTCGCCGTAGCCGGACGCATCGCAGGCCGGGCTCGCATAGACATCGATGAAGTAGTCACCGGCAGTCGATTGCAACGTGCCTTCGACGACGCCGTAGTTGGCGGGCACACCTGTCGCGAGCGTCAAGTCCGGGAAGTTCAAACCACGATTGGCCAGGAGTAATGCGCCAAACGCGCTGTCGTCGTCGTTCTGCGTAACGCCGCCGGCGCCGAGGTCGATACCATAGGAGCCGTTGCCGTAGATGAAGTTGTAGCGGATCGTATTGCCGAGGCCGCTGACGATGCGCACCGCGGTGCCGGAGTTGTCCTCGATCCAATTAGTGCGGATCTTGTTGTCATGAGCGCCGTTCTCCACGCGCACGCCCATGCTGCCGTTGGGCAGTGCAGTCGTGGACCCTTCGGAGGTGCCGATATAGTTGTATTCGATGGTGTTGGCAGTGGCCGCTGTACCGTCGAGATCGATGCCATCGTTGCCGTTGAAGCCGACGACGTTGCCACTGATCGCGTTATTCGAGCCGAGCACGTGAAGGCCTTTCACGGCATTGCCGCTATTAAGGTACGGCATGGTCAGCCCAACGTTGTACTCGACTCCGACATAATTGCCGAGTATCGAAATACCGCTCGCCGCTGGCGTCGAGCTGCCTGGCCCGGCGACATATATCCCGTCCGTCATCGCGGCGCCGATGATGTTGCGATTGACCGGATCTTGTCCGCCGATGAACGCGTTGCTTACGCCGGCGGCGACGTAGATGCCATAGTTCGAAGGGGCAAGCGTGACCGCCCCGACTGCACCACCGATATGATTGCCGGCGATATTGTGGTGGCTACCACCGTTGAGTCGGATCGCACTGCCGGTGAAGCCGCCGAAGGCGAGGCCTTGCACGTCAAGCACGGCGTTGGCCGTATTTGCCGCAACCAGGCCGTTCACGACGGTATTGCTGCCTTCGAGCACAATGCAGATCACGGCGTCATCGCCGCCGCCATCGTCGCGCGTGTTCTTTTGCGCGCCAGGCTGCTTATAGCCGAGAATGCTTATCGGCGCAGTGATCGCGGGCAGCCCTTTGGTGAGCGTAATCACTTTGCGCGGCGAGCAATCGGTGCCGATATGAAAGCTGATTTCGCCGCCCCCATTGCTGTTCGCGTTCGTGATCGCCGCGCGTAGCGAACCGACCGGCGGCGGGTTGTCGCCGTCCTGTACGTTCGTGACGCTCAGCAGAAAACCATTGTCGACGCTGGATTCGAATGCGCCGCGGTCGATGCGCGTGCCGACGATGCGCGCATTGCCGGCCAGGTCGGTCGCCGCGAAATCACCGTTGGACTCGCCGGAGTTGATCGAACGCGAGCCCGGCTCGATCGGCCGGTAATTGGCATCGATCTGCGGGTCCAGCGTGCTGGTGCCGCTCACGCTCGTATTGCCCGCGACCGGATAATTCGCTACGCCGATCGTGTTGTCGATCAACTCAAGGTTCGGATTGTCCGCGTAGAAGTCCGCCCCGGCGTTGCCGTAGAAGATGTTGTCATGCGCGAACAGCACGCCTTCGCCCGAAGCGCCATCGAGGTGGTTCCAGAAGCAGATGCCGTTGGCGTCGCCACCATTCTTGTAGACGGTATTGTTGACGAGATGGAAATTGGGTGCGCCTTCGAACACGTGCAGCGTGATGATGCAATCGTCTTCGAGGAAGGCATTCGTGACGATATTGTTGATGAACAGCGAATCGACGATGCGTACTTCGCCGCCAATGCCGGAATCCTGTTCCCAGTTCACGTTGATTGGCCCGAACGATCCTTGGGTGCCGGTGAACTTGATGTGGCTGAATAACACGACCGGTGAAGGCACCGGATCGGCGATTTCCTTGTTGCGCAGTTCGAAGTAAGGGCTCTGGAGGGTCAAGTGATCGAAGGTCAGGTTGCCAAAGATTTCGATCTGAGCCGAGATACCCGTCAGCACGGTAGCGCCGACGTCCACCGAGAGCGAGCGCGTCACGCAGTTCGGGCCGTAGCCGCCTCGGATAACGCTGTATGGCGCAAAGATGAAGTTCGTATTGGGCGGAATCGGGTTCGAAGGAAATTGGAACGTGCCGCCGACGACATCCAGCGTAGCCGGCGATCCCTGCAGCGCAGCGATCCGGGTGTTCAGATCCACCTGCGACTGCACGCAGTATTCGGGGAAGGCAGCGATTGCGTGCCCAGCGATGAACAAGGTAAGCAGCCCGATGGCGCGCGAGATCCGCGCGCGAATTCCGGCAGGTCGGTCGTCCATGATGCTCTCCAGCGCAGGCGGCAGATGCCCGCTTGTCTGGTAGTACGACGGTTGCGCGGAAAAGCGGGTGTATTTCGGAAAACGTTGACCGCGGCCGGAAATCAGGCCTCTCCCGGATGACGTACGGCCGCAGACAATGCGGGCGACGGGCTCACGTTGGGCACAATAGGCGGAGGCGCCAGTCGATCAACTGCAGAAACGCAGTGGGCCGGATCGTATTCCCGGTGCAACTAGGAGCTTGAAAAATTCCTCGAACAGCACAAGCCAAAACTTGAGTCAGACAGGTCGACGACCGCCGCTAACGATTCGAATCCAGCACCGATCGCAGCGATGGCCAGACGTTGTCGAGAAGTCTCGGCTCCGCCGCAGGCAACGGATGCAGGCCGTCGTCTTGCATCAAGTTCGGGTCATCCGCGACGCCATCAAGCAGGAACGGAACGAGCGGGACATTGAATTTGCTGGCGATGTCCCGATACACAGCTCGTAGACCCGCGCGGTACTGCGGTCCGTAGTTGATCGGCAGCTCGATGCCGATCAGCACGACTCGCGCACCTTTATCACGGCAGGAACCAATGATGCGTTCGAGATTGGCGCGGATTTCATCGATGGGCAAACCGCGCAGACCGTCATTTGCGCCGAGTTCGACGAGGACGATGTCCGGCTTGTGCGTGGCCAGTAGCGCGGGCAGGCGCGCAAGTCCGCCGGATGTAGTCTCCCCGCTGATGCTGGCGTTCACGACGGTTCGCGTGTGTTGCGGATCCTGTGTCTTGAGCCGTTCGCCGAGCAATGCCACCCAGCCCGATTGTTCCGGGATGTGATAGGCGGCGGAGAGTGAATCGCCGAGCACGAGAGTGGTTGCGCTCGCGGCCTGCGCCGGCGCGCCGGCGAGCGCAGCGAGTATCCCGAGAAAGACCAAGACTTTGAACATGACTGACCCAACGGACATTCAGATACGTGCACTCGATGTTAGCAAAAGCGTCGACGGACCTGACGGACGCATCGATATCCTCGATGGCGTAAGTCTGCATGTGCGCAGCGGCGACACGCTCGCGATCGTCGGCGAGTCAGGTTCCGGCAAGACGACACTGCTGGGTTTACTCGCGGGCCTCGATACGCCGACGCGCGGCGAGATCACGCTGACCGGCGCGCGCATCGATCAACTGGACGAGGAGGGGCGTGCGGCGCTGCGCCGGCGCAACGTCGGGTTCGTTTTCCAGTCTTTTCATCTGTTGCCCGCCTTGACCGCTGAGGAAAACATCATGCTGCCGCTGGAACTCGATGGTCGCGCCGATGCGCGGGCGCGCGCCCAGACGGCGCTCGCCGATGTCGGACTTGCGGCGCGTGGGCACCACTATCCGCATCAGCTCTCCGGTGGCGAACAGCAGCGCGTGGCTTTGGCGCGTGCGTTTGTGCATCAGCCACGCATTCTCTTTGCGGACGAGCCGACCGGAAATCTCGACCGCGGCACCGGGCGCGTGGTCGGCGATTTGCTGTTCGAACTCAATCGCGCGCATGCGACCACGCTCGTGCTGGTCACGCACGATCTGTCGCTCGCCGAACGTTGCGCGGCGACGGTGCGGCTCGACGGCGGCAGACTGCAGGCGGGTGGCGCATGAAGGTATTTTCGTTCGCGTGGCGCACGCTGCGCCGCGAACGCCGCAGCGGCGAACTCACGGCGCTTGCCGCAGCACTCGTGCTTTCCGTGAGTGTGCTCGGTGCGGTCGCCACGCTTGGACGCCGGGTCGAGCACAGCATCGTCGCTTCGGCCGCGGAACTCATCGGTGGCGATGTCGGTATCAGCGCGCGTCGCGAGCTTCCACCAGAACTCGCTGCCGAAGGAGCGCGTTTGGGGTTGCGCACGAGCCTGACGGCAGACTTCCCGACGGTCCTGTTCGCGAACGGCAAGAGTCAGCTTGCCGACATTCGAGCGGTCGACACCGCTTACCCGCTGCGTGGCGACTTGCAGATTCATGATGCGAACGGCGCCGACACGGTGTCGCGCGCGCCGCCGGTCGGAGCGGTATTCGTCGAGTCGCGCTTGCTTGCCGCGCTCGGTCTGAAACTCGGGGACGACGTGCAGATCGGCGAGCGCCAATTGCATATCGCAGCTGAGACCGTGCGCGAGCCCGACGGCGGCGAACTGATCGCGTTGGCGCCGCGCGTGCTGATGACGCTGGACGACGCGATGAGCGCCGGTCTGCTTGGCGCCGGCAGCCGGGCGCGCTATCGGCTCATGGCGACGGGCAACGAGCACGCGGTGGATCAGTTCACGACGTATCTCAAAGCCCATCGTCCCGATGCGGCCGAACTCGTGACGGTCGAGCAATCGCAGCGCAATTTGCGCAGCGCCTTCGAACGTGGCGAAGCGTTGCTGCGCTTCGCGGCACTGCTCACCGCGTTATTGTCGGGTATTACGGTAGCGTTGGCGGCGCAACGTTTTGCGCGACGCAAACGCGATGAAGTGGCGTTGCTACGCTGCCTCGGCGCGAGTGGCGGCGAGGTCGTGCTGGCGATGGCGTCGACGCTCGCCATGCTCGCGATTCCTGCGTGCCTGCTTGGCGCGCTGCTCGGCATCGGTCTGCAGGAGCTGGTGTTCGGATTCTCACGCCCGTTGTTGCCGGCCGCCTCGAGCGCGCTGCCGCTCGCGCCGAGCGTCGCTGCTTTGGCCGTTGGTTTCGCTGTGCTGATCGGTTTTGCACTGCCGCCGCTGTTGCGCTTGCGCGAGGTACCGCCGGTGCGCGTGTTCCAGCGCGAGGTGGGCCCGAGCGTGCGCCGTTTCGACGCGCTGTATCTGCTGCCGATCGCCGTGAGTATCGTGTTGATCTATCTGGAGTCGGACACGTTCCAGCTCGCGGGCATTCTCGGCATGAGTCTGCTGGCGGTGCTCGTGCTCGCGTTCGGCACTGGCCTTGCGCTGTTGCGGCTTGTAAATCGTTTGCCCCGCGTCACGTTTGCGTGGCGGTTCGGTATTGCCAATCTCGCACGTCGCCGCACATTGAGTCTGTTGCAAATCACTGCGCTGGCGCTCGCGACGACGGCGCTCGACCTGCTCGCGATCGTCGGCCCCTCGCTGCTCGGCGCATGGCGCGCCGAACTGCCGCCCGACACGCCGAATTACTTCGTCATCAACATTCAACCCGAGCAACACGCTGCCGTACTGGCGCAATTGCAGTCCGCGCACGCCAGCAACATCAATTCGCTGCCGATGGCCGTCGGCAAACTCGTTGCGATCAACGGCAAGCCGCCGCGCACGGAGGATTACGCCGATCGGCGCGCCGCCGGCTGGATCAATGGCGAGACGCGCTTGTCGTGGAGCGCGGAATTGCCGCCGGGCAATCGCGTGATCGCCGGCCGCTGGTTTCCTGCGCATCCGGCCGAGCCGGAAGTTTCGGTCGACGAGATGTGGGTCGACATGTTTCATCTGCATCTCGGCGAGACGCTGACTCTGCGCATTGGCGAACGCGAAATTGTCGCGCGCATCACGAGCGTGCGCGGCGTGCGCTGGGATTCATTCCGGGCGAATTTCTTCCTGTTGCTGGATCCGGACGCGGCTCAGGGATTGCCGTACAGCACTATCGCCAGCTTTCATATCGCACCGGCACTGGCCGCCAGCACTATGGCAAATTTGGCGCATGCCCATCCGAACTTGTCGTTGATCGACCTGAATGCGTTGATCGATCGGGTGCGCGACATCATCGATCGCGTGAGCGGCGCCGTGACCTCGGTCCTCGCATTCAGTCTGCTCTCGGGTTTGCTTGTGTTGATCGCCGCGGTGTCGGCCAGTGCCGATGAGCGGCGTTTCGAGTCCGCGCTCGTGCGCACGCTGGGCGCAAGCCGCCGCCAGATCGCCATTGCGGTATTCGCCGAATTTGCAACGGTCGGTGCGCTCGCCGGCATCATTGCCGCGTGTGGCGCGGACCTGGCCGGCTTGTGGCTGGCACTCAAAGTATTCCGGATCAATGCCTATTGGCCGCCGCTGCCATCCCTCGCGCTGTCCACGTTGGCGATTATTGCACTGGTCACGCTCGCCGGATTCATCGGCACGCGCCGCGTTGCGCGTGCTTCTCCACTGTTGATCCTGCGGCGGACCTGATCGCGGAGTGAATCCTTCTGGATGCCGCAAAGCAGACATCGGCTAAAGCTTCCAGGGCTTTAGCGGCAGTTTGGTGGAAAAATGGTTGCGTGCTCACGATCGCGAGTCAGCTCTTCACTGAGTCTCCACAAACGCTTCGCTGCGGCGTCATCTCGCGCTGCGTCCGAACAGCGCGCAGGCCGGCACTTCACGAAATATTCGCCGGACACATTTTCGAGTTCAGGTGCCGTCGCGAGATAAATCGACGTCTTCGCGCCTTCTTCCACGCTCATGCCCGTTAGTGCCAAGAAACGTCGGGTGAACCAGCCGTAGATACCATTGCGACTGCCAAACTCGCTCGCGACGATGCCGGGATGCAAAGCGTTCGCGGTAACGCCGCTGCCAGCGAGCCGCTCCGCGAGTTCACGCGTGAACAGAATATTCGCGAGCTTCGTACGAGCGTACTGAAAGATTGCCGGATGCGACATCGGGCGAAGCAGACTAAAGAACAAGCTCGAAATCTCGCTGGTTGGATAACCACGCTTCGCTTGTGGATCATTGAAGTCGAAACGATCGATGTCTTCATGTGCTTCCGAAGCCACATTGACGATACGCGCTGGCGCGGCCCTTTTTAGTGCGTCGAGCAGCAGGTTCGTCAGCAGAAATGGTGCGAGGTGATTCACCGCGAAGGTCATCTCGATACCGTCAACACTCTCATTCCGCAACGCAAACATCGCACCGACATTGTTAATCAAAACGTCCAGCTTGCGCTGACGCGCTAGGAACTCATGTGCGCATCGGCGTACGTCCGACTGAGCTGACAAATCGGCAACAATGTATTCGACGTGATACTTCGCTTCTCGTGTGATTGCTTCGCACGCCACTCGACAACGCTCGACGTTGCGCCCAACGATCGTCACGCTCGCTCCGCGGCGGGCCAGCTCGCGAGCTGTGACAAAACCAATGCCAGCCGTAGCACCAGTGATCAGACAGACCTTACCTTCCATGCTTTTCCGATCTTTTGTAGGTCGCTAGCCAGTGTAGCGTGCATGGACGTCGACCTGTTCTGACGTTAATGAGAGGGAGAATTCTGTATCGACGATGCGGGCGATCTCAGTGCTGCAACGTCAACGCATTTTCCGGTCATTACCGGTGACCCAGATGAGAAAGAGGATAACCGAAGGTCAGGACTAGCTGAACTGGAAAGACTCGCCAGTCATCCTTAGCGTAATAAGCTGGACGCGAACTCTACAAACGTCAAAGTCGTTCGTCACAACGACGACGCTTACGAGCGGCGACACGTAGCCAATGAAGCGTTGAATCTCCGTATGTCATCAATCGCAGCGTTCGGCAGCCAGCGGTTCGAACGGATGATTCGAATACTGTTGGGCGAACACGCGGGATACATCCACGTTCAATCCGTCGATGGCGGCGTATATTTCGCCGAAGGTTCCGACCTGCGGATGGCGCGTGCGAATGACCTGCGTCACCCGGAATTGCGTCCCCTTAACGACGAAGAACGGAGCCTTGCTGTCGAACGGCTCCTTGTGGTCTTCGCGGTCGACGGCCAACCATGCATCGCTGTCGTTGCGCATCACCTGGCCATTGCGTGTCAGTGCGAAGCAGTGACCGACCACATTGGCAAACAGCTTGTCGCCGGTCGCGTCCCAGGAGAATTCGCGCACATCCAGAAAGGTGCAGCCGCTCAACAGCACAAAACCGACGCACAGTGCGGGAAAGCTGATACGAGACATGCGACGAATCCTCCACGACTATTCGGACATTGGGACAGAGAAATTGCCTGTTTCAAACGGAAGATTCCTCCGCCCCCTCATTCATGAGCGACGCACATAAGTGGCGCGTCCCTCTGCGTTAAGCGGCGCGCGTCTTGGCCTGGGGCCATTGGTGATTGGCATCGCAGGGGCAGTCGGTGTGGCGCGATAGTGTAGCTCGCCTGGTCGCGTTCAGACCTTGAATTGCGACTGCATGTTCATAAACTCCGAGTTTCTCTCTACAACTGAGGTCTCAGTTTTCAGTGCCAGAGAGCTGCCGCTCGCGACCGTCCGTGAAAGGGTCGGATGTTCGCCTTCGCAAACCACAATTCGTTCTGGTCAACACAGATCTGTTCTTATCTGCCCGCGAGACGCGCGCGCACTGCCGCAGTTCAGCGACTACCTGCAAGGTGGGAATCGCAGCGTTCCGGGATCACTATGGGCGCCCCCCGGCTGTCGTCGCAAAGAAGGTGGGCGCTTTGTGCCTGCGAATAAATTCTCATCAGGCGGCTCTGAATGAAGTCGCTATTGGAATGGCGTATGGAACTCACGCCATTTTGCGCGCTTTAGCCACATGGTACGCTACGCACATGCGTCGTTTAACCTTAGCCAGCAAGCTCATTGGTTCCTGCATCATAGCTCTGGTACCGAGCGTGGCACTTGCCGAACCGAGCGGCGGGATTTACTTGCTCGTGCTCGTCTGGCCCATCATTGCCGCTTTGATCTTGACGATCGTCGTTTGGCGCCTGCTTAAAGTGCTCGGTCCTGGTACTGCACAGAATTTTTCGCGCATGCTGCTGCTTGCGTTTCTTTGGACGCCGGTGCCTTCTCTGCAATATCCCGAAGAGATGCTTCCCGTTTGGCCGAGCGTAATGTACTTGGGGCTCAGCGGAACTCATCTCCTCACGATGACAATATCAGTGAGCGTCGTCGCCGTGTTGGGTTCGATCGTGCTGGTCACACGCACGTTACGCCAGCTCACTCTTCGTTCCACGGCCGGCTAGGTTTCGATTCTCCGAGCCAAGCGATCGCGATCGCGATACAAAAAATCAGGGTAACAAGTCCCGCCCAGATGCGCCAAGCCCCTCGGGCCCTCTCGGCGTGAGCATGCTCGGAGTACTCTTCCCATGCGTTTGGGGTCTCGCCGAGCCGCATCGCATCGACAAGTTCGCTCGTCACAGTTACTTCGGGCGGCCAGTCGGGGTCCTGAATGGGTGAACTTGAATACTCGCTCGGGAGAAATCGGCAAGTCGAGCCCGCGCCCGCTATCTGGAGACGATACGGCGGACGTCCGTTGCCTACAAATATTATCCAGCCGGGACCGCCAACAACTTCCTCGATCCACGGCCGCCTAATTTGTGTTTCCAACGTTACTCGATCGATAGTGAGCTCGCTGGAAGAACGACTAAACCGCAGTTCTCCAGTCAGCTTGCGTCCATCTGGGATCGAAGTAGTCTCCAGTGGAACAAGAACGACGGGCGGGCTGTTCGGCTGCAAGTTCCTCAAGTAGGCCTTTGGAAAGGCGTCGTTTGATGCTGGATGTGGCCACGTTTCAATCACTTGCACGCTGCCGGGATCAGAGGTCGTGGATCGCGCGGCGACCAATAGCCATAGGGCAGATTCCTGCGCAGCGACTTCCGGAATGTCGAGCTTCAAGACCGACTTGAACTTGAATCCCTGCAAAGGTGGCTGCTTGATGCCCTCGGCGTCCTCGATCCATCGGCCATCGAGTGCGTACCGCTTATGCGGTTCTTGAAACGAATTGTTGCGAAGAAGTTCGCAACTCAAGGGCGCTCCATCCGCGTCGAATACGGCGGCGAATTTCAACTGACCAATTGCCCAAGCGTTGACCACCGATAACGATGGTCGAATCCTGTAGAGTCCCGTTGCCGTAGGTGCGCGGACTTCATATACATGGTGCTCGTCGTCCGCTAAAGACCCGGCCACCAGCAAAGTCAGCGCTGAAATGGCCGCGATCATGTGCTTGTCGGAGTCTTGCGTCGTCGGAATCGTCTTCGCAATGCGATGTCGATACTGATAAATAATCCGACGAAAGCGGCTGCGACCAGTGCGACGATCCATGCCTTACGACCATCTTGCTGGCCGCGCACTATTGCCGGGGCCAGAGTTGGTGGCGGTTCCACGTAAGTTCCGGTCAGCCTCACATTGGTGAGCGTTGCAATAGGTGGGATGACTGATTCGGGTTGAGAGTCGCCAACGAGCTGCGCAGCCGATGGCGTCGGGTAGTCCAACGCTACCCGACTACTCTTTGCACCCACACGCAGGTGATATGGAGGTGTCCCGATGTTTTCAAACCAGATCACCACTTGTCCGGGAAAAGAGTCGTGCGAAGCGCTCTTGTGCAACCGGTACGCGCGTGGCCAGATGTTGCGCGGCATCGCTCGACCGTTCCAGTCGATGACATCTATATAGTTGACAGATGTAGAACCAGCGACTGCGGAGAGAGCACCGTCAAGTTTCATGATGTAAGCCGGCGCTGATTCAGTCGTCGAAACGTCTGCCTCCCAAATTGGGTGGCCGGTTCGCGTCGGCTCACTCAATGTCATCGTGGCCACAAGGACGATCGAAATAATCACATTCGAAGCACCACGCGTGAACAGATCATCGTTGAGGATACATCACTCGTACGCGCGTTAAGATCATCTGCTTGCCAATGCTTAGGATCGCAAGAGACTTGAACGACATCCGCGGTCCAGTGAGTGTCCGCTTGGCGGCGACGAATTTTCGATTGATGTATGGCCGGCTGTGGCCGAAAGCGGCCACATGATTGGTCTGCGCCTGCGAGCTGCTACAGTTGACGATGAATCGGGTCGAAGCGGAACTGGGCCACCTATGGGCAAACCACCCTCCTGCGCCATGCCGCGAACGCGCAGTTTTCGGTCATCGAAGGAGTTTCGTGCATGGATGGCGAAGGAGCATGCCCGGGCTTCAGGTCTACTCTTGCGAATTTACAAGAAAGGCTCTGGCATACCGACGATCACCTATGCCGAGGCGCTCGATCAGGCGCTGTGTTTCGGTTGGATCGATGGGCAAAAGCTGCCGTTTGACGCGGCCTCCTGGGTGCAAAAATTCACGCCGCGAAGGGCAAATAGCGCCTGGTCCAAAATAAATGTTGCGCATGTGGATCGGCTTATCCGCGAGGGGCAAATGATGCCTGCTGGCCTCAAGGAGGTGGAAGCAGCCAAAGCCGACGGGCGCTGGGCCGCTGCGTACGATTCTTCCGCTACTGCAACCGTGCCTCCCGAGTTCGTCAAGGAACTCGCACGTAACGCTAAGGCAAAGCAATTCTATGCAACGCTCAACAAGGCCAATCTGTACGCGATCGCTTACCGGTTGCAAACAGCCAAGCGCGCGGAGACGAAGATCAAGCGTATGAAGCTCATTATCGACATGCTGGCGCGCGGCGAGAAATTTCACTGAGTGCCCGGGCCTCGTGCTTGGAGGATGTTCGCGCGGGCTTTGCCCGGCGTTTAACAGCATAAAGATTCGGCGGGGCTTCCATGAAGAACAGCGAAATGCCAACGGCGACAACCAACTGGCAAGCGGCACTCCTGTCAGGCGCGATGCCACTGGCGATCGCGGCCAGTTTCGTATACGCCGCGGTCACGGTGCGCTGGACACCGTCGGAGGACTGGCTGTGGGGCTTGGCCGCTTTGGTGCCGCTCGAATTCGCGCGTGCCGTCGTCCTGGAGACGCTCGGCGATGCGTACAAGAATTACCAGGCGCCCAAACAGGCGGTGCACAAGTTTCTCGTTTCGATCGGCTCGCTCGTCGTTGTCGGCATCGTCTGGGCCATGTTCAATATCGGCTTGGACGCGCCATTCGCACTGCTCGCGAACTCTCGCGTACAGCATCTGCTCGGGATTCCGGCGATCGTATTGGTTGCCGAATGCGCGGTCACGCTGTATTTGTTCCGCGGCGACGCGCACGGCGAGGCGGCGCGCATCCAGGCCGCTGCGGATGATGCGTACGACTGGATTTTCCTCGCAACTTTCTACGTGCCGCCGTTGCTCCTCGTGGCGTTCCTTCCGCTGCTGAAGTGGGACGCGTCGGCGCTGGAGGCATGGTTCGACAATCCGGACCGGGACGTGACCATCCTGCTGCCGCCATTGCTCTTCTATGGTGCGGCCTATTTCTGCGCAAAGGCCGTCATGCTGTCATACGTGCACACGGCGCGTTTCGAGCGCACCGGCGAGCGCATGCTCGGCGCCGGCTGGATCCAGCGCCTGCTGTTGCGAAGCCCGGAAGAACGCACGAAGGAAATCTCGAACGTGAGCTACCGGAAACACGCGCTGGAGCACGAATTCGTGCCCAAGAAAATGAGCGAGTCCGCGACCCGCTCGATATAGAAGCGCATGCGACGGGTTTTTTTGCCGGATTTCTAATGCTGCGCGGGAGTGCTCGGCATCTTTCGGTCGTAATAGGTCGCGTCGTCAATGATGCGGCCGTTCTTGACCGAGTACACCGAGATGATCCTCACATGCACTGGCTGGTCCTGCGCGCCATGGAAATGACCTGTCAGCACAAACTGTGCGTAAACATGATCTGGTGAACTCTCGATCGTTTCGATGTTGTCTTGGGCGTCGGGAATCGAGTCGAATATCTTGCGATAGGTGTCAGCGATCTGTGCATTCCCGGTCAGGGCTGGGTAATCGGGGCTTCGCAGAGTCGCGTCGCTCGCATAAATGTGTTCGATGGCATCGACATCATGCCGGTTGAATGCGGCAAATTTCAGCCGAACGGGCGCATCGGACTTCGCGCCGGCACGTGCGGCCGCGGATGCCGCGCCGCCGATGCCAGACGCCAATAGAAAACATAGAATCATTGCTGCTGCTTTCATGAGAAGACACTCCATGCGTAAAGACGTTGTAACGGGCACTTGCAGGATTACGTCGGTGCATGCAGGCGATGGAATCCGACTCTGGCGCAGCACCAGGGGACATTGAACGGCGAGGCTTGCGCAAATGATTGGAAAAACCCGACACGACCGGGTGAACGCGGCGGTGCAAAGTGCGCCGAAACTGCGCACGGAATTTGGACAAGGTTGCGGGATTCTGCGGCATTCCGCGCCCCCGGGCCTCTATCGCCATTGGCGCTACGCGCCGCCGGTCGCGCTCGCAGGCTGGATCGAGTATTTCTGGCTGGAAGAATGGCGATTCGATTCGCCGGCACCACAAACGAGAGAGGTCCTTCCACATCCCAGCGTTCAATTGGTCTTTGCGCAGAACCGCTCGCGCATCTACGGCGTACAGTTGGGCCGCTTCGTCCGAAAGCTGGCGGGCAAAGATAAAATTTTCGGCATCAAATTCTGCTCCGGAGCGTTCTATCCTTTTCTGTGTAAGCCGGTTTCGTCGCTGGCGAACACTTCGTTGCCGGTGACGGACGTGTTTCGTGATGCCGCGGATGTGGAAAGCGAAGTACTGGCCGGTCGTGATGACGCGGCCATGGTGAACGCCGCGACACGGTTTCTCCTGGCCAACCGTCCGGCCGGAGATCCGCTGGTGGACCGCGCGCGGCGGATGGTCGAGGAAATCTCAACCGACCGTAGCATCACACGCGTCGAGCATCTCGTCGACAGGTGGAGCACACATGAAAGGACGCTGCAAAGGTTTTTCGACCGCTATGTGGGTGCCAGCCCGCGCTGGGTGATCAAGCGCTATCGCATATATGAAACACTCGAAAGCGTCGGTACGGGTGCGCAAGCGGGATGGGCAGGGCTCGCCCACGATCTCGGTTACTGCGACCAGGCGCACTTCACCAATGACTTCAAGAAATTCGTCGGCTGCTCGCCAAGCGAGTACGTCAGACCCTTGCCGGACTCGGACAACGTCGGAGTTCAAACGCACGAATGAAGTTGGCGATCAACCCAAGCCGACGTCTTGTCGCCGTTATGCGGGATTACTCGATCGCGGCGAGTTCAGAAGCGCCAGGCACTGCACGCACTGGCTTCAACAGCAGCAGCATCGGAATCGCGACGAGCGTCATCAGCATCATGAGCCAGAAGTCGTTGAGGAAGGCGATCGCCGAAGCCTGACGCGTGACTTCGCCGTTGAGCAGCGCAAGATTCTGCGCGGCGCTCATCGGCGTGGAGGAGAACGTCGCGGTGGCGTTGAACGGGGTCAGGCGTTCGGCGAGTTCGGCATGATTGACTTGCGTGCCGCGCGACAGCAGCGTCATGACGATCGAGATGCCGACGCTCGAGCCGATATTGCGCAGCAGGCTGAAAATGCCGGCCGCTTCGGTGCGCGCGGCGACTGGCAGCGTCGAGTAGGCGACGGTGGAGATCGGCACGAAAACGAGGCCGAGACCCAATCCCTGCAGGATGCCCGCCGTGACAATCACCTGCTCGGGTACCGCGGTGTTCCAGTGCACCATCTGCCACAGCGAATACGCGGTCAGGGTCATGCCGATGCCGGCGAGCACGCGCGCATCGGCGCCGCGCGCGAGCAGGCGCCCGACGAGCATCATCGCGATCAACGTGCCGATGCCGCGCGGCGCGAGCAGCAGCCCGGTCGTCACGACCGGATAATTCATGATGTTCTGCAGATACGGCGGCAGCAATGCCATTGTCGCGAACAGCACGACGCCGAGCACGAAGATGAACACGTTGCTCGCGAGGAAATTGCGATCCTTGAACAATCCGAGGTTGACGAAAGCGCGTTTGCTCGTCAGCCAATGCGCGACGTAAAGATAGAAGCCGAGGAAGGCGAGTGCCGCTTCGATCCGGATCTCGACCGAGCCGAACCAGTCCTGCTGCTCGCCGCGATCGAGGAACAATTGCAGCGCGCCGATGCCGAGCGCAAGAAATCCGAAGCCGCGCCAGTCGAAACGCGTCGCGTGCGTGTCGTCGCTCGGCAGGCTCGCCGCAACGCCGAGCACACCGAGCACGCCGATCGGCACGTTGATCAGGAACACCCAGTGCCAACTGTAGGTGTCGGTGAGCCAGCCGCCGAGCGGCGGTCCGAGGATCGGACCGACCATCACGCCCATGCCCCAGAGCGCCATGGCCGCGCCATGTTTTTCGCGCGGGAATACGTCGAGCAAGGTCGACTGCGAGACCGGCACGAGCGCCGCTCCGAACAATCCTTGCAAGAGCCGGAACACGACCATCTGCCCGATGCTGCCGGCGATGCCGCACAGCACCGAGGCGAGCGTGAAGCCGCCGATCGCGATCAGCAACAAACGGCGGCGACCAAGTACGGAGGCGAGCCAGCCGGTCGCCGGCGTTGCGATTGCGGCGGCGACGATGTACGAGGTCAGCACCCACGACACCTGGTCCTGCGTCGCCGACAGCGAGCCCTGCATGTTCGGCAGCGCGACGTTCGCGATCGTCGTGTCGAGCGCCTGCATCAATGTGGCAAGCATCACCGAGACGACCAGCAGGCCGCGATTGGCGACTTCGCGATGGCTTGCCTGTTGCGTCACGCGCGATTACTGCTGGCTCAGCGCCACGCGCGTTTCCGGCTCAGCGTGGGTGCCCTGGATGCGGCCGAGCAGCGAATTTTGCTTGCCGGTGTCGATTTCCACGCTGGCGCTCATGCCGGCTCGCAGAGTCGGACCAGCGCTCGCGTTCTCGATCGCAATACGCACGGGAATGCGCTGCACGATCTTGACCCAGTTGCCGGTCGCGTTCTGCGCGGGCAGCAGGGAAAATTCCGCACCCGAAGCCGGACTGATCGAGGCGACGTGCGCGCGCCACTTCGTGCCCGGATACGTGTCGACCTCGATGGTCGCTGCTTGGCCGACGCCGACGTGCGTGAGATCGGTTTCCTTGAAATTGGCATCGACCCACAGTGTTTGCGTCGCGACGAGCGGCATGGCGGCTTGCCCGGGCGCGAGGAAATCGCCGGGCTGCAGGCTGGTTTTGCCGATGACGCCATCGATCGGAGCGCGCACGGTCGCGTGCTCGAGATCGAGCTGGGCGCTTTCATATTGCGCCTGCGCGACTTTGTAGCCGGCCAGTTCATCGTTGCGTGTATTCGGCAAGCCGCCGAGCATGCCCTTGGCTTTCTCGAGCGCCGCCGTATCGGAATCGCGTTTGCCGCGCGCGGCGGCAAGATTGTTCGCCGCGTCGTCGAGATCCTTCTGCGCAATCAGACCGCGCGCGCGCATTTCCCGCATGCGCTGGTACTGGCGCTCGTTGACGCTGAGCGCTTCCTCGGCCGAGCGCAAATCGGCTTGCGCGGACGAGTAGCCCGCGCGCGCCGCATCGAGCAGGCTGCGCACCGATTCCATCTGCGCCTGCATGCGCGCCATGGCGATTTCCAGCGGCTGCGGATCGATGCGGAACAGCACATCGCCGGCCTTGACCAGCTGGTTCTCGCGCACGCGCACATCGACTACGCGCCCGCCGATCTGCGGCGCGATCGTCACGCGATCGGCTTGCACGTAGGCGTTGTCGGTCGACACATACCGTCCCGAGGTGGCGTACATGTAGGCACCGGCGCACAGGACGAGTGCCGGCCCGAAAACCCAGAGCAGCAGGTTACGGCGGCGTTTCGGTGGCGCGGGCGGCGCGTCGAGCGTCACAGTGGGTTGTTTGTCGGTCATCTTGGCTGCCTCAATCTTTCGCGCGATCGATCGCGATCAGGTTCTGTTTCATGCGCGCGAATGCGTCGAGCACGATCTTGAGTTCGTTTGCGGGAATGCCGCGCTGCGCCTGTTTGAACAGCTCGGCGGATATCTGCTCCATGTCGTCCACGACGGCGTGCGCTTTTGCGGTCAGGTGCAGGCGCCAGCAGCGCCGGTCCTGGGGGTCGGCGCGACGCTCGATGAAGCCGGATTTCTGCAGTCTGTCGAGCACGCGGCCGACCGCGATCGGCTCCATTTCCAGGTACTCGGCCAGCTCGTTCTGGGTAATGCCCTGCTCGTGATGCAGGCGCTTGAGAGCGCGCCATTGCGCACGGGTCAGGCCGAAACGCGCCGCACGGCGGTCGAACACCTTGCGCAGCAGGCGCGTGACGTCGGTCACGAGGAAGCCGAATGTGGTCTTTTCCGCCGATTTAGTGGCCGTACTCATAGCTGCCGAACATAATATATCCTAGACAGGTATTTTTCAAGAACATCGAATGGTCTGGCCATGATCAGCAAAAGTGGCCCTGCCGTGGCGGCGCCGAGTTGCGCAAAATCCGGATGGTTCATGCGGCGTTTTTCGCCGACGATCGTTGCCGTTGCCATTGCCGGAAACCATCCTGATGCGAGTCCGACTGCTGATCGCAAGCCTGTGCCTCGCGCGCATCGCGCCTGCGTTCGCGGATGCGCCGAACCTGTTCTACGGTTATGTGCAGCTGATGAACAACTACATCGGCCGTGGTCTGTCGCAGAGTGTCGGTCGGCCGTCGTGGCAGGCGGAAATCGACGTAAATCCCGGCTCGGGCTTCTACGGCAATCTGAGCGCCGTGCATATGGGTTGGGTCGACAAGGTGTTTCCGGGTGCGAGCGCGCACGTCGAAGTCGATGGCGTGCTCGGCTATCGCCAGCTCGTCGGGCGCGACTGGGAGTTCAAGGGCGGCGTGCTGCAGCTGCAATTCCCCGGCGATTACCTGCCGCACACGAAGCGCCCGGACACCACGGAAGTGTTCGGCTACGTGCGCTGGCACGCGATCAGCGCACGTCTCAACGTCGATGTCACCGATTCGTTCGGCACGCCGGACACGAAAGGCGCGTGGTATCTGGACACGAATGCATCGCAGGCATTGAACGAAGACTGGATCGTCGGCGCGCACATCGGCCGCAAACAGTCGCGCGGCACCAATCCATTCACCGGTGCCGACCAGGCGAAACTGTTTTCATACACCGACTACAAGGCGTCGATCACGCGCTTGTTCGCGCACGGCTGGAACCTCACGCTGATGCATACGTGGACCACGGCCGATCCGATCAATTACACGATCGACGGCTATGACGTCGGCGGGCACCACACGTCCGTGGTGCTGGAGAATGATTTCTAACCCGGATTGCCCACGTTCGCGATTTTCACGGATTGGCCAGGACTCAAGCGTTCCGCACCGCGCACGACGAGCTTGTCGCCCGCATTGAGCGCGCCGTGCACTTCAATCTTGTCGCCGGATGCGCTGCTGGCGGAAACCGGCACCTGCTCGGCGGTGTTTTGCGGCGATATGCGCATGACGTAGGTCTCGTTCGCGCGCTGCACGAGCGCGTCGCGCGGAACGGTCAGACTTTCGTTGCCGGCGTCTTCGGGCAGCGCGACTTCCACCGCGCTGCCGACGAGCGCGAGCGCGGGATCCACGGCAACACGCAGCTCAAACTGACGCGCATGTTCGTCGCCGACCGGCACGACAGCGCGTACCTTGGCGCTGCTCTCCGCACCTGAGGACTTCACTTTTACTTCCATGCCGGCGTGGATCTTGTCGGCCATCGTCAGCGGCGCCTGCACGCGCGCTTCGATGTGGTCTGTGTCGACGAAGTGCACGATGGCGGCGCCGACCTGCAGATATTCGCCGCGCTGCGCGAAGCGTTCGGTCACGATACCGGTGAACGGCGCCTTCACGTCGGCTTGCTGGATATCGTATTCGACCTGGTGCAGTTGCGCGCGCGCGTGCGCGAGCGCTTGCGCGTTCGTTTCGAGCGTTGCACGCGCTTCGTCGATTTGCGTTTTGGCGATGGCATTCGACGTTGCAAGTTTTTCCAGACGCTGCAGCTGCGTGTCGGCGAGCGCACGCTGTGCGTCGGCGCGACGCACGTCGGACTGGATTTCCTCGCGGCGCAGCCGCAACGCTTGGTCATCGAGCTTGGCGATGCGTTCGCCGGCTCTCACGCGCGTGCCGACTTCGGCAACGTAGTCGAGGCGTCCCGCTTCGGCGCTGGCGATTTTTGCGTCGTCGCGGCTGACCACGCTGCCCGGCACCCAGCGCGTGGGCGCCAGGCGCGCGCTCGCCGCCTGGCCGACTTCGACCACGGCCGGAGGCGGCCCCTGGTGTTCTTCGGCGTGGCTGGTCTCGGCGACGCCGAGCACGATCAAAGCGAACAACGCGGCGCCGATGGCGCGCAAATTTATCGTGGCAAATGTCGAAACGGATTTCATGGCGGGTTCCTTTGATTCAAGCGGCTTCGACTTCGGTCTTGATTTCCACCAGCCGCGGCCGGCGGCCGCGCGGCGGTGCGGTTTGCGCCTTCTTCATGCGCCGCGCGAACGCAAGACGCATCAAGCTCGGCAGCAGCAGCAGCGAGAAGATCAGGCTGATCACAACGCCGCCGACATTGACGGCCGCCAAGCCGCGATAGATCACGCTGCCCGGGCCCGGATTTATCGCCATCGGCAACGCGCCGAGCGCACCGGTCAGTGTGCTGGCAAGGATCGCGCGCAGGCGCTGGTTCAGCGACATGCGGATCGCTTCTTCGAGACTGTGGCCGCTTTCCTGCGCGGTGCGCGTAAGGTCGACGAGCAGGATCGCATGATTGACGACGACGCCGACCATCATGATGAAGCCGATCATCGAGAGCAGGTCCAGCGGCTGGAACGCGAACAGGCCGAGCACGCGCAAGCCGACCATGCCGCCGATCAATGCGAGCGGCACGGTCAGCACGACGATCAGCGCGTGGCGCAGCGAGCGGAACATCGCCGCCATCAGCAGCAGCAATACGAACAACGCGAGCACGAAGTTCTGGCCCATCGTGCCGACGATCTGATCCAGACGATCGGCACTGCCGGCGAGCCGAATGGTGCCGTCGGGCAACTGTTTGCGCAGTTCCGGCAACACTTCCTTGTCGATTGTCGCGAGTGCGTCTTCGAGCGCGAGCGTCGGCGGCGGGTCCATCGTCAGCGTGACCGTGCGGCGATGATCCAGGCGCCGGATTTGCGTCGGGCCCAGCGTGCTTTCCAGTTTCACCAGATCGCCGATCGGCACGACGCGTCCGCTCGGTGTCATCACAGGCGTTTGCGCGATGGCTTCGGGCGTCTGGTCACCGCTCGCGCGCAAGATGATCGGCACGCGCTGTTCGCCGTCGAAATATTCGCCAAGCCAGGACCCGTCGCCGAGCGTGGTGACGATGTTGCCGACCGTCGCCCGATCCCAGCCGGCTTCGGCGATGCGGCGGTCGTCCGGCACGGCGTGCAGTTCCAGCTGTGTCGCATCGGTTTGCGGGAACGCCTGCACATTCGCGCCGGGAAATTTCTTCTCGAGCAATTGGCGGCCTGCCTCGGCGGCCTGGAGAAGCTTTGCGCTGTCATCGCCTTGCAGATGCATCGACACCGAACGCGCCGAGCCGCCGAAGCCGCCGAACAGGTTGCCTTCCTCGGCGAACACGCGCGTATCCGGGAAGCCGACCGTGATCTCGTCGCGCACGAGCTTCTCGAGCTCGCCGATGCGTTTTTCATCGACGACGCGCGCGCCGATCGTGCCGCCGCTCGGCCACAGCAGCACGTACCAGTTCTTCAGGTACGGCTGTTTCTGGTGATCCATGTACGGCTTCATGCGTTCGAGAATCTTCGGCACGATCTCGCGGTTGACCACGTCGGGCGACATCCCCGGCGGGAAGTTGAAATAGGCGTCGATCGCGGCGCGCTTGACCGGCGGCAGGTAATCCAGGCGCGGCTTGAACGCATAGGTCAGCGCCAGCGGCAAAACGAGCAGCGCGAATACCCAGCCGATCTGTTTTGGCACCGTGTCGGTCAGGCTCATGATTTTGTCGGTGAGCCACGGCCAGCCGTCACCGAAGCCGCTCTTGAGTTTTTTCGCCTTGAGGAATCCGGCGGCCGCCGGCATCACGGTGATCGCGACGATCACCGACAGCGCAACGGCGATCGATATCGTCAGTGCCAGATCGGCGAAGATCTGGCCTTCGACGTCTTTCAGGAACACCACCGGCAGGAACACGGCGATGGTCGTGATCGTCGAGGCGATCAACGCGCCGACGACCTGGTGCGTACCTCGATGCGCGGCCTCGGCCGGCGTCAGTCCGCCTTCTTTCAGGCGCAGGATATTGCCCGACACGACGATCGCGCCTTCAACGACCATGCCGACGGCGAACGCGAGTCCCGCAAGCGAAATCACGTTGAGGCTGTGCCCGGTCGCGCGCAGTGCCGTGAACGTGGCGAGCAGGCAGATCGGAATGGCGCTCGCGATCAGCAGCGTGGCGCGCCAGTCGCGCATGAACCACCACACGCACAACAGCGAGAGCAGGGCACCGATGATGAGATTTTCGGTGAGCAAACTCACGGCGCGATTGATGAACAGCGCCGAGTCGAAACTTTGCTCGATGCCGAGTCCCTTCGCCTTCAGCGGGCCGTCGCGCAGTTCGGCAACGACTTTCTTCACCTCGGTCAGAGTCGCCAGGACGTTCGCGCCCGTGGCCTTGCGCACGTCGAGGCCGATCGCCTGATTGCCATTCTGGTAGGCGTAGAACTGCCGCTTTGGCGGCTGCATCGTCACCGTGGCGATATCGCCAAGATGAATCGGTTTGCCGTCGCGCCATGAGAGCACGAGATCGCTGAGCTGTTCGGGTTTGTAGCGGCCGGTGTAGCGCAGTTCGTATTGTTGGCGGCCGACTTCGATGCTGCCGCCGGAAACGTCGGCCGCGCTCGCGGCTTTCGCCGAGATGTCGGGAATCGTCACGCCGACGCTCGCCGCCTTGGCCATGTCGACCGTGATGCGCACTTCGTCGGGCGGACCGGCATTGACCACGACCTGTGCGACGCCCGGTACGCTTTCGATGCGCGGCTTTATCGTGTTCTCGATGAAGTGGCGATACGTTTCGATCGTGCCGGGCGTACCCGGCAACAACTGCACGAAGAACCATGACAGCGATTCGTTCGCATTGCCGCCATTACCGCCGCCGAGCTGCACGACCGGACGATCGGCATCGCGCGGAATCGAACGCACGCGATTGATGCGGCCGATCACTTCGACCAGGGCATTCTTCATGTCGGTGCCGATCGCGAACGTGAGGTTGATGAAACTGCCGCCCGGACCGGCATTGCCGTCGAGTTCCTCGAGTCCCGGCAGGCCCTGCAGCACCTGCTCCTGCGGTTCGAGCAACTCGGATTCGACTTCTTCAGGCGACGATGCGCGCCAGTTGGTCTGGATCGATATCTGCGGGCGCTCGATGTCGGGGAACAGCTGCAGCGGCAGCTCGCGCAAGCTCATCCAGCCCATGACGGCGATCAGCAGCACGGCCATGCCGACCGCGACGGGATTTTTCAGTGACGATTCGATCAATTTCATGGCGCCGCTCCGTATGCAAATCCCCGGGCGCGAGTTTCGCTCCGAGCAACACGGGGTTGGATGTGGCGGGAGTCATATTGGTTGCATCGCCTGCGACGAGTCGCGCGTTTTGCGCGATGAATCGCGACATCGAGTGGCCGACGGATATGCCGGAAGTCACGGCGACCGGGTCGCGTCGCGGCGGACGATGAGCCCGGAGACGTGGTGCCGGATGAAACCGATTCAGGTCTTCCTAGGTGGTCAACAGACGGACCTTGTCCTTGTAACCGCGCGACAGTTTCAACTCGTGCCCCGAATCGAGCACGAGGAAATACTCGCCATTCTGATGCGGGCGCAGTTCTTTTACGCGCGTCAAGTTCACGATGGTCGAACGGTGCACGCGCTGGAAGCGCTGTGAATCCAGGCGCTGTTCGAGATCGTGCATCGTGCCGCGCAATACGTGCGTGGTGTCGTTCGCGTGTACGCACATGTAATCGCCGGCGGCGTCGATCCACTGGATCGCGTCGACGTCCACGCGCACGATGCGCGAGCCGTCGCGGATGGCGAGCTTGCCGTTGCCGCGCTTGGGCGCGGGAATCACGTCGTCCAGGTGCAGGTCCGGCTTGTTCGACATCGCCGCCAGCAGCTTGAGCAGCTGCTCGCAATTGTCCTGCGCGGAACGCGTGGCCAGCTGCACGCGAGCGCGCTCGATCGCTTGATCCAGACGCTGGTCGTCGACCGGTTTGAGCAGGTAATCGAGCGCGCTGGCGGCAAATGCGGCGAGCGCGTATTGATCGTAGGCCGTGACGAATACGGTCATCGGCAACATCGAGGCGGGTACGGCCCGCAATAACTCGAAACCGTCGACGCCGGGCATCTGCACGTCGAGGAACATCAGTTCCGGCTTCATCGACGAGATGGCGTGAAACGCCTCGCGACCGTTGCCTGCTTCACCGACGATCTCGACGTCGGCGTGTTTCTTCAGGCGCAATTCGAGCCCACGCCGCGCCAGTGGTTCGTCGTCGACGAGCAGAGTGCGAATACTCATGCGGCCAACTCTGCCGGCACGATGTTCTGCACGGGCATGCTTTCGAACGGCAGGTGCATGCGGACTTCGCAGCCGCGCGGCTCGCGCGTGGCGATGCTGAACATCTGGTTGTCGCCATAGAGCACGCGCAGACGTTCCTGCGTATTGCGCAAGCCGACGCCGTGCCCGGTCGGACGCTCATCGAGGTTCGAGCAGCCCGGACCGTCATCGCGCAGCACGATGATCAGATCGCCGCCAGCGCGACGCGCTTCGATCTCGATCGTGCCGCCTTCCTCGCGTTTGGACACCGCGTACTTGACCGCGTTTTCGATCAACGGCTGCAGGATCAGGCTCGGCACGAGCGCGCTGCGCGCTTCGGGAGTGATCGCCGTGCGTACACGCAGACGCTCGCCGAAGCGCAGCTGTTCGATGCCGAGATACAAGTTCGTGGCGTCCATTTCCTGCGCGAGCGTCACGCGCTGTACCGGATCGGAGTCCAGCGAATAGCGCAGAAATGCGCTGAGGCTGCCGACCATGCCGTTCGCGGTGTCACGGCGGCCGTCGAGTACGAGCGTGGATATTGCGTTGAGCGTGTTGAACAGGAAATGCGGGTTGAGTTGATAACGCAGCATCTTCAACTGCGCCTCGTGCGCCATTGCCTGCGCCTTGAGCGCGGCTTCCTTTTGCTGGCGCAGCTGGCGGCTGAATTTGATGCCGAAGTACAAGCCGCTCCAGGCGAGCAAAAGATAAAGATTGGAAGAGAAATACCAGATGTAGCCGAATGCATTGTGCATTTCGCAGTCGGAGCAGAAAGCGGGGAGCAGCGTGAGAAAGGCCTTCATCTGCACCAGTATCGCCAGCACCAGGAAGCCCGCGGATGCAAACACCATGCGCGGGGCGGGCCACTGCCAGACGTGGCCGTAAGCCAGGCGCAGCAGGCTTGTGACAACGAACCCGCTGGCTGCGACGGCGAGATAGAACAGGATCCATCGCGGCGGTTCGCCTTCGCCGACCTTGGCCGAGGAACTCAGGATCGTGTAGCACAGCCAGCCGGTGACCTGCAGCGCCCAGAACTGGCGGCCGGGGCGGGACAGGAACCGGCGCAGTGCGGGCATCGGTGCGGATTGGGCGCTCATACGCACATCCTAGAACGTTTTGCGGCACGATGGGCTCGATTCGACGCGCGAATCCCTCGATTCGTCGCGCATTTTGGCCGTTCGTCGTTGCGGCGTCGGAGCATGAACGGCAGGCCCGGCATAGGGCCCGCGCGCCGATGCCTCAGCGCGAACGGAAACGGGTAAAATGGCCGGCCGCCTGGATCCAGGCCGGTTCGAGCCGCAACAAGGAAGCCCATTCCCAAATGAAGACCCTCTTGGTTACCGGTGGCGCCGGTTTCATCGGCGGCAATTTCGTGCTCGGCCTGCTGGCCGAGGGCAGCTGGCGCATCGTCAATCTGGACAAGCTCACTTATGCGGGCAACCTTGACACTCTGGCGGTCCATCGCGACAACGCCGATCACATTTTCGTGCGCGGCGACATCGGCGATCGCGCTCTCGTGGCAAAGCTGCTCAACGAACATCGGCCGAGCGCAATCGTGAACTTCGCGGCCGAATCGCATGTCGACCGCTCGATCGACGGTCCTGCGGAGTTCGTGCAGACGAACGTCGTCGGCACGCTCGCGCTGCTCGAGTGCGCGCTCGCGTACTGGCGCGCGCAACCCTTGCCGCAGCAGGATGCGTTTCGTTTTCTGCACGTATCGACCGATGAAGTGTACGGCTCGCTCGGTCCCCTCGGACGTTTTACCGAGGAATCGCCGTATCAGCCGAATTCGCCGTATTCGGCGACGAAAGCGGCCTCCGATCACCTGGTGCGCGCATTCCACCACACCTACGGCCTGCCGACTCTGACGACGAATTGTTCGAACAACTATGGTCCGTACCAGTTCCCGGAAAAGCTCATCCCGCTGATGATCCACAAGGCGCTGATCGGCGAGAAGCTTCCGGTCTATGGCGACGGTCGCAACGTCCGCGACTGGCTCTATGTCGGTGATCACTGCCGCGCGATCCGACGCGTGCTCGAGATCGGCCGCACCGGTGAGGTCTACAACGTCGGCGGCGACGCCGAGCGCGAGAACATCCACGTCGTGAAAACGATCTGCAAGCTGCTCGACGAACGCCGGCCGATGCGCGACGGCGCCAAGCGCGAATCGCTGATCACCTACGTCAAGGACCGCCCCGGTCATGATCGGCGCTATGCGATCGAGGCCGGCAAGCTCAAGTCACAGCTCGGCTGGCGCCAGCTCGAAAGTTTCGAAAGCGGCATCGCCAAGACCGTCGACTGGTATCTGGACAACCAGGACTGGTGCCAGCGTGTGCTCGATGGCAGTTACCGCGGCGAGCGCCTTGGCGTCGCCGTGTAAAAGAGAATAATCCACAATGTCGCAAATGACATCTTCGCACACGCAAAAGGGCATCATCCTCGCGGGCGGTTCCGGCACGCGCCTGTATCCGCTCACGCAGGTAATGAGCAAGCAGCTGCTGCCGGTGTACGACAAGCCGATGATCTACTATCCATTGTCGACGCTGATGCTCGCCGGCATCCGCGACGTGCTCGTGATCAACACGCCGCACGAGCAAGCGTTGTTCAAGCAGCTGCTTGGCGACGGCTCGCAGTGGGGCATCTCGATCAACTATGCGGTGCAGCCGTCACCCGACGGCCTGGCCCAGGCTTTCATCATCGGTCGCGCATTCGTCAATGGCGATCCCAGTTGTCTGATCCTCGGCGACAACATCTTCTATGGCCACGGGTTGACGGACGTATTGCGCCGGTCCGCGCAACGCACGCACGGCGCGACGGTGTTCGGCTACTGGGTGCGCGATCCGGAACGCTATGGCGTCGCCGAGTTCGACGCAAGCGGAAAAGTGATCGGGCTGGAAGAGAAACCGGCGCAGCCGAAATCCAGCTACGCGGTCACCGGTTTGTATTTTTACGATCAGCGCGCCTGCGATTTCGCCGCGGAACTCAAGCCGTCGCCACGCGGCGAACTCGAGATCACCGATCTCAATCGCCGTTATCTGCAGGATTCCTCGTTGATGCTCGAAAAGCTCGGCCGCGGCTACGCGTGGCTCGACACCGGCACGCATGAATCGCTGACCGATGCGTCGAATTACATCGAAACGATCGAAAACCGCCAAGGCCTGAAAGTGTGTTGCCCCGAGGAAATTGCCTGGTCGAATGGCTGGATCGACGACGAGCAGGTGCTGCGACTGGCCAAGCCGCTGGCCAAGAATGGTTACGGTCACTATCTGCAACAGCTGGTGAAGCAGGGACCGGTTTCGTGAAAATCATTGAGACGAATTTACCGGGCTGCGTCGTGATCGAGCCGGCCGTGCACGGCGACGCGCGTGGTTTCTTCTATGAGAGTTTTCATGCGGAAAAGTATAAAAACGCCGGGCTGGATTTGAAATTCGTCCAATCGAATGTCTCGCGCTCCGCGCGCGGCGTGCTGCGCGGCCTGCATTATCAGTGGCCGAACCCGCAGGGCAAACTCGTGAACGTGCTCGAAGGCGAGGTCTACGACGTCGCCGTCGATATCCGCGCCGGCTCGCCGACGTTCGGTCGCTGGGCCGCAGCGATGCTCTCCGCGGACAACAAACGTCATTTCTGGATACCCGAGGGTTTCGCCCACGGTTTTGCGGTCCTGTCGGACCATGCGACATTCTGTTACCAGTGTACGGCCTTGTACGACCACGCCAGCGATGCCGCCGTGCGCTGGAACGATGCGGATATCGCCGTCGATTGGCCGATCAGTTCGCCCCAGCTTTCCGGCAAGGACAGTCAGGCGCCGTTTCTGCGCGACGTGCCGGCGCACAAGCTGCCGAAGTATACAAAATGAAAATCCTGCTGCTCGGCGCCAACGGCCAAGTCGGCTTCGAGCTCGCGCGAGCATGCGCGCCGCTCGGCGAACTGGTCTGCGCGACGCGCTCGGGCGAGCTTCCCGGCGGTGTGCGCGGCGTCACCGCGGACCTGGCACAGCCGGACATGCTCGGCGCCGTTCTCGAAGCAGCGCAAGCGGACATCGTGATCAATGCCGCGGCGTATACGGCGGTCGATCGCGCCGAGGATGAACCCGAGGCCGCGCATCAGGCGAATGCCGAGGCGGTCGGGCACATCGCGCGCTGGGCCGCGCAACGCAAGGCGCTGGTCGTGCACTATTCGACCGATTATGTGTTCGACGGAAAGGGGACGCAGCCCTATCGCGAGGACAATCCGGCCGCTCCGCTGGGTGCCTACGGCCGCAGCAAGCTCGCCGGCGAGCAGGCATTACGCAGCTCCGGTTGCGAGCACCTGATTTTCCGCAGTGCCTGGGTGTATGCAGCACGCGGCAACAATTTCCTGCGCACGATGCTGCGGCTCGGCCGCGAACGCGAGCAGCTGCGAATCGTCGACGATCAGCGTGGTGCGCCGACGTGCGCGCGCCTGATCGCGGACGCGACCGCGCTTGCGCTCGCGCACATGAACGCACGGCGTGCGGCAGACCGCGGAAAATTTCTCGGCACGTATCACCTGTGCGCAAGCGGCGAGTGCAGCTGGTTCGATTTCGCCGGTGCGATCTTCGCGCGCGCGCACGCCGCCGGCGTGATCGGGCGTGTGCCGGAATTGCTGCCGATCCGCACGGCCGACTATCCGACCAAGGCGCAGCGGCCGGCGTTTTCCGTGCTCGACAATACAAAGTTCCAGGCGGCGTTCGGATTAAACTTGCCGGCGTGGCAGGACGGTCTCGATCGCGTGATCGGCGAACTGGCCGAGAATCGGGCCTGAAGGAGCAAACGACATGCTGATTCCCGTAATTCTGTCCGGTGGCGCCGGTACGCGCTTGTGGCCGGTCTCGCGCAGCGCTTATCCAAAGCCGTTCATGCGCATGGGCGACAACGAATCGTTGCTGCAGAAGACTCTGGACCGCGCGTTGCGTCTGGCTGACGACGGCCGCGTACTGACCGTTACCGGCCGCGATTATTACTTTCTCACGCGCGATGAGTACGCGCGGCACAGCCAGGCCCAGCTCGACCGCTTGCCGTTCCTGCTCGAGCCCGCCGGCCGCAACACGGCGCCGGCGGTGGTCCTGGCCGCGCTGCATGCACGTGCGCACATCAGTCCGGATGCCGTTTTGCTCGTATTGCCGGCCGATCATCTGATCAAGGATATTGGCGCATTCGCCGCCGACGTGCGCCGCGCGCAGGCGCTCGCACAGCAAGGTTACCTCGTCACGTTCGGCATTCCGCCGCTGCAGCCGGAAGTCGGATTCGGCTACATCCGGATGGGGGCTGCAATCGCGCAAAGCGGCCGGGAAATCGCCGCGTTCGTGGAAAAACCGAATCTGGAAACCGCGCAGCAATATCTGCTGTCGGGCGAGTATGTGTGGAACTCCGGCATGTTCTGCTTCCGCGCCGATGTTCTGCTCGATGTCGCAGCAAAGACGTGCGCGGACGTGGTGCTCGCCGCGCAATCGTGTTATGCCAGCGCCATCAGCAAGGAAAGCCCGGTCGAGTTCGACAAGGCCGTGTTTATGGCGATGCCCGACATATCGATCGACTACGCGATCATGGAGCGGGCGCAAAAACGCGCGGTGGTTCCGGCGACCTTCGACTGGAGCGATATCGGCTCGTGGAAAGCGATGAGCGAAGTGGAGGACGGAACCGTCGGTGACGAATTCGGCAACCGGACGCGCGGCAATGCGATCATCGTCGAGAGCGAGAATTGCTACATCCAGGGCGACAAGCGCATGGTTGCCGCGGTCGGCGTGAAGAATCTCGTTATCGTCGACACCGGAGACGCCGTTCTCGTCGCCGAGCGCGAGCGTGCGCAGCAGGTCAAGCTCGTCGTCGACCGCTTGCGCAAGGACAACCACGCCGCCGCGAGCTTCCATCAGACCGTGCATCGGCCCTGGGGCAGCTACACCGTACTCGAGGACGAGGCCGACTGCAAAGTCAAGCGCCTGACCGTCAAACCGGGGCAGGTGCTGAGTTTGCAACTGCACCATCGCCGCAGCGAGCACTGGACCGTCGTGCATGGCACGGCGAAAGTCCGCGTCGGCGACGAGGAATTCCTGCTCAATCGCAACGAATCCGCGTACATTCCGATGGAAACGCTGCATCGGCTGGAAAATCCCACCGATCAGGATATCCATCTGATCGAGGTGCAGTGCGGCGATTATTTCGGCGAAGACGACATCGTGCGTCTCGAAGACAAGTACGGTCGCGTAGCGCTGAATCAACCGTAGCTGGTGTTCCAGCCGGTTCGCCCCATGCCCGGAAATGGCTGCCATTGTGATCGCTGTCCTTCGGATAGCGTCTTAAGTTCCGGCAAATGAGTCAGGGCTATCGTTTCGACAATTGCCGGATCCTTCCGGCGGCGCGTCAGCTATGGCGCGGCGATGAACTCGTCACTCTGCCGCCGCAGGTTTTCGACTTCCTGACCTATCTCGTGGAACGGCACAATCGGGCGGTCGGTCGCGACGAACTTGTCGCGGCGGTCTGGGGAAAAACCGAGGTAAGCGATACGCTGATCGGCCAAACCGTATTACGGATTCGCCGCGAACTGGGCGACGACGCGAAGCGGCAGCAGCTTCTGCGCACGATTCCAAGGTTCGGCTACCATTTCGTCGCCGCGGTCAACTCGTTTGAAATTCCGCGTGCGGACGCGAATCAGACTCTTCAGGCATCCGCGGCGCTGGACGAAGCCGGGCATGTCGTTGCCGCGCCTGCCGCTGCGTCAGCAATGCAATCGAACTCACGACCAGTCGCGGCGATGCGGAAACGGCGCGCTTGGTCCTTGCTCGCCTTGGTCGTCGCGGCGGTCTTGAGCATTGCCGTTTTGCTGAGGCGGGATGCCTTCGGTCCGGCACACGACATGCAGCAGGCGCCTGCGAACGATCCGCCGCTGACAAGCGCCGTGATGCCGTCCACCGTGGAACCTGGCACCGAATGGTCATGGATGCGACTGGGCGTGATGGATATCGTCGCTAGCCGGCTGCGCAGCTCCGGCTTGCCGAGCGTGCCGAGCGAAGAGATCGTCGCCTGGCTCAACACACCGAGCGGCAATCGCGGCGCCGATTTGCGGGCAGCCGTATCGGCGCGTCTCGTCGTGCTGCCGAACGTGCAGCACACCGGGTCGACGTGGGAAGTCGCCTTGGATGCCTCTGACACGTCCGGCAAGCACTTCCACGTCACAGCGGCCGCGCAGGACGTGAGCGCGGCGGGTCGAGCCGCGGCGGACAAACTCCTGGTAGCGTTGGCGTTGCGGCCACCGGACTCGACTCGAGAAGACCTTGCGGCGGCCCTGGTCGGGCGCGTCGACGCCGCGGTCCTCGCGGATGATCCGGATACCGCGCGTGCTCTGATCGCGCGAGCGTCGAACGAAGAACAACAATCGCCCGAGTTGCGACTGCGGCTGGCGAAGATCGATTTTCGCGGCGGCCGGCTGGCCGAAGCGCGCGCGCGACTGGAGGCCCTGCTCGACGAAGCGCCCGCAACAACCGCGCCGGTGCTTCGCGCCAGCATATTGAACGGTCTCGGCGCCGTGGCGATCCGCGAGGACAAGCCGGCGCAGGCCGAGCAGTCGTTTGCCGAATCCGTCGGCTTGCTCGAATCGCGCAATGAACCGGCGCAGCTCGGCCAGGCTTATCTTGGCCGCGCCGCGGCCGCCGCCGAGCGAAGGCTTTTTGATGCGGCGGTGGCCGACTATGCGCGGGCGCGAATTGCTTTCCGCCAGGCGAACGATCGTCTGGCACTGATCCGCATCGCCGCCAACGAGGCATTTCTGGATTTGGACCAGGACCGTCCCGCGCAAGCCTTGGCGCAGTTCATAACCGCCACTGACGGTTTTCGGCAGTGGGGCGCACTCAACGAAGCCGTCTTCACTTATATCGGACAGATCAGCAGCCACCTGGCATTGCTGAACAATCGCGCCGCCCTGGATGTGGCGGACGCCGCGGAAGCCGTCGCGCAACATATCGACAACCGCGCGACGCTGGAGTCATTGGCATTGGCGCACGCCCGGGCGCTCGCAGCGGCGGGACGCTTGCGCGAGGCGCGCGAGACACTCGGGCGGCTGCGCAGACCCGATTCAGATCCGATCACGGCCGCCGCAGCCGCGAGCGTGCTTGCGCGCATCGAGCTCGATCAGAATGATGTGCAGGCCGCGGGCGCGTTCGCGCGCGAAGCGGTGGAGAAACTCGAGGCGCCAAGCTATGCGGCGTTGCGCGCGAACGTTTGGCTCACGCAAATACGAGCTTTGCTGCGCAGTGGAGAAGCGGCACCTGCCGCCGATGCACTCCAGGCGTTCGAAGAATGGGCGCTACGCACGGACAGTCCGCGTGCGCGAGTATTCGCCCGGCTTGCCCGCGCCGAATATGCCGTGCATTCCGGCGCTGCTCGTGCCGAGTGGGGCGCCCATTATGACGCGGCGCGTGAATTCGCGGCGCAGAACGCGGTTCCTTACGAGATCACGGCCGCGGCCGCAAGTTATGCCGGCGCATTGTTCAACGCGAACGATCTGCAGGCCGCCGCCGTCGAGGTCGGCCGCGTGTCGCGCTGGTCCGATCAGGATTTCATGGCTGCGGCAACCGAAGCGCGGCTGTATTCCGCCCTCGGTCGCGATGAAGCGCATCAAGCGGCAATCGCCCACGCCCGCGAGCTGGCGGGCGAACGCGAAATTCCTGCCGAGGCGCTCTCGGTGCCGGTGGCGGCGGGTGCTGCGCGTTAGCGGCTGCAACGCAGGGATCAGATCACACTGGATTCACTTGACGCCGTGCATCCAGCGCTTGATCAGCGGACTCAGCAGCAGCGCCACCAGCGCCGCGCCCAAACCCAACCACAGCATGTGGTCGAACAGCGCGCCGTATTTGAGCTTGGCGACGGCGATGTCGATCTTCTCTCCTTCCGGAATGTCGAGCGCGGCGAAGCTGCCGAACATCGCCGCCGCCTGTTCCGACAACGAAGTGGCCAGCCAGTACGCCCCCATCATGAGACCGACGACGCTGGCGACCGAGAGCTGCGTGACCGCAGCCAGACCGATCGGCGAAAGGCACAGTTCGCCGATTTCGAGCACCACATATGCGAACAGCAGCCACCATACCGAGCCCAGGTGTTCGGGCGTCACGCTCGCGTTCGCGGCCGAAAGCACGGCGAACGACAACCCGGTGAACGCCAGGCCAAGCGCGTTCTTGAGCGGCTTGCTCGGATTGCGTCCATGTTTCTCGAGCCACGGCCATAACCAGCCGAACAGCGGCGTCAGCAGCACGAGCACCCACGAGGCGAGGTATTCGAGCGACTCGGCGGTTTGTGGGAGGACCAGAATGTCGCGCAGGAACAGCGTAAAACCCAATGCGCCGATCGCGGCGACGAGCAGTGTCGCGCGGCGGTCATGCAGGCGCAACGCGATCGCCACGGTGGGCGGCGCGAGCACGAGCGGCACGATGGACCATGGCCATGGCTTGCCTTCGGTGATCACGATCGACGGAAAGAAATCCTTGGTCAGCATGCGGTCGGTGAACACGAGCCACGAGCCGTAGGTCTGCTCGTACAGCGAGAAGAACAGCAGCGCACTGGCGATGAAGAATGCCACCGCGAGCATCTGTTCGCGCTGCACTTTTGTACAACGCACAAAAATATACCAGCCGAACCAAGCGAGCCACGCGGCCGCGAACGCGAATTGCAGCAACAGTACCGATTGGCCGAGCTGCATCAGCAGCCAGATCAGCGGCAAGGCGACGACCACGCCGAGATAGATGCAACATTCAACGTTCAGTGGACCGAAAATGCGTCGGCGCAAGATGTCGGGGTCGCGCGGTTCGGCGTGGCCTTGCAGGTACTTCTGTCCGGAAATGAACATCCCGAGCCCCGCGAGCATGCCGATGCCGGCGGCGCCAAAACCCCAACCCCAGCCCCAGACTTCGCCGAGATAGCCGCAGATCAGGCTCGAAAACAGCGCGCCGACATTGATGCCGGCATAGAAAATCGTGAAGCCCGAATCCACGCGTGGATCGTTCGGCGGATACAGCTTGCCGACAATCGTCGAGATGTTGGGCTTGAGAAATCCGACCCCGCTGATGATCAGCGACAGCGAGAGGTAAAACACGCCGAGCGCGACGACGTCGCGATGCACGACGCCGTTGACGGCGGTCGCCTGTCGTCCCTCCCAGGCCATGCCGAGGTGCCCGAGGCACAGCAGGATGCCGCCGAGCACCACGGCCTTGCGCATGCCCAAGAAGCGATCCGCCAGCAGACCGCCGATCAACGGCACGGCGTACACCATGCCGCCATAGGCGCCGACGATGACATAACCGTCGGTCTCGGTGAACAGGTGATGCTTGAGCAGATACAGCAGCAGCAGCGCCTTCATGCCATAGAACGAAAAGCGCTCCCACATTTCGGTGAAGAAACAGACGTACAGGCCCTTGGGGTGGCCGAACAGTTCATCGGCGCGATCGGGGCTGGCCTCGGCGGCAATAGCGGACATGCGGTTTCCGTGGGCGGTCTGGTCGGCGAGTATACGCGCGGCCGGCAGCACGCTGCGCCGCGGTATGCGTTTGGGCGCAAATGTCTGCGATACTTGAGCTTTGTTTCAGCAGGGGATGCGATCGTGTCTGTTACTTCACAATCTGCCGCCGAGCCGCGCACGGAACTGACGCTGCGCGGCGTCATTCTCGGCGTCATCATTACCGTCGTGTTCACGGCGGCCAACGTGTTCTTCGGGCTCAAGGTCGGCCTGACGTTCGCGACGTCAATTCCCGCCGCCGTCATTTCAATGGCATTGTTGCGCGGCTTCAAGGACTCGACGATCCAGGAAAACAACATCGTGCAGACCGTGGCTTCGGCGGCGGGCACTTTGTCCGGCATCGTTTTCGTACTGCCCGGGTTCGTCATGATCGGTGTGTGGCAAGGCTTTCCGTTCTGGACCTCGTTCGCGATCTGCGCGCTGGGCGGCATTCTCGGCGTGATGTACTCGATCCCCCTGCGCCGTGCGCTGGTGACCGGTTCCGACTTGCCCTATCCGGAAGGCGTCGCTTGCGCCGAGGTGCTCAAGGTCGGCAGTCCGGGCGAGGGAGCCACCGCTTCGGGCGCCGAGGAGAGCCGTGCGGGCCTGCTCGCGGTGGTGTGGGGTGCGATCAGCGCGTCATTGTTCGCGCTCGTCGTCGCCACGCGTGTGTTCGCGAGTGACCTCGCGCGCTATTTCCGTTTCGGTGACGGCGACAGAGCCCCGGTCAGCGGCTTCGATTTCAATCTGTCGATGGCGCTGTTCGCGGTCGGCCACCTCGTCGGCTTGTGGGTCGGCGTTGCGATGGGCGTCGGTGCACTGATCGGCTGGGGCTGGGGCGTCCCGCATTACTCGGCGATTGCGGCAATGGCGGGCGATGCGGCAAAAGTCGCCGAGACAATTTCCAAATCGCAGCTGCGTTTCGTCGGCGCCGGCACGATCGGACTGGCCGCGATCTGGACGTTGCTCAAGCTCGTCAAGCCCGTGGCATCGGGCCTGGCTTCGGCAATGGCGGCCTCGCGTGCGCGCAAGAGCGGGCAGGGCGCGCTGTTGCCGCGTACCGAGCAGGATATTCCCGTCGGTACCGTCGGCCTGATCATGCTGATCTGCTTCGTGCCGATCACCTGGCTGTTGGCCAGTTTCGCCAGCGGCAGTGGTTTGGGCGAGCACGTCTGGACGCTCGCGATCGGCGGCCTCATCTATTGCGTGCTGATGAGCTTCTTCGTCTCGGCGGTTACCGGCTACATGGCCGGCCTGATCGGCGCGTCGAACAGTCCGCTTTCCGGCGTCGGCATTCTGGTCGTGATCGGCGCCGCGCTGCTGCTCGTGCTCGGCGTCAAGCCGTACTTGCCGGCGGGCAGCGAAAAGGCGCTGGTCGCCTACGCGTTGTTCGTCACCTCGATCGTCTTCGCCGTCGCCACGATCGCGAACAACAATCTGCAGGACCTGAAGACCGGACAACTCGTCGATGCCACGCCGGCAAAGCAGCAGTGGGCGCTCGTGATCGGCGTGATCGCCGGTGCCGCGATCATTCCGCCGATCCTCGACGTGCTCAATCAGGCCTACGGTTTCTCCGGCACTCCGGGCAGCACGCATGAGCATCCGTTATCGGCGCCTCAAGCCGGTTTGATTTCCGCGCTCGCTCAAGGCGTGATCGCGCACAACATCGATTGGGGCCTGATCGAGGTCGGCGCGCTCATCGGCGTCGTCATCATCTTTCTCGACGAATTTCTGCGGCGCACGACCAAGTCGGCGCATATGTCGCCACTTGCGGTGGGGCTGGGCATCTATCTGCCGACCAGCGCGACACTGATGGTCGTGGTCGGCGCGATTGCCGGCGCGTTTTACGACCGCCGCGCCGATCGCGGCGCGAAACCGGAAGCGACGAAGCAGCTCGGCATCCTGCTCGCATCCGGCATGATCGTCGGTGAAGGTCTGATCGGCGTCGTCATCGCGGCGATCGTCGCGTTCTCGGGCAAGGATTTCCCGCTCGCGCTGGTCAGCGATGAATTTGCCAGCGGTCCGGCGGTGTGGATCGGCAGCGCTGCATTCATCGTTGCGGTGCTCGTTCTTTATCGTTGGGTCGAAGGTTTGGCCCGCAAGGCAATCGGAGTGACGAAATGAAAGTGATTTTCGGCTTGGTCTCGGCAGCAATCGCGGTGAACGCGTTCGCCGCTTCGCATCCGTTCAACGTGCAGGATCTGGTCATGCTGGATCGCGCCAGCGATCCGCAGGTTTCGCCGGACGGCAAATGGGTCGCCTACCAGATGCGCGAAACCGATTACGCGGCCAACAAGGGCGTCAACGCGATCTGGCTGCTCGATGCGTCCGCCAAGAACGCACAACCGGTCCGTCTGACCGACAAGGAATTGAACGCGACGAGCCCGCGCTGGTCGGCGGACGGCGCCAACGTGTATTTCCTCGGCAAGAGCGGCGAAACGATGCAGCTGTTCGCGCGCGCGGCCGACGCCAAGTCCGCGCCGAAAGCGGTAACGCAACTGCCGGTGGACGTGAATAATTTCAAGTTCTCGTCCGACGGCAAACGCGTGCTGCTTTCGCTCGACGTCTTCACGGATTGCGCCGACCTCGAGTGCACGAAGAAGCGCCTCGATGACAAGACGAAGAGCAAAGCCAGCGGCATGCTGTTCGACAAGCTGTTCATTCGCCACTGGGATACCTGGTCCGACGGCCGCCGCTCGCAACTGTTCATCGCCGATGTCTCCGGCGCAGCGATCGGCACGCCGCGCCTGTTGAGCCGCGGCATCGACGGCGATATTCCATCCAAGCCATTCGGCGATGACAGCGAATACGCATTCTCGCCCGACGGCACTACGGTGTATTTCGACGTGCGCATCGCCGGCAGGAGCGAGCCGTGGTCGACGAATTTCGACGTCTACTCCGTACCCGCGGACGGCTCGGCGGCACCGAAAAACCTGACCGCGTCGAATCAGGCCTGGGACGCATATCCGCTCCCATCCGCCGACGGCAAGACGCTGTATTACCTGGCGATGAAACGCCCGACGTTCGAAGCCGACCGCTTCGGCATCATGGCGCTGGATCTGGCCTCCGGAAAAGCGCACGAGATCGATCCGCAGTGGGATCGTTCTCCGGGCGGGCTGCAATTGTCCACAAGTGGAAAAGTGCTCTACGCGACGGCCGACGACAACGGCCAGCATCCGCTGTTCGCGATCGACATCACCAGCGGCAAGGCGTCCAAGCTCACCGGTCCCGGCAATGTCGCCGGTTTCAGCGTCGGCAAGAACGGCATCGTGTTCGCGCGCGACACATTGAAATCGCCGGACGATCTGTTCGCGATCGGCGCCGATGGCGGCAAGGAGACTCAACTCACGCATCTGAATGCGCAGCGCCTCGCGGATGCACGCATGGGCGATGTCGAGTGGTACAGCTTCAACGGCGCCAAGGGCGAAGAAGTGCACGGCTACGTCGTGAAGCCCGTGGATTTCGACAAGCGCAAGAAGTACCCCGTTGCGTTCCTGATCCACGGCGGCCCGCAAGGTTCGTGGGTCAACGATTTTCACTACCGCTGGAATCCGCAAACGTACGCCGGCGCCGGATTTGCCGTCGTCACCGTCGATTTCCACGGTTCGACCGGCTACGGCCAGGCTTTCACCGATGCGATCTCGGGCGACTGGGGCGGCGCGCCGCTGGAAGATCTGCAGAAAGGCTGGGCCGCCGCACTGCAAAAATATGCTTTCCTGGACGCCGACCGCGCCTGCGCGCTCGGCGCAAGTTACGGCGGCTACATGATCTATTGGATCGCCGGCAACTGGACGCAGCCGTGGAAGTGCCTTGTGGCGCACGACGGCGTATTCGACAACCGCGCCATGGCGTACTCGACCGAGGAACTCTGGTTCGACGAGTGGGAGAACAAGGGTACGCAGTGGGAAAAGCCCGAAAACTACGAACGCTTCAATCCCCTCAATCACGTCAAGGACTGGCGCGTGCCGATCCTCGTCGTCCACGGCGAGAAGGATTATCGCATTCCGTCCGCGCAGGGCATCGCTGCGTTCACCGCCGCGCAGCGTCGCGGCATCCCGAGCGAATTCCTCGACTTCCCCGACGAAAATCACTGGGTGCTCAAGCCGCAGAACAGCGTGCTGTGGCACGATACGGTGATTGGCTGGTTGAATAAGTATACAAAGTGAGCGGTTTGCGCACACGCGCCGAAGACCGCTGCTTCGGCGGCGTGCAGGGCTTTTACGAGCACGAATCGTCAGCCTGCAACGGGCCGATGCGTTTTGCCGTGTATCAGCCGCCGCAGGCGCAGCAGGGACCGGTGCCGGTGTTGTATTACCTGTCCGGTTTGACCTGCACCGAGGAGAATTTCACGGTAAAGGCCGGTGCGCAACGCGTGGCTTCCGAGCTGGGTTTGATGCTCGTGGTGCCCGATACGAGTCCGCGCGCTACCGGCATTCCGGGCGAAGCGGACGAGGAAAACTTCGGCGCCGGTGCGGGCATGTACGTGGATGCGACACAGCCGCCATGGTCGCGGCATTTCCGCATGTACACGTATGTCGCACAGGAGCTGCCCGGCGTAATCGCCGCCAACTTCCGCGCCGACCTGCAGCGCGAAAGCATCTTCGGCCATTCGATGGGCGGACATGGCGCGCTGACGATCGCGCTGAAGGATCCGCAGCGCTTCCGCTCGTTGTCGGCGCTCGCACCGATCTGTGCGCCGATGCAGACGCACGCGGCGACGCTCGCCCGCTACCTGGGCGAGGATCGCGAAACCTGGAAACCGTACGATGCGAGCCAGATGGTCTTGCAGCGGCGCTTTCCCGGTACGATCCTGATCGATCAGGGCGATGCAGATACGCATCTGGGCGGTCTGCGGCCTGATCTATTCGAAGTCGCGTGCAAGCAAGCCGGACAGGCATTGGACTTGCGCATGCGCTCCGGTTACGGGCACAACTATTTCTTCGTCGCCACGTTCGTGGAAGATCATCTGCGTCACCACGCCGCGGCACTGCATGGAGCAGCGAAATGAAGACCCGAGCCGCCGTCGCCTGGCAAGCCGGCAAGCCGCTGAGCATCGAGGAAGTCGATCTTGCCGGTCCGCAGGCCGGCGAAGTGCTCGTGCGTATCGTCGCCACCGGCGTCTGTCACACCGATGCTTTTACGTTGTCCGGGGCCGATCCGGAGGGCTTGTTTCCGGCGATTCTCGGCCATGAAGGCGGCGGCGTTGTCGAGGAAGTCGGTGCGGGCGTGACCAGCGTCAAACCGGGTGACCACGTCATTCCGCTGTACACACCCGAATGTGGAAAATGCAAATTCTGTCTTTCCGGCAAGACCAATCTGTGCCAGGCGATTCGCGCCACGCAAGGCAAGGGACTGATGCCGGACGGCACCTCGCGCTTTTCGTGCAAGGGCAAACCGGTGCTGCACTACATGGGCACGAGCACGTTTTCCGAATACACGGTGCTGCCGGAAATCGCCGTCGCCAGGATCAATCCGCGCGCACCGCTGGAGAAAGTCTGCCTGCTCGGGTGCGGCATCACGACCGGAATCGGCGCGGTGTTGAACACGGCGAAAGTGCAGCCCGGATCGAGCGTCGCCGTGTTCGGGCTCGGTGGCATCGGTTTGTCGGTCGTGCAGGGTGCGGTCATGGCCAGGGCCGCGCGCATCATCGCGATCGACGAGAATCCGGCGAAGTTCGAGATGGCGCGCGCGCTCGGCGCGACCGATTGCCTCAATCCGAAAGACTACGACCGACCGCTGCAGCAGGTCATCGTCGATTTGACCGATGGCGGCGTGGATTATTCGTTCGAGTGCATCGGCAATGTCAATGTCATGCGAACGGCGCTCGAATGCTGTCACAAGGGATGGGGTGAATCGATCATCATCGGTGTCGCCGGTGCCGGCCAGGAAATCTGCACGCGTCCGTTCCAGCTCGTCACCGGACGCGTCTGGCGTGGCACGGCGTTTGGCGGCGTGAAAGGCCGTTCGCAACTGCCCGGCTATGTCGAGCGTTATCTGTCCGGTGAAATCAAGATAGATGAAATGGTCAGTGCGGAGTTGCCGTTGGAAAAAATCAATCACGCCTTCGATCTGATGCACGAAGGCAGGGTGATTCGCTCGGTGATCCGCTACTAGACGACGAAACGCGCCGGGCCTGACTTGCGCGTGGCCGTCTATTCGATGAATTTTCCGGCTGGCCGCGGTCGTTTCGACTTGATCGCGATGAACTGCGGCTCTTCTTCATCGAGCTTGAGCGCAATCAACTCGCCGCCCCAGACGCAGCCGCCGTCGATCGCGTAGACGCCAAGTCCGGCGAAGCGGCCGAGCGTCGACCAGTGCCCGCAGACGATGCGCATGTCGCGGCGTTCTGCGCCGGGTACTTCGAACCACGGATACAAGCCCGGTTTCTGCGTGCCCGGCGCGCCTTTCTCGTGATAGGCGATGCGGCCGCGCGAATCGCAATAGCGCAGGCGCGTCATCACGTTGATCGTTGCGCGCAGGCGATCCATGCCTTGCAGGCGTGGCGTCCAGATATCCGGCTTGTTGCCGAACATCGATTTGAGCAACCGCCGCGCGCCCTCGCCGGCGAGCCGCTGTTCCACTTCGCGCGCGGCGCGCTCGGCGCGTTCGGTGTTCCAACGCGGCGCCAGGCCGGCATGCACGAGCAGAAAATTCAGTCGCTTGTCGATGTGCAGCAGGGGCCGCGTGCGCAGCCAATCGAGCAGTTCCTTGCGATCCGGCGCGAACAGCACTTCGCGCAGCTCCTCGTTGACCCGTTTTTGTTCTTCCTCGTCGCGCTCGGCAATCGCCAGCAGCGAAAGATCGTGGTTGCCGAGCACGACGATGGCGTGCTTGCGCATCGAATGCACGAGGCGCAGGACGGCGAGTGATTGCCCACCGCGATTGACCAGGTCGCCGCAGAACCACAGCGTGTCGTGCACCGAATCGAAGCGGATTTTCTCCAGTAGACGCGCGAGTTCGTCGTAGCAGCCTTGAACATCCCCGATGGCGTACGTCGCCATCAGTGCACCGTCCTCGGTATGGACAAAGTGAATTGCGCGATCGGCGCGTCGAAGCGATGACCGTCGTCGGCCAGCATCTGATAGCTGCCGCGCATCGTGCCGACCGCAGTTTCCAGCACCGCGCCGGACGTGTAGTGGAAATCTTCGCCGGGCAACAGGTGCGGCTGTTCGCCGACCACACCGTCGCCGCGCACTTCCTGCACCTTGCCGTTGGCATCGGTGATGACCCAGTGCCGCGTCAGCAGCTTCGCCGGAACGCCGCCCTCATTGGTGATGCGGATCGAGTAGGCGAACACATAACGGTTCTCGGCGGGCGCCGACTGCTCATCGATGAAGCGAGTCTGCACGGCGATCCGGATGGAATAGGGGCTTTTGTTCATGTCGCGATTGTCGGCCAGCACCGTTTCGGCGGCAAGCGTGCTAAGTGCGCGCGGCAAGCACGCGAGCCAGCGCCACGTACGCATGCGGCGCAAGCTGTTCCGCACGCGCACGCGAATCGAGCCCGGCGGCGCCGATCTCGGCCACGGACATGTGTTCAGACAACGCATTGCTCAGCGTTTTGCGGCGCTGGCCGAACGCAGCGCGCACGAGTTTTTCGACGATCGCGAAATCGACGTTCGGCAGCTCGCGCGCCGGCAGCGGGACGAGGCGCACGACGGCGGAATCTACTTTCGGCGGCGGTCGGAACGCTCCGGGCGGCACGTGCAGCAGCGGTTCGACATGGCAGCGCAGCTGCAGCATGACCGACAGGCGCCCGTAAATCTTGCTGCCCGGTGCCGCGGCCATGCGGTCGACGACCTCCTTCTGCAGCATGAAATGCATGTCGTCGATCGCGCCGGCGTGTTCGAGGCAGTGGAAAAGTATAGGAGTGGAAATGTTATAGGGCAGGTTGCCGACGATGCGCAGGAGCGCGAGTGCCCCGGAGGCCACCGATGGCCGGGAGGGGCCGAGGCGAATGCGTCCGTCGCGCGCGAACTCGGCAAAATTCACCTTTAGCACGTCGGCGTTGACGATGGTCAGTTCGCCGACGCCTTGCGCTTTCGCGCGCAGCGGCTCGATCAGGTCGCGGTCGAGTTCGATTGCCGTGAGATGTCCGGCCTTGCGCAGCAGCGGCAGCGTCAGCGCGCCTTCGCCGGGGCCGATCTCGACGATGCGGTCTGCGGGTTTGGGCGCAATCGCGGCGACGATGCGCGCGAGAATGCCGGGATCGTGCAGGAAATGCTGGCCGAAGCGTTTCCGCGGGACGTGTCGCTCGTGCTCGTTCATCAGGGCTTGCAGAACGCCGGCGGCGACGCGCGCAGTTCCTCGAACAGCCAGTCGCGGAACAGTTTCACCGCGGGCTTGTTCAGATGCTGGCGGGGATAGACGAGAAAACACGTACGCGGCGACGGCAGGCGCAGGTCGAACGGCGCCACGAGCGTGCCGTTGCGCAATTTCATCGCCGCCAGCGAGCCGCGTGTGAGTACGGCGCCCTGGCCCTGCACGGCGGCCTGCAGCGCGAGTTCGGAATCGTCGAACACCGGGCCGCGACGCGGTTCGGGGATGTCGACGCCGGCGGCTTCGAACCACGATGCCCAAGGCGTGTTGCGGATGCGCAGCAGCGGCACGCGCGCGAGATCGGCCGGTTTGCGCACGCGGTGGGCGCGCGCGAGCTTCGGGCTCAGCGTGGGAAAGTATTCGTCGTCGAACATTTTTTCGCTGACGAGGTCGTCGTAGCCGCCGGTGCCGAAGCGGATCGCGACGTCGACACCGTCGTTGCGGAAATCGGCGAGCGCGGTCGTGCTTTGCAGGCGCAATTCGACGTGCGGATAGCCGTCCAGAAAACTGCCCAGGCGCGTGACGAGCCATGCCGCCGCAAACGAAGGCAGCGTGCTCACCGTGACAATATTGCCGGCCTCGCCGCCGCGCACGCGCTCCACGGCCGCATTGAGCGTGTCGAGCGTCGTGCGCACGTCGAGCGCGAGCTGGCGGCCGGATTCGGTCGGGCGCATGCGCCGGCCATCGCGTTGCAGCAGGCGTACGCCCAACGCTTCCTCGAGCGCATGTATTTGATGACTCACCGCGCTGTGCGTCAGCGCCAATTCGTCGGCGGCGCGCGTGTAGTTCTCGTGACGAACCGCCGCCTCAAGGACACGTAAGGATCGCAGCGGCGGCAATCGGTGCCAGGGATTCATCGGGACCTCGAATGACTGTGCGAAGCCGGCTACGGTCCGGAACCCTCGACGGGCAAAGCCCGGCTCGTGCGCGACATTTCGCGCAAACCGCCTTCACTCGCGTGCTGGATTCCAAGATTCCCCGCGGCCGGTGGCGTTGTGAATCTACTTCACAATTGTGTCGAGAAAATAGCGGTTTTTTGCCCGACGCACCAGTCTTATGATGCGTCCTCGAAGCGAGTGCTGGAGCCGCCATGAACCTGAAGACCCTGACCTATCTGACTCTGCTTGGCATGATCTGGGGATCGTCGTTCCTGTTCCAGCGCATTACCGTGCCGATGCTCGGTGCGCCGGCGACGGCGGCTCTGCGTACGCTGCTGGCGGCGCTGTTTCTCGCCGGCCTGCTCGCGCTGCTGCGCCGTCCGCTGAACTGGCGGCAGCGCTGGCGCGATTACGTCACGATGGGTTTCTTCAGTGCCGGTGTGCCATTCCTGCTGTTTGCCTACGCGGCGCATTACTTGCCGGCGGGGTACTCGGCGGTGTTGAACGCCACTGTGCCGCTGTTCACCGTACTGCTCGGCTGGCTCGCCGGCCCTCGGCCTTCGGCTTCGAAGCTGATCGGCGTCGTCGTCGGCATGATCGGAGTGGCCACGCTGGTGCGCTTCGGCGTTGTGGAATTGTCGTGGGTCACGATGGCGGCATTCGCCGGCTTGCTCGTCGCGTCGCTGATGTACGCGATCGGCGCGCGCATGGCCAAGGACCGTTTCACCGGAGCCGATCCGCTGGCGATGGCGTGCGGAAGCCTGTTCGGCGCGCTGCTGCCGCAGGCCCCGTTTGCATTGTCCAGCATTCCCGCCGTGACACCCACGCTCGGCGTCGCGCTTGCGCTGCTGGCGCTCGGCGTCGTCTGCACAGGCTTGGCCTATCATCTGTTCTACGGACTGATCCGCGATGCCGGCAGCGAACGCGCGACGACCGTAACGTTCATCGTTCCGGTATTTGCGCAGATCTGGGGCGCGATGTTCCTAGGCGAAGCGATCACCTGGGCCAGCGCCCTGGGTTGCGCGTTGGTGTTGTTCGCGGTGGCGCTGATTTTCGAACGCGTTCCGGGCTTGAAACCTCGCGCCATGGTGCCGGCACTCGGCAAGGCCGCTTAGCTCGCCGCAACCAATTCGATAGCCATTTTCGACGCCGCGACCATGCTCGCGGCGTCTGCTTTTCCGGTTCCGGCCAAATCCAGCGCGGTGCCGTGGTCGACCGAGGTGCGCACGAACGGCAGGCCGAGCGTGACGTTCACCGCATCGCCGAATCCGAGCGCCTTGAGCACCGGCAGACCCTGATCGTGATACATGGCGAGGTACGCATCGGTCTGGGCGCGGCGCGCCGGCAGGAATGCCGTGTCGGCCGACAGCGGCCCTTCCAGGTGCATGCCTTCGGCGCGCAGTGCCGCCAGTGCCGGGGCGATGACTTCGATTTCCTCGTGTCCGAGGTGGCCGCCTTCGCCGGCGTGCGGGTTCAGGCCGAGTACCGCCAGGCGCGGAGTATCGATGCGAAATCGGCTACGCAGGTCATTGTATACAATGCGCAGAATTTGCAGGAGCCCGGCGGCCGTGATCGCCGCGGGCACTTCGGCAAGCGGCAGATGCGTGGTCGCCAGCGCCACGCGCAGCTGCGGCGCAGCGAGCAGCATCGCGACGTTGCAACGCGCCCGCGCGGCCAGGAATTCGGTGTGACCGCTGAAAGCGATGCCGGCGTCGTTGATGATCGCTTTGTGCACCGGCGCGGTGACCAACGCGTCGAACTCGCCTTCGAGGCAGCCGTCGGCGGCGCGTGCCAGTGTCTCGACGACGTAGGCGGCGTTGTCCACGTTCAGGTGCCCAGGCGTCACGGCGGCGTGTGCGGGTATGTGCACATAACGCAGCTGGCCCGGCGCGCGCTGATCGCGCCATTGGCCGTCATCGGGTTCGATCGAGAGGGAGAGCTCGCGCGCCTGCGCAGCGAGCAGCAGCAGGTCTTTGTCGCCGACCGCGATCAGGTCGGCGGCGATATCGGTCGCCGCAAGCGCGGCGACGAGCTCAGGGCCGATGCCGGCGGGTTCGCCGGTGGTGATCGCCAGTCTTGGCAGCCACCGTTTTCCGGTCATTACGGAGCAGGCTTGTCCGCCGTGGAACTTTCCGCCCCCGGCAAACGAATTTCAACGTACGACTCCGAGCGCAACTGGCGCAGGAAATTTTCGTACTGTTCTTCGGCTTTGCGGTTGCGAATGATTTCGCGTGCCTGGTCGCGCTTGGTCTCGGCGGTACGGTCCTGCTGGCGCGTGCCCAGGCGCTGCAGCACGTGCCAGCCGACGTCGGTCTGGAACGGCTGCGAAATCTCGCCGTCCTTGAGCGACGATACGACTTCGGCGACGCGCGTGCCGTACTGATCGACCGGGAACCAGCCCATATCGCCGCCGCCGCCGGCGCTGGCGGCATCCTGCGAGTCGTGTTTGGCGATCGCGGCGAAATCCTCATGGCCATCGACGATGCGATGGTAGATGTCGGTGGCGACTTTCAGCGCCTCGTCGCTGCTGACGACATCGCTGGTCTTGATCAGGATGTGGCGCGCGTGGAATTCGGTGACGACCTGCTTGCCGTCGGCGCGCTTGTCGACCAGCTTGACGATGTGGAAGCCGCTGGGACCGCGCAACGGCTGCGATACCTGACCGGCCTGCATGCCTTCAACGAGTTCGGCGAATGCCTCGGGCACCTCATCGTAACGGCGCCAGCCGAGATCACCGCCTTGCAAGGCGTCCGGCGCACCCGAGTATTGAATGGCCGCGGCCGTGAAATCGGTGCCGGCGGCGATTTCCTTCGCCACTTTCTCGGCCTTGTCGTGCGCGCTCTGGATTTGCGCGGCATCGGCGCCGTTCGGCGTCGCGATGAGGATGTGCTGCAGATGCACTTCGCCGGCCTTGAGGCTGTTGCTGGCGAGCAGGATATCGACTTCCGCGTCGCTGACGTTGGCTTGGCCCTGCACGACGCGCTGCTGCATGTGCTGCACCGTGAGTTGCTCGCGCAGGTTCTTGCGGAAATCGTCGTAGCTCATGCCGTCGCGATTGAGCGAGGCGCGCAGCTGGCTCACGTCCATCTTGTTGTTTGCGGCCACGCGCTGCGCGGCCTGGTCGACGTCGGCGTCGCTGATGCGAATGCCGGTGTCCTTGGCGCGCGCCACCTGCAGGCGCAGCATGATCAGGCTTTCCAGCACCTGGCGCTCGAGCACGTCGCGCGGCGGCAGCTGTTGCGGATTCTTCTGGTATTGAGCGAGCACGCTGGCGACGGCGCGGTCGAGCTCGCTCTGCAGGATCACGTCATCCTCGGCGACGGCAACGATGCGATCGAGCGGCTGCTTCGACAACATCTGCGCCTGCGCGGCGCTGGCGCCGAAAGCGGTAATCAGGAAACAGGCAACGGCGACAATTCGTTTCATCAGGCGACATCCAGTGGGCGCGAAGACGGCGCATGGGCGCGCCGAACACGCAATTTTGCGGTTCAACAGGTAAGAAATCCGTTATTTGGCAGCCCGGAACTGCGCTATTCGTACCCAAGAATAGCACGGCGCAGGAAATTCTCGGTGCGCGCGCCCGTGTTGCCGAGGCCCTTGAACTCGATTTCAAAGTACACGCCCGTGTTCGGGTGCACTTGGCCGACCGAGCTAATGTAGCGTCGCACGAGCACGCGCAGCGCCACGCAGCAGCTGTCGTACTGCGTGCCGGCGAACGCTTCGAGCAGCCGCTTGTCGAGCAGCGAATAGTAATAGCGACCGACCAGGCTCCAGGTCTCGTTCAACGGATACAGCGCCGACGCATCGACTTGTTCCATCAGGCCGCGGCGGAATCGATAGGACAGGTTGATCGCGCCTTCCGCGCCGAAGCGGTGCTCGAGGCTCAGCGCCGACAGATCGGTATGGTGCAGGTTGTCGATGAGCATCTGCGTGGCCGGATCCACGACTTTGCCGTTCGGGTTGTACTGCTGGTCCCACTTGAATTCCCAGCGGTCGTTCAGGCGCAAGTCGAGCTCGGCGACGTAATCGGATCCGGAGAAATCCACCTCCGGACGACCCGGCAACTGCACGCGTTGCGTATCGAAATAGCGGATCTGGCCGATGCTGGCGCTCAAAAATTCGTCGCCGGAGACGCTGTCGAGCAGACGCGAAGTCAGTGCGAGCGTGAGATTGTTCGCGTTGCTCTGGCGATCGGCGCCGACGAACGAGTTGCTGCGGAACAGGCTCGGGAAATCAAACGCCGGCAAAATCGTGTCGAAGACCGGCAGGTCGGACTGATCGCGATACGGCACGCGCAGGTAATACAGGCGAGGCTCGAGCGTTTGCGTCAGATCATTGCCGAACAACGTGAGCGGGCGTTCGAAAACGAGGCCCGCATCGAAACTGAAAATCGGTGTGCTGCGCGACGGCGATTTGTCGCTGAACGACGGCGCGCCCGGATGGGTCGCCGCGTAGCCGGCCAGATCATGCAGATCGTACGTCGTGTAGCGAAGTCCGAGTTCCGGGCGCACGAAATAACCGGCGGCTTCGATCGGATAGGCGATGTAGGGATACAGATCGACGCGCTGGCCTTCGATCGACGCGAACTGCAGGACCTCGCCGCCGCCGCCGATCACGTCGAACGGACCTTTGCGGAAATTCACGTACTCGGCGTTGGCGCCGGCGGCGAGGCCGCCGAGCAGGTCGTGTTCGCCGGTGAACGTCGCGCGCGGCAGGCGCTGGTACGGCGTGAACGCGTCGGAAAGATAGGGCTGCGTGATCTGGATCGCGTCGCCGCCGATGCTCGCGTTCCACCACGTGCCGCGCCCGTTCAGGTACGCGCTCGAGCCGAGCAGGGTATTGGCCGACGACGTCAGGCTGTTGCCGTAGTCCTGGAAGTACTGCTTGTCGGAAACGCGATTGATATCGACCGCGGTTTGCCAGTTGTCCGAGAACGTCGTCGATTCCTGCACGCGAAACGCGTAGCGGCGCTGCGGCAGATCGATCGGCGAAGGCGGGCCCTGGAATATCGGCGGCGCGCTGGCGTATTGCGCGCGCTCATCATCGACTTCGCCGTCGTGCGGCACGTAATTGAAATCGATCTGAGCCTTGTCGCTCGCGTCCAGATAACGAAACTGTCCTTCGAGCATGCCGCCGCGATTGGATGACCAGCGTGGCTCGATCGTGGCGTCATAGTTCGGCGCGAGGTTCAGATAATACGGTGCGCCGATCACGAACCCGCGGCGATTGCCGTAGCCCAGATGCGGCGTGAGAAAACCGGATTCGCGCTCGTTGCTCAGCGGGAAACTGTAGTACGGAAACCAGAAGAACGGCACGTCGGCATAGTAGATCGTGACATCGTGCGCGTAGCCCTTGTTCTTGGCCTTGTCCATTTCGAGCTTGTCGCCGTGCAAGTACCAGCGGCGATCGCTCGGGTCGCAGGTCGAGAACGTGCCGTCGGTCAGCGCGCCGTGATCGGCATCGGTCATCGTCGCCGTTGCGGCAGTGCCATTGCCGCGTTTGTCGAGCATCTGGTAGCGGATGTTGTCCAGATCGGCCGTGCGCGGATTCGTCGTGCCTTTGGCGTGATCGGCCGACATCATCATGCTCGAATCCTGCATGTAGACGTGGCCTTGCGCATCGTACGCGGTACTGCCGGAGTCGTAGGTGATCGTGTCGGCACGCACGAGTTCATCAAGACGCTGAATTTCCGCCTCGCCTTCGAGCCGGTAATGCGAACTGTCGGTCGAGGAAACCTTGCGCGCGAGGATGTCGGTCGGTGCCTGATCGCGGTCGCCGGCAGCGGGCAGTCCCGGGCGGTAGAAATCGAGCAGGTCGTTGCGCTTGCACAGCGCAAACTCATCGGCGTGCCTGGGCTTGGGACATTTGAGCACGCCAACCGGACAGACCGGGGCATCGGCATCCTTCGCGGCGGCAAGCTGCGCGCAGGCCATGGACAAAGCCAACGCGAGCAGATGCGGACGCGGCGAAGTAAAGAATGTGGGCACGGTCATCCGTCCAATGGCTGACAAGCAAGGCGGCAAGCTTGCCTGATTGGGCGTTGCCCGGCAATCGGCCCTAGTCCATGAGCGCTGCCACGTGCGCGGCGACGCTCTCGCGCAACGCTTGCAGGCTATAGCCGCCTTCCAGGCTGGAGATCACGCGTCCCATCGCATGGGTCCGGGCGATGGACACGAGCGCTTGCGTCGCCCAGGCATAATCGTCGGCGACCAGGTTCAAATCGGCGAGTGGATCGAGCCGATGCGCGTCGAAACCGGCGGAGATCATCACGAGCTGCGGTGCGAACTGACGCAGGCGCTGAATTATTTCGTCGAATGTCGCGCGAAATTCGATGCCCGAAGCACCACGCGGCAACGGCGCGTTGAGGATGTTGCCGGCGCCCGTTTCCCCGCGCAGGCCGGTGCCGGGATACAGCGGCGACTGATGTGTGGACGCGTACAGCACACGCGGCTCGTCCCAGAAGATATCCTGCGTGCCGTTGCCGTGATGCACGTCGAAATCGACGATCGCGACGCGTTCGATTCCGCGCGCGAGCGCGTGCGCGGCGCCGATCGCGACATTGTTGAACAGGCAGAAACCCATCGCCGCGTCGCGCGTAGCATGGTGTCCGGGCGGACGCACGGCGCAGAATGCGCGCGTCGCCTCGCCGTCGATCATCGCATCGACCGCGGCGCAGACCGCACCGGCGGCACGCTGCGCCGCTTCGAGCGAGGCCGGCGACATTGCCGTGTCCGGATCAAGCCGTGCGTAGCCTTCATCGGGCGCGCTCGCGAACACCGTTTCGATCAGCTGGCTCGCATGCGCGCGCGCAAGCTGCTCGCGCAGCACGCGCGGTGCTTCGATGCGGTCAAGAGCAGAGAAGCGGTCGCTCGACAATGCTTCGAGCACGGCGTGCAGCCGCGACGGCGATTCCGGATGACCGGGGCCGGCGTCGTGGGCGAGACAGGAGGCGTGGGTGTAGAGCAGCACGAGCGATATGCTCGGTCAGTGCGCCAGTATTTGCAATTGCGCAGTCGCATCGGCTTCGGCCATGCGCTTGGCGGCGCCGAGAATGTTCTGCGGCACCCACTCCGGAAACGCTGTTTCGCGGAGCACATGCTTGCCCTCTGCCGTGTGCACCTCGTGCAGGCGCGCGAGGCGCTCGCGCGGAAAGCGATCGGCGAGCCGGACCAGCGCCGGCCACAGACGCTCGTGCACGTAAGCGATCTTGCCATCGACAATGCGGCAGACGAGGATTTGCGGCGCATCGCGCGCGGCACGTGTGATCGCAAAGATTTCCTTGGCGCGCGGATGCGACCACCAATTGCCCCGGATTGCTTCGCCGACGATCGTCTCGGCGAGAGAAGGAATCGCGCCCCTGCGCACGGACTCGGCAACCACGCCGTGTCGTTCGATGAAATCGAGCGCCTGCGCGGCGTTCAGGACTTCGGTTTTTTGCGTCGTTCGTGCTGCCACAACACTTCGCCATGGCCGCTCGCACGCGCGAGCACGCGCGCGAGGACGAACAGCAGGTCGGAAAGGCGATTCAGATAACGGATTGCCTCGGGCCGCACGCTTTCCTGACGCGACAGCGACACAACTTCGCGTTCGGCGCGTCGGCACACGGTGCGGGCAACATGACAGCAGGCCGCAGCCATGCCGCCGCCCGGCAGGATGAAATCCTTGAGCGCCGGCAGATCGGCATTGAAGCCGTCGAGAGTGGTTTCCAGGCGCTCGACATCGGCGTCGTCGACCATCGCCATGCCCGGAATGCACAGTTCGCCGCCAAGATCGAACAGATCGTGTTGCGCTTGCGTCAGGGTTTCGCGTACCGGTGCGGGAATTTCCTGCGCGAGCACCACGCCAATCGCGCTGTTGAGCTCATCGACCGTGCCGTACGCGGCCACTCGCGCAGAATCCTTCGCCACGCGCGTGCCGTCGCCGAGGCCGGTGGTGCCGTCGTCGCCGGTTTTTGTGTAGATCTTGCTGAGGCGGTTGCCCATGCTTGGCTCGTCATGCCGGCGCAAGCCGGAATCCAGTGTCTTTGATCCACCTGATGTGGCGTTCCTCGAGGATCTTACGCCGTCATTCCCGCGAAGGCGGGAATCCAGTTCTTGCTTTCGCGGAAATGCAAGAACTGGATTCCGGGCTCCGCCTTTGGCGGCCCCGGAATGACGATGTAAGTTCAATGGAAAGCAATATAAGGAAACTCTTCGCGATACAACTCGGTTGCTTCGCGCAAATTCGCGAGTGCTTCTTCGACGGTGTCGCCTTGCGTGGTCGTACCAGTCTCGGGGTTCAACGCCGTGAATCCGCCTTCAGGCGCCGGCATCAACACTGCGGCGAGAACCACGCCCACTCTCCCTCAAGCGTTGACCACTTGCAGCGCGGGCCAGCGCTTGCGCATCAATTCAAAACCGCCAAACAGCGCTGCGCTCCAGAAAAGCGTGCCGGCGAGCGTGCCCTTGAAGAACGGAATGCCGGCGACGTAACACGCGGCGAGGCTCTGCGTGCAGGCGTCGCCGACGCCGGCGCGTGCGCTGAGCCAGGTGGCGAAGT
>Ga0207695_10000813_pt1 | contig 58061 bp, 48 predicted proteins | sample KBSC54metaG_FD_184354 | JGI IMG/M metagenome (GOLD analysis project Ga0207695, IMG submission 184354) | Corn rhizosphere microbial communities from Kellogg Biological Station, Michigan, USA - KBS C5-4 metaG (SPAdes) (version 2) | ecosystem: Host-associated > Plants > Roots > Rhizosphere > Soil...
GGCTTCGGCGCGTGCGTCGTTCCACAGCAGCCGCTGGTACAGGACCTTCTCGCTCCTCAGCGCCCCGGCGATGACCCCGCCCAGCGAGGGATCCGGCGCCCAGATCACCGTGCGCGGCGGAGTCAGCCCGGCGTACTCGTACGCCAGCGCGATCCCGAACTCCGCTTCCTCCCGATCGGCCGGCTCGGTGCACGCCTGCACATCCAGCCATTCACGCTGGACGTCGCGCAGTTCGTGCAGCCAGTCACCCACGTGGGAAACCCGCGTCCCCATGCCGTCACCTCCCCGGCCCCGATGGTGACAGGGGATTGCGATGGGTGACGAACGGTTTTACCCGGCCGCTCCGAAGCTCACTCCGAAGTCCGCTCCGAAGCTCACTCCGAAGCCTGCTCCGAAGCCCGCCCCGAAGCTCGCTCGGAAGCCTGCTCCGAAGCCCACCCCGAAGAGCGCTACTCCGCAGCGGTCGCGGCCGTGGCCTGCGAGACCAGCGTGCAGGCCGTGTCGATGTCCGCCTTCACCTGCGAGATCGAGGCCCGCCCCGACAGCCACGTGATCAGCGTGGAGTGCCAGGTGTGCGTCACCACGCGCACCGCCGCCAGCTCGGCGCGGGTCAGCGGCCGGCCGGAGTGGACGGCGTCCGCGATCACGTCCGTGATCAGCCGGTTCACCGAGTCCACCTCGGCGGACACCGACCGGTCGGCGAAGGTCAGGGCCCGCATCATCGCCTCGGCCAGGTGCGGCTCGCGCTGCAGCGCCTTGAAGGTGCGCATCAGGGTCTCGGCCACGCGCTCGCCGGGGTCGGCGCTCACCGGCGGCTTGCGGCGCAGCTGGTCGTGCAGCTGCTCCAGCTGGTCCTGCATGGTGGCCACGAGCAGGTGGATCTTCGACGGGAAGTACCGGTACAGCGTGCCCAGCGCCACCTCGGAAAGTTCCGCGACCTCGCGCATCTGCACCGCGTCGAAGCCGCCGCGCGCGGCGAGCTGCTGGGTGGCGCGCAGGATGCGCTGGCGGCGGGCCTCCTGACGTTCCGTCAGGGCCGGGACCGGCGACGGCGCCGAAGCGGGGGAGCCGGCGGGGGCCGACGCGTCAACCGTCATGGGCGTTCCTCAACTCGTGAACCTGTGAACTGTGTCACGTCCCAACTCTGCCACCTGCGGCGCGGGCGAAGTAGGAACTTGTTCTAGATTAGCGCCACGGATTATGCTCCGTTGACCCGCTCGTGACGCCGTCTAAGCCGTGAAGGCGGGACACGGACTTGCGGAGCGAGGTGAATGAGCATGACAGATGTGCCGCTGCGCATAGCCCTGCTCGCGTATAAGGGAAACCCCTTTTGTGGAGGTCAAGGCGTCTACGTCCGGCACCTCTCCCGTGAACTCGCCCGCCTGGGCCACACCGTCGAAGTACTGGCCGGCCAGCCGTATCCGGTGCTCGACCCCGAACCGGGCGTGACGCTCACCGAGATCTCCAGCCTCGACCTCTACCGCCAGCCCGACCCCTTTCGCACCCCCAAGCGCGATGAGTACCGCGACTGGGTGGACATGCTGGAGGTCGGCACGATGTGGACCGCCGGTTTTCCCGAGCCGCTGACCTTCTCGTTGCGGGCGCTGCGCCACCTGTCCGGGCGCAAGGGCGAGTTCGACGTGGTCCACGACAACCAGTGCCTCGGCTACGGCCTGCTCGGCATGCCGCGCCTGGGCTTCCCGACCATGGCGACCATCCACCACCCGATCCAGGTGGACCGCGAGCTGGAGCTGGCCGCCGCGGCGACCAAGGGCAAGCGCGCCTCGGTGCGCCGCTGGTACGCCTTCACCAGGATGCAGACCCGCGTCGCGCGGCGGCTGCCGGAGATCATCACGGTCTCGTCCTCCTCCGCCGCGGAGATCGAGCAGTACCTCGGCGTCCCGCAGCGGCGGATCACCACGATCCCGATCGGCGCCGACACCGACGCGTTCTCCCCGGACCCCTCGGTCGCCAAGGTGCCGGGCCGGATCGTCACCACGGCCAGCGCGGACGTCCCGTTGAAGGGCCTGCTTCCGCTGGTCGAGGCGCTGGCCAAGGTGCGTGTCGAGATCGAGCACGCGCACCTGGTCGTGGTCGGCAAGGCCAAGGAGGACGGCGTCGTCGCCAAGGCGATCGAGCGCCTGGGCCTGGCCGGCGCGGTGCGTTTCGTGCACGGCATCACAGACGCCGAACTCGTCGACCTGATCCGCTCGGCCGAAGTGGCCTGCGTGCCCTCGCTCTACGAGGGTTTCTCGCTGCCCGCGGTCGAGGCGATGTCCTGCGGCACCGCGCTGGTGTCCACCACCGGCGGGGCGATCCCCGAGGTGGCCGGCCGGGACGGCGAGACCACGCTCGCGGTCCCGCCGAACGATCCGCAGGCGCTTGCCTCGGCGCTGATGCGGGTACTGGGGGACGCGGATCTGCGGACCCGGCTGGGCGCCGCGGCGCGAGAACGTGTTCTCGACAAGTTCACGTGGCGCGCCGCCGCGATCGCCACCGCCGAGCGCTACCGGGCGCTCATCGCGGCCGACCGGGACCCGGTGGACTGGGACCGCATGGCCGCCGACAGGCTCCGTCGTGGAAGAAAGGCAGGGGTCTGACGTGCTCACCGTGGACTTCGAGAAGTTCCCGATCACCAAGGGCGAGAAGGTCCTGGACATGGGCTGCGGCTTCGGCCGGCACGCCTTCGCGCTGCTGCGTCAGGGGGCTGACGTGGTCGCCCTGGACTACAGCCAGGACGAGGTCGCCGAGGTGACCAAGTGGTTCGCCGCGATGGAGCTGGCCGGCGAGGTCCCGGCCGGGGCCGGCGCGATCGCGGTGCGCGGCACCGCCTACGGCCTGCCCTTCGCCGACGGCACCTTCGACGCGATCGTCGCCGCCGAGGTCCTGGAGCACCTGCCCGACGACCGGCTGGCGATGGCGGAGCTGGTGCGGGTGCTCAAACCCGGCGGGCGCCTGGCGGTGACCGTGCCGCGGTGGTTCCCGGAGAAGGTGTGCTGGGCGCTGTCCGACGCCTACCACGAGGTCGAGGGCGGCCACATCCGGATCTACAAGCGGCGCGAGATGATCGACAAGCTGCGCGCGGCCGGCGTCGTGCCGAACGAGCTGCACCACGCGCACGCGCTGCACGCACCGTACTGGTGGCTCAAGTGCGCGGTCGGGGTCGGCAACGAGAACGCCCCGGTGCGGGCGTACAAGAAACTGCTGGAGTGGGACATCATCAAGGCCCCGGCGCTGACCCGCGCCGGCGAGGCGCTGCTGAACCCGGTGCTCGGCAAGAGCCTGGTCGTCTACGCCACGAAGCCGGCCGCATGACGGTGGGGTCGGTCCGGACGGCCGAAGGGCGCGACGCCGCGGCCGGGCTGCTGGCCGGGGAAGGCGTTCTGAGCGTCGAGCAGGTCCACACCACCGTCGAGGGCATAGCCGCGCTCCAGCGGCCGGACGGCGCGATCCCCTGGTTCCACGGCGGCCACCTGGATCCCTGGGACCACGTCGAGGCGGCGATGGCGCTGGACGTCGCCGGCCTGCCGGACCGCGCGCTGGCCGCCTACCGCTGGCTCGCGGCGTCGCAGAACCCTGACGGCTCCTGGTACGCGGCCTACGCCGACGCGCCGGAGGGGGTGAGCGAGCCGACGAACCGGCTGCGCGAGACGAACTTCAGCGCCTACATGGCCGTCGGCGTCTGGCACCACTGGCTGGCCACCGGCGACGAGGACTTCCTGGCCGAGATGTGGCCGCCGGTGCGGCGGGCCGTGGACTTCGTGCTGAGCCTTCAGACTTCGGGCGGGGAGATCCTGTGGTGCCGCGACGAGCAGGACCGCGAGGCCGGCGAGGCGCTGCTGACCGGGTGTTCGTCGATGTACCAGGCGCTGCGCTGCGCGCTGGCGATCGCCGAGCAGGTCGAGAGCGCGCGTCCGGACTGGGAGCTGGCGTGCGGGCAGCTGGGGCACGCGCTGACCGCGCATCCGGAGCGGTTCGCGGATAAGGGCGCGTATTCGATGGACTGGTACTACCCGGTGCTCGGGACGGCGCTGCGCGGTGCGGACGCCGAAGAGCGCATCGCACAGGGCTGGGACACGTTCGTGGTGCCGGGCTGGGGCGTGCGGTGCGTGACGCCGAACAACTGGGTGACCGGCGGCGAGACGTGCGAGCTGGCGTTGGCGCTGTGGGCGATCGGCGATGGGGAGCGGGCGCGGACGTTGCTTCGCGACATCCAGCACCTGCGGGACGAGGCCGACGGGTTGTACTGGACCGGCTACGCCTTCAAGGAAGACCAGGACGGGAACCCGCCCGCGATCTGGCCGCAGGAGAAGACCGCCTGGACGGCTGGATCGCTGCTGCTCGCGCTCGCGGTGCTCGCCGAGGAGAACGCGACGGTCGCCGTGTTCGGGGGCGCCGGGCTGCCCGAGGGGTTGCCGGTGGCTTGTTCGGTCGCAGAGTGCGTCGCGGCTTAGGTGCGGAGTGTGTCGCGGCTTGAGCGCGGAGTGTGTCGCGGCTTGAGCGCGGAGTGCGTCGCGGCTTGAGCGCGGAGTGCGGTACAGACTGAGCGAGCCCGGGGGTGCCCGCTCAGCCGTTGCAGGCCGTGTTGACCGCCGCGATGTCCTTGGTCGTCTGCGGGATCGTCTGGCTCATCCCGTTGGTGTCGCCTTTCTCGTAGTCGTCCGCGAAGGTCTTCCAGCTGTCCGCCTCGGCCTGGATCGCGGTCTTCACCGCCGGGTCGGTGGCCATCGCGGCGTCGGCGCTCAGCTTCGACGCCAGGTCGCGGTCGGCCGCGATCTGGAAGTCCTTGCCGCCGTGGCCGGCCGGGTTGGCGGCGTTGAAGGCGTTCAGGTCGCGGGAGGCCTCGCTGCAGCCGGGCTTGACGCCGTCCGGGCTGGGCGGACTGCTGTCCGAGGTCGACGTGTCCTGCGTGTCGGTGCCGGTATCGGTGTTCGTCGGCGCCACCGCTCGCGAACTCGACGTGGTCCCGGCCGGCGTGGTCGGCCCGTTCGACGTGGTCGTCGAGCTCGTCGACGTGGTGGGCCCGGCCACCGGGGTGCCGTGGTGCGAACCCTGCGTGACGGCGAGCGCCACCAGGCCCGCCACGACGAGGACCGCCGCGGCCCCGATGCCGATCTTCAGGCCGTTGCCGCCGCTCCTGGCCGGGGCCGGCTGCGCCAGCGACTGGCTGGCCAGGTACGGCGCGGGCTGCTGGTACTGCTGATGGTGGACCGGGTTCGGCATCTGCGGTGTCTGCGCGGCCGAGGGCGTCGAGGCGGGCGTCGAGGTCGCGTTCGGCGCTGAGGCCGCGGCGCTGGTTGCGCTCTCGGCCAGCATCGCGAGTGCGCGCTGCACCGTCGGCCGGTGCGACGGGTCCTTCGCCAGCAGCGCGGCCAGCAGGGGCGTCAGGCGGCCGGCGTTCTTCGGCGGCTTCGGCTGCTCGAACAGCACCGCGGTCATCGTGGCCGTCGGCGAGGCGCGGCGGAACGGCGAGACCCCCTCGACCGCCTGGTAGAGCGTCGCCCCGAGAGAGAACAGGTCCGAGGGCGGCCCGGCCTCCTCGGCGCGGGCGCGCTCGGGGGCCAGGTACTCCGCGGAGCCGATGACCGCGCCGGTCGCCGTCAGGGAGCTGTCGCCCTCGGCCTGGGCGATGCCGAAGTCGGTGAGCAGGACCCGGCCGTCGTCGGCGAGCAGCACGTTCGCCGGCTTCACGTCGCGGTGCACGATGCCCGCGGCGTGCGCGGCGGCCAGGGCGCGCAGCATCGTGTCGGCGACCTTCGCCGTGTTCTCCACGCTCAGCGGGCCGTGGTCGCGCAGGTGCTCGTCCAGCGAGCGGCCGGAGACCAGCTGCATCACGATCCATGGGGCGTCGTCGTCGATCACCACGTCGTGCACGGTCACGATGCCCGGCTGGTCGCGCAGCCGGACGGTGTTGCGGGCCTCGCGCTCGGCGCGGCTGAGCCGCTCGGCCAGCTGCTTGTCCGACAGCATGAAGGGCAGCGAGACCTCTTTGATCGCCACGTCTATGCCCAGCGTCTGGTCGTGGGCGCGCCAGACCCGGCCCATGCCGCCGGAGCCCAGCTTGCTCACCAGGCGATACCGGCCGCCGACCAAGCGGCCGGGTTGCGATGGGTCGCTCATGATCCGAATTACCCCCCCGGGTCGACTGTGTTCCCGACGTCGGACAGACTACGGAAGCGGCGTGTTGATCACATCCGCCGAAGTACTCTCCGAAGGGATGCGTCGATGTCCTATCCGGACCCGCGTTATTTCGCCGACACCGGGGAGGTCAGCGCCACGTTCCGGCCGGCCGGTGCCGAGCCCGAGATCGCCTTCGCCTCCGGCGGGACGTGCAGTCTGCTGTCGACCTCGGACAGCTCCGGCGGCTTGTACGGGCTCTACCGCTGGGACTTCGCGGCGGCGCCCAGCGGCCCCGGCACGCACTTCCACAAGACGATGAGCGAGGCCTTCTTCATCCTGAAGGGGACCGTGCGCCTGTTCAACGGCGAGAAGTGGGTCGAGGCGACGCCCGGGGACTACCTGTTCGTGCCGCCCGGCGGGCTGCACGCGTTCCGGAACGAGTCCGGCGAGACGGCGTCGATGCTGTTGATGTTCGCTCCCGGCGCGCCGCGCGAGAACTACTTCCGGGGCCTGGTCGAGGGGATGCAGAACACGATCGGTGAGGCGTTCTTCCTGGAGCACGACCAGTACAACGTCAAGGACTGAGCGCGAGTTCATACGCGCCGGGGCTCCGTGTCGATCCGCGGCCCTGCCCGTTCGACCTATGGGTGAGAGCGGGTCCGACCGGGGCCCGGGAACCGAAGGAGACCCACCGTGAAGTACATGCTGATCTTCCGTGCCGACGACCAGGCCCAGGCGTCCATGGCGACCGCCGACTTCGCCGACCTGATCGAGAAGGTCGGGAAGATGAACGACGAGCTCATCCGGGCCGGGGTGCTGCTGGCGGCCGAGGGGCTGGCCGGGCCGGAGGAGGGCGTCGTCGTCGACTACTCTTCGGAGCCGCCGGTGGTCACCGACGGTCCGTACGGGGAGACGAAGGAGCTGTTCAACGGCTTCTACATCCTGAACGTGGCCTCGATGCAGGAGGCTGTGGAGTGGGCCAAGCGCTCGCCGATCACCGGGCCGGGGTTCAAGACCGAGATCCGGCGGGTGACGACGATCGACGAGATGCCGCAGGACAACGAGTGGGTCAAGAAGGAGCGGGCGTGGCGCGAGGCCACCGGGCAGCTCTGAGCGGTGGCGGCAGCCACGACGAGGGCGGCGGCGAAGGCGACGGCGGCGGCGCGAGCGGCGGCGTGGGTCGCGGCGTGGGCCGCGCTCGGCGTCGCTGGCGCGGTGTGACCGCTAGTCCAGACGGCGTGGGCGGTCCGGGCGCCATGCCCCGCGAGGGGGTCGCGGCATGAGCGAGCCCGGCGTGAACGAGCCCACCGGCCGCGCCGCCGTGGCCGCCGTCTGGCACATCGAGTCGGCCCGCATCGTCGGCGCGCTGGCCCGCTACACCGGCGACTTCGCGCTCGCCGAGGACATGGCGCAGGAGGCCCTCGCCGAAGCGCTGGTCAGCTGGCCGCGCGAAGGCGTGCCGCGGCACCCGGCGGGCTGGCTGCTGACCGTCGGCCGGCGCCGCGCCATCGACCACTTCCGCCGCCACGCCGTCCAGGACCGCAAGTACGCCGCCCTCGCCCAGGAGCTGGGGGAGGGCGGCGCTGCGGCCGGCGGCGTCCCGATCGATCCGCGGCGCGACGGCGAGGACGTGCTCTGGGACCCGGACCAGATCGACGACGACCTGCTGGCCCTGATGTTCGTCTCCTGCCACCCGGTCCTGGCCCGCGAGGCGCGCGTCGCGCTGACCCTGCGCGTGGTCGCCGGCCTGACCAGCGACGAGATCGCGAAGGCGTTCCTGGTCCCGACCGCCACGGTGCAGGCCCGCATCACGCGCGCGAAGAAGGCGCTGGCGGCGGCCGGCGTCCCCTTCGAGGTGCCGCCGCCGGAGCAGCGCGCCGAACGCCTGGGCTCGGTCCTCACCGTGGTCTACCTGATCTTCACCGAGGGCTCCTCGGCCAGCGCCGGCGACGCCCTGATCCGCCAGGACCTGGCCAGCGAGGCGCAGCGCCTCGGCCGCATGCTGACCCGCCTGATGCCCGACGAGGCGGAGACCCACGGCCTGCTGGCGCTGATGGAACTCACCGCCGCCCGCTTCCCGGCGCGCATCGGCCCCGACGGCGAACCGGTCCTCCTGGCCGACCAGGACCGCCGCCGCTGGGACCACGCCGCGATCCGCCGAGGCCGCGCCGCCCTGGCCCGCGCGCAGCAGAGCAGCCGAGGCCTCGGCGCGTACGGCCTCCAGGCGATGATCGCGGAATGCCACGCCGTGGCGCCCTCGGTCAAGGAGACGGACTGGGAGAAGATCGTCTCGCTCTACGACGCACTGGCCCGCCTGGCACCCTCCCCGGTGGTGGACCTCAACCGCGCGGTCGCGGTCTCCCTCACCGGCGGCCCCGCCGCAGCGCTCGACTTCGTCGACGCCCTGGTCGAGGACGGCGCCCTGGCGAACTCGTACCTGCTGCCGAGCGTGCGCGGCGAACTGCTGATCCAGCTGGAGCGCTACGCCGAGGCACGCGTGGAGCTGGAGCACGCGATCAAGCTGTGCGCGAACGAGCGGGAGCAGGCGGTGCTGCGGGGGAAGCTGGACGGGCTGCCGTCGTAGCTGCTCGACCCGGCGTGGTAGAGAACTGGCATGCAGAGCCAGGAATGGATCGGGCTGGCCGGTGTGGTCGTCGGCGGGGCCCTGACCTACCTCACGCAGTTCAGCACGGCGCGCCTGACGTCGAAGAACGAGGACAGGCGGCGCGCGGACCAACGTGCTGAGGAGCGTCGCGTAGAACAGATGCAGTTGCTTCGCGACTTCATCACCATTGCGCAGGAGGGCGTCCGCATAGCCGAGAAGCGCGAGATCGCCGACGACTGGGCCGCGGCGACCACCCAGGAGTGGCTCGCCGCGGCCCGAGACGTCATCGACCGGCTCTTCGTGACCGAGCGAATGATCCAGGTCTTGTTTCCCCCGGACCTTTATGAGTGCGCCCGCGCATATGCAACGACCGTGAACAGGGTGATGTGGCGCGAGCCCGCCGCGATCGCCGCCAACGGAAGCCTTTGGGATGTGCTGCAAGATCCCCAGGTCGCCTTCCTGGCTGCGGCGCGCGAGGCGGTCGTCTGAGCGGTCTCCTGCTCCGCTACACCCGCCGCAGCACCCTGAGCGACCCCGTCACCGACTCCTCGACGAAGTCGCCCGACTCCAGGGCCCGCAGGTAGATCCGGTACGGGGCCTGGCCGCCGTCCTCCGGGTTCGGGAAGACGTCGTGGATCACCAGGAGGCCGTCGGGGGCGACGTGGTGGGCCCAGCCCTCGTAGTCGCCCTGGGCGTGTTCGTCGGTGTGGCCGCCGTCGATGAACAGGAGGCCGACCGGGGTGTTCCACAGGCGGGCCACGGCCGGGGAGCGGCCGATGACGGCGATCACGCGGTCTTCGACGCCGGCGGCGTGGAGGGTGCGGCGCATGGTGGGGAGGGTGTCCATCAGGCCGACTTCGGGGTCGACGAGGGCCGGGTCGTGGTACTCCCAGCCGGGCTGCTGCTCCTCGGAGCCCCGGTGGTGGTCGACGGTGATCACCATGCGGTCGGCGGTGGCGGCGGCCGCGGCCAGGTAGATGGTCGACTTGCCGCAGTAGGTGCCGATCTCCAGCAGGTCGCCGACCTTCGCGGCGCGCTCGGCGGCCTCGAACAGGGCGAGTCCCTCGTCGGCGGGCATGAAGCCGGGGGCGGCTTCGGCGGCGGCGCGCAGCTGTTGATCCATGGCGTCACTCTATCTTCCGGATAACTGAAACGTGTTCTACTATCCGCCACGTGGCTTCAGTGACCGCCGGAATCGGCTCCATAGGGATCACCAGTGAGCACCGCGACCTCGCCGAGGCGGTCAGGGGGTGGTTGGCGCGGGCCGTGCCGCCGGCCGCAGTGCGCGCCGCGCTGGACGCTGAGCACGAGGAACGCCCCGCGTTCTGGCCCGATCTGGCGAAGCAGGGACTGCTCTACGGAGACGAGCTCCTCGAAGACGGCGACGGTGGCGACCACCTCGGCGGCCTCCTGCCCCTCGCGGTCACGCTGGAGGAGACCGGCCGGGCCGCGACCCCCGGGCCGTTCCTGCCGACCGTCACCGCCGCGGTCTTCCTCCACGCGGCAGCCGGTTCGAGCAGCGGCGATGGCCACGCCGACAGCAACGCCGACATCCTCGCCGCCCTCGCCGACGGCAGTGCGACCGCCGCCGTGGCGCTCCATCCCGGCACGGTCGCGGCCGAGCCAGTCGAAGGCGGCTACACCCTCACCGGAGAGGTAGAACCGGTTGTCGGCGCGGCGCTCGCCGACTGGCTGCTGCTGACCGCCCGCCGCTCCGACGGCTCCGAGATCCAGGCCCTCGTCCCGGCCGCCGAGCTCGTCATCAGCCCCCTGATCTCCCTCGACCGGACCCGGCGCGTGGCGAAGGTGGGCGCCGAGCGCGTCTTCGTCCCCCGCGCGCAGGTCATCGTCGCGGGTACCGCGTTGCTCGACCGCACCGCCGCGCTCCTCGCCTCCGCCGAGGCGGTCGGCATCGCCGACTGGTGCACCCGCACCGCCGCCGAGTACGCGAAGGTCCGCGTCCAGTTCGGCAAGCCGATCGGCCAGTTCCAGGGCGTGAAACACCGCTGCGCGGCCATGGTCGCGCGCATGGAGCAGGCACGCAGCGCGGTCTGGGACGCCGCCTACGTCGCCGGATCCGGCATCGCGGCCGAGGACGCGCAGGTCCCGATCGCCATCGCGGCCGCCCTCGCCCTCGATGCCGCCGTCGAATGCGCGAAGGACTGCATCCAGGTCCTCGGCGGCATCGGCTTCACCTGGGAGCACGACGCGCACGTCTACCTTCGCAGAGCCCTGACCCTCCGCCAGCTCCACGGCCCCACCAGCCGCTGGCGCGCCCGCGTCGCCGGCCTCACCGCCGCCGGCCGTCGCCGCGAGCTGAAAGTCGAGCTCCCCGAGGAAGCCGACGCCTACCGGGACACGGCCCGCGCGGCGTTCGAGGCCGTCAAAGGCCTGACTCCCGCCGAACAGCGCAGAGAGCTCGCCGCGACCGGCTACGCCGCGCCGTATCTCACGAAGCCCTACGGCCTGTCAGCCGGGCCGGTCGAACAGATCGTCATCGCGCAGGAGATGGCCGCGGCGAAGGTGCGGCTGCCCGACATCATCATCGGCAACTGGGTGGTCCCGACACTGGTCAAGTACGGCACCGACGCGCAGCGCGAGCGGTTCGTCCTGCCGACGCTGCGCGGCGAGGTCGTCTGGTGCCAGCTGTTCAGCGAGCCCGGCGCCGGTTCCGACCTGGCGGCGCTGACCACCCGCGCCACCCGCGTCGAGGGTGCTGGGGGGACCGAGGGCGGCTGGCGGCTCGACGGCCAGAAGGTGTGGACGTCGGTGGCGAACTTCGCGCAGTGGGCCATCTGCATCGCGCGCACGAGCCCTGACAAGCCCAAGCACGAGGGCATCACGTACTTCCTGGTGGACATGAAGTCCGCCGGCGTCGACGTGCGGCCGCTGCGCGAGATCACCGGCGCCTCGATGTTCAACGAGGTGTTCCTCGACGGCGTGTTCGTGCCCGACGACCTGGTGGTCGGCGACGTGGACGGCGGCTGGCCGCTGGCGCGCAACACGCTCGGGAACGAGCGGGTGTCGCTGGCCTCCGGGCCGGTCCTCGGCGGATCGTTGGAAGGACTGCTGACGTCGCTGGCGGCGCGCGACGAACTCGACCCCGTGGTGGCGCAGAGGCTCGGCGAGCTGATCTGCCAGGGGCAATCCGCCGCGCTGCTCGGGCTGCGCACCACGCTGCGTCAGCTGACCGGGCTGGAGCAGGGACCCGAGGCGAGCATCAGGAAACTGATCTCGATGAAGCTCGCTCAGGACGTGGCGGAGTTCGGACTGGAGCTGCTGGGCGGCGCCGGCGCCACCGAGGAGCGGGGGAGCGCGGCCGGATGGACGCAGGCGTTCCTGTCCAGCCGCTGCCTGACCATCGCCGGCGGGACCACCGAAGTGCAGCTCAACGTGATCGGGGAGCGGATCCTCGGCCTGCCGCGCGACTGAGATCCGACTGCCGAACTCTGACAAAAGGGGATGCGAGAAGTGAACAAGGTCTACGTCGTGGGCGTCGGCATGACGAAGTTCGAGAAGCCCGAGACCCGGCAGTGGCGCTACTTCGACATGGCACGCGAGGCCGGCACCGCGGCGCTGGCCGACGCCGGAATCGGCTACGAGCGGGTGGAGCAGGTGGCCGCCGGCTACGTCTTCGGCCCCTCGACGTGCGGCCAGCGCGCGGCGTACGAGCTCGGGCTGACCGGCGTGCCGGTCTACAACGTCAACAACAACTGCGCCACCGGCTCCACCGCGCTGATGATGGCCGCGCAGTGGGTCCGCGGCGGAGTGAATGATTGCGTGCTGGCGCTGGGTTTTGAACAAATGAAGAGAGGCGCACTCGGCGGCGGCATGAACAACGACGATTTCGCCGCCTCGCCCCTGGCCCGCCACTACACGCTGATGGCCGAGCTGCACGCCTTCGAGGCCACGCCGCCGACGGCGCAGATCTTCGGCAACGCCGCGCGCGAGCACATGGACAAGTACGGCACCACTGCCGAGCAGCTGGCGATGGTCGCCGCGAAGAACCACCGGCATTCGGTACGCAACCCGAATGCCCAGTTCCAGGAAGAGTATTCAGTGCAGGACATCCTGGAGGCCAAGGAGATCCACCGGCCGCTGACCAAATTGCAGTGCTCGCCGACCTCTGACGGCGCCGGGGCCGCGGTGGTGGCGAGCGAGCGGTTCGTGGACGAGCACGGGCTGGCCGATCAGGCCGTCGAGATCGTCGCGCAGGCGATGGCGACGGACACCGCCGAGGCCTTCGACACCCGCACCTGCATCGACGTGGTCGGGCGGCCGATGAGCCGGGACGCGGCCCAGCGCGTGTACGACGCCTCGGGGCTCGGGCCGGAGGACCTGGACGTGATCGAGCTGCACGACTGCTTCTCGATCAACGAGCTGATCACCTACGAGGCGCTCGGCCTGTGCGGCGAGGGCGGGGGCGGCAAGCTGATCGCCGACGGCGCCACGACCTACGGCGGCCGCTGGGTGGTGAACCCCTCCGGCGGGCTGATCTCCAAGGGGCATCCGCTCGGGGCGACCGGGCTGGCACAGTGCGCCGAGATCACCTGGCACCTGCGCGGGCTGGCCGGGGAGCGGCAGGTCGAGGGCGCGCGCGTCGGGCTGGCGCACAACATCGGGCTCGGCGGCGCGGCGGTGGTGACGCTGTTGCGGAAGGCATGAGGAAACCTCAAAAGCAGCCCAGCAGCCTCAAGTCCCTCAAGTCCCTCACGACCCCATGGCCGCCAACAGCTTCTCGTCCGTCTCGCCCAGGACCATCGCCACCGCGCCGAGCGCGCACGCCTGCGGCCCGAGCGAGCCGACCTGGATCGTCATCGCGTCGCCGGCCAGCGGCAGCGAGGCCGTCGCCGCGGCCTCGCGCAGCGGTCCCATCAGCAGCTCGCCGGCCGAGGACAGCGCGCCGCCGAGGATGACGGTCTGCGGGTTCAGGATGTTGCCGAGCATGCCGACGGCGCGGCCGGCCATCGTCCCGGCGTCCGACAGGGCCCTGATGCAGCCGCGGTCGCCCTGCCAGGCCATGGTGATGACGTTGCGCAGCGTCAGCCGGTCCCCGTAGGCCGGCTCCAGCGCGCGCATCACCACCGGGAGCCCCACAAAGGTCTCCAGGCAGCCGCGGTTGCCGCAGCGGCACAGCGGACCGGTGGCGTCGACCACCAGGTGCCCGATCTCGCCGGCCCCGCCGTTGACGCCTCGGGCCATCTGGCCGTTGGAGATGAACGCGCCGCCGACGCCGCCGTGCAGCTTCATGTAGACGAACTCGTCGCAGCCGCGCGCCGCGCCCCAGCGCCGCTCGGCCAGCGCGCCGAGCTTGGTGTCGCCGTCGGCCAGGACCGGCAGGTTCAGGCGGGCGCCGAGTTCGGCCGCGACCGGGATGCCGGCCCAGCGCGAAGGCATGCCGGAGCTGGGGACCCCGCGCTTGGTGTCGAAGGGTCCCGGCACGCTCACGCCGACACCGAGGATCCGGCTGGGATCGGTGCCGGCCTCGTCGATGGCCGTGCGGACCAGGTCGGCGGCGACGTCGAAGGCGTGCCCCGGGTCGTAGCCGACCGGGAGGCGGACGGATTTGGCGATGCGGACGGCGTGCGCCACGTTGGCGATGATCACGTGCACGTGCCGGTAGCCGAAGTCGACGCCGATGGCCTCGCCGCTGGCGGGGTTGAGCATCACCGCCGCGCCCGGGCGCCCGGCGCCGCCGCCGGCCGGCGTGAGTTTGGTGTCCAGCTCCACCACCAGGTCGTCGGAGACCAGGGCGGCGATGATGCCCGAGACCGTCGAGCGCGACAGTCCGACCGAGCGGGCTATGTCGGCGCGGCTCATCGTCCCGCGCTCGCGAAGCAGTCGTACCACGGCCAGTCGGCTGCGCTCAGCGCGTGACTCCGGCGGTAGCGTCCTCATGGCTTTGAGGATGCTGGGATAAGGCGTCATTAGTCAAGGATCAAACAAATTAGGGGGTTGAGGCCCCGGTTAGTTCGGTGGAATTTGTTCGCCCATCACGGAATCGCAACATGCTTGACGGCCTCATTTCGTCACCTTTACGTTCTCCGCATCGCCGCCCCACTTCAAAAGCGACAGGTCCCCTCACTCGAGTTGATGAAAGAAGGCTGATCATGGGCGCACGCTCCCACCGGTCCGTCACGGCTGTCCTGGCCGTGGGACTGGCCTCCGGCCTGGCACTGGCCGGCTGCTCTTCGAGCTCCTCCAAGCCGTCGGCTGGCTCCTCGAACTCCTCCTCCGCCCCCGCTTCGGGCTCGTCCTCGGCCAGCGGCTCCGCGGGTTCCGGGCCGGCGCTGCCGGACCTTTCCGGCAAGTCGATCCAGGTGCTGGCCGAGTGGTCCGGGACCGAGCAGCAGGACTTCCAGAAGGTGATCGACGCCTTCACCGCCAAGACCCACGCCAAGGTCAGCTACCAGGGCGCCGGCGACCAGACGCCGACCGTGCTGCGCAGCAAGCTCGCCGGCGGCGGGGCCCCCGACGTGGCGCTGCTGGCCCAGCCCGGCGCCATCGCGCAGTTCGCCAAGGCCGGGCAGATCAAGCCGCTGGGGACCGGCGTCCTGGCCGCGATCGACGCCAACTACGCCCCGGGGTGGAAGAAGCTCGGCACGGTCAACGGCCAGGTCTACTCGATCATGTTCAAGGCCGCGAACAAGTCGACGTTCTGGTACAACACCGCGCAGTTCCAGCAGGCCGGCGTCACGCCGCCGAAGACCTGGGCCGACTTCCTCAAGGACTGCCAGACGCTCTCCGACGCCGGCATCACCCCGGTCTCGGTCGGCGGCGCGGACGGCTGGACGCTCACCGACTGGTTCGAGAACGTCTACCTCTCGCAGGCCGGCCCGGACAACTACGACAAGCTCGCGAACCACCAGATCCCGTGGACCGACCCGACGGTGGTCCAGGCGCTGACCACGCTGAAGCAGCTGTTCGGCGCCGACGCCCTGATGGCCGGCGGCAAGTCCGGGGCGCTGCAGACCTCGTTCAACGACTCGGTCACGCAGACCTTCAAGAGCCCGCCGAAGGGCGCCATGGTCTACGAGGGCGACTTCGCCGGCTCGGTGATCACCTCGACCACCTCGGCCAAGCTGGGCGCCGACGCCAAGTTCTTCCCCTTCCCGGCGGCCGGCTCGGTGTCGAACTTCGTCGTCGGCGGCGGCGACGCCGCGCTGGCGACCAACGACAACCCGGCGACCATGGCGTTCATCCAGTTCCTGGCCTCGCCGGAGGCCGCCGAGGCCTGGGCCTCGGCCGGCGGCTTCGTCTCGCCGAACAAGAACGTCCCGATGTCGTCCTACCCCGACGACACCACCAAGGCCGAGGCGCAGATGCTCATCGACGCCGGCGACAACTTCCGCTTCGACATGTCCGACCAGGCCCCGGTCGGCTTCGGCGGCACCAAGGGCGCCGGGGAGTGGAAGGACCTGCAGGACTTCCTGAGCAGCGGCGACCCCAACGGCGCGGCCGCACAGCTCGAGAAGGACGCGGCGAAGGAGACCTGGCAGTAGCCATGGACAAGAGCCTGCCCGCCCCGCCCGCCGCCGGGTCCGGCCCGGCGGGGGCGCCGTCCGCCGGCGCCCCCGCTCCCGGGCCCGGGACGTATCCGCATCCCTTGGCCGACCAAGGCCGTAGCCCTCTGCGCATTCCGGTCCGCGTGCGCGCCGGGTTCCTCATCCCGGCCGCGGTCGTCCTGCTGGCGATCATCATCTGGCCGGCGATCGACTCGGTGTGGCTGAGTCTGCACAACGCCGACGACTCCAAGTGGGTGGGGCTGCACAACTACCGCACCCTTTTCACCGACTCCGCGACGCTCACGGCGCTGAAGAACAACATCATCTGGGTGGTGTGCGCGCCGACCGTGGCGTGCGCGCTGGGCCTGATGTTCGCGCTGATGGCCGAGAAGATCAAATGGTCGACCGCGTTCAAGGCGGTCATCTTCATGCCGATGGCGATCTCGTTCCTGGCCGCCGGCGTCATCTTCGAGCTGGTCTACCAGCAGGACCCGCACCAGGGCGTGGCCAACGCGGTGGCCGTCGGGGTACACGACACGTTCGCGCCGTCCTCGAAGTACCCCGGTGCGCGGCCCCGTCCGGTCAACGCCACGCCGGGCACGGCGGGATCGTTCACCTCCAAGCAGACCTTCCAGGCCGGCTCGGTCGCGCAGCTGCCGCTGGTCGGCATCCAGGCCGCGAACCTGCCCGGCAAGGCGGCGCAGGCCGCGGCCCCCGCGGCGGCGCCGGCCGCCGACCAGATCGAGGGCACGGTCTGGCTGGACATCATCTACGGCGGCGGGGGCACCCCGAACCATCTCGACGCCGGCAAGAAGGGCATGCCCGGGATCTCGGTCAAGGCGATCGACGCGGCGACCGGGAAGAGTGCCGGGTCCGCCTCGGCGCACAACGACGGCACGTTCACCATCAAGGGCCTCAAACCCGGCGCGAGCTACCGGCTGGAGCTGCCGGGGAGCAACTTCGCGCAGCCCTATCGCGGCATCCAATGGCTGGGACCCAGTCTGGTGACGCCCGCGATCATCGCCTCCTATCTGTGGATCTGGGCCGGATTCGCGATGGTCCTGATCGCCGCGGGCCTGGCCTCGATTCCCCGGGAGCTCCAGGAGGCGGCGCGGGTCGACGGGGCGAACGACAGACAGGTGTTCTGGCGGGTGACGGTGCCGCTGCTGGCCCCGGTGCTGCTGGTGGTGATGGTCACCCAGATCATCAACGTCCTGAAGGTCTTCGACCTGGTGTACGTCATCGCGCCCGGCTCCACGCTGCCCAACGCGAACGTGCTGGCCGTGCAGATGTGGAACGTGTCGTTCGGAGGCGGCGCCGACCAGGGTCTGGGCAGCGCGATCGGAGTGTTCCTGTACGTGTTGGTGCTTCCGGCGATGTACTTCAACATCCGCCGCCTGCGCAACGAAAGGAAGGAGGGGCGATGAGCGTCACGCGCCCCGTCGCCGTGCCGGGCCAGCTGACGGTCGGCGCCCGCGTCGCCAAGCGCCTCAGCGGCGGCGCGATCTACCTCATCGTGCTGGCGGTCGGCGTCGTCTGGCTGATCCCGACGCTGGGGCTGTTCATCAGCTCCCTGCGCAAGGCCTCGGACATCAGCAGCTCCGGCTGGTGGACCGTGTTCTCGCACCCCGCGCAGATCACGTTCAAGGACTACACGAGTCTGTTCTCCAACAAGGGGATCATCCAGTCCCTGTGGAACACGGTGATGATCACCGTGCCGGCCACGGTGCTGGTGGTGTTCCTCGGCGCGCTGGCCGCGTACGCGTTCGCGTGGATCGACTTCCGGGGCCGGGACTGGCTGTTCGTGGTCGTGGTCGGGCTGATGGTGGTGCCGATCCAGGTGGCGCTGCTGCCGGTGGCCTCGCTGTACCGCAACCTGCACATCTTCGGGACGATCCTCGGCGTGGTGCTGTTCCACGTCGGCTTCGGACTGCCGTTCGCGATCTACCTGCTGCGCAACTTCTTCGCGGCGATCCCGCGCGAGCTGCTGGAGGCGACGCGGATGGAGGGCGGCAGCGAGTGGACGATCTTCCGCAAGGTGATCGTGCCGCTGGGTCTGCCGGCGATCGCCTCGCTGGCGATCTTCCAGTTCCTGTGGGTCTGGAATGATCTGCTCGTCGCGCTGGTTTTCTCAAACGCGAAGACCCAGCCGCTGACGGTCGCGCTCCAGTCAAACATGAGGCAGTTCGGCAGCAACATCGACATCCTGGCACCCGGGGCGTTTCTGTCGTTGTCGGTTCCTCTCGTCGTTTTCTTCGCTTTCCAGCGATACTTCGTCCAGGGGCTCATGGCCGGCTCGGTCAAGGGTTAGCCGCAGCACGCGAACGAAGGCAGGAGAGCGTACGACCGTGGCGGACGTCCGTTTCCTCGACGCCACAAGGGTGTTCCACGGGGCGTGGCGGCCCGCCGTCGACGGCGTCAGCATCGACGTCCGCGACGGTGAGCTGCTCGTCCTCACCGGGCCCTCAGGCAGCGGCAAGAGCACCTTGCTGCGCATGCTCGCCGGCTTGGAGCCGATCGACCGCGGCAGCATGCTCATCGGCGGCAAGGACGTCGGGCGCACCGCGCCGGACAAGCGCAACGTCTCGATGATCTTCCAGGGCTTCGCGCTGTTCCCGAACCAGACGATCCGCGAGAACATCGCGCTGCCGCTGACGATGCGCAAGAACTCGGCGAAGTCGGCGGCGGCGCGCGTGCAGCAGGTCGCGGAGCTCTGCGGTGTCGCGGAGTACCTGAACAGCAAGCCGGAGGCGGTCGGCTACGACGTCCGGCAGCGCACGACGATGGCGCGCGCGATCGTGCGCCGGCCGGACGTGGTGTGCCTGGACGAGCCGCTGGCCGGCTCCGGCGTGCCGCTGATGATGCGCGGGCGCTCCCCGATCGCGGCGCTCCAGCGTGAGCTGGGGATCACGACGCTGTACGCGACGTGCAGCTCGGTGGACGCCTGGGCGATCGCCGACCGGATCGCCGTCCTGGACACCGGACGTGTGCAGCAGGTGGGCCCGCCCTCGGAGGTCTTCAGCAAGCCCGCGACGATCGCGGTGGCCCAGTTCCTCGGCGAGCCGGGCATGAACCTCGCCACCGCGATCGCCGACGGCGGCGTCGCGCGTCTCGGCGGCCTGGCCGTGGCGCTCACCGGCGCACAGGCCGCGGCCCTGACCGGCGCCCGCGTGGTGATCGGCATCCGGCCGGAGGACCTGTCGATCGGCGCCGAAGCCGACGGCATCCGCGCCACGGCGGTGCTGGTGCGCGACACCGGCCGCGACTACCTGGTGACGGCGCGGCTGACGGTCGACGGCGAGGAGAGCGACCTGGTGATCCGGCACGTGGAGGGGCCGGTGCCGGTCAAGGGCGAGAGCGTGGTGCTCGGGGTGAAGGCGGGCGCCGCGCTGCATCTGTTCGACGGCGGGAGCGGTGTCCGGCTGCCGGACTGATGGGCCGCGCGAGACGGGTCTGGCACGGGGGTACCGCCGAGCTCCGTAACCGGAGGCGTGGTACATACCACCGCTCCATCGAATCAAGGCTCTGCGGATCTTGCCGCCTTCCCCATCGAACCTTCGTTCCCCTCTCTGACCAGCGCCGGAAGGTCTTCCCTCGCCGCATGCCAGCGGTCTTTCACCGGCCATCCTGAGGTCTTTCTGAAAGCGGGGGGCGACCGCGAGATCCCGCTACTACAGTTCCGCTGTCGACCCTGGCGGCAGCCGGAGGCCGGCGGCGGGCGCGCGGTTCGCGGCGATGCCCGCTGCCTGGATTCGGGCGCGTCGAGCGGCGGGTGGCTGGCCCGTTCTCGGCGGGGGTGTCCTGTGCGCTGGCGGCGGGGTCGGGGGGTGGTGCCCTGCCGGGCGCCGGGCGGGGGCCCGGTGCGCGCCGGGGTGCCGCGTTCGCCGATGACGGGCCGTCGGGGGGAAGGAGTCAGCGATGGTGCTGTTGTGAAGGAGTGCACTGCGATGAGTGCCTTCCGGTAGCTGCTTTGCCGGTGGGCGGTGGATCCCGGCGCCGGAGCCCCTCAGGCCGGCGCCGGGATTCGGGGGAGACCGCGGGACCCGGGTCAGACCTCGTCGGCGAGCATCGCCGGCAGCTGGTCGAGCGCCGTGAGGTAGAAATCGGTCTTGGCGACCAGATCCGGGTGGTCGCCGTGCACCATGCCCCAGGGCCCCCGCCTTATGAAGGCGGTGCGCAGGCCCGCGCCCCAGGCGGGGCGGAGGTCGTTGTCGAGGCGGTCCCCGACGTACAGGACGCTGCCGGCGTCCAGCAGCGGGCCGCGGCCCTGGTCGCGCGAGACGCCGTCGCAGACCTCGACGACCTTCGCGAAGAACGCCGGGTCCGGCTTCTCCAGGTCGCCCCACATGCCGGAGGTGGTCACCAGGTGCACCGGCAGGTCGAGGGACTCCAGGATGCGGTGGGACGCGGTGGTCTGGTTCGCGGCTATCAGGACCAGATAGCCGGCGTCCTTCAGGGCGGCCAGGGTGGGCCGCGCGTCGGGATACAGGTCGCGCTCCCCGTAGCCTTCCGGGCGGCCCGCGGCGGTGCGCGCTTCCCGTTCGGCTCGCAGGTCGAAGTCCGGCCGGAAGTACTTGAAGGCCTCCAGATGCGATCTGCCGGAGGCGATGACCGCTCCGAAGACGGCCGAGAACGTGTGCCGGGGCACGCCGAGCCAGTCGGCCCAGTTGTGGTACTCGATGCTCTCGTCCACGAGCGTCTCCCCGACGTCGAAGACGACCGCCTCGATGGTGCGTGACTTGCCAGGGATGTGCATGCTCAGGGTTCTCCTCACGGGACGCTGCGACAGCGTCAGACAGCTCCCCATTCCAAGCAGTGCCCGAGGGACGGCGATGGCAGTGACGATCGCGATTGTAAGACGGTGATACGGGAAAGGGGGTATCGCTATCGGAAAGTCATGCCAACGGGTTACGGCGTGGGGGTGGCGTTAACCGGGCGCGGCGGTGGGGAAGCAGTGTGCGCACCCGCACTTCACCCACGCCGGCACAGTCGCGGGCAGGCATCGTCCGGCGACCGAACCGGGGTTCGGCGGCCGGACGACGGTGACGGATACCCGTCGCGTGCTACCGCGCCCCGGCGGCGTCCAAGGTCCCGTCCAGAGCCCCCGCCATGGCTCCGTCCTGGGCCCTGTCCAGTGCCTTGTCCAAGGCAAGCGCCACCCAGATCACCCCGAGGTGCGTGAAAGCCTGTGGGTAGTTCCCCAACTGCCTGCCCTTGGGCGTCAGCTCCTCGGCGAACAGGCCGGTGGGGCCGGCGTGCTCCAGAAAGTTCTCGAAGAGCTTCTGTGCCTGTTCCACCGCGCCGCACTGGGCCAGCGCCACGTAGTACAGCATCGTGCACAGGTCGAAGCTCGACTCGTCGCCGTCGAGACCGTCGCTGTACTCGCTGAGCCGGTAGCGGTCGCACAGGCCGTCGCGGACCAGCCCGCGCTCGATCGCGGTCAGCGTGGTGCGCCAGCGCTCGTCGTCCGGCGCCGTGAAACCGACGACCGGCATGAACAGGATCGAGGCGTCCAGCGGGCCGTCTCCGTAGCTCTGGACGTACGCCTGCTGCTCCTCGTCCCAGCCCTTGGTGCGGATCTCGTTGGCGATCGAGTGCGCCATCACGGCCCACAGCCCCGCGCCGTCGTGCGTCGGGGCGATGCGCAGGCCGTACTCGAACGCGGCCCAGCACATCAGGCGGCTGTAGACGAAGTCGCGCCGGCCGCCGCGGGTCTCCCAGATCCCTTCGTCCGGCCGGGCCCAGTGCTCGACCAGCCAGTCCAGCAGCCTGCCGACCGCCGCCTGGCCCTCGGGGCTCTGCAGGTGCTCGGTGTCGGCCAGGGAGTAGAGGAACTCGCCGTAGATGTCGAGCTGCAGCTGCTCGGCCGCGGCGTTGCCGATGCGGACCGGCGCCGAGCGGCGGTAGCCCTCCCAGTGCGGCAGCTCCTCCTCGACGAGGTCCGTGGTGCCGTCGACGCGGTACATGATGTGCAGCGGCTCGCCGAGGTCTGTCGGGCCCTCGGCCAAGCGGTTGGTGACCCAGCGCGCGAAGGCCTCGGCCTCCTCCTGGAAACCGAGGTCGGACAACGCGCGGGCGCTGAAGGAGCCGTCCCGGACCCAGGTGTAGCGGTAGTCCCAGTTGCGCGGACCGCCGATCTCCTCGGGCAGCCCGGTGGTGGCCGCCGCGAGGAAGGCTCCGGTCGGGGCGTGGGTCAGCAGCTTGAGCGTGATCGCCGAGCGGTGCACGGCGTCGGTCCAGCGGCCGCGGTAGGTGCTCTTGGACAGCCATGCGTGCCAGAACAGGAGCGCCTCTTCGAGGGCGCGCTCCACGTCGGCGGCGACGTCGGGCTGCCAGTCGGCCGGCTGCTCGAGTCCGGCGGCCAGGACGAACGCCGCGGCCTCGCCGGGGCCGAGCAGGAGCTCGGCCGTCGCGCTGCCGGTGTCGGCGTCCAGGGCCAGGGGAGCGGTCGACAGCAGGTCCAGGGTGAGGTCCGGGCCGGTGAAGGTGGCGATCTGGGCATCGCCGCGGCGCACCAGGCCGACCTCGCCGACCGAGCGGCCGTAGTCGAAGCGCGGCTGGCAGCTGACCGAGAACTGCACGTCGCCGCTGACCGCGCGCACGATCCGGTACAGCACCGTCAGAGCGGAACCGGTGCCGGAGCCCGACCCAGACGCAGAGACCAACCCAGACGCAGAGACCAACCCAGACCCCGACTCCGAGCCCGAGCCCGAACCAGACCCCGACTCCGAGCCGGCCGCGCCGCGCGCCTCCCGCGGCACCAAGAAGTCGACGATCTCGCCGATCCCGCCCTCGGCGGTCGAGAACCGCGTCACGAGCACCGCACTGCCCGGCACGTAGGACTGACTCGACGTGGCGCCCTCGACCCAGATCCGAAACGCCCCGCCCCGTTCGTGGTCCAGCACGGCGCCGAAAACGCTCGGCGCGTCGAACCGCCCGGGACAGAACCAGTCCACCGTGCCGTCGCCCGCGACCAGGGCACAAGTGCGCAGGTCACCGATGAGACCGTGGTCGTCGATCTCGGGGTAGGGGTGTGTGGTCGAGGTCATGCGCAGACCCTACATTCCCGGGTGCCCCCTCCCGGCGCACGTTCCGGTGAGGCGTAGTGAAGTAGCTAGTTCAGTGCGGCAATGCGCTGCCCGAAATCCAGTCGTTCCAATTCAGGTTCCAGTCGCCGAAGCCGTTGTCGGCACGGACCGTGTCCTTGGAGTTCACCACCGTGACCGGGTCGCCGGGGATCACCTGGTTGAAGAACCACTCCGCGTCCGAGGTCGACAGGCCGATGCAGCCGTGGCTGCCGTTGACCTTGCCGAACTTGCCCTCGTTCCACGGCGCGGCGTGCACGAACGTCCCCGACGGCGTCAGCCGCACGTCCCAGTACACGTCCGGGATGTCGTACGCCTGCACCCCGAAGATGCCGACGGTCGAGGAGTTCATCCTGATGTCCTGGTCCTTCTCCAGGACCACCATCGTGCCGTTCCAGGTCTCGAAGCCGGGCTTGCCGGAACTGGTGAGCAGCGTCGTGGTCTTGCCGCCGGTGGTCACGGTCATCTTGTGCGCGCTCGCGTCCATGGTCGCGACCAGGGACCGGCCGATGCTGAAGGTGACGTCCCGGTTCTGCCTGCCGAACAGGGCGCCGCTCTTCACCCCGTCCAGCCGCATGTGCAGGGTCACCTTGGTCCCGGCGGCCCAGTACTGCTGCGGGCGGAAGTCCACCCGCTCGGTGCCGAACCAGTGCCAGGAGCCTGTGACCGGCGGGTCGGAGGTCACCGTCAGCTGCTTCTCCACCGCGGTCCGGTCCGGGATCGGCTTGTCGAAGGTTATGGAGACCGGCTGCGCGACGCCGTAGGTCGTGCCCGGGTCGGGGGTGTACGTGCCCGCGTAGGTGTTGCCCGGCGTGCCGGTGGTGAACTGCGAGGTCGCAGTCTGCTGCTTCCCGTCCTCGCCGACCGCGACGGCGGTGACCTTGTACGTGTGCCCGAGGCCGACAGGGTTCGCCGACGTCCACGAGGCGCCGGACGGGTCCAGCGTGCCGTCCACCGCGCTGCCGCCGGACAACTGCGCCGTGACCGACGTCAGCTTCCCATTGGCAACACTCACCTGGATCTGGGAGGAGGGGTCCACATCGGAGGAGTTCGCGGCGGGTTTGATCACCACCAGCGCCGGGGAGGTCTTCGCCGGGGGCGAGCTCGACGGAGCGCTCGACGCAGCAGTCTGCGACGTGCCGCCGGCCGAAGCCGCTGATGAGGACCCGTTCGCCACCGGCGCGACGGCCGCCGTCCTCGCCGAATTCCCGCCCCCGCCACAAGCGGCGGTCAGACCCGCGAGGGCCACCGCGACGGCGAGCTTGTGCAGTCTGCGCATAATCGCCTCCCGTGCTCGATCCTATAACTGGGTGATACCAATGGCACCGCAGCCTGCTGGTGAACCGTTAGGTTTTCCTTAACCAGAGCAGAGGCAGGCAGCAGAAGAAGGCAGACACCGACTGCTGATCGGGACGAATCCAAAGGGGGGCTCCTGGATGACGATCGCCGCTAACGCGCCGACCCAGGTCGTGGCCACACAAGGCGGCTCGGGGGCCGCGGTGCCGGGCGCGCCCGGCGGACCGGCCAGACCGCCGGGGACCAGGACCGACCGCCGCCTGGTCCGGCTCCGGGCCGCGCTGGCCGCCGGAGCGCTCCTGTTCGGCGCGGCAGGGATCATCGGGACGCAGATCCGCGCCGACGGAGCCGACGACGCCAAGGCGCACAGCGGTGTCATGATCCAGCAGGCCGAGCAGATCTATCACAGCCTCTCGGACGCCGACGCCACCGCGACGACCATCTACCTGCACGTCGGCGAGGCGCCGGCGGACCTGCTGAAGGCCTACAACGACGACCTGCAGAACGCTCAGACGGCGATCCTGGCGGCCACCAAGGAGGCCGGCGACGACAGCGCGGCCCTGAAGGCGCTCAACCAGATCGCCACCCAGCTGCCGCAGTACGTGAAGCTCAACGCGACCGCGGCGGCGAACAACCTGCTCGGCTACCCGGTCGGCTTCCGGTACCTGCTTCAGGCCTCGAACCTGATGCAGGGGACCAACGCCACGGCCACCGCGCCGCCGACCGGCATCCTGCCGTGGGCCCAGGTCCTCACCGACACCGAAGCGAAGAACCTGTCCTCGGCGGAGGACACGGCCAAGCAGTTCCCGCTGCTGATGATCGCGGTCGGCCTGCTGATGCTCGCCGCGCTCGTGGTGGTGCAGGTCCGGGAGACGCGGCGGACGAACCGGATGTTCAACGTCGGGCTCCTCGGCGCGACCGCGGCGCTCGTGGTGGCGTTCGCCTGGACCGGAGTCGACGTCGCCGTCCAGAACGGCCACGAGGACAACGCCAGGAAGCGCGGCTCGGACCAGGTGAGCGCGCTGGCCACGGCCCGCATCCTGTCCCTGCAGGCGCGCACCGACGAGATGCTGACGCTGGTCGGCCGGGGCACCGCGGACGACAAGGAGACCGACTACGCCGGGACGACCGCGGCGAACGGGGCGCACGTCCCGGGCACCGAGGAACTGCTGGCCGCCGAACTGCGGGACGCTTCCCGCCTGGCCACCGACACCACCGGACGGCAGCTCGCGAACACCGCGGCGAGCGACGAGAGCGCGTGGCACACCCAGCATCAGGGGCTGCGGGCCGCCGACCAGAAGAACGAGTACGAGAAGGCGGTGGACTCGGCCCTGGGCCAGCACGACTTCGCCGCTTCCAAGCCCAGCGCCGCGAAGTCCTTCACCGCGCTGCAGGCCGATCTGGACCAGGCCATCAAGCACGCCGAGACCTCCTTCCAGTCCGAGGCCTCGGCCGGATCCGACGCCCTGGCCGGATTGGAGATCGGCCTGGGGGTATTGGCACTGGCGATGGCGGCGGCGGTGGTTCGGGGCCTGGGCCGCCGGATCGCGGAATACCAATAAGGGGGCGGGGATGACGAGGACGGACGGCAGGAAGCACATGCGCCTGCGTACCTGGGGAGTCGTGGCGGTCGTGGCCGCCGTCGGGCTCACCGCGGCGTGCAGCAGCAGCAAGCGCGCCTCGGGGGCCGTGAACGTGCCCCGCGCCGGCCAGGGCATCGGCTCCGGGGGCGTACCCGGAGCGAAGTTCACGCCGAAGCCCTGCGGGCCGGAGGCCACCGCAGCGGCCTGGAACGGGCCGCTTCCCGGCCCTCACGACGCCGTGCCCGCGGGCGGCACCCTGGACAAGATCCGCCAGCGCGGGTTCCTCATCGCCGGCATCGACCTGAACACCGAGCTGTTCGGCTATGACCCGAAGCACGACAACAACCCGCAGGGGTTCGACGTCGACATCGCCCGGGCCGTGGCGCGCGCCATCTTCGGCTCCGACGGCCACATCCAGTTCCGCGTGATCACCCTCGCCGACCCGAAGACCGGCGAGTACGCGCAGCTGCACGCGGGCAACGTGGACCTGGCCGTGATGACCACGACCATCACCTGCGCGCGCATGCAGGGGCCGACGCCGATGAACTTCTCCAACCCGTACTACACCGCCGAGCTGAAGCTCCTGATGGCGCGTGGCGACGACGGCCAGCCGCAGAACACGTCCCTGGCCGCTCTGAAGGGCACCGGGACGAAGGTCTGCGCGACGCTGAACTCCACCCCGGTCGCCGAGATCAAGAAGACGCTCGGCGACGCGGCGGCCTTCCAGGTCCCCAACGCCCTGGACTGCCTCGCAGACTTGCAACAAGCCGAGGTCGGCGCGGTCTACACCGACGACGCCCTGCTGCGCGGGATGCAATCGCAGGACCCGCATGTCGCGATCACCGGTGCGCCGGCCGGAGAATCGCAGCCATATGGCATCGTCACGAACCATCCGGACAGCGGCACGAACGACCTGACGCCCTTCGTCAACACCGCGCTGACGAACCTGATCCAGGACACCGGGCCGACCGGCTGGCGCACACTGTTTGCAAATGATTTGGGTTCGGCGCCCACCAAGCTTCCGGTGATCCCCGACCACTATCCTCTGGGTGGCTGAGCTGATGGATCGGGCAGGGGATTCCAGACAGACAGGCATGGGGGGAGCAAGAGCACGACCGTGACGACCATGTGGACCCGGCAGGCGATCGACGCCGCGATCGACCGCCGCGCCCAGGAACGCTCGGGGGTTTCGGCGGGTCTGCTGGAACTGGACGACCACCCGGGCCGGCGGCTGCTGGACGGCGCCAAGCTGTCCGGCGTCACGGCCCAGGCCTGGGAGCGGGCCTCGGCGGAGCTGGCCGGGCTGTGGACGGTCTTCGAGGCGTACCAGAAGGTGCTCGACCGGGTCGCGGCCATGCGCGGCGGTCCCAAGACCCGGCTGGGCGACCGGGAGCTGGCGGCCATGGCCGACCTGCTCACCGGCCGCTCGGTGGCGCTGCCCCGGCAGGCCGTGCCGTTCGAGCGGCGCGGGCTGCTGGACCCGGCCAGCACCCAGGATCTGCTGACCCTGGACGAGGCCGTGGAGTCCATGACCCGGACCTACGACGTGGTCAAGAAGGTCGCGGTCGACGCCGAGAGCGCGTGGAACCGGCTGCTGGAGCCGCTCGACGAGCTCCAGGCCCGGGTCCGGGCCGCGCGCGCCACGGCCGACCAGGTCGGGGCCGGGGCCGACCCGGTGTTCGGCCGGCTGGCCGGGATCGAGGCCCAGACCTCGGACATGCGGCGCCAGGCGCTGTCGGACCCGCTCGGCATGGTCGCCGGCAGCGGGGCCGGCACCCCGGCCCGGGTGGCCCGGCTGCTCGGCGAGCTCGCCGGGGTGCAGGCCGAACTGGACCAGGCGCTCCTCGCCCGCACCGAGTTCGACCAGCGGCTGGCCGGCGTCGAGGAGGTCATCGTGCTGATCGCCCGGGCCGAGGCCGAGGCCGAGCGGGTCCGCGGCGAGGTGCGGGAGAAGATCGCCGCGCCGCGACTGCCTCCGGCCTCGGCGGCCGCGGCGCATCTGCGCACCAAGGTCGCCGAGCTCCAGCGGGAACGGAGCGGGCAGTCCTGGACGTTGCTCGGCCGGAACCTGACGGCGTTGGAGAAGAACAGCCGCGTGATCCTGGAGAACGCCCAGAAGCGCGTCGGGCAGGTGCGGGCTCCGCTGGACCGGCGCGACGAACTGCGCGGGCTGCTGGAGGCCTACCGGGCGCGGGCCGCCCGGCACGGGGTCTCAGAGACCCCGGCGCTGGCCGCGGCACACCGGCTGGCCAGGGACCTGCTGTGGTCCGCGCCGTGCGATCTGGCGGGCGCCGAAGCCGCTGTCCGCCACTACCAGGCCGCCGTCGGCGCGGCGTTGCCGAGCATGTCATAGGGCTGGTGTCCACTAGATGACGGGGGATGACGGGGATGACGGGGGGATGAGATGGCCGGACACGCCGGATTCGTCGATCGACAGAGCTTCCACCATGGGTTCACGAGGTTTCAGGGGAGAGGGAAAGACCAGTGACCGCCTGTCTTGAGCCGGGCTGCGACGGGACCATCGACGCCGACGGCTACTGCGACACCTGCGGTACCGCCGCCGCTCCTGCGGCGCAGCAGGGTGCGGCGCGCGCCGGGGCCGGACACGCCTCGTCGCGGACCGCGACGTCCACACGCACCAGTGCCACGCGCTCCACATCCACGTCGGCCTCCAGCCGCAACTCCACCTCGGTCTCCAGCCGCACCCGCGGCTCCCGGGGCGGCAGCACGGGCCGCTCGCGCCGCGGCAACCTCGGCGCCGGACTGGTCGAGGTCCCGCCGGTCCCGGTCAAGGACCCGATGACCGCGATCATGGTCAACCCGCAGGTGCCGGAGGCCAAGCGGTTCTGCTCCAAGTGCTCGGCCCCCGTGGGCCGGGGCCGGGACGGGAACCCCGGCCGCACCGAAGGCTTCTGCCGCAAGTGCCGCACTGCGTTCTCCTTCGAGCCCAAGCTCAAGGCCGGCGACATGGTCGGCCAGTACGCGGTGCTCGGCTGCATCGCCCACGGCGGTCTGGGCTGGATCTACCTGGCCCAGGACCGGAACGTCTCGGACAAGTGGGTGGTGCTCAAGGGCCTGCTGGACTCCGGGGATCCCGACGCGATGGCCGCAGCCGCCGCCGAGCGCCGGTTCCTGGCCGAGGTGAACCACCCCTCGATCGTGCACATCCTGAACTTCGTGCAGCACCCGGACCCCGCGACCGGCGCTCCGGTGGGCTACATCGTCATGGAGTACGTCGGCGGCAGCTCGCTGAAGCAGGTCCGCGCCGACTACCGCGATCCGGCCGGGCAGCCCGGGCCGCTGCCGGTGGCGCAGGCCATCGCCTACGCGATCGAGATCCTGCCGGCCTTCGGCTACCTGCACAGCCTGGGCCTGGTCTACAACGACTTCAAGCCGGACAACATCATCCAGTCCGAGGAGCAGCTCAAGCTCATCGACATGGGCGGCGTGATCCGGATGGACGACGAGGACTCGGCCATCTACGGCACCAAGGGCTACCAGGCCCCGGAGATCGCCGACGAGGGCCCGTCGGTGGAGTCCGACCTGTACACCGTCGGGCGCACCCTGGCGGTGCTGACGTCGCTGGACTCCCGGACGTACCAGACCACGTACCTCAACAGCCTGCCCACGCCGGCCGAGGTGCCGCTGTTCGCGCGGCACGAGTCGTTCTACAAGCTGCTCCAGCGCGCCACCGACCAGGACCCGGCCATGCGCTTCGGGTCCGCCGAGCAGATGGCGCAGCAGCTGACCGCGGTCCTGCGCGAGGTGCTCTCGCTGGAGGAGGACAAGCCGCATCCCGGCGCCTCGGTGATGTTCGGCCCCGAGGTCCGGGTGCCGAGCACCACCGCGCTGGAGCCGAACGCGCGCGAGGTGGTGCGCGCGCTGCCGGTGCCGCTGGTGGACCGTGAGGACGTCGGTGCGCAGCTGCTGGCGGGCCTGGGCGCCGTGGACCTGCCCGAGCAGCGCCACGCCCTGGAGAACTCGCCGCTGTCGGCCACCTCCCAGGAGATCCAGCTGCGGCTGGTGCTGGTCGCCACCGCGAGCGGCGACCTCGCCACCGCGGCCCAGCGGCTCGACGCGTTCGAGAACGCCAACGGCGGGGACTGGCGCACCTTCTGGTACCGCGGCCTGATCCAGCTCGCCGGCGGCATGATCGGCGAGGCGGCGCGGATGTTCACCGCGGTCTACGACGCGCTGCCCGGCGAGGCCGCGCCGAAGCTGGCCCTGGGCGCCTGCGCCGAGATCCAGCAGGACTCGGCCACCGCGAGCCGGTACTACGACATGGTCTGGCGCACCGACCCCGGGTACGTCAGCGCCGCGTTCGGACTGGCCCGGGCGCTGCTGCGCACCGGGCAGCGGGACGCCGCGGTGCGCGCCTTCGGGGCCGTGCCGCAGACCTCGACGCACCACACCGCCGCCGCCGAGGCCGCGCTGCGGGCCCTGCTCGTGGACCGCGACCGGGACCTGTCCGGCGCCGACCTGGCCGACATCGACGCGCGGTACGCGTGGCTGGCGGCCCGGCTGGACCCCGAGCACGCGAACTGGCTGGCGCTGGACGTGTTCAGCACCGCCGGCACGCGGCTGACCGTGCAGACCCCGACGGACCTGCTCCCCGGCCAGAAACTGATCGACCGCGAGGTCGACGGCCGCTCGCTGCGGTTGGGCATGGAGCACGCGTACCGCTCGCTGGCCCGGCTGGCCACCGACCGGGCCAAGCGGATCGAGCTGGTCGACCAGGCCAACGCGGTCCGTCCCAGGACCCTCATATGACGATCGAGAGCGGTGCCGAGGCCGCCCTGGGGACCCTCCCGGGCGCGCCGTCGGCCCCAGCGCGAGCCAGAGAGGCGGATCCCGCCATGCCGCTGCAGCTGACATGCCCGAACTGCGGGGCCACCGACCTGGTGATGGAGCAGGGCGCGCGGTTCTGCGAGGAGTGCGGCTACGGGGTGGACGAGCCGGTCACCGGGGACGAGGAGCCCTCGGAGTACCTCGGCCCCAAGCCCTGCGTCTCCTGCGGCGGCACCGAGATCGACGACGAGGGCTACTGCACCGACTGCGGAGACCTGCAGCCCCGGCGCCGCGACCGCATGGAGGTGAACCTCACCGTGGTCGCCGGGATCAGCGACCGCGGTCTGCGGCACCACCGCAACGAGGACTCCATGGCGCTGCGCCCGGTGGTCGGCCTGGACGGCCGGAACCTGGTCGTCGCCGTGGTCTGCGACGGGGTGTCCACCTCCGAGCGGCCCGACGAGGCCTCGGCCGCCGCGGTCTCGGCCGCCGCCAAGCTGCTGCTGACCGCGATCGCGGCCGGGACGCCGGAGCCGGCCGCGGAACCGGGCACCGCGCCGGACACCGCGCCGAACCCGGCGCACACCGTGCCGGTCGAGACCGTGGTGATGGCCACGGTGCCGAACGCCGGGGCCGCAGCGGCCGATGCCCCAGTAGCCGCAGATGCCGCAGACGCCGCCGACGCCGGCGGGGTGCGGCCGGCGGATCTGGACCTGATCTCCCGGTACGCCGTCGCCGACGCCGACCGCGCGGTCTCCGACCTGGCGCGGGACGCCGACCACGGCAACCCGCCGGCCTGCACCTACGTCTCGGCGATCGTCGGCGAGGAGGTGACCGTGTCCTGGCTCGGCGACAGCCGCGCCTACTGGCTGGACGAGCGCGGCACCTCGCGGGCCCTGACCAAGGACGACGCCGAGGAGGGCTCGCACGCCATCGAGGCCTGGCTCGGCGCGGACTCCGGGTCGCCCGAGCCGCACCTGGCCCGCTTCACCCCCGAGGGCCCCGGCGTGGTCCTGGTGTGCAGCGACGGCCTGTGGAACTACGTGGAGAAGGCCGAGGACCTGGCAGCCCTCGCGCTGCCCGGCGCGCTGGCGGATCCGTTCGGCGCGGCGGGGCGGCTCGTCAAGAAGGCCCTCGACTCCGGCGGCCACGACAACATCACCGCCGTGCTCGTTCCCTATCCGGTTCAGGCGTCCGCCGAACCGACCGCATGACAGGAGCAAGTCAGCAGCCATGAGCCAGTACCCAGACTTCGCCTTCGAGATCAACCAGAACGAGTTCCTGGCCGCCGGCGCGCGTGAGGTGCACGCGGTGGTCACGCTGACCGCGACGGCGGTGGACGCGGCCTCCGCGCCGGCCCCGGCTTCCTACGGGGCCCCCTCGGGCACCGAGAACGTCGAGGTCATCATCATCGACTGCTCGGGGTCCATGGACTACCCGCGCACCAAGATGATGGCGGCCAAGGAGGCCACCAAGGTCGCCATCGACACCCTGTCCGACGGCGCCTACTTCGCCGTGGTGGCCGGCACCGAGGGCGCGCGCGTGGTCTACCCGACCGGCGGGCAGCTGCTGCGCGCCGACTACCAGAGCCGCGCGGCCGCCAAGGAGGCGGTCGGCCGCCTGCACGCCAACGGCGGCACCGCGATGGGCCGCTGGCTGGGCCAGGCCGGGCGGATCTTCGACACCCATCCGCACGCCATCAAGCACGCGATCCTGCTCACCGACGGCAAGGACGAGTCGGAGACCCCCGCGGACCTGGCCCGCGCGATCCAGGCCAGCATCGGCAACTTCACCGCCGACTGCCGCGGCATCGGCGAGGACTGGGAGCCCAAGGAGCTGCGCAAGATCGCCGACGCGCTGCTGGGCACCGTGGGCATCATCCGCGAGCCGGCCAGGCTGGCCGAGGACTTCCGCGAGATGATGGTCAACTCCATGGGCAAGGAGGTCGCCGACGTCGCGCTGCGGCTGTGGGCCCCCAAGGGCGCCACGGTCCGCTACGTCAAGCAGGTCAGCCCGAACCTGTCCGACCTGTCCGGGATGCGCGTGCCCGGCGACAACCCGCTGACCGGCGACTACCCGACCGGCGCGTGGGGCGCGGAGAGCCGCGAGTACCACATCTGCGTCGAGGTCGAGCCGGGCAACATCGGCCAGGAGAAGCTGGCCGGCCGGGTCCAGCTGGTCGCCAAGGACGCCGCCGGCGCCACGCTGCTGGGCGAGGGCAAGATCCGCGCGGTGTGGACCGAGGACACGGACCTGTCGACCCGCATCAACGGCCGGGTGGCGCACTACACCGGCCAGGCCGAGATGGCCGCGGCCATCCAGGAGGGCCTGGACGCGCAGGCCGCCGGCGACCTGGACACCGCCACCGCGCGCCTGGGCCGGGCCATGGACCTGGCCGTGGAGTCCGGGCACGAGGACACCGTCAAGATGCTGCGCAAGGTCACCGAGGTCGACCCGGCCACCTCCAAGGTGCGGGCCAAGGCCAAGGTGGACAAGGGCGACGCCATGGAGCTCGAGGTCGACTCGACCAAGACCGTGCGCGCCAAGCGGAACTGAGATTCGGCCGGGGGTTGTGGAAGATGCAGAACGTGGAGAAGCCGGGGAAGACGGCGCAGACGGCGAACCCGCGGCGCGGTGCCGCGGCCGGTGTTGAGGCGGGTGCACGATGATGGCCACGTGTCCGGACGGACACCAGTCGGTCGCGACCGACTACTGCGACGAGTGCGGCTTGTCGATCGGCGCGCCGGCGCAGGCCGGCGGGGGCTCGTCGCCGAGCGGCGGGGGCTCCTCGCCGACGTACGGGTCGGCCGGCGAGCCGTGCCCGAACTGCCTGCTGCCCCGGCAGGCCGGGGACACGTTCTGCGAGGGCTGCGGCTTCCCGTTCGACGAGGAGCAGACCGGCAAGACGATCGACCAGCCGCAGCTGGACCTGGAAGCCGAACTGCGCAAAGCCGAGGAGGCGCAGCGGCTGGTCGATGAGGAGGCCGCGCGGCTCAGCGGCAGCTCGGGCTCGGGCTCGGGCTCCCGGTCCGGCTCGCCGAACCAGGCCGGCGCCCCGGTGAACCAGGGCTCGCAGACCGACCCGGACCTGCTGGAGGAGACGATGGTCTCCTCCCCGCCGAAGAACGGCGCCGCGTCCGCGGCCGGCACCGGCCAGTGGATCGCGATCGCCAGCGCCGACCGGGCCTACTACGACTCGGTCGTCGCCGAGGGCGAGATCGACCCGAACGCCCACCCGTTCCCGCCCTACTGCCCGGAGCGCCAGTTCGAGCTCAAGGGCGACACGGTGCGCATCGGCCGCTCGGGCAAGCGCGGCAACGTCGACATCGACCTGACCGGGCCGCCGACCGATCCGGGCGTCTCGCACCTGCACGCCGTGCTCCAGCAGCGCCGGGACGGCGGCTGGCAGGTGGTGGACCTGGAGTCGATGAACGGCACCGTGCTGAACGACGACACCGCCCCGATCCCGCCGAACCAGGCCTTCGCGGTGGAGGCCGGATACCGGATCCATGTCGGGGTGTGGACCACGTTGACGCTGATCCAGCGCTCCTGAGGCGCCGGCCGCCCACGCGCCGGAGGGAACCCGGGCCGAACCACAGCGCCCCCGCATACGTGCCGGGAGTGAAGGCCGAACATCCTTCACGAGCCCAAGGGGGCACGATCATGGTCAAGTCCGGTTTCCCTCCCGCCGCCCGCGTGGCCGGGGCGGTGTCCGCGGTCGCGCTGCTGGCGCTGGCCTCGGCCTGCTCGTCGGGCAAGAGTTCGACGTCGTCGTCTTCGTCCTCGCCGTCCGGCTCGCAGTCCTCCGCGCCGAGCATGGCCGGCGGCACCGGCACCGGCGCCACGGTGAACAGCGCCATGGTGAGTGTCGGCGGCGCGCAGACGACGGTGCTCACCGCGCCGGACGGCCACACGCTGTACTTCTTCACCCCGGACACCGCCGGCGGCAAGCCGACGTGCACCGGCGCCTGCGCCTCGATCTGGCCGGCCCTGAAGGCGGCGAGCCCGACCGAGGTCTCCGGCGCCAAGGGAACTCTGACCGTCGTGGGCGGCCAGGTGGTCTACAACGGCCACCCGCTGTACGAGTACAGCGGCGACAGTGCCGCAGGACAGGCCAACGGCGAGGGCATCATGGGCAAGTGGTACGCCGCGACGCCGGGTCTGGCCGCCGGGGCCAACACGATGCCTGCGGGCGGGTCCTCCCCGTCCAGCGGCAGCAGTGGTGGCAGCGGCGGCGGTTACGGGTCCGGCGGCTACTGAGCGACCGCCGGTCCGCGGGTGGCTACTTGTCGCGCTTGCGGATGGTGTCCACCCACAGAGCGGCCCCTCCGGCCCCCGCGAGCACGATCAGGATGATGCCGAAAACGGTCCCGTTCATGGAATACAGCGCTCCCCTCTCGCTACCCGAACAAAGGTAGCGACAGGGGAGGCATTGAGCGAGCGAGCTTTCGGTGAACAGTGCGAGCCCGCGTTCGGTCAACGGCTGTATACGGCCACGAAGTCACGCTCCTCGGTCGAGAAGTAACGCTTCTCGGTGCGGGCGAAGTCGAGCAGCTTCGTCGAGACCGGGTTGGCCGGGTCCTTGCTCCCGTCGTAGGTCATGTACGAGACCCACTCGGGGTTGATGTCCAGCTCCATCCCGCGCACCGCGCCGGCCCGCTGCAACAGCTCGGCCAGCGTCGGCACCGACAGCGCCGGGCCCATGGCGTAGACGATGTCGCCGTCGGCGGTGACGCCTATGCCCGAGCGCCACACGAAGTAGGCGTTCTTGATGGTCACGCCCCACAGCTTCTTGTCGTCGCTGTTCACCTGCGGGTTGATCTGGCCGTTGTCGACCAGCAGCTGCAGGTTCTGCCGGACGCCGACCACGTTCGGGGCCATCTGGAAGCCGGGACCGGAGTTCCAGGACCCGACGTTCATCGTGCCGTCCTTGTAGAACACCTCCGAGGCCTGGCCGGGCACCAGGGTGCCGAAGGTCTTCCCGTTGAGGAAGAAGCCGCCGTGGGCGTCGTTCGGGTTCTTCAGCAGGAAGGCGCCGTTCCAGGTCGCGATCAGGTTCTTCAGCTGGTCGCCGGACAGGTGGTCGGTCTGGTTGAAGCCGTCCGTGCCGGGCTGCTGGGAACCGGGGTGCAGGACGAAGCTGGCGTGCTTCTGGTCCATCCACGCCACCGCCGACAGGTACTCCAGGTGCTGCGGGTCCGAGCGCAGCTTCGCGGTCTGGATCACCGGCACGCCGTTCACCACGACCGCCGGGGACCAGTCGCCCTCGCCGGGCGCCGGGTTCGGCACGAACGGCTTCATCGGGGCGAGCAGCTTCTCCTTGGGGGCCAGGGTCGGCGTCGCCGTCGGCGGGGCCAGGTCGGCCAGCTGCTGCGGCGACAGCGTGCCGCCGGTCTTGGGCTTGTTGTTCTGGTACTGCTGGTTCTCCATCCACGACACGGCCCAGCCCATGCCGTGCCCGCGGGCCCACTCGGCCACCCGCGCCTGGTTACTCATGTTGCCCGGGGCGCTCAGCGCGCCGTAGAGCGAGTAGCTGGTCAGGAAGACGAAAACGGCCAGGAGACCGGCGAAGGCGCGGAATATGATCTTGCGGCGGCGGCGCTGGGCCGGGCTGAGCCGGTCCTTGCGGCGGGCCCCGGCGCGCCGGTGGCCCCGGCCCTCGCGCTCGCCGGACTCCGCGAGGTCGTCGTCGTGTGCGTCGTCCTCGCCGTAGCCGTCCTGATAGCCGGAGGAGAACTCGTCCTGTTCCAGGCCCGAGGAGTACTCGATGGAGTACTCGCTGCCGCGCGGCCGCGAACCCGGTGCGCCGGCGGGCCGAAGATCCTCAGGGTTTTGAGGGACCCGGCGGCGGGTGCCGCGCGGAACGTGGGTCTCGTCGAGGGAGCGCATCTCCTGCGCCGCGCGGTCCACGCGCTGGAAGCTCGGGCTCTGCTGATAGCTCGGCGCCTGCTGGCCGTAGCCGGGCTGCTGCTGGCCCGCCGGCTGCTGTCCGTGGCCGGGCTGCCGGCCGTTCTGCGGATACTCCGGGCGCGGCTGGTAGCTCGGATCGCGGGGATCGCGCGGCCGGCCGGCGCGCGGGTCGCGGCCCTGGGGTGCCTGCGGGTACTGCGGAGTCTGGGGGTACTGCGGAGTCTGCGGGTTGTTGGGGTTGGAGTAGTCGTCCCACGGCGTCCGCGGCTCTGCGGCGGGACCCTGACGCGGGTCCTGAGGAGGCCGGGGACGGGGTACCTCACGGCTGCGGGGCGGCCCCTGCGGCCGGTCCGGCCGCGGAGGAACCCCGCGTCCCGGATAGCCGTCGCCGGTCCTTCCCGTCGGTGCCGGTGTCATCCACGATCCTCTCAGTCCGGTCCCCGATCCAGCCTCAGAGTATGGCCATTCATTGATGGCCACCGCCAGCTTGCTGGAATTGCCCGCTCTCCCTCAGACGTCTATCCGGGGGTGCGCGGTTGCGAAGAAAGTGGACGAAAGGACGTGTCCTACATCACGCGGGAACGGAGCCGCCGCAGCATACGGGCATCGGCGAAGCCCACGGCGTGCGCCGCCGCCTCGACCGTCGCGCCGTGTCCGATCAGGTGTTCGGCTCTTTCCAGACGCAGAGTCTGCTGGTAACGCAACGGAGTCAGGCCGGTGCTCTCGACGAACTGTCGCGTCAAAGTGCGTTCGCTGACGCCGCCGGCGCGCGCCAGATCCGCGAGCCGCAGCGGCTCGGCGTAGTCCGCGTCGATCCGGTCCTGCGCGCGGTGCACGGCGTCGCGCAGATGCCAGCGGTGCCGCAGCATCGCGCTGTCCTGAGACTCCTCGCCGGAGCGGCGCGCGTAGACCACCATGTCCCGCGCGACCCGCGCCGCGGCGGCCGGGCCGTGCCGTTCGGCGACCAGGTGCAGCGCGAGGTCGATGCCGCTGGCGATGCCCGCGGAGGTGACCACGCGGCCGTCGGCGACGTAGACCACGTCGCGCTCGACCCGGGCCCGGGGATAGCGCTCGGCGAGCTCGTCCTGCAGATCGTGGTGGGTGGTGCAGCGCCGGTCGTCCAGCAGCCCGGCCCGGCCCAGCACGTCGGCGCCGGAGCAGACGCTGGCCACGGTGCCGCCGGCGGCGTGGTGCGCGACCACCCGGCCCAGCAGCTCGCGGCCCGGGTGCGGACCGCCCTTGAGCGTGGGCGAGCGCCAGCCCGGGACCAGGACGAGGTCCCCGGGGCCGGCGCCGGGCCAGGCGGTCTCCGCGCGCAGCCGCACGCCCTGCGCCGTGACGATGTCCTCCTGCTCGGCGTAGTACCGCAGCTCGTACGGGAAGCCGAGATCGTCGGCGGTGGAGAACACCTGGGCCGGACCGGACAGGTCCAGCAGGTGCAGGCGCGGGACGAGCAGGAAGACGACCTTCACAATCCGGTCAGCCTACCGGGACCGCCGCCGGGGCGCCCGCGCCGACCACCTCGTCCACCGTCGCGATGGTCGCGAAGCGGTGCGCGAGGGCGAAGACCGTGCGCTCCACGACCGCCGCGGCCGGCAGCGCGCGGGGGTCGGCCTCCAGCTCCTCGGGGGTCGGGTCCTGCGGGCCGTCCGGATGCGGGATCGGGTTGGTCGCCGTCGCGTCCACCACGAACGTCACCCGGTAGCCCAGGTCGGAGCCGACGCGCGCGGTGGTCTCGCAGCACTGCTCGGTGCGGATGCCGCAGATCGCCAGCTCGCCGACGCCGTGCTCGGTGAGCTGCTGCTGCAGGTTGGTGGTGGTGAACGCGTTGTGCGAGGTCTTGCGGACCTGGATCTCGCCGGGGGCCGGTTCGCGCAGGCCCTCCAGGTAGCGGACGTGCCCGGACTCCGGGTCGAAGCTGGTCCCGGTACCGGGTTCCTCGTGCAGGACCCAGGCGACGAGGTCGCCGTGGGCGCGGGCGTGGTCCACCAGGCGGTTGACGTCGTCGGCGATATCGGGATTGTCGATCAGCCGCCACAGCGGCCGGGCGCGGAAGGACTCCTGGACGTCGATGACGATGAGGGCTCGTTGGGTCATGCCTCCATGATCGGCGGGCGGCCGGGGTGCGCGGCAGGCTCGATCCGGCCCCGATGCGGAACGATCCGGTCACCGCGCCCGGGCCCGCGGGAGAGCTGGTCATCATCCGCGGCTCAACGCTGGTTCATCGTGAAGACGCTTTCAAGTCCTGGATTACGCCCGATTACATCCCGATTCGTCCCGATTCCGAGGTGACGGTTCGATAACTGGTCTATACCTGACGGCCGTCTGGTCTATACCGCCGGGCGAAACGTGATTAGCGTGTCCCACCATCACGACCTGAAGTCCCCAACCCTCACCCTTCCTGCAAAGGCGGATCCCAGGTGAAGCGTCTCGTCATCCTCGCCGCGACCGGTCTGGCCGCGTCCCTTGCCCTCTCGGCGTGCTCGTCCAGCAAGTCCTCGGGCGGCTCGTCCTCGTCCTCGGGCTCGTCCAAGCCGGTGACCATCTCGCTGCTCGCGCCCAACTACGGCAGCACCGACAAGGACGACACCAAGCTGTACTGGCAGCAGATCATCAACGACTTCCAGGCCAAGTACCCGAACGTCAAGGTCGACCTGCAGATGGCGACCTGGGACAACCTGGCCACCAAGCTGACCACCGCGGTCCAGAACAACGACGCCCCGGACCTGTTCGAGGGCGGCGGCTACGCCGACGTCGCGGCCCAGGGCCTGCTGTACAAGGCCTCCGACATCGTCTCCCCGCAGACCGTGAGCAACCTGATCCCGCACGTGGCGCAGCTCGGCCAGACCAAGGGCCAGGACGGCAGCCAGGCGCAGTACGGCATCCCGTTCACCACCTCCACCCGCGCGCTGTTCTACAACACCGCGCTGTTCCAGCAGGCCGGCATCACCGCGGCCCCGCAGACCTGGGCCGACCTGGCCGCCGACGCCGCCAAGATCAAGGCGCTCGGCAAGACCGGCTTCGGCCTCCCGCTGGGCTCGGAGGAGGCGCAGGCCGAGACCTACCTGTGGACCCTGGGCAACGGCGGCGGCTACAAGGACGCCTCGGGCAAGTGGGCGATCAACTCGCCCGCCAACGTCGAGACCTTCCAGTGGCTGACGGACAACCTGGTCAAGCCGGGCCTGACCGAGTCCGACCCGGCCACCAAGAAGCGCACCGACCTGTGGAAGGACTTCGCGGCCGGCAACATCGGCATGATCAACGGCTCCCCGTCGCTGCTGCCGATCCTGAAGGAGGGCAGCATCGGCGACAACTGGAAGGCCGCGCCGATCGCCGGCAAGACCGGCGCGCTGACCTCGCCGCTGGGCGTCGCGGACTTCATCGAGGCCTTCAACACCCACCCGGACCACAAGCAGGCCATCGGCGAGTTCCTGGACTTCGCGCTGCAGAAGAAGTACCAGGAGCAGTTCGACAACGAGTACGACCTGCTGCCGGCCACCCAGGACGCGGCCACGGACCTGTCGACCCAGAACCCGGCCCTGAAGCCGTTCATCGACGCGCTGCCGACCGCCGCCTGGTACCCGAGCTCGGACCCGAACTGGGACCCGGCCTCGCAGAAGGTCAAGGACATCGTGGGCAAGGCCGTGACCTCTGACCCGAAGGGCGTCCTGGACCAGATCCAGGCCGTCGCGACGGCCAGCAACTAAAGGCCGCACGGACGTCCGGCGCGATGACGACGCACACAGAGCGGGGCCGGCTCGGCCGGCCCCGCCCCGCCTCGGCCAGGTCGGTCTTCTCCGGCCTGGCCCCCCTGGCCTGGATCGGGCCGGCGATCGCGCTGATCGCCTTCGCCGTGCTGTGGCCGGTGGTGAAGATGGTCCAGTCCTCGACCACGCACTGGTCCCGCTACGGCGTGAACCTGGGCTCCAACGGGACGGACAACTACAACAAACTGTTCAAGGAGCAGGACCTGAACGGTGTGCTGGAGCGCACCGGGATCTGGGTGCTCGTAGTCGTCACCTGTACGGTGCTGATCTCGCTGGGCGTCGCGCAGCTGTTCAACCAGAGGTTCCCGGGGCGCACGGTCGCGCGCTGGGCGCTGATCGCGCCGTGGGCGGCCTCGGTGATGATGACCTCGATCATCTTCAAGTGGATGCTCTACCCCGGCTACGGGTTCATCAACATCATCCTGAACGACCTGGGCCTGGTGGACCGCAACAGCCCCACCGCGGACTGGCTGGGGCACTCCACCTCCGGGTTCGTCTGGGAGATGGCGGTCGCGGTGTTCGTGTCGGTCCCGTTCACCAGCTACACGGTGATCGCCGGCCTGCAGACGGTCCCGGGCGAGGTGTACGAGGCCGCCCGGGTGGACGGCGCGAGCAAGGTGCGCACGTACTTCTCGATCACGCTGCCGCTGCTCAAGCCCGCGCTGCTGGTGGCCGCGGTGATCAACGTGATGAACGTGTTCAACAGCTTCCCGATCATCTGGGAGATGACGCACGGCGGACCGGGGTACGACACCTCGACCACCACGGTCTTCATGTGGATCCTCAAGCGCCAGAACATCGGCGAGTCCGCCGCCCTGTCGGTGGTGAACTTCGTGCTGGTGATCGTGATCGTCTTCGCCTTCCTGAAGGTGAGCAAGTGGAACAGTGAGGGCGAGGCATGACAGCGGTGACGACCTCCTCGCCGACCGCGCGCCAGGATCGGGTGCCCCCGGCGCCCAAGCCCCCGCGCGCTCTGCCGAGTGTGAAGAAGATGGCGCTGATCGGCAGCGCGTACCTGATCGCGCTGATCTTCATCACCCCGTACATCGAGATGTTCCTGACCGCGCTGCGGCCGGTGAACGAGACCGCCGACCCGACGATCATCCCGAAGCACCTGGAGTGGTCGAACTTCACCTCGGTGTTCTCCGGCGCCTCCAGCTTCGGCACCAACATGCGCATCACCCTGGAGGTCGCCATCGGCGCGACGCTCCTGGTGCTGGTCGTGGCGCTGCCGGCGGCGTACTACACGGCCCGCAAGCGGTTCCGCGGCCGCAAGGCGTTCCTGCTGCTGGTGCTGGTCACGCAGATGTTCCAGCCGACCGCGATGGTGGTCGGCATCTACGGCGAGATGCGCGACCTGGGCGGGATCAACTCGGTCTGGGCGCTGGTCATCGTGGACGCGGGCTTCAACCTGGCCTTCGCGGTGTGGATCCTGTCGGCCTACTTCGCGGCCATCCCGGCCGAACTGGAGCAGGCCGCGATGATCGACGGGGCGACCCGCTTCGGCGCCTTCCGCCGGGTGACGATCCCGCTGGCGATGCCGGGCATCGTGACGGCGCTGATCTTCACCTTCATCGCCGCCTGGAACGAGTTCATCGTGGCGCTGACCCTGACGACGAGTCCTGACAAGGCCCCGTTCTCCGTGGCGGTGGACAACTACATCGGGCAGTACACCGTCGACTACGGGCACCTGTTCGCGAGCACGCTGATCGCGACGATTCCGGTGATCGTGCTGTTCGGCCTGATCGAGCGCAGGGTCGTCGACGGCCTGACGGCCGGTTCGATCAAGTAGGCCGGTTCCCCCCTGCCGGTCCGGGCCCGCTGACGCTTCCTGAGCTGCGTCGGCGGGCTTTCGCGTGAAGCGAGCGGGGCCGGGCCCTGACACGCCCCTGACAGGCATACGCGGCGCGGAGCTTGCCTCCCGCACACCGCCCCGGGGTGAACCGCCGGTGAAAAGACTGAGGCCCGTGATGATCCGCGGGTGCTGATACCGCGGATCATCACGGGTGGAGACGGTCCCCGACAGGCCGGGGGGCAACCTGTCGGGGGCCTGCTACCAGGAGGCAGGTCCGGCGGCGACGCGCCCGCGGAGGGCAGGGACGCGGGCTACGCCGGGGCCGGGCCGCTTACTAGATGTATCGGCACGACCGCAGGAGAACTTTAGGGTTCTGTTTTGCTTTTTTATTCGCGGATCCGGCGCGCGGCGAGCCGGGGGTTACCCGCTATGCCGAAGGGGTTCGGCCACATCAGCCCGTTGATGAAAAAACCGCAGCGCCGGGGGCGCTGCGGTTGGTAGAACCCTGTGAGGGGGGGTGCTTGCGGGCCTACTGCGCGGCCGCGCCGCCTGCTTGGCCAGCAGCGCCTCGCGCTTCTCGCAGAAGCGCTTCGCCGCGACGTCCAGGCCGTCCAGGAACGCCACCAGCTCCTCGCGCGCGATCTCGCCGTCCGGGCCGAGGTCGTCGCGCTCCAGGGCGCGGGTCTGGCGCAGGATCGGCATCACGACCTCGTCGTGGTGGATGCGCAGATCGTAGATGCCGGCCTTGGCGATCATCACCGACTTGCGGCCGAAGTCCGTCAGGCCCGAGCCCGGCATCTGGAACTGCTGGACCACGTTCGCCACCGCGCGCATGGCCTGGTCCGGGTCCAGCTCGAAGGAGGCGTTGAGCAGGTTGCGGTAGAAGAGCATGTGCAGGTTCTCGTCCTGCGCGACGCGGGCCAGCAGGCGCTCGCAGTCCGGGTCCTGGGAGACCTTGCCGGTGTTGCGGTGCGCGATGCGCGTGGCCAGCTCCTGGAAGCTCACGTAGGCGATCGAGTGCAGCGCGTCGTAGCTGTCCGGCTGCGCGTAGCCGTTGGACATGTGCGTCATGCGCTCGCGCTCCAGCGCGATCGGGTCGACGGCGCGGGTGGTCAGCAGGTAGTCGCGGATCGCGATGCCGTGCCGGCCCTCCTCGGCGGTCCAGCGGTGGACCCAGGTGCCCCAGGCGCCGTCCTGGCCGAACTGCACCGCGATGGCGCGGTGGTAGCTGGGCAGGTTGTCCTCGGTCATCAGGTTCAGGATGAGGCTGATGCGCGCGATCTCCGGGATGCGGGACTGCTCCGGGGACCAGGCCTTGCCGCCCAGCACGCCGTCGAAGTTCTCGCCCTCGCTCCACGGCACGTACTCGTGGGGGAACCACTCCTTGGCGCAGGACAGGTGCCGGTCCAGATTGGTCTCCACCACCTGCTCGAGCTCGCTGAGCAGGGCCGTCTCCGGCATCGCGTGTGTCGGGCGGGCGCCCTGCCGGGGCAGGTCGGTGACGGTCATGGGAACGGCTCCTACACGCTCGGGCCCGGGGAAGCAGGCCTGAAGGGGGACGGACCTACGGGCCCGAAACTTACGGGTTCGTAGGTTACGTTAGCGTAAGTCACCGCGTCGGCGGGAGTCCAGTGGTGGAGGCCGCCGGACTGTCAACCGATTTCCGCTCCGGGGGTGCTTTTCGTGACGCGGGTCTCACCCTCCGTGCCGGGCCGCCTCGGTGACCAGCTCTTTCGCCCAAGGGTAGTCGGGTTTGCCGCTCGGTGAACGGCGGATATGCGACACCCGCACCAGCAGCCGCGGCACCTTGTAACCGGACAATCTGCCGCGGCAGTACTCCTCCAGCTCGCCGTCCGTGGGGCTTCCGGCGCCCTCCTGGCGCGGCTGGATGACGGCGGCCACGCGGTTGCCGAACCGCTCGTCCGGAGCGCCGGCGACGATCGCGTCGAAGACCCCGGGATGCGACTTCAGCACCGCCTCGACCTCCTCGGGGAACACCTTCTCCCCGCCGGTGTTGATGCACTGCGAACCGCGCCCCAGCACCGAGACCGAGCCGTCCGCCTCCAGCGTGCCCAGGTCCCCGAGCAGCACCCAGCGGCGGCCGTCGTGCTCGAAGAACGTCTCGGCCGTCTTCTCCGGGTCGTTGTAGTAGCCCAGCGGGACATGGCCGTGCTGCGCCACGCGCCCGACCCGGCCGTCGCCGGGGGTCGCCGGGCAGCGCTCCTCGTCGAGGAAGACCGTGGTGCGCTCGTTGACGGTGAACCGCATGCCGCCGGCCGGTCCGCTGCCGGGAGCGGCGTCGCCGTTGAAACCGCTCTCCGTGGAGCCGAAGTTGTCGCGGATCAGGACGTTCGGCATCTGCGCCTGGAGCTGCTCGCGCACCGCCTCGGACAGGATCGCCCCGGCCGAGCTGACCACGAACAGGCTGCTGACGTCGGTCCCGGCGAGCGGTCCGGCCAGCGCCTCGGCCAGCGGGCGGCCCATGGCGTCGCCGACCATGGAGATGACGTTCGCCTTCTCCTGCTCGACGGTGCGCAGGACCTCGTGCGCGTCGAACTTCCGGTTCAGCACCACCTTCTGGCCCATGTTGAAGCTGATGAACGTGGCGAGCTGCGCGGCGCCGTGCATCAGCGGCGCGACGGGGAAGGTCGCCATCTGGCCGGCTGCGGGGTCGATGCCCTCGGCGATCTCCGAGGGGTCCTTCATCGGCTCCCCATAAGGGCGTCCGCCTGCCATCCCCGCATAGAAGATGTCCTCATGGCGCCACATGACGCCCTTGGGCATCCCCGTGGTCCCGCCGGTATAGATGATGTAGAGGTCGTCTGCGGAGCGAGCGCCATGGGGGAGTAGTCCTTCGCGCTCCTCGGATTGCCCGCGGGCTGCGTCCTCATATGTCACCGAGGGCAGGTTCTCCACAGCGCCACCGACGGTGACGATCGTCTTGAGCATCGGTGCGTCGTCGGCGATGTCGCGGACCCTGTCGCCGAACTCCGCGTCCACGACTACCGCGACCAGATCCGCGTCCCTATAGAGGTACCGGAGTTCGTCGGCGACATAGCGGTAGTTGATGTTGATAGGCACTGCGCGGATCTTCAGGCACGCCAACACCGCGACCACGTACTCGGAACCGTTGTACATGTGCATCCCGACGTGGTCGCGCACTCCCACTCCGCGCGCCAGCAGGAAGTGCGCCACCCGATTCGCCTCGCGGTCCAGCTCTCGGTACGTCCAGCGCTTAGCGCCGGGAATGACCAGAGCCTCCTTCTCGGGGATCTTGTCGACGACGCTTTCGAACAGGTCCGCGAGGTTGAACTGCATGGGAGTTCCTTACTCTGCGAGGTGTGCGCCGATGCGGAGGAGCTGCCGGGTGGCGGTGCCGAGGGTCTGCTCGATTTGCTGGCCTCGGACGAAGTAACGGTGCAGTGGGTAGTCGGTGTCCACGCCGATGCCCCCGTGTAGGTGTTGCGCGGCGTGCAGGACGCGCGATCCTGCGTCCCCTGCGTGGAACTTCGCTATAGCGACTTCTGCGGAGATTTTTGCGGAAGAAGCAGAGTCGTCGGCGGAGGAGGCGGAGTGGCCGCCGCGCGCTGCGTCGTCCATAAGCCAGGCGGCGCGCAGCACGCACAAGCGCAGGGCCTCGGCGCTGATGAAGGCGTCGGCGGCCCGTTGGGCGACGGCCTGGAACGAAGCGATCGGCTCGCCGAACTGCTTGCGGGTGCTGGTGTAGCGCGCGGTCATGGCAACCGCCTCGGTGCACACGCCGGAGGCTTCGGCGGCGTAGGCGATGGTGCCGAGGTCGCGGAGCCAGTCCAGGGCTTCGGCGCCGCGGGCCAGGAGTGCTTCCTGCGGGACGGTGACCGCGTCGAGGTCCAGGTCGGCATACGGCTGACGGCCGGTGGTGAGCAGCGACGTCACCTTGAGCGCGGAGCTGGGGACGACGAACAGCGCCGGCACGTCGTCCAGCGTGGCCGGGATCAGGACGCAGTCGGCCAGGTCGCCGTAGGGGACCATGACCTTCGCGCCGTCGAGAACGAAGGTGCCGCGGTCGCCGGGGCGCGCGGTGGTGATGAGGGCGTCGGGCTCGCCGGGTTCCTCCAGTGCGGCGGTGACCAGCTTGGCGCCGGAGGAGACGTCGGCGAGCAGGTCGTCGTGGCCGCCGAAGCGGGCCAGCGGCAGCGCGCCGAGGGCGATCGCCGCCACGACCGGGACGTAGGCGGTGTGCTTTCCGGTGGCCTCGGCCAGCAGGGCCAGGCCCAGGACGCCCAGGTCGCCGTCGTCGGGGAGCAGCGCGGAGACGGCTCCGGCGCCGGTGAGCGCGCGCCAGGCCTGGGCGTCGTGCACGGACCCGATGCCGCTGCCGCGCGCCTCCTTCTCCACCTCGGCCAGACGTTCGTTGCCGCAGTGGTCGGCGAGGATCTGGTCGACGAGGTCGACCAGCGCCCGCTGATCCTCGGTCAGCTGGAAATCCATGGCGGGCTCCTGGGCTCGGTGGTTTCTCGGTGGCCTAGTGGCGGGGGATGCGGGGCATGTTGAGCCCGAACAGAGCGATGAGGTCGCGCTGGATCTCGTTGGTGCCGCCGCCGAAGGTGAGGATCAGCACCCCGCGGTAGGCACGCTCGACGCGTCCGGCGAGCAGCGCGCCGGGGGAGTCCTTCTTCAGCGCGCCGGCCGCGCCGAGCACTTCGAGCAGCAGGCCGTACGCCTCGCAGTAGAGCTCGGTGCCCCAGACCTTGGTGGCCGAGGCGTCGGCGACGTCGAGCTCGGCGGAGGCGGCGACCTTCCAGTTGAACAGGCGCAGCGCCGAGAGCTTGGCCTGGATGCGCGCCAGGTGCACGCGGACCCATTCGCGGTCGATGACCCGGGTGCCGTCGGCCAGCTTGGTCTGCCGGGCCCACTCGACCACCTCGGTGAACGGCCGCTCCAGCGAGCCCGAGGAGCACAGCGCGACGCGCTCGTGGTTGAGCTGCGTGGTGATCACGCGCCAACCCTCGCCGGGCTCGCCGATGACGTTCTCGGCCGGGACGCGCAGGTCGGTGTAGTAGGTGGCGTAGGTGGAGGCCTCGCCGATGGTGTGGATCGGGGTGTAGGTGAAGCCCGGGTCCGAGGTCGGGACCATGAGGATCGAGATGCCCTTGTGCTTCTTGCCGGTGCGCTGCGGGGCGTCGGGATCGGTGCGGCAGGCCAGCCAGACGTAGTCGGCGTGGTCGGACAGCGAGGTGAAGATCTTCTGGCCGTTGACGACGTAGTGCTTGCCGTCCGGCTCCAGCACGGCGCGCGTCTTCAGGCTGGCCAGGTCGGTCCCGGAGTCCGGCTCGGAGTAGCCGATGGCGAACATGCACTCCCCGGCGAGGATGCGGGGCAGGATCTCCGACTTCTGCTTGGCGGTGCCGAAACGCATGATGGCCGGCCCGACCGCGTTGATGGTGAGGAACGGCACCGGAGCGCCGGCCCGTTGCGCCTCGTCGAAGAAGACGAACTGCTCGACCGGCGTGAAGCCCTGCCCGCCGTACTCCTCGGGCCAGCCGACGCCCAGCCATCCGTCGCGGCCCATCTGCCGGACCGCCTCGCGGCTGCGCGGCCCGCCGAACTCGCCGGTGGACATCTCCTCGGCGACCTCGGGGGTGACCAGCTCGGTGAAGTAGGCGCGGAGAGTGTCGCGCAGCTGCGCCTGCGCCTCGGTGTACGCGATCCGCATGAGGTGAATTAGAACGTGTTACATCTGCGATGGCAAGGGTTTCTGATGGATCATCAGATGTCGCCGGAGGGTCGCCCGAACGGGTTCGGCGACGGGCGATCAAGGGGCGGGGCTGGTCGGCTGGGGAGCCGGAGGACTTGACCGGAATGCCGCCGACCTGCGGAACGGAGCGCCGATGAGCAGTGGAGCGAACGGGGACCCGGTGCCTCAGCGCCCCGATATGCCGAAGCGGGCACAGCCGGATGCCCAGACCCAGCCTCAGGTGCCGTATGAGCCGGAGGGTTCGGGCCGGCCGCCGCAGCCCTCAGCCGACGAGCCACTGCGCGGGCCGGGACTGCCGCCGCATGACCAGCCCGCTCAGCCGCAGCCCGCCCCCGACCAGCCGCCGCCGCACGTCCACGCCCCGTCGCAGTCGCAGTATGACCCCGGGCCCCATCCGCCGCCCCCGCCCGGCTATCAGGGCCCTCCGTCATCCCCGGAGCCGCAGCCCGGCCCCGGGCAGTACGCGCACCCGCACCCCCACCAGCCCTCGCCCCGGGCCGCGGTCACCGTCCCGCTCGGCAAGATGCTCTACCTCTGCGTGGCGGCGCTCGGCGTGATCAACCTCTTCCTCGGCTATGTCAGCGCAGGCGGCGGCGACTCCATGAACCTCTACAAGGTCGGCGTCGCCGTCTACGCCCTCGCGCCGACCATGTTCTTCCTCGCCGGGCTGGTCGCGGTGCGCGAGTTCCTGCCGCGGGAGCGGGCGCCGGGGGCGCTGCCGGCGATGATCACCACGGCCATCTACGTCACGCTCGTGCTCTCCGCGATCAGCTCCGACGGGGCCGGCGACCTGCAGACGCTCTTCCTCGTCTTCGGCGCCGTGCAGTTCGTACTCGCCTGGCTCGCCTACCTGTTCGACTCCGGGGTGTTCGCCGCGCGGCGGTAGCGGGTCACATCTTCGCGTGGTCCCATGACGCGGTGCGCTTGGCGCGCACGCGCACCACCACGCGCTTGTGCGCCTGCTGCTCGACGAACGGCCGCATCGCCTCGGCGTCGGCGCCGAAGACCTCGGGGTAGCGCGCCGTCAGGTCCATGCCGAAGGCCACCACCTGGTCGTAGTCCTCGATCAGCTCCACGTCGCCGTACACCGTGACGCCGCGCAGCTCGTTATAGGCGATCCCGTCTTCGATCAAGCACGTGATGCGCGGGTCGCGCCGCAGGTTCACCGCCTTCTGGGATTTGCCGTACGTCCAGAACGCCAGGTCGCCGTCCAGCAGCGCGTAGTACATGGTCACCAGGTGCGGCGTGCCGTCGGCGTTCGCCGAGGCGACCTGGAGCTTGCGCCCGGCCGCGAAAAAGGTTTCGATCTCATCATCGGTCATCCGGATGCGGTCCCGCTGGCTCATGCCGAAAAGTAGAACAGGTTTCGATTGATGACGGCAAGGCTCTCCGTCCTCCCCGCCTTCCCCACGCCGGCCCGCGGCCTGAAGGCGTACGTCCGGCGTGAGCTGAACGCCAACGTCCACGGTTCCGGCGGCCTGCGCCTGCAGGAGCGTTACGCCCACCCGCCGGGCGACCCGGGCCTGTTCGGCCCCGGCGCGGTCACCTGGCGCGTGCACTCCGACCCGCCCGGCATGCTCATGGGCGGCTTCGCCTCGCTCATGCTCCAGTCGCTGCACCCGCTGGCGATGGCCGGTGTCGACCAGCACTCCGACTTCCGCACCGACCCGCTGACGCGCCTGAACCGGACCGTCGCCTACGTCCTGTGCACGACCTTCGGTTCCACGGAAGTGGCCAAAGCGGCGGTCGCGCACGTCCGCGACCGCGTCCATCCCCACATCAACGGCACCGCCCCCGACGGCCGCCCGTACAGCGCCGAGGATCCGCACCTGCTCACCTGGGTCCACGTCGCCGAGGTCCGCTGCTTCCTCGCCGGCTACGAACGCTTCGGCGCTCCGCCCCTGACCGCCGCCGAACGGGACCAGTACTACCGCGAGGTGGCCGTCCCGGCGCGGATGCTCGGCGCGCGCGACGTGCCGGAATCAGCGGCCGAGGTCGCGCAGTACCTGCGGGACATGCGGCCCGAGCTGCAGGCCACCGAGGCCGCGATCGAGGGCATCCACTTCATCCGGCACTTCGGAGGCAATCCCCGCGAGCGCGCAGCCGTCCGCATTCTGATGAACGGTGCCGCCGCGCTGCTTCCGGACTGGGCCCGCGAACCGCTCCAGCTGGGACGCTCCGATGCCGTCCGGCTGTTCGTCGACCGTCCGCTGGCCCAGGCGGCGGCGCGCACGCTGCGCTGGGCGCTGGAACCCTCGGAGGTCGTCGGCACCGCCTACACGCGCATGGGGCTGACACCGCCACCGCAGCACGCCGACTGGGAGGCGCACGCCGCACAGCACGCCGACCACGTCGCCTGATCCTCACATCAGCTCGGCCACGTCCTCGAACACCCGCTCCCCGGCCGCCGCGGCGCCGGGGGACACGGCGTCCAGGGTCAGGAACCCGTGGACCAGCCCGGCCTCACACCGATGCCGCACCTCGACACCGGCTTTCGCGAGCCGTTCCGCGTAGGCGTCTCCCTCATCGCGCAGCGGATCGTGCTCCGCCGTGACGACGACGGCAGGCGGCAGGCCGTGCAGGTCGGCATACAGGGGGCTGACGTGCGGATCGGCACGCCGGCCGGCGTCGGGCACCCACAGCTCCGCGCCCCAGGCGACGGCGTCCGCGTTCAGGCCCCATCCGGTGCCCTTTTCGCGCACGCTGGGCTGGGACAAGGTCAGGTCGGTGTTCGGGTAAAGCAGGACCTGGAGATCCGGGAGCGGTTCGCCCGCGTCACGCAGCCGCAGGCAGGCCAGCGTGGCGAGGTTGCCGCCGGCGCTGTCGCCCATGGCCGCCAGCGGCCCGGCCGAACCGGTCGTGGCGCCCGCGTCGTCGCGGGCCCAGCGCAGGACCGCGACGGCGTCGTCGACGGCGGCGGGCCACCTGTGCTCCGGCGCGAGGCGGTAGCCGACGGCGACCACGCAGACCCCCGTGGACGCGACCAGACGACGGCAGGCGCGGTCGTGGGATTCCAGGTCGCCGATGACCCACATGCCGCCGTGCAGGAACACCACGACACCCCGGGGAACGCCCTCCGGCCGGTACAGGCGGACCGGGACCTTGCCCTCACCGACCCGCAGATCCCGCACCGTGCCGACCTCCGGGCCGCGCGGTGCGGCCAGGACGCGCTTGCGCTGCCCGGCACGCATGGCTTCCGCGCCCAGCTCCCGGGGCGACGGCCCGGCGTCGCTGCGGGCCATGGCGATGAAGGCGGCCAGTTCCTCGTCCACCAGGGTGCCGGCGGTGCCGGGCCGCCCTTCGTCGCCGGCCGGACTGGTGTCATCGGGGGAAGTCATGGTGCTCCTGGCGCCTAGTGGATCAGGGCCAGAGCTTAACCTTCGATCATCACCCGCGGCAGCCCGAACGCCGCCGCCACCCCCGCCTCGAAGTGCGTCAGCTCGTCGACCAGGTCTCCGGAGTAGCGAGCCACCACGACCCCGACGCAGTGCAGCTTGTCGGTCATCCGGTCCCGCGCGTACTCGCCCCACGCCGGCTGCCCGTTGGCGCGCGTCGGCACCAGCCGGCAGATCAGGCGCCGGTGGGGATCGATCGCGACGAAGAAGCGCCGTACGTCCTCTGTCCCCTGGTACTCGAACGGCAGCGGAGGCATCCGGACCCAGACGTCGTCGGTCATCAAAGCCAGCAGAGCATCCACATCGTGCGAGGTGAACGCCGCGACGAACCGCTCGGTCAGTTCGCGCTCCTCCGCGCTTCCCGCGACCGGTCCCGGGCGCTCCGGTCCCCGCGCCGTCGTCTCAAGCGTGGCCCGCGCGCGCTTCAAAGCGCTCGTCACCGCGCTCTCCGTCAGCCCCAGCAGGTCGGCGGCTTCCGCGGCGCGGTAGCCCAGTACGTCCCGCAGCAGCAACACCGCACGCTGATTCGGCGGCAGCAGCTGCAGCGCGGTGAGGAACGCCAGGGAGATCGCTTCGGCGGACTCATACCTCGCCTCCGGTCCCGGCTCGCCGTCAGGGAGCCGGTCCAGCAGCAGGTCCGGGTAGGGCTGAAGCCACAGCACCTCGCTTCGTGCCGACGGCTCCGGGTACGGCACCCCGACGCCCGCCGCGGGCTGCGGCCGCCGCCCTGCCGAGCGCAGCATGTTGAGACAGCGGTTCGTCGTGATCCGGTGCAGCCACGTCCGCAGCGAGGACCGCTCCTCGAACCCGGCGAGCCCGAGCCAGGCCGCCAGCAGCACCTCCTGCAGCGTGTCCTCGGCGTCCTGGAACGACCCGAGCATCCGGTAGCACAGCAGATGCAGCTCGCCCCGGTACGGCCCGACCAGTTCGGCGAAGGCCTCCCGGTCGCCGGACCGCGCGCGGTGCAGCAGTTCGGCCGAGATCTCCACGGCCCCCACCTCCTCCTCGTCGCGGGCGGGCCCGACAGCCCGCCTTACTTCACCCGACACCAGCGAACGCCGAAACTGGGCGGTCCGCGAGCACCCAGTTTCTTCCGCGCGCCGGGTCAGTTCAGGTGTCAACGAAGAACTGCCTCCGATCGGAGTGAGACACCATGTCGAACGACTTCCTCACCGGCAAGACCGTCCTGGTCACCGGCGCCAACCGGGGTCTGGGCCGCGCGCTGGTGGACGCCGCCCTGGACCGCGGCGCCGCGCGGGTCTACGCCGGGGCGCGCAAGCCGGTGGTCCATTCGGACTACCGCGTCGTCCCGCTGCGGCTGGACATCACCGACGCGGCGCAGATCGAGCTCGCGGCCGAAACGGTCGAGGAGCTGGACGTCCTGATCAACAACGCCGGGGCCGCCTCCTACGCGGAGATCGGCGACCGCGCGGATCTGGAGCGGATGCTCGCGGTCAACCTCTACGGCCCCTACGACGTCTCGCACGCCTTCCGGCACCGGCTCAGCGCCTCCCGGGGCACGCTGGTGAACGTGCTGTCCACGGCCTCGCTCGCGGCGGTGCCGGTGATCCCCGGCTACTCGATCTCGAAGGCGGCGGCGTACTCGTTCACCCAGGTGCTGCGGGCCCTGCTGGCGCCGAACGGCGTGAGCGTGCACGCGGTCCTGGCCGGGCCGATCGACACCGAGATGTCGCAGGACCTGGACATCCCCAAGACCGCGCCGGACGCGGTCGCCGCCGAGATCCTGACGGCGGTGGCCGACGGGGTCGAGGACATCTTCCCCGACCCGGCGGCCGCGGTGCTGGCGGCGGGGTGGACCGACGCCCCGGTCACGCTCATGCAGCGGGAGCTGGCCGGGATGGTCGCGGCGTGATCCACGTCAACCGTCGGCGACCGTCAGGCACCAGCGGCTGAGGTCCAGCCCCGAGCCCGGCCGGTTGAGCACAGGGCGACGCCGTCCTCGGTCCTTCACACCGAGGGCGGCGCCGCGCTGAAAGCCTCCCAGGCGGCGGCCACGATCGCCAGTTCCCGCCAGGACTCCTCCGGCCGCTCCAGCTCCGCCGGGTCGCCGTGGTACGGGTCCAGCACCACGACCTCCGAACCGAGCGCACGCAGCCGGTCGAGGTCGTCGAGCACCTGCTCCAGCGTGCCGATGCCGGCATCGCGGTCCGCGTCGGCGACCGGCTTGGCGGTGAGCCGCAGCTTGATCCGCGGCGCCAGCGTCGGGACGGCGCGCCCGGCCTCGTCGGCGAACGCCTTGAGCCGCCCGACGGCGCCCTCGATCCAGTCGATCGTGAAGCCGCCCAGCGGGTGCCAGCCGTTGCCGGACACCACCGCACGCCGGATGCCCGCATCGCTGTTGCCGCCGATCCACACCGGCGGTCCGGGCAGCTCGTCGGGCGCCAGGGCGGGCATCACACCCTCCACGCCGCCGCCCCAGATCTGGTGCATCTCGTCGAGGTACTCGTCGGTCAGGGCTCCGCGCCGGTTGAACGGGACCTCCAGGGCCGCGAACTCCTGCCGGGCCCAGCCGACGCCGACCCCGAGCACGAAGCGTCCCCGGGACAGCCGGTGCAGACTCGCCGCCATCTGCGCGGTCAGCGCGGGCTGGCGGTAGGGCATGATCAGCACCGTGGTGCCCAGGCGGATGCGCGAGGTGCGGCCGGCGAGCCAGGCCAGCGTCGTGAAGGTGTCGTGGAACGGCCCGGGGTAGGCCTTCGCGACGTCCTCGGTGACCAGCACGTGGTCGGACATCATCAGCAGGTCGAAGCCCAGGCCCTCGGCCACGTGCGCCCAGCGTTCCAGCACGTCCACCGACGTGGCGGCCCCGAAGTTCGGGACGTTGACCCCCAGCCGCACGACCTGTTCCTTCCGCTCGCTTCGTGGTCCGTACCGGACCACTTAATGAATACCGCGACGCGTAGCGTCTCCTCAACGGGCGGTGGTGGGAGACGGGTGGGCGCAACTACCGCGCCGGGAGCGTGTGTTCCCGGCACGGTGTCCTGATTGACGGAAAGGCGCTGTCGGCCGACCGCTGTCCGAGGCCGGTTGCCGTCAGCCCCCAGCCCGCCTTCTGCGCTCTGTTGCCCTCAGCTCACGGCCGGGGCCGAGGCCCCCGCCGGAACCTCCGGGAGCTCCCCGTCCTCAGCGGTCAGCGGCCGCGCCACCAGCTTGCGGTCGTCGCTGGTCAGGCAGCGGCCCGAGGCCAGGTCGAACTGCCAGCCGTGCATCGAGCAGGTCAGCACGCCGCCGTCGACCGTCCCGAACCGGGTCAGGTCCGCCTTCAGGTGCGGGCAGTGCCGCTGCACCGCGTAGCCCTCGGCCTTGGCCAGGTCGGTGACGTCGCTGGACTCGGCGTAGTAGCCCTCGACGTACGTCATGTGCTCTTCGGACAGCGACTTGAAGAACGTGTAGATGTACTCGTTGTAAGGGCCCTTGCGCGAGGCCTGGAACCGGCAGGACAGGAAGAGCTCGTTCACCCAGTCCGGGGTCCGGGTCCGCACCAGGTGCTCGATCAGCGGCCGGTCGGTGCGGAACTTGTAGCGGCACTCCGCCTCGCCGTCCCAGGTCCCGATGGTGCGGGTCAGGAAGTCGAAGACGATCTGGTCGTCCACCTCGCCGCTGCCCGGATCCACGGTCTCCAGCAGGATCCGGCCGTTCAGCCCGGCGCAGGTGTGGTCGGCCCAGGCCAGCAGCGGCTCGATCCACTCCTTGAGCTGGCCGACCAGATCGGACTTGTCCTGCGGCAGACCGGCGTGCATCGCGTCGATCTTCGGCTGCGCGCGCTTCTGGTAGTTCGTCAGGTAGGCGCGACGGTCGCCGTAGATCTCGTCGATCTGGGCCTGCGGGACCTGCTCGATCTCGCACTTGCCGTCGGCGCCGAGGACCACGGTGGTTCCGGGGACGAACAGGTGGCCGTTGTCGTGGCCCTGCTCGCGCATGAACTCCAGGAACGCCAGCTGGCTGGGGAAGACGTTCGCCGGGTCGTCGTCGAAGTCGTTGATGGCGAACAGGCCGTCGCGCTCGTCCAGGAAGCAGGGCGGGCCGGCGAAGGGGAAGACCTGCTTGGCCTGGTACTGGTCGACGTAGCGCAGCGCGCGGGCCATGCCGTTCTCCCGCTTGCGGCGCCCGACGGTGGCCTTCATCCGCTCCGGGAAGTCGTAGACCATCGGGTACCAGATGGCGCCGGAGTACTGCAGGAAGTGCGCGTCGTAGGGCCCGAAGGATGCGACCGGGCCGTCCTCCACCGGGCGGGCGTCGTTCTGGTTGAAGATGCGCACCTCGCCGTCGTCGATCGCGATGCCGCTGTCGCCGAGCGGGCCGTCGGTCGGGGTGATCAGCGCGTCGATGAGGATCTTCAGGCCGCCCGGGAGCTCGGTGACCTCGCGGTTGCGGGTCTGCACGAAGTTCCGGAAGCCCAGCTTCTCCAGCTCGTCGCGCAGGTCCGGGACCTGGAAGTCGGGCAGCAGGACCGTGGTCTCCTTCGACATGTTCGCCGCGAGCCAGTGCGGGTCGAAGTGGTCGTGGTGCAGGTGGGAGACGAAGAGGTATTCCGCGTCCCGGATCCCGGCGGGATCGGCTTCGGAGCCGAAAGCCGAGTTGTCCGGGAAGGGGAACCACGACGCGAAGTACGCCGGGCTGAACCACGGGTCGCAGACGATCCGGCCGGCGGCGGTCTCCACCAGCATGCCGGCGTGACCAATCGACGTGATGCGCATCGATCCAACGTATCGCACCGCGAGACCCCCGAACGGTACTCTGCCACCGGGGCGGATCACACGCGGTCTGGTTCAAGGGCTAGTAGGGGGCAGTGAGTCAAGTGATCGTGGACGGGGTACTTCTCGGCAACCGCACGGACAGCGACCCAGCGCTGACCGTACGGCTGGCGTGCCTCGCCGACGAGCTCGGCTATGAGGAGATCTGGCTGGGGGAGTCGACCGGGCACGATGCCTTCGCTCTGGCCGTGGCGGTGGCCGCAGCGGCGGGCGAGCTCCCCTCGGGGTACTCCGGCCCTGAGGCCAAGCCCTCAGGCGGCGCTCCCGCCACCGCCGATGAACTCCACCGCAAGAGCGGCCCGGAACGGCCCCACGCCTCGCTCACTCTCGGTCCCCTGCCGGCCGCCGTCCGGGATCCCGTCACGGCGGCGCGCGGCGCCGCGAGCGTGGCCGCGCTCACCGGCCGGGACATCGGCCTGGCGCTGACCGCCTCCACCGGCCTGGTGGTCGTGGACTGGCACGGCCGGCCGCGCACGGACCCGGCCACCGCGCTGGCCGAGAGCCTGTCGGTGCTGGGCCCGCTGACCCGCGGCGAGCCGGTCAGCTTCCAGGGCGTGTCGGTGCGCTCGCGCGGCTTCCGGTCGCGGCTGGAGCCTTCGCGCGCTTCGCTGACGGTTCTTGCCTTCGGGCTGGAGGCCTGCGAGGTCGCCGTGGGGCGCGCCGACCGTGTCGCGGTGCCGCTGGCGACGGTCGAGCACGCCGCGCGCATCAAGGCACGGCTGGCGCTGACCTCCGACCGGATGAACCGCGCGGTCCCCCGCTTAGCCGTCTTCCTGCCGACCGTCGTCGACCCGGACGCCGAGTCCCTGGACTGGATCCGGCGTTCTTTGCTGCCGTATCTCGACGCGGACGGCTTCGGCCGGATGTTCGCCGAGGCCGGGCACGGCGAGCTGATCGACCTGGCGCGCGGCGGGGCGCACGAGCGCTCGCTGCTGGCCGCGATGCCTTTGGACGTGCTGCGGTCCATAGCCGCGGTCGGCGACCTCAACCAGGTCTGCTCGGCGTTCGAGGACTACCGGCAGGCCGGGGTCGACGAGATCGTCATGCTGCCGGAGTCCTATGACGCAGGTGTGATTGAGCACACCATCCGGGCACTAGCGAAGTAGTGGCGCGCTGGCAGAATCTGAGTGCGAGCGTGTCCTTGTGAACACGTGACTTTTTGCAACAAAGGAGTTGCCCCCTATGACGGAATCCGGCGTGCCACCGCACACCCTTCCGCACCATGACCTGCCCGAGCTGACCGCGGAGATCCTGCGCGGCGGGGCGGAGAAGTACCACGCGGCCAACGAGAAGAAGGGCAAGCTGTTCGCCCGCGACCGGGTCGCGCTGCTGGTCGACGAGGGGTCGTTCGTCGAGGACGGCCGGTTCGCCAACGCCATGGCCGGCGACCTGCCCGCCGACGGCGTGGTCACCGGCACCGCCCGGATCGACGGCCGCCCGGTGTGCCTGATGGCCAACGACTCGACCGTGAAGGCCGGGTCCTGGGGCGCGCGCACGGTCGAGAAGATCATCCGGATCATCGAGACCGCGTACCGCACCGGCGTGCCGATGGTCTATCTGGTGGACTCCGCCGGCGCTCGTATCACCGACCAGGTGGACCTGTTCCCCGGTCGGCGCGGCGCGGGCAAGATCTTCCACACCCAGGTCCGGGCCTCCGGCTCGATCCCGCAGGTCTGCGCGCTGTTCGGGCCCTCGGCAGC
>Ga0207695_10000814_pt1 | contig 58050 bp, 51 predicted proteins | sample KBSC54metaG_FD_184354 | JGI IMG/M metagenome (GOLD analysis project Ga0207695, IMG submission 184354) | Corn rhizosphere microbial communities from Kellogg Biological Station, Michigan, USA - KBS C5-4 metaG (SPAdes) (version 2) | ecosystem: Host-associated > Plants > Roots > Rhizosphere > Soil...
TCTTCGGGTTGTGCTTCGACAATACCTTCGTGATCGCCGCCGTCAACGTCGTCTTGCCGTGATCAATGTGACCAATCGTTCCCACGTTCACGTGCGGCTTCGAACGATCAAACTTTTCCTTCGCCATGCTCGATTCCCTTCCCTCAAAATCAGCTTTCAGTCTTCAGAGACTGACAATCTCAGTAATACGCGTACGCCTTCAAATACCGCTGCCGCAACTCCACCGGCACCTTTTCAACCAGCCGCAGATACCGCTCCCGCGTTAACCCTTTATCTGAAACCGGTAAAGCCTTGTAGAGCCCGATCGCTTCCTTGCCCAGCAGCCCCTTGTTCAGCACGCTCTCGAAGTCCCGGACTCGGAGTTTCGAACGCGTCACTTGATCCAGAAACGGCTCCACGTCGCTCGCCGCAAACTTGGCGTCGATTTGCGAGTGAAGTGCCGCATAACGCTTCTCGTCCTGTACCGCGATGGCTGCCTGTTCAAACATGCTCTACTCTGCCCTTGTCTCAATCTCTGGAGCGGGAGACGGGACTCGAACCCGCGACCAACAGCTTGGAAGGCTGTGACTCTACCACTGAGTTACTCCCGCCTGACCTCAGGGTCAGAAATCAGCGGTCAGGGATCAGTCTTCTTATCTGACGTGCAGCCGATGTCTCGATGCACTTGCTGATCCCTGTTCCCTGTTCCTGTTCCCTGCATTTCTGGAGCTGATGACCGGGATTGAACCGGTGACCTCTCCCTTACCAAGGGAGTGCTCTACCAACTGAGCTACATCAGCTCTTCAAACCTTCGGGCCTATCGCCCTCTTGCCCTTCGCTGCGGATCTTCTCCGCCCGCATTGCCACCATGGTGCGCAATGCCAAACCACCAATGATGATCAGTGGAATGAACTTCATCTCCACCAATCTGCCCCCGACCGAAATCCGTGCATCAAGGGTAAACCAACTCAGTAAAGCCAAGCCCGCGTACAACAACAGGGCCACCCGGTACTTTCTATTCAACGAACTCCCAGGCTCCACCATTCTCAAACTCACCCAGGGCTGAACAGGTTTTGATCCCTAATCCCTGTTCCCTAAACCCTGCTTTTTATGGTGCACAGGGGAGGATTCGAACCTCCGTAACTCGAATGAGTGGCAGATTTACAGTCTGCTGCCATTAACCGCTCGGCCACCTGTGCCCATCGTGTGCCGGACACCTGAAAACGTCCCGGCAACAAATCAACTTCAACCCGCCGCACCCGCTTCCGCGCATACGAAACTCACCGGAGACCCTCCGGCGTGTCGGAGCATGCACCTCAGTGGGATTACCGCAGAGGACGAATCCGGCGTTTCCACTCTCCCGCCGAACCCCAAAACTTGCCTGCCGCCCGATGCCCCAGTCTTGCTTCTAAGTGGAGCTGGCGAAGGGATTTGAACCCCCGACCCTCTGATTACAAATCAGATGCTCTACCAGCTGAGCTACGCCAGCCCGACCACTACGAAACATTGCCGGGAAACACCGAGAAATCCGCGGACACACTCCGGCTCCGCGCATAACACGGCACAGTTTCTAAGGTTAGCACAGTGGAAACAGCCGGGCAAACCGGCGTATCCACAGTCTATCGCAGGCACTTAGGTCCAATCCGGCGATCACAATAGATACCGTTTTCCACATCGAAGAATGTCGCGATCCATCGAATCCAAATCGACCTCACGTCGAATGCCCGGCCTTGCTTTTTAGCCGAGTCTCTGCGCAGGGTGGCCAACATGGGATCTGGGCATGCTGCGATTTCTGATACCGCAAAAGCTGTAGCCAAAACGGAACACAAAAACGATTTAGCTCTTGCACTGGGTCCGCTTTTGTTGAATCATGTTGCCGCTTCCCCAAACAATTTGGCTCTGCCTTGAAAGGTGAGGACAGGTGTATGCGGAAGTCTCTTCTCGCAGTGTTGTTTCTCGGAATCGCTTCTTTGCTCGCAGCTCAACAGACACTCAATAATGACGGCGTCGTCAAAATGGTAAAAGCTGGACTTTCAGAAGACGTAATCATCGCCGCGGTCACATCGTCGCCCGGAACTTTCGACACTTCAACCGAAGCGCTTGTCGGACTGAAATCCGCCGGCGTCGGTGACAAGATTGTCGCCGCAATCGTCTCCAAAGCCTCTGCGCCAGCAACTCCGGCGGCTACTGGATCTTCTCTGCCCAAAGGCATCGATGAAGTGGGCGTCTATTACAAAGACAAATCCGGTAACTGGGTCGCTCTTATGCCCGAAGTCGTCAACTTCAAGAGCGGCGGCGCCATGAAGAAATTCATGACCAACGGAATAGTAAAGGGCGATATCAACGGCCACGTCGAGGGCAAAAGCGCAAAAACTCAGGTGACGCTACCTGTCGTTTTTGCCGTTTATGTCTCGGAAGGTATCGCGATTACTGAATACCAGCTTGTCCGGCTCCGCCAGCAGAGCAATTCGCGCGAATTCCGCTCGGTCACCGGCGGGGTGATTCACGAGTCCGGCGGCGCCAAGCGCGATATCGTGCAGTTCCAGCCCGAAAAGATTGCCCCGCGCCTCTATCAGCTCTCGATCGACCAGAGCGCCGGCAAAGGCGAATACGGCATCATCCCTCCGGGCTCATACAGCAGTGCCAACATGGCGAGCGGCGGAAAGATTTACTCCGTCAGCGTGCTCGAATAATCAGTTCACACCTCAGAACTGGCAGCGGCGCAGCTTCGGCTGCGCCGCTCTGTTAGCTCTCTCGCCACTCGTCACGTTACCCCCGCCGAATCCCCTTGCTCCTTTGCCCCTTCCCGCGAAATCATTTTCCTATCTCCAAGATGACGCGCTGTTTTGCCTGAGGTGCATTTATGCGTAAAGCATTCCTGACTTGCCTTGTCCTGCTGCTCTCTCCCATCCTCTTCGCGCCCGCCCTCTTCGCACAGGAGACGATGACCAACGACGCCGTCATCAAATTGCTCAAGGCCGGTCTGGCCGACGAACTCATTGTCACCACCATCAACTCCTCGCCCGGCAATTACGACACCTCGACGAATGCGCTCATCGCCCTCAAGAAGGCCGGAGCCGGCGACAAAGTCATTGCTGCGATGATCCTGAAGGCCTCCGGAACCGCGCCGGCTCCAGCGGCTGCACCCACTGCGCAAACCGCGGCAGGCACAGCCGACGTCCCAGCACCCATCACCCTTGCCCCGGGCGCACTTCCCGCCGGCGTCGACAGCGTCGGCGTCTACTACCTCGATAAGTCCGGCAATCACTGGCAGGAGGTTCCCGCCGAAGTTGTCAATTTCAAAAAGGAAGGCTCGCTCAAGCATCTAGCCAGCGCCGGCGTTCTCAAGGGCGAGATGACAGGGCTGGTTGGCGGCAATCGCAGCCCGCTCACCCTCAAGCTGCCCTCGCAGTTCATCCTCTACGTGCCTGAAGGCCGCGCCCCCGGTGAGTACCAGCTGATCCATCTCCACGGCAACGCCGACAGCCGCGAGTTCCGCGCAGCCAACGGCGGAATCATCAAGGATGCCGGCGGAGCGCTTCGCGACGTGCTCGATTACACGCCGAAGAAAATCGCCCCGCGCGTCTATCTGATCGAGATGAGCGAAGACTTCGAGCGCGGTGAGTACGGTTTCCTGCCGCCATCAGATACAGCAGTCGGCGACAATATCCCCACGGCCACCAAGCTCTACAGCTTCTCGCTGACACACTGATCGCAGAGTGCCCCGGTCCCTCGCTTTCAAGACCGGGGCTTCAATCTCACCATTCACTGCCCGGATCCTGAAGACCTCTGCTGGTACCGATTCGGTGCTCCTGGTGTCGGAGCGTCGCCGCTCACCTTTGCTCCGCTGGCGTGGGTCTTCGTCAAAGCACCTGATAGGGTGATCCCGCTGCCCGAAACCTGCGCACCGACTGCGTGCGCATGAGCCAGTGGCCCGGTCACCGTAATCGAAGTCGCGCCGAATCTCCTTATCGACAGCACCTCTGCAGTTTCGGCATTCGCGCCCTCATCGATGGTGATCTTCTCGCCTTCGCGGAATCCGTTCGCATTGCCGACAGGAATCTGTATGGCGCCGGCTTCCGTAGCAGTCCCCACCTTCGTTGCACCCGCGGTGCCCACTGTCGCAATCGCAGCACTCTCCTGGCCTGCACCGGAACCGACCATGATCTTCTGGCCTTCCGCGAATCCCTCCACACTCGAGACCTTGATGTTCGTGGCGCCTGCTTCAGCTGCGGCAGACAGTGTCGCTGCTGCCTGCTTCAGGAAGTCTTTGCAATTGCTGTCCGTGTCCGCTCCATCCGGGAAACGCCCAACGCTGATGTCCGTCGCGTTGCCAACATCACCGGCTGCGAAGCTCAGCACCGCGCCAGGCGCAGGAACATGGCAGCCCGTTTCATCTGTCCCGGAAACACCCTGATATCCCTCCGCTGCCCAGGGATCGACAATGCCGCCATAGTTCAGGCTGTCCACGACCAATCCGGAACCATCGCGCAAAATCATGCTGCCTTCTCTGCGCGCTACCGTGCGATCGAAGAACGGAGCGTGGGTCGTCAACTCCGGCCCACCGAACCACTGGTTCGGCTCCGGCGTTCCCTGGTAACCGGCATTCTTCACTGCTGCATCACGCACCACAGCGTCGATCTCATGAGCTTTCGATAGCGGGATATCCAGAGTGATGCCGCTGCCAAGCGCCTGCACCGGCTCGTTGCTCGTGTGCGCAAAAGCGGTTGCGGGTTCGAAGGTGATCCCCGTTCCCCGAGCGGCAAACGGAAGATTATCGGTGTGGTTGAACTTCAACGGAGCCGCAAGATCGAGCCCCGTACCCGGATCGACGACCACCTCATCAATTCCATGCTCCCGTGCAAGCGCCGGCGTGAAGTCGATGCCGCTTCCGTTCCTTCCACCGGTCCCAACAGAAGAGATCGTCACCGTCTCACGATTTACAGGAGTGCCGACCGTGATCTTGTCTCCCACAGCAAACTTACTTACGTTGCGAACCTTGAGATTAGTCGCGCCGGCGGCAGCAGGCGCAGACATGTTCGTGCGCTTCGCTTCCGTGCCCACGCGGGTTACGGTGACAGTCTCGATGCCGTGATCCTTGCTGTCGATGTCCAGCCGAATCTTGTCGCCTACCGAAATATTCGCGACCGATGTCACCTTGATATTGGTCGTTCCGGCTGCTGCGTCCGCAGACAGGTAGGCCTGCGTTCCGGCCTTGCCTACTGCGGTCACCGTTGCCACCTCATAGCGCTCCATGCCTTTGCCGACTGCCGGAAACGTCGCGCCATAGCCGAGCGCGATCTTCTCTCCCACCTTGAAACCGGCAGCGCTCGTCACAGGAATGTTCTTCGATCCGGCGGGAATGGTGATCATCCCATCGGGCAATGGCTGCCACACCGTCGTGTTGTAGGTTGCCGCAGTTCCGATACTCGCAATCTTGCGCGTCTCGGCATTCGCGCCGGTGTCAACGCTGATGGTGTCGCCGACCGACATGCCCTCCGTGCTCCGCACATAAACGGTCTTCTCACCCGCGCGAGCAGGAACCACAAGCCCCGAGTTCGAAAGCCCGAGCAAATAGAAGCCGCCCGCTGCAAGCTTCGTTCCCGCAGCAATCTTTACTGTCGAGAAGACGGGCCGCTGGCTCGTGTGCTCCGTTAGCGTCCAGTTCGAAATATCCACGCTATCGTGACCCGCATTGAAGAGTTCGATAAATGAGTCCGTCGTATTCTCAGTGCCTGAGCCAATGCGGAACTCATTGATCTTCACCGGGCTGACGTTCCTAACTTTCTCAACCGTCGTGTCCGTTTGCGCCTTGCCGTTTGCATTCGTCCACGATGCGCTGGCGACCAGGTCGCCGTTCATCGCGGCCGTTCCCGAGGTCACCTTGAACGTAGCGCTCACGCTGGCACCCGGCGCGACGGATTCAGAACCAGTCTGGCTGCTGCCCTGCATCGCGGCGGACCACTGCTTCGGCGTCGCAATGCTCAGCTTCAAACCCTGCACTGGTGCGCCCGTCGTGTTGGTGAACGTCACGGTCGTGTCCTGGGAAGAACCCGGCGAAAACGTCTGCACTCCCGGAGCATTCGCAACGGCTGACGCCGGAGCCAGAGTCAATCGCGGCACATCATAGCGCGCTGCCACAACATTCGCGTGTACAAACTGGTCAGTCGCGTCTGTCGGGAACGTGCCCGCCGCGGTCATCGCTCCTTCATAGAACGTCCCCTGCGATCCGACGCTGTTGTCCCCGCCATTTCCCAGCAGAATCGCGCCCTGCTTGCGCATGGGATCGTACGTTGAGTTCACGCGCGGCCCGCTGAACATCACTGACAGGTCGCCCTTCTGCGCATCGCCTCCCATCGACGTCCAATGGTGCGGCTCGCCTTTGGCCATCGCCGTAACAAATCGCCACGTAATCGTCGGCAGATTCGGGCAGCCCTTCGTTCCATCGGTATTCACGCATCCGACGAGATTGTTTTCCTGGTCGGTCATGATCCAGGGCCCAGCACCCGGGCCGTGGAACCACGGTGTGGCATTGCCGAAGTACGTCGTCTCCATCGTCCCGTTATCGTCGTCGCGGCTGTCGATCTCGGCGTTGCCGTAGTCGAAGCAGCATCCGTTGTTGAAGTGCAGTCCGTTGATTACCCAGTACTGCCCTTCCGCCTGATCATCGACTGCTGTGCCCTTGGGGTCGTCGTTGCGAAGACCCATGCCCGGGGCGATGAAGACTCCATACGCCTTGTGGCCCATGATGGAGATCGGCGCCATGTCCGCAACGGGGAGAGTGTTGAATCCACCCAGGGCTGGACCGCTGAATCCGCCGCGAGGAGCCTGCGTCAAATCGTTGTGCTGGGGAGACTGATCGTAGACCTTTGTGATCCAGCAATACGTGTTCGCGCAAAACTTGTCTTGCGCAGCGGCATCGGCGAAGCCACCGGGGTCTGCTGCGGACGGCTTCACCACGCCGATATCCAGGGTCTTCAGATCCGACTGCCTGAGAACCTGGTAGAGCGGGCCGGTGTACGAGGCATATAGTGCCCGCGTCGTACTATGCGCAGCAACGCAGGCATCGCCCGCCGTCGCGTAGATGTCGCATGGGCCCTTCGGCCTCTCGGACTGTCCGGCAGCCACCGACACGAAGCCGATAAGTGCAGCTGCCACTCCAAATGTGAATGCAGACCTGGTTCTCAATTCCATGACTCCCCCAAATTCCGTATTGAAGCTATGTCGAAGTGCGTACCGGCCACCGGCGTGTTTTCAAGCCCGTCGGTAAGGCAACTTTGCGTCGGGAATACGTATACCATCTCGCAGGCAAAATTTTTCAAATTTGATCCATATTTCGGTGAGAATACGTATACCGTTCAGTATTCGGCTGCCGGCTGGCGCCCGGTTCGCTATCCTGTATATGGAACCCGAAACCTGGGCTCCGAGGCAGATGCACAAACGCACGCGTAGAACGCTTCTGGTGGTGGCCGGTGTCCTGGTGCTGCTCGCCGTCGCCGTCTTTCTTCGCTCCAAGGCCCCGCCTGAGGCTGCCCGCCTGCTGCCCGAGTCCGATGGCATTATCTACTTCAACCTGAAGCCCGTCCGCACCTTCCTGCGCAAAGACATCCAACCGCCCCGCCGCGTGCCGGAGTACCAGCAATTTGTCGACGCGACGGGTGTGGACTGGGAGCGGGATCTCGATTCCGCAGCCATCGCGCTGCACCGCATGGCCGACCCGAACGGTCCCAACGGTCCAGTCGCTTACTCCATGGTCCTCACATGCAAATTGACGGGTAAGCGCTTCAACACCTGGCTCGACACCCACGCCGCCAGCCGCGAGGTCTACGCCGGACACACCATCTACAACATCCCCTCTGAGAGCCGCATCGTACGGGTCGCCCAGATCGGCTACGACATGATTGCCGTCTCGAACTTTCCCACGGCAGAGAAGATTCACTCCATCATCGACCGCCATCGGACAGCAGCGCTGCCCTTTGCTGGATCGTCACTGCTCAGCGCTCACTACCATGAGGTTCCGCTGCTCTCCATAGCCTGGGGAGTCGGCCAGGTCGGGCTTCCCTTCTCTGAAAGTGGAGCCATCTCCGTCCTCGGCCTGTCTTTGCCGATACAGGATGACTCGGCCATCATCGCCAGCGTCACTCCGGGGCTGCCCCTCGCCACTTCTGTTCATCTGCGAGTCGAAGAGATCGCTCCAGACGAGGCCAAGGCCGCCAGCCAGGCCGCCGCGCTCAGCTCCATCGTTCTGCTGGCGCGCGACGTTTCCATCCAACTTTCCGGCAATGCTGCGAACAATGCATTCCGCGAAGTACTGAAGACTACCCAGGTCAGCCAGAAGCGAAATCGGGTGATCGCGACGGCGACCGTCTCGCCAGCTTTGCTGAGCCAGGTTACAGAAAGCGAGAATTCCACAGCCGAACCAGCAACTCCACAATCAGATCGTGCATCAAGTAAATAAGAAGCGGTAGTGTTGCGTCTTACTATTGTTGTCACGGGTCGCTGGCTTTAGGTTTGCATCTTCCTGGGTTGGGGGACGAACTTCGCGCTGGCGGCCTCTCTCCTTTTTGCCTGCATTTCCCTTGCCTCCCATGACCGCCGTCTCGCATCCTTAGCAATAGATGTGTCAGCCTGTCTTGCCCCTTCCAAACAAATTCCCGAGAGGTGTCATGGTCCGTTTCCTCAGAAGCCAAATTCTGATCTGCACGATTTTGTGCCTGGTCTCCATCGGAGCCTCAGCTGCCAGGCACTCCGGCCAGACCAAAACGAGTCATTCTAATGGTCAGACAACAACCAAGGTTCTTACCGGGCAGGATGCATTTACGGATGCGGCCCATGAGTCGCCGGGCACTCGCCGCCACCTTACGGTGAACGATCTTCCCTCTCCCAACGAGAAGGAGTCCGTCGACAACGGCCCCAGCATGGCCCCGAAGCCGCCGAACGCCTGGCCCATCGCGCCGAAGGGCTTCAAAGTCGAGCAGTACACCACCGGACTGGATAATCCCCGCCTTATCCGCACCGCTCCCAACGGCGACCTCTTCGTTGCCGAGAGCCAGCCCGGAAAGATTCTCGTCTTCCGCGGGGTCACTCCCGATGGAAAACCTCAGCAGACATCCGTCTTCGCCGAAGGGCTCCATCAGCCATTCGGAATCGCCTTCTATCCCAGCGGGCCGAATCCAAAATACGTCTATATCGGCAACACCGACGGCATCGTGCGCTTTCCCTATCAGAGCGGCGATCTCAAAGCCCGCGGTCCAGCTGAAGAGCTGGCCGAGCTCCCCGGCGGCGGACGTCTTCGCGGCGGCGGCCACTGGACCCGCGACCTCGTCTTCTCCAAAGACGGCACCAAGCTCTTCGCGTCTGTCGGATCGCACTCCAACGTCGACGACTCGGACACACACCCAGAGGAGTTTCACCGCGCCGACGTGCTTCAGTTCACCCCTGAGGGCAAGTTCGTAAAGGTCTATGCATGGGGAATCCGCAATTGCGTGGGCGAAGCCATCAACCCAATCACCGGCGAGCTCTGGTGCTCAACAAATGAACGCGACACCATCGGCAATAACCTCGTTCCTGACTACGTGACACACGTGCAGGAAGGCGGCTTCTACGGCTGGCCGTGGTGGTACATGGGCGGGCACCAGGATCCGCGCCACGTGGGCAAGCACCCTGAGCTGCAATCCAAGGTCATCACTCCAGACATCCTGATGAACCCGCACATGGCCTCGCTTGAAATGATGTTCTACCAGGGATCGCAATTCCCCGCCGAGTACAAAGGCGACGGCTTCGCCTGCGAGCACGGCTCGTGGAATCGGGCACAGCGCACCGGCTACGAAGTAGTCCGCCTGCCCATGAAGAACGGCCACGCGACTGGAGAATATGAAGACTTCCTCACCGGCTTCACGGTTGGCGATGGCAACGTCTGGGGACGCCCGGTTGGAGTCGCAGAAGCCAAAGACGGCTCCATCTTTGTCTCCGACGACGGCACGAATTCCATCTGGCACGTCATCTACACCGGCAAATAGACGACGCGTCACACATCAATGAATGAAAAACCCCACGCGAGGCAGGCTCGTGGGGTTTTCTTTTCGTTGAGTGTCAGCTCACTTTTTATCTGACACTCGCCCGTGAACCAGTTCGCACAATTTCAGGGTCATCGGGTCGGTCAGGCTGTAATACACAAACTGCCCATCCTTTTGCCGGGTGATGATCCCGGCAGACGCGAGCAGAGACAGATGTTTTGAAACGTTGGATTGGTTCGCGCCGGTCGATTCCACGATCTCATTGACCGTTAACGGCTCCCGGCAAATCACCTGCAGAATCTTCAGGCGCATCGGCTCGCCCAGGAGCCGAAACTGCTGCGCCACCCGGTCCAGTTCGTGATCCGTGAGCTCTCTCGATTTGATTGCCGTTGACATATTCCTCTATGGTGATATGATCATACATAAATATGCAAACAAAGCAAGACAAATCCGTGTCGCCGGCCGAACTCTGCCTGCTTCTAGCGGCGCGGCACTCGCCTGAGATCCTCGACGTTCGAACTCCGCCGGAGTTCACCAGCGCTCACGTTCCCGGCGCAAAACTCCTGCCTCTCACCGACCTAAGGCCCGCAGACTACCTGAAGAGCCATTCGCCCGGAAATCCGATCTATATCGTCTGCCAATCTGGCGGCCGCGCCCGCAAGGCCATCGAGCTCTTCGAGAAGTGCGGCTGCAATGATGCTGTACTTGTGGAGGGCGGCACCCAGGCATGGATCGACGCGGGGCTTCCAGTAAATCGCGGAACAACCAATGTCCTTCCCATCATGCGCCAGGTCCAGATTGTCGTGGGCGCCCTTTCCGTCGTCAGCGCAGTGCTCGCTCTCACCGTCAGCGTCTGGTTCGCTGTTATACCATTGCTGCTCGGCGGCGGGCTCCTTTTCGCCGGGATCACCGGCACATGCGGAATGGCTCTTTTACTTGCGCGCATGCCCTGGAACCGCTCAGCCTCTGAATGCCTCGACCTCTGTCGTACTCCGGAAAGACTATGAAAACGTCAAGAAAGATCGTTATCGTCGGCGGTGTTGCCGGCGGAGCTTCTGCGGCTGCGCGAGCCCGCAGAGTGGATGAAAACGCTGATATCCATATTTACGAACGCGGTCCGTATATCTCCTTCGCAAACTGCGGCCTGCCCTACTTCATCGGCGGAGAAATCCAGGACCGCTCCCGCCTGCTCATCATGACCCCGGAAAAGATGTGGTCCCGATCGCGCGTTCACGCCCATGTCAATCACGAAGTTCTCTCCATCGATCGCGCAGCCAGGACGATTCACGTCCGCCGCCCCGACGGCTCCGAAGAAGACGTATCGTACGACAAGCTGATTCTCAGCCAGGGAGCGCGTCCCATCGTTCCGCCTATTCCCGGCGCCGACCTCCCCAACGTCTTCACCCTCCGCGATGTTCCCGATATGGACCGCATCGTCTGGTTCCTGGAAACAAACCAGCCCAAAACCGCAGCAGTCATCGGTGGCGGCTTCATCGGTCTCGAGATGGCCGAAGCTTTCCACCGTCGCGGCATGCACGTCACCATCATCGAGAAATTTCCTCACATGCTGCCGTTGCTCGACAGCGACATGGCACTCGATCTTCAGAACCACGTTTACGGCCGAGGCCTTGATCTCAAAACTTCGGCTGAAGCCAGCAAGCTCAGTGCTGAAGGCGTCGAACTGGCAGACGGCTCATTCGTCCCCGCAGAACTGATCCTGCTCAGCGTCGGAGTCAAGGCCGAGATCGGTCTCGCCAAGGACGCCGACATCGAAATCGGCATCACCGGAGGCGTCAAGACAAACGCCCGCATGGAGTCCTCCGATCCCGATATCTATGCTGTAGGCGATGCCGCCGAGACAACGCACGCACTCACCGGTGCGCGCACCCGCATCCCACTCGCTGGTCCCGCCAATCGCCAGGGGCGCATCGCAGGCGCCAATGCAGCCGGCGGCCATTTCACCTACCCCGGCGCACTCGGCACCTCCATTGTTCGCATTCTGCACATGACCGCAGCCACCACTGGTCTTTCAAGTGCTCAGGCTTCCAAAGCCGGGCTCACCTTCTTCACCAGCGTCACGCGCGACAACAGCCATGCCGGTTACTATCCCGGCTCCAAACCAACCACCATCAAAGTCATCGCCGAAGAAGGCACCGGCCGGTTGCTCGGCGCTCAAATTATCGGAGAAGAAGGCATCGACAAACGCATCGATGTGCTTTCCACTGCAATCGCCGGACGCATGAGCGTGTTCGATCTCGAAAACCTCGATCTCGCATACGCGCCGCCATTCGGCTCGGCCAATGATCCCATCAACGTCGCCGGATTCGTTGCCGACCACATCGTCCGCGCCGACATCGCAACCATCTCACCGGAAGACTGGACGCGGAATGGTGAGTTCCTTCTCGACGTCCGCGACGAAGAGGAACTGGCCCGCTTCGGCGGACTCCCGGATGCGGTGAACATCCCCCTCAGCGAATTGCGCAATCATCTCGACGAGTTGCCGCGCGATCGCAAAATTCTCGTCTTCTGCCAGAAAGGCCAGCGCGGCTATCTCGCCGCCTGTGCCCTGAAAGGAAGCGGATTCGAAAATGTTGTCAACCTGCGCGGAGGCTTCGCCCAGGCGCAACTGAACGGCCTGTGATCGAGCGCATTTCAAAGTCGGCTTCCTGCCGCGCAGATCGGCTGCTCATCACTTTACCGTGATGTCCCGTATGGCCGTCGCATGAACGCCCGCGGCATTGTAGGCATTGAAGACCAGGTGATAATTTCCGGGCGACAGCGGAACCGACTCATTCATTGTGCCGCTGTCGCGCTCCGTTAACAGCTTTGAGCCGTTGCTCCATAGCTCAAAGCGATACACACCGCCGCTGATCGTTGCGCTTGCCTCAACCGAAACCGGCGATCCCACGCTCGCGCCATTCGCCGGCGAACACACATTCACGCCATTGCTCGATGGCGCAGCGCACGCCTTCGTAGCCGCCGACCGGACAATCAGGCTCTGCGAACAATTCGGCATGTTCTCCTGTGTGTCGTAGCCGCAGTAAGGCACGTTGTACGGCGATCCGGCTGCCTCCGTTACTGACGATGCACCCACCGTATAAACATGCAATCGTCCGCTCAGCCCGTTCAGAGCGTAAAGGTGGTTGTTCTTATCCCAGGCAAGTTTTGTGAACCATCCCGACGTGCCCTTCACCTGGGCAAAAGCGGAAGAGATATTCGCCGCTCCGTTGAAGTGAAACAGCTGCAGAGTCGTTCCATCCAGCGACAGCAGCGCTAAAACCGTGCCCGAAGGCGAAAGAATCATTGATTGTCCGCAGACATGCGGCATGCTCGCATACGTGTTTGTCGAGGTCAGCTGCCCCTGGCTCCCCGCGGTATAACTCGCCAGAGCGCAGCCAACGTTGGTGGTGGTATTCGGAGCCGTGAACTTGAGCACTGTCAGCATCGCGGCCAGGTGGTTGGTCGGATCATTCGTCACGATCCCGCCAAACGACGGGTAATAGTCGACGGGAAGGCTCGGCCCCGTAACGCTCGGAATCCCGATGTATTGCAGAGAGCCGTCGCTCGTCCGCTGAACCGCCGCAAACGTCCCCACCGGTCCGACCGGGCTGCTGTCTGCCACCGTCTGGTTATATCCGAAGCTGTCGTTTCCCGTAAGCTTCGGCAAGCCAACAGTTCCATTCGGATTGTTATAGATCGTTGCATTCTGAAACGTCAGATTGCCTGAACTTGAAAGAGCATACGTCTGAACCGCGTTGTCGCAGTACGTTACATAGACATACTTTCCCGAGTGATCCAGCTCGGCGCCCTCAGGAAAATCTGCGCCCTGCGCAGCCTGGCAATTGGACCCGCTGTACGACTGCGTGTCGATCTGCGACTGCTGTTGCCCGATCGCTCCATTCGATGACACCGCATAGGAATACAATTCGTTCAGCGGCAGCAACCCTCCCGTCAAATCTCCTTGATAACCGCGCGCAATCAGGTGAGACGGCGTTACTCCCACCAGCTGTCCCGCAACGTTCGTGAAAGGCGATCCGCTCACAAGAGTCAACTTGCCGGCTGCATCAACCGCGTACACATACACCGGCTGGCTTCCGATCGGGCTGTTCAAAGCGGGTTCGGTTTGCGCCACATACACATACGCGACCGGGGTCTGGGCAATCGCAAAACTTACAAACGCTGTGGCAACGAAGAGCGAAACAAGGAGGGAACGCATATGGGAGGGGTCCTCTGAGGAGAGATGATGAATCCGGTAGATGCGTTCGAAAGCCACACATCGCCGGTGGGGAAACCGGAGATTGTCACGATCACCAGACTGTGATGCTACTCAGGAATTTCAGGATGTTTGTTCGTTTTTGCGGACGAGAAACATTGCCGCGTTTCCACGCTCAGCGCTGGCTCATCGCAGCCAGGGAGGGATCGATCGCTGTCGAGTGAACCTCAATACAACCTGAAATCCACCACTACCGCAATCCGCGCCGCCACCGGCTTCCCATCCTTCTTCGCCGGCCTGAAGCGATACCGCATCACTGCCTGCAGCGCCTTCTCATCCAGCCCCATCCCGATCGACTGCACCACGCGCGGGCTCTGCGGATTCCCCTGCGCATCGATAATCACAGAAATCGTGCACGCCCCCTGGTGCTTCGCCCGCCGCGCCTCATCGCTGAACTCCGCCTCCGGGGTGAAAATCGCAACCGGCTGCGTCACTCCGTTTAACCCGGCAACATAGATTCCATCGCGCGACCCCGGACCCCATCCATTTTGACCGTGCCCCGGTCCATCTCCGCGTCCATCGCCCGACCCGATTCCCGCAGGTCCACCCGGACCGCCCGACACCAGCGTCACGTTCGCTGACTCGTGCACGCCAACCACCGCCATTGCCGGATTATCCGGCAGCTTCACATCCGGCGGCACAGCAATCTTGTTCTCGATCGCGAGCTTCGGATTCTCCAGCACCGGCACCTGCACCGGCGCCAGAGGATGCATATCCTGCTTCGGATTGTGTCCCTTGTTCGCGTCGATCAAATTGTTCGCCCCGCCTCCGCTGCCCCCATTTGCGGCACTCGCATTCAACGGAGCAAACAACGGGAGGTCCTTGAGGATGAACTTGTTCGCCGGATCCCTGTAGGAGAATGGAGGCTTGCGATTCACGGCTCCTAGCCCCAGCAGAATCACAAGCACTGCAATCCCGCCGTTCACCACGGTCGCCGTCCCAATCGCCCACGGATTTGTGTTTGAGGCCATGCGATCCGGCACTGGCACCGGAACCGAAGTCAACTCAAGCGGCGGCAGCTTCGGCGGAAACATCCTATCGCGCAACTCAGCGTACAGCTCGCTCCACAGCGGCTCTTCTTCCACCCGATTCGAGCAAAACAGATCGCGACCGCGCACACCCGGCGGCTCCGGCAGAGTCATAGGTCCCCCCCTGCGCGGCCCTGCAACATCAGCCGCGCGTCATTCTGACGCCGTACTGCAACTCCGATACCTCATAGACCGGAGACCACCAGAGTTCGTCATCAAACAGTCTTTGAATCGGCGCGCCCGAGCGTCAGGTTTTTTCTACTGAGTTGCGCAGACTTCAGCGTTGTTCAGCGTCCAGAGCCGGGAACGGACGCTTTCACAGCTTGGAAGAGAACACTGCAAGACCAGCTCGGCCTCTCAATCGAAAGCCGGAAAGCGAAAGTTCCTGTCGTAGTGGTTGACGCCGCTGCAAAGGTTCCGACAGCCAACTGACAGCCGCTCCCGGCAACCAGATCTGGTCAGCAGATTCCCGCTCAGAACCCCATGATGTTGTAGCCGCAATCGACATACAACGTTTCGCCCGTCACCGCGCTTGAGAGATCGCTGGCCAGAAAGAGCGCGACGCCTCCCACTTCAAGCTGATCTACATTGCGCTTAAGCGGAGCTCTGTCGGCAGCGGCCTTCAGCATGTCGCCGAGGGCCCCGATACCCCGTGCGGCCAACGTTTTGATGGGTCCGGCTGATATCGCGTTCACGCGGATGTTTTTAGGACCGAGCCCAGCCGCCAGATAGCGCACACAGGATTCGAGCGAAGCCTTCGCCAGCGCCATCACGTTGTAATTCGGCACGACCTTCTCAGCGGCAAAGTAGGTCAGCGTCATGATGCTGCCACCTTCGGTCATCAGCGGAGCAGCTGCACGACTGACAGCAATCAGCGAGTAGACGCTCACATCGTGGGCGATACGGAACCCTTCACGGCTCGTGTTGATGAATTCGCCTTTCAGATCTTCGGCCGGCGCGTATGCCACCGCGTGCACCAGCACGTCGAGTTTGCCGTATTTCTCCTTCAGCGCGGAAAAGAGCGTCTCGATCTCATTGTCCGCAGAGACATCGCACTGGAACCCGCTGGCGCCGGGGAGTTCCTTGATCAGGTCCTCGGCTTCGGCCCGCATGCGCTCGTTCTGGTAGCAGATCGCCAGCGTGGCTCCGGCTGCGGAGAGTTTCTGGGCGATACCCCATGCAATGGAACGCTTATTCGCCAGCCCAAACACAACAGCCGTTTTGCCCGACAGATTGATCATGCTCTCCTTGTTCCTCCGGGCTCGCTCACGGTGCGGGAAGCAGTCGAGCCAACCGTCTCCTAGAATATCAAGCGGAATTCAGCTCTTAGCCGCCGAGATCCACCAGTTGAACTTTGCCCGTCGGTCTGCCTAGAAAGCGCGAACCGAGACGCTCAAATTTATCCACCGAATCTGTCGCGAAGCATTGGATCTCGGTGGTCTGGGCGAGATTCTGAGAGACCGCCGACCGCGAACCGCCGTTGATGAGAACAGCAGCCGCTTCAGCTGTAGATTCAGCGGAATCGATTACCGTAATTCCGCGAGGTGCCGCGCGCTCAATCAGTGGCCGCAGAAGCGGGTAATGCGTGCATCCAAGTACAAGTGAATCGGCACTCATCCCCGCGGCGGCTGCATCGCTCGTTAGTTCGCCCAAGTAAATCCGAACCACTGCATCAGTAACGTGGTGATTGACCCAGCCTTCTTCCACGAGAGGAACGAGCAGCGGACACGCTTTCTCATACGCGCGCAGATTCTTGGCAGCGCAGGCAGCTTTGTAAGCGTGGCTGTGCACCGTAGCGTCCGTTGCAATAACAAGGACGTCTCCAGTTTGCGAAGCTGCCTGTGCTGCTGCGGCGCCCGGCTCGATGACACCGAGCACCGGAACTGGAACAGCCTCTTGGATCGCATCCAGCGCTAGGGCGCTGGCAGTATTGCAGGCAATCACGAGGAACTCTGCTCCCTGCTCGCGGACCAGGAACTGCGTGCTTTCGACGGCGTAGCGAGCGATCGTTCGCCGTGACTTGGACCCGTACGGAAGGCGCGCCGTATCGCCTATGAAAACATAGCGCGCGTGGGGCATCTTGCGGATGAGTGCGGCAAGAACGGTGAGTCCGCCAAAGCCGGAATCGAATACGCCGATGGTCGGAATCGATTGAGTCTCGGTCACGGTCTGGTTCCTTCCACCGGCGCGGCTTCGCTGGTCAGGTAGGTGCGGGTAAGGTCGGCATGGCCGGCCAGGGTTGGGCGTTCAACTCCGTCCACAAGGAATCGCACCTGCGTGATGCTGGGCAGGTTGGCGCGTAACGTCGCGCAGATCGACAGAACGGTCAGTGATTCGGTCTCCAGCCCCGCTGGATGACTGGCTGCAAAAGTGCCGGTAAGGTTGACGACAGCCAGTTGATCGCTGGAACTCTTCGAGTCATGCACCGGAACCAGAAAAACCTGGTCGACGGATGCGGCGCCCCCTGGAACTTCATGCGTGGATTCCGGTGCACCATAGAGATCAAGCAGCTTTCCCAAAACCGCTCGCGCACGCGCCCCAGGGTCTGCGGGCAATGGAAGCGAGTAGACCTGCGGCACAAGTGCATTGTCCAGGTCGTTCGCCACAACGAGCGTCGCCTGTTCCGCCGGAGCCACCACTGGGGCAGCCGTCGGAGCGACTGTCTGTCCTGTCAGAAGCCGCTTGTGCGCGCGATCTCGAAGCTGCCAGAGTTTGAACCCCATCCCAAGCGCGGCAATCAGGAGGATGACGAAGAGAGCCTTTTGATAACGAGGAATCACGGTTGCCGTCCCCCCGTCCGATTGGGATCGGAGCGCCACTCCAAGATCGCCGCCGCGAGTGCACTGGCAACCTGCGCCTGATACTCGGGGTTATCAGACTCGGCAGTCACCTTCTTGTCTGCGTCACGTTGCGGGCCAAGCTCGACAGCAAGCGCCGGGCAGGTCATGCTTTCGATTCCGGGAAGCGGGATACGGCCAAGCGTGACGGTAAGTCCAGCATGAGTTAACGCCGAGTTGACCGCGCCCGCCAGAGCCAGGCTGCGCGTCTCCCAGGCAGCTTGAGCTGTCTTCCAGGGAATGAACCGCGTCGGTGCCGCCGGTGCCAGCGACGAGGCGAAAAGATGAATCCCTGAGCCGCTCTCAGTCGCGTGCAGGCTGAGACAAGCAGCGGCATTCGCGTGGTTGGCAAGTTCAGCACGATGATTCCAGTCCACGAACGTATCGTTCTCCCGCGTAGTGATCACCTGGAATCCACGCGCAGTCAGCAATGAGCGCAGACGGACGCTCAAAGCAAGATTTGCCGCTTTTTCAAGTTGCCCGCTGGAGAGGTGTGCGCCGGTGTCGTCACCGCCATGAGCCGCATCGATCACGACCACAAACCGGGCGGCTGGTGCAGGCGGTGCCGGTTGAGGTGCGGGTGCCTGTTGCGCGGCGGTTTGCAGCGCCAGAGCCGCGATCAAAGCCGTTGTGGTTTTACTCCAGCGCATAGATGGTGAGGCCGCTCAGCAGCTTCGGATAAAAGTCGGTCGATTTCTGCGGCATCACCGACCCGGCAAACGCAACCTCGCGCAATTGCTCCATGGTCACCGGATTCGTAAGAAACGTAATGTCGGCTTCGCCGCGCTTGACCTGATCGACAGCCTCACCTGCATCGCGAAGGTAACGAATATTGGTCTGCTCGCGAACCTTCTCCGCATCCAGACCGAGAACCTTGTCGAGGAGGATGGAGTGGAGATGGCTCAAATCGAGCTGGCGCTGGTGCTCGGGAAGCGCTGACAGAGCTGCGGAAACAACCTCAGGTTTCGATCGCAGCAGCATCACGCTCTGCCGCGTGATCGCGATGAAAGCAGTCCCCTTCTGGCTTCGCAGAGTCTCCAGATAGCTCGCGGCGGGGGCCTCCGCCAATTTCTCCACCGAGAAGTACTGCTCGGCTGCCTTGGCAAACTCAGCAGGGTCAAAGGCCGGCAAGCTGTGCACCACACGATGCGTCGGCAGAATCACAAGCCCATCCGAATCCATGTTCACGAAGGTCATCATCACGGCCGCTTCGGGATACGGCGGCAGCTGAAGACTATTGGCATGGTGTTCCGCTCTTACCGGGCTTCCCGGAGAATGCTCTTTCGAGTAGTTCAGAGCTGTTTCGTAACGATGGTGACCATCGGCGATGATGAGCTTCTTGTCTCCCATGGTCGATGCCAGCATTCGAATAACAGCCGGATCGCTGACCCGCCAAAGCCGATGCAACACCCCGTACTCGTCGGTCACTTGGGCATCTGCTGGACCCGCGTCATCGTAAAGGAGCTTCTCTACCGTCCCGGCAGGGTCGGAATAGAGCATGAAGATTTGTCCAAAATGAGCGCGCGTAGCCCTCAGCAGGTTCAGCCGGTCGCTTTTTGGCTTCGAAAGCGTCTGCTCGTGGCGAAAAACGACTTGGTCGGTGTAGTCGTGAAGCTTGCCGAGGGCAATGAAGCCACGCCGCTCCTTCAACTCATCCGAGTCCGGCACCTTGAAACGCTGCGAGTAGGCAAAAATGCAGGGGTCCTTCTCCTGCACCAGGACGCCCTGTTCGCGCCACGCCTTGAAGTCGCGAGCGGCGCGTGTGTACACATTCTCTCTGCCGTCGGCATCAAACAGCTCAGGCAGTCCAAGAATAATGCGGACAAGGTTGAAAGGGCTGCGCTGGTAGTAACCCTCCTGCATGGCCGGTGAAATCTTGTCGTAGGGCTGCGTAACGACGTCGTCAAGTTGAACGGCCGATGGGTTGTAACGCCATGCGCGGAACGGATAAATACTTGCCATGCGAACGGGCTTGCTCCCTGAACAAGAAACAGAATTTGCGCCCCAGATCCGCTATGTAGAAGTGCCGTTGGAACTGTCGCTTAGAGTCGATTGTATCCCAGCGCAGATGACGGATTTCAGGGAGGCAACGTCAAAGAAATTGAGGGCATCAGTGGAGAAGCGCGGGGCCTCCCCCGACCGTGCTAATATCGCCTTCATCATCCCCTGGTGCGAGACAATGAAACCACTCCTCCATCGCTCCGAGGTGCCACACGGATCGAACCGCGCCCCGCGGAGGACCGTGATCTGCCTTGTGGCTTTGGCCGGTTTCTGCGTAACCTCTGTCCTCGCTCAGGACGACCCCCTGAACAAAGTCCATGTTCCGCCCCCTTCCACAACCAACACGCCGGCAGTAGGCGCACCCACCGGGGTTGACGCCCCCGCTGTCACTGGGGCCCCGAAAGATCGAGTCAAGCCCGGCTCCGTGATCCGGATGAACGTCGACATGGTTCTCGTGCCCGTCACGGTCACCGATCCCATGAACCGGCTCGTCACCGGCCTGGAAAAGGAAGACTTCACCATCCTCGAAAACAACGGTCCACAGCGAATCAAGAGTTTTGCCGCTGAGGACGCTCCTGTCTCCATCGGAATCGTTTTCGACCTGTCCGGGTCAATGAACTCGAAACTGATCCGCGCGCGCGAGTCGATCCTCCAATTTGCCAAAACCGCCAATCCCGAAGATGAATTTTTTGTTATCGGCTTCAACGACCGCCCGGAGCTGATCGAGGACTTCACGAATTCTGTGGAAGAGATCCAGGCCCGCCTGGCGACCGTCCGCAGCGGCCACCGTACCGCCCTGCTGGACGCGATCTACTATGGGGTCGCCAAAATGAAAGAAGCCAAACATGAGCGCAAGGCCCTCCTCGTCGTCTCCGACGGCGGCGACAACCGCTCCCGCTACACCGAAGGTGAAGTCCGCGCCCAGGTGCGTGAGTCCGATGTGGAGATTTACTCCATCGGCATCTTCGATCCCTATGCCGCGACCCCCGAGGAGCGGACGGGCCCGATTCTGCTCAACGAACTCTGTGAAGAGACGGGCGGACGCCTCTTCCGAGTGGACGACATCGCCGAAATGAGCGACATCGCCGAGAAAATTTCCACCGAGCTACGTAACCAATACGTAATCGGCTACACCCCGAAGAACGCCTCGCGCGACGGCAAGTGGCGTAAAGTGAAGGTGAAGCTCACCCCGCCATCGGGTTTGCCTCCACTCACGGTCCATGCTCGAACCGGATACTATGCGCCTTTGCAATAAAGCGGTCCTTTCCGTTCTTATCCTGGTTTCAACACTCTCCCTTGAGGCACAACAGCCTGCCAAGCCGGCTACACCCGCCCCTCAAACACAGAATCCGTCCCTGACCGTGGATCGCGATCCGGTCCGCTCGCCCGATGTGGAAACCCCGGCAACCCCGGCCGGCGAGCCGCTTGAAAAGAAGGGCGAGAGCTACGTCCTGCACACCGACGTGGAAGAGGTGGTTCTCAATGCCACCGTGCTGTCCGGCAACAACCAGCTTGTTCAGAACCTCAAAAAGGAAAACTTCCAGGTCTTCGAAGATGGCGCAAAGCAAAACATCGTAAGTTTTCAGCACTCAGACTTGCCGGTTTCGATCGCCCTGGTTGTCGATAATTCCGGATCGATGTCGAAGAAGCGCCCTTCGGTCAACAAAGCTGCCCTTGACCTCGTAGAAGCTTCCAACCCCCAGGATGAAGCCTTCGTCGTGAACTTCTCTGACGAGGCCTACATTGACCAGGAATTCACCTCCAGTGTGAATAAGCTGCGTGATGGCCTGGCCCATATCGAATCTCGCGGCGGAACCGCATTGTATGACGCCGTCGTGGCCTCGGCCGACAAGTTGGTCGCCGACGCGAAGAGGCCTAAACAGGTTCTGGTCATCGTCACAGATGGCGAGGACAATGCCTCGACTTTGACCCTGGAACAGACCATCCGCCGGGTGCAGGAGCTTTCGGGGCCCGTTATCTACTCCATCGGGCTGCTCTTCGGCGACGAGATGAGCCGCGCGGAGGTGCGGCACGCCAGGAGAGCCCTCGAAATGCTATCGACTGAGACTGGTGGCATTGCTTTCTTCCCTAAAAACATCGAACAAGTCGACGAAATTGCCGCCGAGGTAGCGCGCGACATTCGCAGCCAGTACACCATCGGCTACCACTCCACCAAGCCATCCACCCAGCCCGGATTCCGTCGAGTGCAGGTCACCGCGGAGGAACCCGGCGCCGGCAAGCTCTCAGTGAGAACACGCACCGGCTACTTCCCGGAGAGCCGTGCAAAAAGGGCCGGCGCAGCGAAGAAGTAGCGCCTGCGCCGCAGCACGGCAATACGCTAAACTAACTTCCCATGGCAGTCGAAAGCCCTTCCACTACCCCCTCCTCCCGCATCGCAGCCGACATCACAGAGCTCGTAGGCCATACACCCATGCTTCGCCTCGGCAAAGTCACGCCCGCGGGATCAGCAGACGTCTTCGCAAAGCTTGAGTTTCTGAATCCTGGCGGCAGCGTGAAAGACCGCGCTGCACTGGGCATGATTCTCGATGCCGAAGCCAAAGGCCTGCTCCAGCCGGGCTCGACCATCGTTGAGGCGACAGCGGGAAACACCGGCGTGGGACTAGCGCTGATCGGCGTAAACCGCGGTTACAAGGTAAAGCTGTTTGTGCCCGAGGGCTTCGCTGAAGAGAAGTGCATCCTGATGCGTGGCTTCGGGGCCGATGTCGTTCGCACGCCCGAAGCGGATGGCATGAAGGGCGCCATAGCCGAGGCCAACAAACTGGCCGAAACGATTCCCGGAGCGTTTATGGCCGGCCAATTCACAAACCAGGCCAATCCCAAATTCCACCACGACACCACAGCCGCCGAGATCTGGGAACAGATGGAAGGCCGCGTGGACGGCTTCGTCGGAGGAGTGGGAACAGGTGGAACCTTCTCCGGCGTGGCGCAGTTCATGAAGGAGAGAAATCCGGCAATCGTCACCGTAGCCGTCGAGACTCAAGGCTCAATTCTGCAAGGGGGCCCTCCCGGCAAACATCGCGTCGAAGGCATCGGCGTCAGCTTCATCCCCGAGACATTTCACAGCGAAGTCTGCGATCGCGTGTTGATGGTGAGCGACGAAGACGCATTCACGATGGTGAAGCGGCTGGCAGCGGAAGAGGGAGTTCTCGGTGGATCGAGCGCGGGCGCTGCGGTGCACGCAGCAGTAACCTTGGCCCGTGAACTGGGTCCCGGCAAGCGCGTGGCCACCATCATTCCCGATTCAGCCGAGCGCTACTTATCCAAGAAGATTTTTGAAGGCGGCGTGTAAACAGCGTCGTCCTGCGGGCCCGCGGGCGAGAAGTTCCTTCTAGCTCCAGGCAGACCTTCACTGCGCGAGCCCTCGCCCGTTATCAGGAACACTGATCCAAGGCAGAATTGAATCGAAGCTACGCTCTCATTCCCGCATGAGTGCAACCATCGTGTCCGCAAGTGCAGACAATCTCGATCTTCTCGGCTATCCCTTCGCAGTGGGCGCTGCAGTACTTCTCTTTTGTAGGAGCAGGGCAAGCGCAGGCGGGGTTTGCGCATTTCTTAGGAGTGCTAGCCATAAGACCTCCTCTAAAGCCGGAATGGCTTCCGGTGTGCCCGGTTTCGATGCCGGTGGCGAGGGAAAGGATGCAGCAGCACTGCTTCCGTAGCCACCCTGAAATGAAGCATGTCAGCGCGTTAAGCTAGAGCAGGAACGCCTGGAGTTCGAACCCCACCATGTCGAAACCAAAATATGCAACCCTGGCAGTGCACGCCGGTCAGCAGCCCGATCCGCTGACAGGCGCCGTCAATGTCCCTGTTTATCTGACCTCAACTTTTGAACTTACGGGGATCGAGTCCAACAGGGGATACGACTACTCCCGCGCAGGCAATCCCACCCGCGCCCGAGTTGAAGAAGCCCTGGCGGCGCTTGAAGGTGGCATTTGCGGGCACGCCTTCGCCAGCGGCATGGCGGCGATCTATGCGCTGGTAGCCACGCTCCGTTCAGGCGATCACGTCATCTGTTCTGCCAATGTCTACGGAGGCACCGCGCGGCTCTTCAACCTCATCATCCAGCACTACGGAATTGCGATTGAATACGTCGATACCGGCGATCTCGATGCGGTGAAAGCGGCCATCAAGCCGAACACCAAACTGATCCATATCGAGACGCCAACGAATCCCCTGATGGTCCTCACCGACATCGCCGCCGTATGCGAAATCGCGCACGCCAAAGGTGTCGAGGTCAGCGTCGACAACACCTTCATGTCGCCTGCCCTGCAGAACCCTATCGCGCTCGGAGCCGACGTCGTGATGCACTCTACAACGAAATTTCTGAACGGCCACTCCGACGGGCTGGGTGGCGCGCTGATCGGTACCAAACCAGAGCACAAGGATCGCTTTCTGCTCGTTCAAAAGGCCGCCGGTGGCATCATGTCGCCATTCGAGTGCTTCCTGGTTTTGCGCGGCATCAAGACTCTCGTACTGCGCATGAAACAGCACGAAGAAAACGGACGCGCAGTAGCCGAGTTTCTGTCGACTCAAACCAAAGTCAAGCGTCTACACTACCCAGGACTTCAGAATCACCCGCAGCATCAGCTCGCCAAAAAGCAGCAGCGCGGGTTCGGATCGATGTTGAGCTTCGACCTTGGCTCTCGCGCCAATGTGGCGAAGTTTCTCGGCGCATTGAAACTCTTCTTGAACGCTGAATCGCTCGGCGGCGTCGAGTCCCTCGCATCGCACTCGGCCACCACCACACACGCAGCCCTCTCCGCAGAGGATCGTGCCAAGGTCGGCATCACCGATGGGCTGGTACGCCTTTCAATCGGCATTGAAGACAAGGAAGACCTGATCGCCGATCTGGAGCAGGCACTTAAAGCGGTGTAGTTGAGCCACAACAGCTGGCTACCAGCTACACGTAATGAATCTCGGCTGAAGGAGGCGTTTCATGCCCAACTCAGACCTGGCATTGCGCCAGCTGATTGCCGCGATTGCAGAGGGCGACTCCACGGAGTTTTCGAAGATGCTGTCTGAGAGCCCCGCGCTCGCGACCGCCCGCTTCGAAATCACGAATGCAACGCGCCAGACTGCTAAAGAGAACTTCGTACCTGAGATTGGAAGATACATCTACCGTGGAGACACCGCGCTGCATTTCGCGGCGGCGGCTCACGATCCTGCAATGATTCGAGAGCTCATCACGCGAGGCGCTCCTGTTCGTGCCACGAACCGTCTCGGCGAAGAACCACTGCATGCGGCTGCGGTGGGAAACCCGGGCTCTCAGAGTTGGAACCCGAAAGCGCAATCGAGTGCGATCAACGCCCTCATCAACGCCGGAGCCGATCCGAACGCCATCAACAAAATGGGTGTTGCGCCCTTACATAAAGCTGTGCGCACCCGCTGCGCCGACGCGGTGCGCACTCTGCTTGCGTGCGGCGCCAATGCCGCACTTCAAAATAAGAGCGGCTCGGATGCGATACTCCTTGCACGCCTGAACCCTGGCCGCGGCGGCTCCGGATCACCCCAGGCAAAAGCACAGCAGCTTGAGATCATTCAACTCCTCAATCATGGATAAATTGTTCGCTCGTGGCGAAGCTCCCCTGTTGCTCGGTGCCATAGGCGGCAGAAAGCTGCCCACCGGGTACAGGCTACCGGCCACAGGCTTAGCTAAAATCAACTGAGTGAAGCACGAAGACAATCCAGAATTCACAGTGATCCAGCGCATTCTGCTGGCTGTTGTGCCGCGCATTGTGTGGGCGCTGCTGTGGATCTTCGGGCGAACGTGGCGTTTTGAGGTGATCGCAGAAGAGGGAGTCACTCCGGTGCTCTTCGGACAGAAGGCCGGACCGGAGATCTACTGCTTCTGGCATCAATGCGTCCTTCCTTGCACGGTCTACTTTCGAAAATCCAATGCCGTCATTCTCATCAGCCAGAGCTTCGACGGCGAGTTGATCACACGAATCCTCAAGATGTTTGGGTTCGACGCTGTGCGCGGATCCAGCTCTCGCAATTCGCGCGAGGGCCTGCTCGGTCTCAAGCATGTCGTCGAAACCGGACGCACAGCTATCTTCACCGCCGACGGACCCCGCGGCCCGATCTACCAGACCAAAATGGGGCCAATCAAACTGGCGCAGACAACGGGCGCGCCCATCGGCGCATTTCACCTGCTGCCCGAGCGCGCGTGGGTGATGAATTCGTGGGATCGGTTCCTCGTGCCAAAACCCTTCACCCGCATCGTCGTCAGTTGGGCGCAATGGACGCATGTGGCGACAGATCTGGAACCTGACCAGTTCGAATCAAAGCGGCAGGAACTGAACGATGCAATCGAGCGAGCCCGCTTGCGTGCCTATCAACACTTCGGACAGCCGACCCCATGAGCAATCTGCTCGTTACCGATTTCGACTACGAATTGCCGGAAGAGCTCATCGCGCAGGAGCCGCCACCTGAGCGCGGTACTAGCCGCATGCTTGTCATGGATCGCAACAGCGGCGAGACCCGTGACAGCAATTTCGGCGAATTCCCTTCTCTGCTCCGTCAAGGCGATCTGCTGGTGCTCAACGACAGCCGCGTCATACCAGCCCGTCTCTACGCCAGAAGAACCCTGCGCCGCGAAAAGGAAAAGCCAACCGGGCGAATCGAAGTGATGCTCACTGAACCCGCCGGCGAAGATCGCTGGCACGCGCTCGTCCGGCCAGGCCGTAAAGTCGCAATCGGAGAGCGTCTCGTGTTTCCGGCCGAAGATGGCAACATCGTGCTCGAAGCCGAAGTGCTCGAGCGCGGCCAGTTCGGCGATCGTCTACTTCAATTCGCACCTGTCGATGACTTCTTCGGTATCCTCGACCGCATTGGACACATCCCGCTTCCGCCTTACATCCATCGCAATGATGCCGCGCCCGACCGCGAGCGCTATCAGACCGTCTTCTCCCGGGAGCGAGGTTCCGTCGCTGCCCCCACCGCCGGGCTGCACTTCACGCCGCAGATGCTGGACTCGATTGCGAGTCGCGGAGTCGAAATCGCACGCGTGACACTGCATGTCGGCCTCGGGACGTTCGCCCCTTTGAGGGTCGAGCGCGTCGACGAGGTTCACCTGCACCGCGAACGCTACAGCATATCCCCGCTCGCCGCCGATGCCCTCAATCGCGCCCGAACTGAGGGCCGCCGCGTCGTCGCCGTAGGCACTACAGTCGTCCGCACCCTTGAATCGGCTGCATTGCAGGCTGGCTCAGGCCCAATTACCGCCCACTCCGGTGACACAGAAATCTTCATCTCGCCGGGTTTCCAGTTCCGCCTAGTCAATGCGCTGTTAACCAACTTTCACCTGCCGCAATCGAGTCTGCTGATGCTGGTCAGCGCGTTTGCTGGAAAGAACCATGTACTCTCCGCTTACAGGCACGCCGTCGACAATCGCTATCGATTTTTCAGCTATGGCGACTGCATGTTTCTGGCGTAAACCGCATCCAAGCCTGTGAGGGAATCCCTCGATCGCTACACGTGTGAATTAAAGTTCCAAGCTGGCGGGCGCTAGACTTACGCCGTAAGCTTTATAGAGATCGACAGCGCGGGCCCGGCTCCTCAACCCCGACTTTCAGGCCTAACAGTTAAGGAATTGACTAAACAATGACATCTACAAAAGACGCGATTCTCGTCACAGGCGGCGCGGGATTCATCGGTTCGAATTTCGTTCTGCGCTGGCTCGAGAACGTTGGCACCCCCGTTGTAAACCTGGACCTGCTCACCTATGCCGGCAATGCGGCAAACCTCGCTTCACTCGAAGATGACTCGCGGTATCAGCTCGTGCGTGCCGACATTTGCGATCCCGAAGCCGTAGCCGCCGTCTTCGAGGCACACCGGCCCCGAGCCGTGGTGCATTTCGCCGCCGAGAGCCATGTCGATCGCTCCATTGTCGACCCAGGCGCATTCATCCGCACAAACGTCCAGGGCACCTACACGCTGCTGGAGCAGGCGAGACGCTATTGGTCCGGTCTGCAAGGCTCAGCCAAAGACCATTTCCGCTTCCTGCACGTCTCCACCGACGAGGTCTATGGAACGCTTGGCCCCGACGATCCGCCATTCTCTGAAACCACCCCATACGCGCCCAATAGTCCCTACGCCGCATCGAAGGCCGGATCGGATCACCTGGCGCGCGCCTATTTCCACACCTACAAAATGCCCGTTCTGACCACGAACTGCTCCAATAATTACGGGCCCTTCCAATTTCCTGAGAAACTGATTCCGCTCATGATCCTCAACGCGCTCGAGGGCAAACCACTGCCCGTCTATGGCGACGGCCAGAACGTGCGCGACTGGCTCTACGTTGACGATCATTGCTCTGCCATCCGCACCGTGCTTGAAAACGGCAAGCTCGGGGAAACCTACAACGTCGGCGGCAACAGCGAACGTAACAATCTGCACGTCGTGGAGACAATCTGCGATCTCGTCGACGAATTGCGACCTGATGCAACCATCGGCTCCCGCCGCAATCTGATTAAGTTCGTCACCGATCGCCCCGGTCACGATCGCCGCTACGCTATCGACGCTCGCAAAATCGCACGCGACCTCAACTGGCAGCCTTCAGTCAAATTCGAAAATGGGCTGCGCAGCACCGTCGAGTGGTATCTGAACCACTCCGCATGGGTCGAAAACGTCCGCAGCGGTGCCTATCTCACCTGGATCAAGCAGAACTACGAGGAGCGGATCGCGCAATGAAAGGAATCATTCTCGCGGGCGGTTCCGGAACGCGGCTTTATCCGGTAACCCACGTTGTTTCCAAGCAGCTTCTACCCGTGTACGACAAGCCGATGATTTACTATCCGCTGAGCACCCTGATGCTGGCTGGCCTGCGCGATATCCTCATCATCTCCACGCCCGAGGACACGCAGCGCTTCGCCGACCTTCTTGGCGACGGCAAACGCTGGGGCATTAATCTCAGCTACGCAGTACAGCCAAAACCAGAGGGGCTCGCCCAGGCCTTCACCATTGGCAAGCAGTTCATCGGCACCGACTCCTGCTCGCTGATTCTCGGCGACAACATCTTCTACGGCCAGTCATTTTCCCGCGATCTGCAGAAGGCCGCGAAACTAACCAGCGGCGCTCTCGTTTTCGCCTACCCGGTGCACGATCCCGAGCGCTACGGCGTGGTGGAATTCGACGCCTCTGGCCACGCAATCAGCATCGAAGAGAAACCCAAGCAGCCCAAATCGCGCTACGCCGTCACCGGGCTTTATTTCTACGATAACGACGTCGTCCAGCGGGCCGAAAACCTCAAACCATCGGCGCGCGGCGAACTCGAAATCACCGATCTCAACCGACTCTACCTCCAAGCTGGCAAACTGAGGGTCCAGGTCATGAGCCGCGGCATGGCCTGGCTCGACACAGGCACGCACGATTCACTCTTTGAAGCGGGCTTGTACATTCAGACCATCGAGCGCCGCCAGGGCCTGATGATTGCCTGCCCCGAAGAGATCGCCTATCACTTCGGCTATATCAATGGCGACCAGCTTGAAGAGTTGGCCAAGCCGGTGGCCAAGAGCCACTACGGGCAGTACCTGCTTGCACTGCGCAATGAGCGGCACATACCTGGATCGGGCGGCGAACTATGAACATTGAGGAGACTTCCCTCCCCGGCGTGCTGATCATCACGCCAAAGATCTACAGCGACAATCGCGGCGCTTTCTGGGAAACGTGGAACCACAAAACGTTTGAGGGCTCAGGCCTCCCTTGCACGTGGGTGCAGGATAACTTCTCCGTCTCAAAAAAGAACGTGGTCCGCGGCATTCATTATCAGGTCACGCAGCCCCAGGGAAAGCTGGTTCGCGTTGCATTCGGCGCTGTACTCGATGTCGCTGTCGACCTTCGTCGCAATTCACCCCACTTCGGCAAACACGTCGCTGTCGAACTAAGCGAAGATAACGGCCGCATGCTTTGGATACCGGAAGGATTCGGCCACGGGTTCCTCGTCCTGAGCGACCAGGCAGGATTCGCTTACAAAGTCACCGACTATTACAGCCCCAAGGGTGAACGCACGATTGTCTGGAACGATCCTGAACTCGCAATCCAGTGGCCAATCAAGCCTGAAGAGGCCATCGTCTCCGAAAAAGACGCACAGGGCGCAACCCTCTCCACTGCCGAGGTATTCGCGTGAGCAGTAGGCCGCGAGTCCTCGTGACAGGTGCAGATGGGCAAGTCGGACGCGCCCTGATTTCTCAATTCGCCAACACAGCCGAACTCATCGCGTGCAACCGGCAAACCCTCGATCTATCAAACACCGATCAGATCCGCGCCAGAATTCGCGAAGCCAGACCGGACATCATCATCAACGCCGGCGCCTACACGGCCGTTGACCGCGCAGAAACCGAACGCGATCTCGCCATGTCCATCAATGGCCAAGCCCCGGGCGTCATGGCTGAAGAAGCGATGCAGACCGGAGCGCTTCTCATTCACTACTCCACCGACTACGTCTTCGATGGCTCCAAGCCTGGACCTTGGCTCGAGGACGACCGCACGAACCCGCTCAGCGTCTATGGCGCCAGCAAGCTGGCCGGCGAAGAGGCGATCCGTGCCATCGGCGGCCCGTACTTGATCTTTCGCACAAGCTGGGTCTACGCCCCGGAAGGCAAAAACTTCGTCCTCACCATGCTTCGTCTCGGTCGCGAGCGCGATTCGCTCAACGTAGTTGACGACCAGATCGGCGCTCCCACTACGGCCGCCGAACTGGCCCGGGCGACACACGAAATTACAACCGGCATTCTGAATAGCAAGTTCGGCCCTCAGCCCAGCTGGGCCGGAACGTACCACATGACCTGCTCCGGAAGCGTCTCGTGGTGTGGTTTTGCGCGCGCAATCTTCGAACGCCCGGAACTCCTCAGCGGTAAGAAGCCGACGGTAAACCCGATCAAGACCAGCGAGTATCCCACCCCCGCAAAGAGGCCGCTCAACTCCGTGCTCTCCAACGGAAAGCTGTACCAGAGATTCGGAGTAGAGCTCTCAAGCTGGCAATCGGCTCTCGATCAGGTGCTGAATTCCATCTCCGTTCAGCAAAGATCCTGATCTTCAAAGAGATTCCCACCCGCCACGAAGCCCTGCCGACAGTACCACGGTGTATGCGCCTCTGCGGGGTAACGCTTCCCCGCCAGATTGAGCCACAGGTACTGTAGAAAGATGGACTCCATCTCAGCCCCGGAGAGCCCGGCCCCCGTCCAGGTCATGCCCGTTGAAGCCGCACCTGCTGCAGATAGCCCTTTCCAGCGGCTCCTGGCTCGCATCTTCACCCGGCACGTGATGAACATCGCCATTTTGATGGCCCTGCCGGTCATTTTCTCGATCTCCCTCAACCCGCTTTGCCGGGCGCTGGAAGATCCCGACATCTGGTGGCACCTCGCGGACGCACGTCAGCTTGCCACAACGCATCACTTCATGCACGCCGAGCCCAACTCTTTCACGGTGGGCGGGAAGCCCTGGGTAAACCCCGAGTGGCTCGCCGAACTGCCCTATTGGTTCAGCTACAAAGCTCTGCACCTCCAGGGAATCTATCTCGTCGAATGGCTCGTCCTCTGCGCCAACCTCGTCTTCATGTACTGGCGCGGATACAAGCGCTCAGGGCATGCAGGGGCCGCTTGGTGGGCCGCCGCACTGGGGTTCACTCTGGTATCAGTCAATGCCGGTCCGCGCACCATCGCCCTCGCTTATTTGGCAATGGGGGCTGAGCTCGCCATCCTCGAGGCCTATGAACGAGGAAACTCACGCGGCCTCTGGCTGCTGCCTCCGCTCTTCTGCATTTGGGTAAACCTGCACGGAAGCTGGCTGATAGGGCTGGCTCTCTTCGTGCTCTACATACTCTGCGGATCGTTTGGATTTAAAAAAGGTGTCATTGAACAGGATCCCTTCTCGAGCGCAGCGCGTAGTCGGCTCCTGCTGGTTCTCGGTCTTTGCCTCGTAGCATTGCTCATCAACCCTTACGGCTGGCACTTGGCGTGGAATCCCATCGACATGATGACCAACCAGAAGCTCAACATCGCCAACGTTTCTGAGTGGAAGCCGCTAAACCTAAGCACGCTCGCCGGCATGTTTGCCTTCGGCGCAATGTGTCTCATGGTGATTACGAATGCCTTCAAAGGAAGACAGTGGCGGGTCTACGAACTCGCCATCGTCTTCTTCGCCTGGTTCGCGGCCCTGGACCACATGCGGTTCCTCTTCCTGGCAGCGGTCCTCACAACGCCGATCCTGGCTGTCGACATTCGCAGGGGATTCGACCTCGAGTCAGACAAGAAAACCATCCCCGCCGCCAATGCCTTCATGGTTGTTGCCGCTCTTGTTGTGATCGCGCTGATCTTCCCCAGCGAAGCAAAGCTCACACGAAAGCTCAACTCCTTCTTTCCCATGAAGACGATCGCGGCGATTCAGCCTTCGTGGCGAACATTCAATTCCGATTACGTCGGCGGGATGATGACTTTCCAATTAAAGCCTGGCTTCATCGATTCGAGGTTCGATATCTTCGAGCACGAAGGGGTACTAGCCGACTACCTGAAGGCCATGTACCTGGTGTCGTCGTTCGAAGTCCTGGACAAGCACCACGTCGACCATCTCCTGTTAACTGACACCATGCCTTTGAGCTATCTGCTGAAGCACTCGCCCGGTTGGACAATCGTGAAGCGGGAAAGAACTCGCGACGATCTCTACGTGATGTTCGCCCGCACCCCAGGCGCGCCGGCTGGCGCTGTCGCACCAGACGCAGGGGATGGCGGCCCGATCATCAAAGACGAGGAAAGTAAATAGCCCGGCCAGTGCCAAGGATCGATCGACAGGCCAGAACCGCGGTCTTCCAAACTAATTGGGCTCAAGCGATCAGCGCCTTTCGTTTCGCGATTCCCTGTGATCTGCGTTGTAGTCTCATGTAGCGGAACACGGGCTTCCCGGCCATCCGCACGTGACCCATGTCACATCGGCGGAGCCTTTACCCGTGAAATCATGCTCGGGTATCGGTCCTATCGTGATCGCAATGACCACACGTACGTTTTGGAGCGCGTCAGTGAATTTCGATTCATCCTCGTTTGTCGCTGAAAAAGAACTCATCGAGGCTCTGGAGAAACGTTCATCGACCCTGGTGTGCGAGGAAGAGCGAAAGCTTTTCACCCAAGGCGGTAACCCTAACGGGCTCTATATCTTGCGCAAAGGGTCAGCTACGCTTTCCATGGAGTCGCCCACCGGCGGAGTCCTCATGTCGATCACTCTTTTCCCCGGCTCCCTGCTCGGCCTGCCGGCCCTGATCGGAAACGAGCCATACACCCTTACGGCAACCGCGCACAGTGGGTCCGAGTTCGGCTTTGTCACCCGCGAAGATTTCAACAGCCTGATGCTGACCGATCCAACCCTGGCAGTGCGTGTCCTTCGTGTGCTGGCCGCCGAAGTTCGCACCGCCCGGCACGCAATTTCAGAGTTCTAAGACCTGCAACCCGGCACGAAATAGAGCAAAGTTCGACGCTGCCTTCCCACCTTGCCGGCGATACCCCTCTTCTCCAATTCAGATGAACTGACTCGGCTGTTGGCATGTGCTTCATGACCTCCGAACAGTGCAGTTACAAGCGCGCAAGCATATGAGACACGTTCCTCTCTAAGACAAGTGTCAACCCTCGAGCAACTGTGGAACGGTGCTCAACGCAATGCGTTAGCATCCGAAGTGTGTTCCGGCTCAGCGATGAAGTGAAGTTTGTGCGCGGTGTTGGTCCGCACGTTTCCGAGATGCTCAAGGCCAAGGGTATCGAGACGGCGGAAGACCTGCTCTATCATCTCCCGTTTCGCTATGAGGACCGGCAGAATCCACGCAGTCTTGATGAATTGAAGCCCGGCGAAACAGCCAGCGTCATCGCCGAAGTTCGCGGTGCAATGCTGATGCGCACCCGCAAGATGCCCATCTTTGAGCTCACCGTCGGGCAGGGCCGCCACGCGCTCAAATGCCTGTGGTTCCATGGGCACTATCTCGACGGCAAGTTCCATGCGGGACAGACCGTAGCTCTCTATGGTCGCCTCGAGCCTTCGCGTTCCTCGAGCAACCTGAAAATGATGCAGCCGCAGTTCGAGATACTTCCTGATTCGAGCGACGACGCAGAAACACGTCTGCTCGAAGTCGGCCGCATCACACCGGTTTACGAGTCCCTCGGTGGCAGTCGTCTCGCCTCCCGCTGGCAGCGAAAAGTAATCTTCAATCTTCTCGACTCTGCGCGTGGGAGTGTGCCTGAGAGCCTCCCCGCCGAGATGCTTTCGAGACTCGATTTGCCCGATCGCGAGACAGCGCTGCGTGAGGTTCACTACCCGCCCGAAGGCACTTCCCTGACCCAGTTGCAGTCATGGGCAACGCCTGCCCACCGTCGCTTGATTTTCGAGGAGTTGTTCTATCTCGAACTCGGTCTTGAATTAAAACGCCGCCGCATGCGTGAGCGGCAAGGCATTGCATTTACCACGGACCAGAAAGTACGCGAGGCCATACGCGAGGTGCTGCCGTTCCACCCCACAGCCGCGCAGAAACGAACGCTCGGTGAGATTGTCGGCGACATGCGTACCCCAAATCCAATGCGACGCCTCCTGCAGGGCGACGTCGGCTCGGGTAAGACCATCGTTGCCCTCCAGGCAATGCTGGTCGCCATCGAGAACGGCTACCAGGCCGCGCTGATGGCGCCAACGGAGATCCTCGCCACCCAGCACTATCTCGCTGCCCGCAAGCTCCTCGAGCGGTCATCGCGCAAATACCGGATCGTTCTGCTGACAGGATCCCTCGATGAGGATCGCAAACGCAGCAATCGCGGCATGATCAACCGCGGCGAAGCACAACTTGTGATCGGAACCCATGCGCTGATCGAAGAGAAGGTTGAGTTTGACAACCTTGGTCTCGTTGTAGTCGACGAACAACACCGCTTCGGGGTCCTGCAGCGATTCCGTCTGATGAAGAAACCCAACCAGCCCGAGCCGGATGTTCTCGTGATGACCGCGACCCCTATCCCGCGCACCCTGGCGCTCTCGCTCTATGGCGACCTCGACGTCAGCGTCCTCGATGAGCTTCCCCCCGGACGCACTCCGATCGCCACGCGTCGGGTGCCCGACGAGCGCTCCAGTGAGGTGTGGGACTTCGTTCGCAAGCAGGTAAAGCTCGGGCGCCAGGCTTACGTCGTCTACCCAGTCATCGAGGGCACCAGCGACGATCAGCCGGAACTGGACTTCTCGCACGATGAAGACAAGTCCGCGACCGGCAGCACGGAGTCTCTGCCCGCTCGGACAACGCGCAAAGGGAAGACCCCCGATCTCTTCCCAGGTTCCGCCAGAGAGGCTAATCCCGGGGCGAAGTCAGGATTGAAGTCCGCCGTTGCCATGCATGAGAAGCTTCGCACCGGCCCGTTAGCAGGCCTCAAGGTTGGATTGCTCCATGGCCGCCTCGATGCCGACGAAAAAGAAGTCATCATGCGAAGGTTCCAGCGCGGCGAGATCGACGTGCTGGTTGCAACCACGGTCATCGAAGTCGGCGTGGACGTTCCAAATGCCACCGTCATGGTCGTAGAGCACGCTGAGCGCTTCGGCCTGGCACAACTGCATCAGCTTCGTGGCCGTGTCGGCCGTGGAGCCGCAAAGAGCTACTGCATTTTGATCACCGGTGAGCGCGTCTCCGAACAAGCCGAAGAACGGCTCAACGCCATGGTCCGCACCCAGGATGGTTTCGAACTGGCCGAGCTCGATCTCTCGATGCGTGGCCCCGGAGAAATCTTCGGCACCCGTCAGGCAGGGCTGCCGGAGTTTCGAGTAGCAAATCTCGTCCGCGACAAAGCCCTGTTGGAACTGGCTAAGAAGGAAGCCGAACGGTTTGTGAGCAACCCAGACGCCTACGCCGAGACCGAGCGCACTCGCGTCCGCGCCCGCCTGAAAGAAGCATGGCAGCGTCGTTATGGCTTGGTTGAGGCTGGTTGACCCACCCTTACTGAGACACGGATGCTGAGCCCGTCTTCTCGGTTAGAGCGAACGTCTGAATCTCCAGATCCACACTCACGATCTCCTCCCCGCAACCCTGCCGCCCCATTCTGGTGCACTGGCACAATTCCGTGAACTGCAGATGTGCCGCCCGGCTCAGTTCCAACCCTGTCGCCATGAGGACGCTGTAGATCTCGAGGCAAGATTGCCGTTCGAATTCAAAAAGAATGTCGATCAGCCCTGTATCGCTCGCACCGCGGCTCAAAACCCACCCATTGCAGCCAAGAATCGCTCCGGTAATCATCTTGACCAGTCGGCTGGGTTCCTCATTCGAGATCGCCCTCATCTGCAAGGCCCAGGGAATTCGATCCGAATGCGATGTGTCTCGAGGAATTGATCCCGGTCTCACACAGAACCTATCGGCATCGCGTAGCAAGGCATCAAGGTGTGCGAAAGCGGGACCATTTGGATCCTGCCGGCGACTCCATCCGCCTCCTCGCAGGCCGCCGTGGATGTTAGCTTGGTACACAGCATGATCGTCGGAAGTGGCATCGACTTGGTAGAAATCTCCCGGATCCAGCAGTCGGTTCAGCGATTTGGGCAACGGTTCCTCGACCGCGTATACACCGCCGCCGAGCAGGCTTACTGTCTCCGCAAACGCAATTCGGCAGAGAGCCTTGCCGCCCGCTTCGCGGCAAAAGAAGCCGGGGCCAAGGCTCTGGGCACCGGGATCAGCCGCGGCGTAAGCTGGCTTGAAATTGAAGTAGTCCGAGAGCCCAGTGGGCGCCCGACGATTCGTTTCCATGGCAGAGCGGCAGAGATCGCCAAAGCCCTGGGCGTAGCCCATGTCGCGCTCTCCATCACCCATACCTCGACCCTCTCGATGGCCAGCGTAGTGGTAGAAAAACTTCCTTAGGCGCAAAACGTGGGTCAGGACGAGGTAAGTTGCTGCCCGGCAGCATCTTACCGGTCTGCCAGCAGTGGATCCCAACGTTATGCACTCCTGCCCCTGAACCGCGCTCTGGCACAGTCGGTAACCCCTGCCGTATCTGCTATTCTCAAGGCGACGAGACTGCCCGAACCGGGCCAATTCGTCAAAGGAAAACACCTTGCCGAGCCGCAAAGAGATTCAGTGGTCCCAGCTGAAGGTTGGCGCATTGGTGCTTGCGGCCATGGCCGTCCTGATCCTTGTCATTTTGCTGATGAATTCGGCTGCGGGCGGCATTTTTTCGAAGAAACTCACCGTTCGCACTTACTTTGACAACGCAGGCGGATTAAAGAACGGGGCCCCGGTAACCCTGGAAGGCGTAACCATCGGCAACGTGGTCCGTATCCGCGTTGTGCCCGAGCGCGCCCCTAAACCGGTCGAGGCGACCCTTCGCGTCGGGGGAACTTACGCCGCTTTCCTTCATACCGACTCCACCACCACAATCGCCCAGGCGGGCGTATTGGGCGACAGCTACGTCGACATCTCCTCAGCGCATGCAAAGGGTCCACAAATTGCCAACAATGCAGAACTTCCTTCCACCGAAGCTCCGAGTCTGCAGGGTGTAATCACGGCGAGCCAGACCTCGATCGAAGAGATCACGCGGCTCATGCGCAACTCCAACAGACTTGTCGACACCCTGAACTCCACCAAGGGCACTCTCGGCGGCATCATCAACGACCCCAAGTTTTACGCCAAGCTCAACCGCATTGCCGACAACCTCGACAAGCTTACTGCGGCGGTCAGCAACGGACAAGGCACGATCGGCAAGCTGATTGCCGACGACAAGCTTTATACCCATGCCGACACCATGATCGGCCACTTCGATCAAATAGCCGAAAGCATCCAGAACGGTCAGGGCACGGCAGGCAAACTGGTCAAGGACGACACTCTTTATAAGAACCTGAACTCCTCGGTCGCTAATCTCAATGACCTGCTGAAAAACACGAACGAGGGCAAGGGCGCCATCGGCAAGCTCGCCAAGGATCCCGAGTTTGCCCGCAAACTCGACGACACGCTGACACGCCTCGACGGCATCCTGACCAATATCGATGAGGGCAAGGGCACTGTCGGTCAGTTGATGCAGAATCGGGCGCTCTATGACCACGCCGACGCTACAATGAGTGAAACCCAGCAACTGGTCAAGAGCATTCGCGAGAACCCCAAGAAGTACCTCGTCATTCGCCTCAAGCTGTTCTAGTCCTGAGCTCGAACCCCGATGCTGGAACTCCTCGCGGGGCTTATACGTTCCCCTATCATCGGAGGTCAACGTGTCCAGTAAGTCTTCCCTACTCGCGGCAGCAATCTGCGTGTTGTCCGTTGCGTTCGCTGCGGCAATCGTCCTCCACACGAACCGTCCCGTGCACGCGGCCAGCCCCGACACGCCATCCTACGCCGCAAACGGCGATATGCAGCCTCCCGCCAATTACCGCGAGTGGATCTACCTGAGCACCGGAATCGACATGAGCTATTCGCCGAATGCCATGCAGATGGATCACTCCGTTTTCGATAACGTTTTCGTCAGCCCGGCTGCCTACCGCAGCTTCCTCGCCACTGGTACGTGGCCCGACAAAACGATCATGGTGCTTGAAGTTCGCGGCGCAAAGAAAAAGGGCTCGATCAACCAGCGCGGCCAATTCCAGGACACAGCGGTCAATGGCGTCGAGGTGCATGTCAAGGACGAGTCTCGCTTCCCGGGCAAATGGGCCTTCTTCGAATTCGATTCCATGCAGAAGGCCGGCACTCTAATCCCGGAGAAAGCGCCCTGCTACACCTGCCACGTCGCACATGGCGCAGTAGACACCACCTTCGTCCAGTTCTACCCCACGCTGCTCCCTCTTGCGAAACAGAAGAACACCCTGAGCGCAAACTATCTGAAAGACGAAAACGCTGATTCTGGGAAGTGATCCGATTTCCGCGCGAGCTATCGCACAATCCCGCCCCGGAAAATCTTCCAGAACTGAACGAAGCACTTCAGCCGCACGATTTGAAAGTAATCATGCGCGATCAGGTAGAAGACCGTCGCCCCGGCCCAAACAACATGCAGGGCACCGCCTCCGAGCTCATCGCTGAACGGGAGCGGCGCAGCCGAGAGCACCATGGCGACGACAATCAGCGCCAGATTCACAATGCCCATCACCATCCCGATCTCGAAAAGCTCTGACGTAAACGGCCGGCCAAGCCTGAAAGCCAGTCGGATCGCGGATGGCGCGGAACACTCCTCCAGCAGCATCAGCACCGGAGCGACAGAGACAATCCACCCCAGCAGCGCCCAGATCGTGAAGAATCCCAGCGAAAGAAAGATCAGCCAGATCGCAAAGCCGATCAGGTCAGGCTCCGTCCCACGGAAGTGTGTGGCCGCTGCCCAACTCACGCAGCGGAACCAACCCCAGCAGATGCCGCCGAACACAACCAACCATGCCGTTTGCAAAACCAGCATTGCCGCGGGCCTGAACCGGATCCGAGGCTCGTCGATTGCAATCTTGAGTGCCAAATTACGTCCCAGCGCCGAGATCAAAATCCATGCGAGCCCCGCCAAAGCGATCCAGCGCAGCTCGTGAATGACAAGGGGTTGATACTGCCACCATGCTCGGCTTAGTTGTCCCGCCGCTATCCACGGATTCTGCGCATTGATGTTGGTGAGACCAGATTCTTCCGGTGTCAAAATCGTCAGCACATGTTGCAAACGACTCCAGCAAACCAGCAGGAACGGGATGCCGAACAACCAGCGCCAGCACACTTCCACCGCAACAACCACCGGGTGCCGAAGCATCCAGCCCATCTGACTGACGAGCGTTTGCGTGCCGCGAACCTGCTCCGCTCGACTTCCGCTTGAGATCACTTCACCACCAATCTTTTTATTTCACGACGAGGTTGACCGCGCGGCCGGGAACCACGATCACCTTCGCGACAGTCTTTCCAGCCGTACGCGCCTTCACCTTCTCTTCCGCCAGCGCAGCAGCTTCGATAGTCTTCGCGTCAGAACCGGCCGGCACGCGGACTAGACTCACGAGCTTGCCGTTGATCTGCACCGGAATCTCGATCTCGTCTTCCTTCACCAGGCCAGGGTCGCTTTTCGGCCATGGCTGGCGCAGCACAGCACCTTCGCCGCCCAGTTCTTCCCACAATTCCGCAGCAAGAAATGGCGCAAAGGGCGCGATCAGCAAAACAAGGGTCTGCAACAGCTCATACATCACCGGCGCCGGAATCTCCCCAGCCGCAAGCTGCGCGTCAGCTCCCTGGATTTCGTTTACCAGTTCCATAATCGCAGCCACGCACGTATTGAAATGCCAGCGGCCCTCAAAATCCTGCGTGATCTTGGCAGTCGTCTGATGCAGCTTGCGCAGAAGCTTCAGAGCGACGCCTTGCGGATTCTCAACCTTCGTATGCGCACCCGCACGAGCAGCCGGCGCATAGCGGGTCACGATGCGGAACACCCGCCCGAGGAACCGGCTCACTCCCGCAACTCCATCTTCCTGCCAGTCGAGATCGCGGTCCGGTGGCGCCGCAAACAGCGAATACATACGCGCAGCGTCTGCGCCGAATCGCGCAACCATTTCGTCGGGTGAAACTACATTGCCGCGATTCTTCGACATCTTCGCGCCGTCTTTGAGCACCATGCCCTGTGTAAACAGGCGCTCGACGGGCTCGCTATTCGTGATGATCCCCAGGTCCCTCATCATCTTCGTCCAGAAACGCGAGTAGATCAGGTGCAGAATGGCATGCTCCACGCCGCCAATGTACTGATCAATCGGAAACCAGTACTGTGCAGTCTTCGAATCGAACGGCGCCGTCGCGTTCTTCGCATCCGTGTAGCGGTAGAAGTACCAGCTCGAATCGACGAACGTATCCATCGTGTCCGTCTCGCGCTTCGCCGGCCCCTTGCACTTGGGGCACGTCACGTTCACGAAATCAGAAACTTTGCTCAGCGGCGATCCACCCTGCTGCGTGATCTCGATATTCTCCGGCAACAGAACGGGCAGCTGATCGTCCGGCACCGGCACAATACCATCGCGCTCGCAGTGAATGATCGGAATCGGCGTTCCCCAGTAGCGCTGACGGCTCACGCCCCAATCCTTCAGACGAAACGTGACAGTCGCCTCGCCAAAGCCCTTCGCCTTCGCAATCTCCTGCAACTTCTTCTGCGCTTCATGGCATGTGAGCCCGCTAAATTCACCCGAATTCACCAGCACGCCATTTTCTGAGACAAACGGCAATTCAGGTTCGTCGGCAGTCGGGTCTGCAGACCCGATAACGCGCCGGATCGGAATCGCATACTTCTTCGCGAACTCAAAATCTCGCTCGTCATGCCCAGGAACGCTCATAATCGCGCCCGTGCCATAGTCGATCAGCACATAGTTCGCCACCCAGATCGGCACCAGCTCGCCGCTGTACGGATTCATCGCGAACTTGCCGGTCGGAATCCCATGTTTCTCAATCGCGCCGATATCGCCGGCCTCGCGTGCCTTCTTCTGCTCGTCCAGCAGCTTCGCCACCTGCTCCCGCAACCCCGCGTCTTCAGCTGACATTGCTACGACGAGCGGATGCTCCGGCGCCAACTGCACACTGGTCGCGCCAAAAATCGTATCCACTCGCGTCGTAAAGACGCGAATCTTCTCCGCCCTGTTCTCCACACCGAACTCGACTTCCGTTCCCTCCGAGCGCCCGATCCAGTTGCGCTGCATCGTGCGAACTTTTTCAGGCCAGCCTTCGAGCTTGTCCAGATCGTCGAGCAGTTCCTGCGCATACGCGGTGATGCGCAAAAACCACTGCACCAGGTCGCGCTGCTCCACGATCGTATCTTCGTGCCGCCAGCAGCGGCCGTCGATCACCTGCTCGTTAGCCAGAACCGTAGCGCACTCCGGACACCAGTTCACCTTGCTCTTTTTGCGATAAGCCAGGCCCTTCTCGTACATCCGCAGAAAGAACCACTGGTTCCATCGGTAGTAGTCCGGAAAACAAGTGGTCACCTCCGTGGCCCAGTCGAAACCCATACCCAGCCGCTGGAACTGCCGCTTCATCGCAGCGATATTGGCAAGCGTCCACTCACGCGGCGGAGTATTGTTCTTCAGGGCCGCATTTTCCGCAGGCAGGCCAAAAGCGTCCCAACCCATGGGGTGCATCACGTTGTAGCCGCGCATCCACATGTGGCGCGCCAGCGCGTCGCCAATGGAATAATTGCGCACATGGCCCATGTGGAGCTGCCCGCTGGGATAAGGCAACATCTCCAGAACGTAGTACTTGGGCTTCCCACAGGAATGAGGCTCAGCCGCATACATCCCGGGGTCTGCGGCCCAGCGCGCCTGCCATTTCGGTTCAATCACCGCCGGGTCGTAACGTAGCTCTTTCTCTTCTGCCATAACCTTTCAGTGTAAATGGGATGGCAGAATCATCCGAATCTACGCAACCAGGCTCTTCAGCACCTTTACGTTCCGCTCTTCATCGGCCGGATCGTCGTTGGGCGTCTCCGCAACAAAAGCGCAATCCGCAAACCGTGGGTCATTCAGCAGCCACCGAAATGGCTCGATCCCGATATTCCCCTGCCCGATATGCTCATGCCGATCGAGCTTTGAGCCCCGCAGCGCCTTGGCATCATTGCAATGCCACACGCGCACCGCATCCACACCGAAAGTGATATCCGCCTGCATAATCGTCTCGCGATATCCCTCTTCGGTCGTGAAATCGTATCCCGAAACATGCGTGTGACAGGTATCGAGACAGACGCCAACGGGCGCATGCGCCTTGAGCCGATCCACCAACTCCGCCACCTGCTCGAAGTTTCCGCCCAGCGAGCACTCGGCTCCGGCCGTGTTTTCGATCAGAACGCTGAAATCGGTTCCCTGCCAGGGAAGTCCATCCACCGCTCTCTGGATCGACTCCGCCGCAAGCTTCAGTCCCTCATTGCGCGTCAGCCCCTTCCACGAGCCCGGATGCAAGACGAGGTATTCCGCGCCGAGCATCAGCGCCCGCTCGATCTCCCCCCGAAACGCCACCACGCTCTTTTCGCGAAATTCTTCCGTCTGGCTGCAGACATTCACCAGATAACTGGTATGGATCACCAGCGGTCCCACATCGAGCTTCGCGCGCTGCGTGCGCATCCGCTCGGCCTGCTTGGGATCGATCTTCTGCGGCCGCCACATCCGCGGACTGGAAGAGAAGATTTGCAGGGTATTCGCCCCGATCTCATGCGCCCTGTCTACAGCATTGGAGGCCCCACCCGCCGTCCCCAGGTGTACTCCGATTCGCTTCGCCATTGCTCGATTCTAATTGGCTTAGCTCCTGCTTTCGACGTGCGGAACATTCAGGTGCCCATCCGAATCCGCGTTGAGAGTGGTTCAGGGTGAGAAACGATGAAGTCAGCCCGACAATTTTCTAACCAGCTCCACTAACTCCGCGAAAGCCCCCGGTGCGCTAACACCGCTGCTCCTTAAACCAGCTTCATCCCCTCAGGATCCCACTTCACCACCTGCTTCTTCTCAATGCTCAGGTTGCTCAGCAGCGCCGCTCCCGCCGCACGATACCCGAACACCGCATCCTCAACCACCGGTTTGCGCGACCGCACCGATGCAAAGAAATTTCTGAAGTGGTCATAGCTGTCGCTGTACCCCTCCGGCGCCACATACTTCTCAAACCCGGCCGCAGGTGCACCTTCGGGATGGGCTCGCGGATACTTCTTCGCGTGCTCCGCTTCAATCTGCGCCTGCATCGCCTTCGGAAAAGTATCAATCGTGAGCCCCGGATCCTTCTCACGTGGAACCCGATTCACGCTCACCCATCCTCCGCCAATTTCCAGCGTGCCCTCATCGCCCGTGAAGAGGAGCCCTTCGCTCTCCTCCCCGCCATCCACGAAGTTAACCCGCAGGCTGAGATTGAATCCCTCTGGATAATCAAAGAGTCCCAGCACCACGTCCAGCGCATCGCGACCGTCTTTCCAGTAGCGCAACCCACCGGTTGCCATTCCCTGCGTAGGCCCGTGCGCACCGGTGATGAAGTGCGTACCGCTGAAGAGGTGCACAAATAAATCTCCGGCAACGCCCGTGCCGTAGTCCTTCCACTTCCGCCACTGGAAGAACCTCTCCGCGCTGAAAGGAATCTTTGGAGCACTGCCCTCAAAACGCGGCCAATCACAAGTCTCCGGCGATGCATCCGGCGGAATCGTGTAGTTCCACGCGCCCATCGACGAATTCCGATCCCAGCGCGCCGTCACCATATTCAGCTTTCCAATCGCGCCCGATGCAAGCAGTTCTTTAGCCTTCGCATACAGGATCGAACTCACCCGCTGGCTTCCGATCTGCAGAATCCGATTCGTCGCCTTCGCCGCCTCGATCATCGCCGGACCATCTTTGTATTCATGGATCATCGGCTTCTCGCAGTAAACGTCCTTGCCAGCCTTCATCGAATCGACCGACGCCTGCTTGTGCCAGTGATCCGGCGTGCCAATAATCACCGCATCGATGTCCTTGCGCGCAAGAATCTCGTTGTAGTCGCGCGTCGTGAATGTGTCAGCGCCCCAGATCTCCTTGCTGCGCTCCAGCCGGCCGTTATAGCAATCAGCCACCGCCACCAGCTTCACACCAGGTACCTGCACGGCCTCTTTCGTGTCGTACATGCCCTGACCGCCCGCGCCGATCAGCGCAATCTGAATATGATCATTGGCCGCCACCGCCTGCGCTGGCTCCTGAGCCGCCACCAGCGGGAAAACATTCTTCCCCGTTTCAGCGCTCGCCCGCGATGCCGCAACCGTCGCCGCCGAAACAGCCGCTGCGGTCTTCAAAAAATGTCTGCGATTCCAGATCTGCACAGCTCCCCCTTACAACACAGAAATCCTGCCGCCTACAACCATACACGCCCTGATTGGATAGCTTGCGGTCATCGGCCCCAGGTCGGTGGCTTCACCTTCCGCGGGTGTGTGCCCCATTCATTTCGCGTTTGCGAAATGAGTGGGATATAAGAGAGCTAATCGTCATCATCCTTCCGCTCCTTCGCCCTCTTTTGCATCAACATTGCAGGAACGGGCTTGCCACTCATCGCATCCTTCCACAGAATCACGTTTAGCTTCTGCGCATCCGCCTGGTCCGCATGACGAAAATCCATCTTCATGCTCTCCTGCGCCTCCGGCGCCTTCTTTGGATTCGGCGTATAGATGAGTCCATTGTCGCGGTTCGAATAATCGGCTGAGTAGGCGGGTTGATCCGCCGGCCCTGTGAACAGCGTCGACACCATCGAACTGAACGCATCATTGTTATTCATCGGCGGCAGACCGAGCAGCGTCTCCATCGTGCGAATGAAACTCACCGTCGAATAGAAACGGCTGTCAACCACCGCAGCTCCGTCCTTCCCATGCGGCGCATACTTGCTGATCACAAGCGCAATGCTCCGATGCGCATCCACATGATCCGCTCCATTCTGCGCATCATCCTCCAGGATGAAGAACGCCGTGTCGTCCCAGAACGCCGAATGCGAAATCGCCTCCACCGCTCGTCCCACAGCCAGATCATTATCCGAAACACTGGCCTTCGGCGTTGGCTTTCCAGGCGCAGTTCCGTTCGTATGGTCATCCGGAATCCGCAGCTGGATGAAGTTCGGCATGGTGTCTTTGCCCGAAGCTTTGTCAGCCTCCCACTGCTTCAGGTGACGCAGAAACACCTCCACACGAATCTGGTCCGGAATCGCAAGATTGAAATCCGGCGCCTCTGGCGCAAAGTGCCCCACAAGCTCCGGCTTGGTCGGCTTCGCCGATGCAATCAGCGGAATCGGCCATGGCCACTTGTTCACCCCGCCGCCCCACTCCGCCGGAATCTCTTCGCCTGGTGCAATCGCCTTGCGCGCGCACTTGGCACCCGCAAGCATCGGTCCCTCCTGCGGGCTACTCCACTTCACCTCGTCGCAGAAGACCTCCGCGATGTACTCCCCAAAGTGGTAATAGGTCTTGCCGTGCGCCGCGAGATTCGTCCACAGATAGCCGCTAGCCGGCTCATTCACGTCAGGAATCTTCTGCTCCAGCGGCAGCCCATCTGCCACCACTCCTTCGAAGTCATACGTGCGTTCGTTGCCCCGATAAGCCTGCTGCCAGGTCTTCTCCAAATAATCTGTCCCGATCGCCGCATTCGACCACACGTGTCCGTCACCCGACACTTCTCCCGAATCGTAGAAGTTGTCCAGCACTCCAAACTGCAGCGCCAGCTTGTGCAGATTCGGCGTCGTGTCCTTGCCGTACATCGTCAGGCTGCTGTCGCCATTGCCCACCGGCCTCCCGTTCTGCTCGAGATCGCCCAATATCTGGTCGTAGGTGCGGTTCTCCTTGATGATGTAAATGACGTGCTTGATCCGATCGCTCGATCCATCGGAGAAGCGAATCTTCTCCTCTGCCGCCTTCATCCTGTTCGACTCGAGCACGGTTTGGGTAAAGTCTTTCAGCTTCTGCTCGATCTCGCTCTCATTCACGACAGCCAGCGACCCGTATAGAAGAGTTCCGATGTAGTTGATCTTCTTCGGCATTCCGGGTTCTGGCTTCTGATCCTTCGGCGGATACGGATTTGCAACCGTCCCTTTGCCCTTATCCGTCGCAACAAACAACTTCCCTCCCGATCCATTCGGCACGAACGCCATCGACAGCGGCATCCATTCCGTTGGAACAAACCCTTCAGGCTCAACCATGCCTTTCCGTGCCACGCTAGCGGTCAGTTTCTTCGTATCGATCACCGCAACCGCGTCGCTCGCCATGTTCGCCACGTAGAGCCGGCTGTCATTTGCATTCAGCGCCAGAGCCACCGGCTCCGCACCGAAATAACTTTGCCCCGGCAACCGCGCATCGAAGTACCCCTTCACCGCGAGCTTTCCCCCGCTCACATCGACAGCCCCTACTGCATCGCGATTGGCCAACGCAACATACAGCGTCTTGCCATCCGTCGTGAGCGCAAAGGCGCAGGGGTGCGTTCCCGGCCTTACAGGATCGGATGGTTTCAGGAGTGCAAGCTTGCGTCCGACTGCATTCTTTTCAAGATCCAACTCGACAATCTCTGAAGCGTTCCAGAGCGCAACATAAGCCCGGCGCCCATCCTTTGAAAGCTGCAGCGCCACCGGGTACGTCGAAGGCACGGCGCTGCTCTCCGTCAGGTCGAAGCGGTGTTCCACCTTCCCAGTCGTGGCATCAATCAGCAGGGCGTCATCGGTCAGGTTCTCGGCAACCAGCAGCTTCTCAACTCCGCCCCCCTGAACAACGACAATGGCCGCCGGGAAAGGAATTCCCTTGTTGCCATCCATCTCTCCGATGAGCTTCGTCGTGTGACCCGCTTGCAGAGTTTCGAGTGGCAGACGAATCATCCGGTCGGGTTCGATTCGCCCCTCGGTGAACCGATACACCAGAATCCCACTGCCCGTATCGTGCGGACCTCGCTTGGGCTGAATCTTCCCTTCGGGATCGGTTTCCGAGCCGATGCTTGCGTACAGGTGTGTGCCATCCTTGCTGAATGCCAGGCCTGAATAGAGAGTCTGGTTCCCTCGCCCTGAGTAAGTGCGTTCATCCGGGAAATCGGTCACCTTTCCCGTCTGCGTATCGTAGACGGCAAGCGACTGCTCATATTTCGACTCGTACGTTCCATAGCCTGCATTCACAGTCACGACGTATCGGCCATCCGGCGAGACCGCCATGGAGATCGGCTCGCTATTCAGACGCTGGGGATTCCCTGGCACGGGCTCGATCAATTGCTTACTTGTGGAAAGATTGATCGTCTGGGCCACAGCCAACTGCGCTCCGGCCAACATCAAAACGCCTGCAACGAAAACCAACCCCGAATTTCGCATGGCAAAACGATATCAAACAACGCGTGCGAACTTTCTTACAGGTCAGTGACAAGCTCACCGTTCTCGGCTCAAGATGAAATGCGTCCCATCCGCCTGCAATAATGGATAGCCATGCAGACGGTTGTTACAGCAGCGAGGCTTTGGGACGGGACAAGCCTCCACCAGAACCCCCTCATTCTCATCGAAGACGGCAGCGTCCATTCCGTTACAAGCCGCGAATCATCCGAACTCCCTGCCGGTGCGCGCGTGCTTGACTACCAAGGCGCCACCATTGGTCCTTCATTTTTCGACGTGCACTTTCACGGCGCCGCGGGACACGACGTCATGGAAGCAACCACGCCAGCGCTCGAAAAGATCGGAAGGTTCATTGCCTCGCGCGGCACAGCTGCTTATCTTGCCACTACCGTCACAGCCCCCATGGACGCGACCCTGCGCGCGCTCGATGGCCTTGCCAACGAAATCGCCAAATTGCCTGAACCCGGCCGTGCCCGTCCACTCGGCATCCATCTCGAAGGCCCGTTCCTTTCCCATGAGAAGCGCGGCGTGCACCCGCCGGAACATCTGCTTCCTCCAAGCACAGCCACGTTCGATCGCCTGTTCGATGCTGCTCACGGTCATGTTCGCCTTATTACCATCGCGCCTGAACTGCCCGGCGCCGAGGAATTGATTCGTCACGCAGTTTCGCGCGGCGTTCGCGTCTCACTTGGCCACTCCAATGCAACGGCCGCTGAAACGAAAACCGGCATTGCTGCCGGAGGATCAAGCGCGACCCACACCTTCAACGCCATGCGCGCCCTCGATCATCGCGAACCAGGCATCCTGGGGACAGTTTTGACCAGCGATGATCTATACGCAGACCTCATTTGCGACGGCGTTCACACCACACCGGAAATCGTTCGTCTCTGGTGGAGGGCGAAAGGACCCGAGCGCGCCATTCTCATCACCGACGCTCTCGCGGCTGCAGGCATGCCGGAGGGCGAGTACGTCCTTGGCGGCTTTGCTGTTGAGGTGAAAGATGGACGCGCCATGGCTCGCGGAGTTCTCGCAGGAAGCGTTCTCACTCTCGACCGGGCACTATCGAACTTCGTTCAATTCACGGGTGCAACGGTGGACGACGGTCTCCGCCTGATCACGCGAAATCCGGCAGCGATGACCGGCCTCGATCATCGCGCGGGCAGCATTGTTCCAGGACGCGCCGCAAACCTTGTTGCCGTTGACGCGCAAGGCAAACTTGTTGCTTCCATGATCGCGGGCGTACCTGTCAGCTAGCCCGCGGCCCTCGCCAGCTGCTGCGCACGCCACACTGCACCTTCGATGCCGGCTACCTCTGTGTCGCGAACCGGCATTTCAGGGGCGGCGGCCTTCAGCCCGGCAAAGAAGGCTTCGCGTACCAGCCGTGATTTGCCGATCACGCTTCCAATCCACGCGACCGGCACCTCAATGGCAAGCTTGTGCTTCCGACGGAGTTTCGAGCGCACCAGCAAAACACTGTCGACCAGATCGTCCGCGGCCTGTTTCAATACCGCGCAGGCGACCCCATCTCCATCTTCCGCAAGTTTGTTAACCGCCGGAGCCAGCGCGGCAAAGTCCGGACCAGGCGTGCTGTCACCCAGATTCACCAGTTCTTCCAGTGTCTTCGTCCCCCAGATGCTTCCCACTGTCTCCAGAATTCGAGTTGGCTCCTCGTGGTCGTAGGCGCGCAGAGCACGACGCACTGCATGCAGTCCGATCCAATAGCCGGACCCTTCATCGCCAAGCCGCGAACTCCATCCGCCTGCGCTTTCGCGTCCTCCATCCGGCGACCTGCCAATGCAATTCGACCCGGTTCCCGCAATCTGCAGGATGCCTGGGCCTCCCTTGAACGCACCGTCCAGTGCGATCACCTCATCGCCCACAACTTCGGAGTGCTTTACGCCAAACTCCGCCAACACTCCGGTGATCCATTCCTTCACGCCTGGCATACTGGCGCTCGCAACTCCTGCGGAAGCAGCTCTCACGTCGCTCACGTTTGCCTTGGAGAAAACATCCTCGAGAATTGCTCGAAGATTTGCTTCCGCAGCTTTGGTCCCTACGCGCAATCGCTTGATCGACCCGTTCTCCACAAACGCCAGCACTTTCTCGCCGTCGACGATGGAGGCGCGCGTTCTTGTCCCACCTCCGTCAATGCCCAAAACTGCGCTCATCGGGGTCCCTGCTCCTCGCTTGATTCAGGTATGTTTGTGGTCTCACCACCATTGTCGCGCAGCGTACCGGCCAGCACATTCAAACTTCCGTCATTCTTCGGAACCCGTAGCCCGAGCATGTGAGCGATCCACGGATACAGATTCGTGTTCTGGAATGGAGCAACCGTTCTTCCGGCAACGATATCCGGTCCCGCCGCGAAAAAGATTGCTTTCATCTCCGGAATCCGGTTCGGATCGAAACCATGCATACCTGTCTCAGGGCCTTTATCGGGCTTGCCCTCAGCCGGCTTGTGGGCGCGAATCGCATAAGGACCGGTGGCAATCACGACCGGATCTCCCGCTCGTGGATTCTCGCTGTACTTCAGCCCGGCCGGAACATCCTTACGTCGGTATGCCATGAACTGGGACGATGCCTGCTTCAATTTCGAGTACACGCGCGCACGATCTTCTTCAGTCTTGCCGTAGAGCAACGGCCCTGCGCTCTCAAACCCGCTGAGATCGGCGTATTCGTCCAGAGTCACCCAGCCGCCCTCAACTTTTGCCATTCCGTGATCGCTTACGACCACCAAATCGATCGGCATGCCGGTAGCCTTGAGCGCCCGCTCAAGTTTCCCGATCAGCTTGTCCATTTTCAGAACTGCGGCTTTCGTCTGCGGCGCATTCGGACCAAACTCGTGTCCTTCATGGTCGGGCTCTGAAAAATAGATGGTGATCAAGTGCGGCCGCTCGTCCTCACCCATCTTCAGCAGCGCCACAGCATCATCGATGCGGGCCTGCTCGGCTTCATCAGTCCCCTGCGTCTTGTTATCGAACTGTGCGTACCACGACGGTCGGTGCCCTGCGATCTCCGCTTCCGAACCCGGCCAGAAAAGACAAGCCGCGTGCATCCCCTGGCTTTCCGCGAGACTCCAAAGCGGTGTGCCGCTATACCAGCTTCCATCCCGCACAACATTCGGATCAGCCATCGCGTATCGTGCGTGTTTCGCTTCATCATAGAAACTGTTTGCCACCAGCCCGTGATGCTCCGGGTAGAGGCCTGTAACTATCGTGAAGTGATTCGGAAAAGTGAGTGAAGGAAAGCTCGGCATCATGCCTTCGGGCGCCCACACGCCCTTCTTTCCCAGCGCAAGAAGATTTACAGCGTTGTCGCGCTTCGCGTAATCCCACCGAAACCCGTCGAGAGATACCAGCACCACATAGTGCGCCTTCTGTGCAGCGGCCGAGTTCTGTCCATTTTCGACCCGAATCAGCGGGAGCGCCGGGTTGCCGCCTGCAATCGCCTTCGCTTCCTGGGCTCCCAACGGAATGGCCAGCACCAGTGCAACAAGCGCAAGTCCAACCCTTTTCGGAACCCCGAAACGCATTCTCATTCTCCCCGAACAGCTTACCGCACACGCGAACGCTGTACTTGACATCCAGGGAACCGCAAAGCCGGTCCCTGGCGACAGCTGTTCTTTCGCTTTTCTGCCGGAAGGAGGCGCAGCGTTGGCCATTCAGCAGGATCGGAACTGAAAGATGGACATCCTGATCGGCACTCGTTTCAGGACCTCGCAGAACGCATCTCTCGAATGTCCCCGTGAAGAACTCTTCACGGGGATCACGATCGAAGCTCCTATCGGCTCGGAGATTGCGCCGGTGCCGCTGCGGGTGCAGGCGTCTGCGCCGGAGCGGGCTCCGCCGCTGGCGCTACTGCACCTGGTGCCCCCTGCTCTTTGGCAAATTTCCGGATCAAGAGGACCATATTCTTCACTTCGTCATTGGTCGCCCGAGCCGCGTCCTCCGGAGGCATCTTGCCCTTCCCTTTGCGGATGATGTCGATGAGGTTCTGATCAGATTGTCCCGCCAGAGTCTTCGGATCGCTCCAGTCCATCAGAGTGAGTTGCATATCCTTGGCGAGATCCGTTTTCCCATCTCCCGTCGCTCCATGACAGAGCGCGCAATCCATTTCGTACACCTTCTTCGCCTTGGCCATCCCCTCCCCACCGGACTTCTTGCCTGCGGAGGGCTGGTTGGCTTCCTGCGGGGGACGTGCGGGAGCGGAGGCGGCTGCTACAACCAGCAAGACAACCGCCGCAAAGAACGCGAACGACTTAAACATAATTGTCTCCTCAGTTGCAGGTGTCTGGGGTTTGGCATCGGCAGCTGTATCAGTTTTTATTCGACGCCATTATAGGCCCGTTTGAAAGTGAGTTGCATCACGTCTTTTTACTGCTGAGATACTGGCCCATCAGGCTGCGGACCATTCAAGATCTCCACCGCTTAACACCCGTTGTGGTATACGTTTGCACATGCTTCGACGCAGCCTCCTTCCGGCGCTTTTTATAGCCGTCGCCTCACTTTCAGTCACAGCCCAGCCAGGTCAGAACCCCGCTCCCACCCCGCCCCTTGGTTGGAATAGTTGGGATTCTTATGGCCTCACCATCGACGAAGCCGACTATCGCGCCAACACCAAAGTCCTCGCCGGAATGCGTCAGTACGGATGGCAGTATTCCGTCATCGACGAGGGCTGGTACATGCAGGATCCATTCGCCCAGACCGTCGAAGCCAAAAAGTATATCTGGGATCAGAACGGCATCCTCATACCCGACGGCAAGCGCTTCCCATCCTCAGTAATGGGCGCCGGATTCAAACCCCTTGCCGAGTGGGTCCATGCCTTCGGTCTCAAGTTCGGCATTCACATCGTTCGCGGCATCCCCCGCCAGGTCGTCGACGAAAACCTCCCCATCGCCGGCACCAGCTTCCACGCCAAAGACGCCGCCGACATCACCTCACCCTGCCCCTGGGATCAGGGCAACTGGGGCATCAAGGACAATGAAGCCGGCCAGGCATACTACGACTCGATGCTGAAGCTTTACGCAGACTGGGGCCTCGACTACATCAAGGTCGACTGCATCAGCGACCATCCCTATCGTCTCACTGAAATTCGCCAGATCGCCGAAGCTATCCGCAAAACCGGCCGCCCCATCGTCCTCAGTGTCTCGCCCGGACCCACGCAGCTTGAACACGCCGCTGAAATCGCAAAGTACGCGCAAATGTGGCGTATCACCGACGACCACTGGGACGGCTGGCGATTCGAGCACAAAGATCCGAAGAGCGAATTTCCTGTCGGCCTGCACGATGAATTCGACCGCATCGCCGCCTGGTCGCAGTACGTCAAGCCCGGCAACTGGCCCGATCCCGACATGCTTCCCGAAGGCTTCCTCGGCCCGCATCCCGGCCTCGGCGACGCTCGCCAGTCGCGCTACACACAGGACGAAGAACGCACCGAGTTCACACTCTGGGCCATCTCGCGGTCGCCGCTCATCCTTGGCAACAACCTCACCAAGCTAGACGACTTCTCCCGCGCCCTCTACACCAATAAGGAAGTCCTCGACCTCAACCAGCAGGCGGTCGAATCCAAACCCGGCCTCCTTCCAAAGGGCAAGGAAAACGACAAGGAATTCCCGCAGCGCTACTGGTATGCCAGCACCGGCGGCCCCAACCCCAGGCGCTATGTAGCCGTCTTCAACCTTGCCGACGCCAAAACCACTGCCAACCTGCCATGGATGATCTTCCACCTGCCCAACAAGAGCTTCGCCGCATTCGACGTCTGGAATCAGAAACAGCTACCCAAATCCAAAACTCTTCAGGTCGACCTGCCCGCTCACGGCTGCGCGCTCTTTCGGATCGAGTAGGATATGGATCGCCGCTCGCTGTTCGGGACACTCGCCGCGACTGGCCTATCGGTGTCCTCCGAATGGGCGAATCCCTCTCAGGGCGCGCGACTCGCCATTGCGGCCCGCGCGCAGGTTGGCATCACCACCAGATACGATCCAACCTGGACCGCCATCCGCTATCCCAATGGCGATGTGCCTCGCTCCACTGGAGTATGTGCCGATGTGATTATCCGCGCTGCCCGTGATGCACTCGGACTCGACCTTCAGCAACTTGTTCACGAAGACATGCTGAAGCACTTCGAAGCATATCCAGCACGGCAGATCTGGAGATCACAACACCCAGATCCAAACATTGACCACCGGCGCGTTTTGAATCTGGAGACTTATTTCAGACGCGCCGGAGCCTGCCTCTGGCTCGCATCTTCGCCAACTCCCGGCGACGCCTTTCCAAATCCGCTCGCCTCAGGCGACATCCTCACCTGGCGGCTCCTCGAAGGCCAGTTGCCTCACATCGGAATCGTCGTTGCCGTTCCCTCAAAAGTTCCCGCAGACAATCCCAAATCCAGAGTCGTCCATAACATCGGCGCCGGCGCCGAAGAAATTGAACTCGCGCCGTTCCATCCAAATCGCGCTATCGGCCATTACCGTTGGCCTGTTGTGCCGTGACGGTTCCTCGCCACCCCATCCTGCTGTGCGAAACTAAGAAGTCGGATCGGAGCGCCTCCTTGCCCCAGACCTCCTCCGGCAAGGTCTAATTGATGCCCGTTCTTCGCTCCGCTTTTATCGCGCTCTCCCACAATCGTTCTCTCCGCACATTTTCCGAGCACTCCAGCCTGGGCAGCAAACTCAGTTCGCGTTTCGTCGCCGGCCTCGAAATCGAAGACGCGCTCCGCGTCTGCTCGCAGGTCAACGCCCAGGGCATGCACGTCACGCTCGATTCGCTCGGCGAAAGCGTCACCAATGCCGATGAAGCCCATCGTGCCGCCGACATCTATCACCAGCTCCTCGATTGCATCGCCGCACGCAAGCTCGACTCCAACATCAGCGTCAAACTCACACAAATGGGCCTGACGCAGGATCCCGCTCTTGCGGAGCAGATCGCTACCGACCTCACCCGCCACGCGCAATCCACCGGCAACTTCGTCCGCATTGACATGGAAGACTCCACGCTAACCCAGGTCACGCTCGACATCGTGCGCCGCATCCACGCGCATTCCGATCTGCGCGGACACATCGGTATCGTCATCCAGTCATATCTCTATCGCTCACAGGCCGACATCGAATCGCTCATCGCCGACGGCATTCGCGTCCGCCTCTGCAAAGGCGCGTACAAAGAACCGGCTGAAGTCGCCTTCCCCAAGAAGGCCGACGTTGATTCCAATTACGTAAATCTAACCAATCTATTGCTGCAGAGCCCCGTTTATCACGGCCTCGCAACCCACGATGAAGAAATGATTGCGGCGGCAAAGAGCTTTGCCGCGCAGCGCGGCATCGACCGCAACCGCTTCGAATTCCAGATGCTCTTTGGAGTGCGCCGCGACCTGCAGCGCAGTCTCGTCGCGGAAGGCTACAACGTCCGCGTCTACATCCCCTTCGGCCGCGAGTGGTACCCATACTTCATGCGCCGTCTCGCCGAGCGTCCCGCGAACGTCCTGTTCATCGCCAAAAACATGCTGCGAAAGTAGTCTGAAAGACTCAATCCAGAACGGCGATTCGTCACGATCTTCTGGACGGATCGCCGCGCTGAGTGCTATCTGCAATACTCATGATCCAACTTTACATTCGGACGATTTCCCTCTCTGCTCTGTATCTCGGCGCAATGAACCTGGTCAGCTCTCACTCATCCGCACAATCCCCAGCCCTGGGCCTCGCCTACCAGTTCACCCACTCCGATAACTCTGATCTCACGCTCTCCCCCGACGGCAAACAGCTTGTGGTCCTTTCCGTCATCGCGGGAAGAGAGCAACTCGTGCGTATGAACATTGACCGTAGCAATCCCGTCCAGCTCACCAACGACGCCGCAGATCACGAAGATCCCGCATGGTCACCTGACGGCAAGAAGATCGCTTTTGTTCTGATCCGAGAAGGACTGGAGCAAATTCACATCATGAATCCAGATGGCTCCGGCGTCGAAGCGATCACCCCGAAAGAGCGCCGCACCATCCATCCATCATGGACGCAAGATAGCCAGAACATCCTCTACTGCACCGACGACGACCTGCACCCGCCTGCGAAAAACGATGCCGAGATCTACTCGATCAACTTAGCGACCAAACAGGCCACGAACCTCATTTCCGGAGGCGTGAACACTTATCCCGCGCTCTCGCCCGATGGAAAGAAGATCGCATTCCGCCGCATGGTGGAGACCACCAACTCCGAGATCTTCGTCGCCAACAGCGACGGCTCCGCCGCCGTCAATATCACCAACAGCCCCGCATTCGATGGATGGCCGGCTTGGTCGCCGAAAGGAACGAAGATCGCGTATGCAACCAATCGCGCAGGCAACCACGAAATCTACATCATGAATCCGGATGGCTCCGGTGTACGCAAAGTTGCGAACACCGAAGGCCGCGCCACCGCGCCAAAGTGGTCGCCGGATGGAACCACCATCTATTTCCCAAATTGCTGGAAGTCAGCCTACGCGTACGATTGCCAGGTATTCGCCGTCAAGCTCGAGCAGGCCTACTGAACGCCCGCGAGCATCCTCCCGCGATCGACGGAATAATCGACAGCGTGTCCTTACCCGAAACCTGCGAATTCTCCTTCTCCGGCAGATATCGCACGTCCTCATCGTTCAGATACAGGTTCACAAACGCGCGAACCTTGCCCTCGTTCGTAAACAGATGCTTGCGCAGCTCTGGATACGTGCTCGTCAGAGAGTTCAGCGCTTCTGAAACCGTTCCCGCGCCAATCTCAACGGCATCTTTGCCTCCAGCGTACGTGCGCAACGGTGTGGGGATATAAATCGTCATTTACCCTGGTCCTTTACCTTTGATCCTTGATCGAAATACTTGCCTGCAATGCTTCTGTAGATTCACCGGACGTATCTTCCACCCGGATCGTCTCCTGCTCGAATCGCTTGTCCTCTTCCGTCGTCCCGCCCAACAGAAAAGAATTCGTGACCGTCGCCTTACCCTTTGCCACTGCCGTGATCACATACGAGCATCCCAGCCAGTGCGCCTCGGCAAAATCCGTCTGCGACCACTGCGCCGGATGATCCGGATGCGAGTGATAGAACCCTGCAATCTCCAGTCCCTTTTCTCGCGCGCTGCGCTGGATGCGCACCAGTTCGATCGGAGCAATGTTGTAGCGGTTGTGCGCGGAATCCGTCCGCGTGTTCCCCGCTTTTACTGAGTCGACTACCCGCCAGCCGCCCTCGCCGTGAGTTCCCAGCAACGCCCCGCAGCACTCGTGCGGATAAGTCTCTTCGCCATGCGCGCGAATCGCTTCGTACACCTCGCTCGTAAGTTGGAGAGTGCTCAACTCTCCTCCCAGAACCGCTCGCTTAGATACTTGTCGGCCGAGTCCGGCAGCACCGTCACAATCGTTGCCTCGCGTCCCGCCGCCGCCTCCTCCTTCGCAATTAGCTCCGACGCAACCACCGCGCCCGCTGCCGAGATCCCCACCAGCACGCCTTCTTCCCGCGCCAGCCTCTTCGCCATCGCGTAAGCCGCTTCGGTCTCCACATCGATATTCCGGTCCGCAAGCTTCGCGTCGTAGATTGCCGGAACAATCGCCGTAGCCATATGCTTCAGCCCCTCCAGCCCGTGAAACGGCGAATCCGGCTGCATGCTGATCGCCTGCACCGTCGGCTTCAATTCCTTCAGTCGCCGAACCGTACCCATGAACGTGCCGCTCGTGCCAAGGCCCGCAACAAAATGCGTCACAGTCCCGCCCGTCTGCTTCCAGATCTCCGGTCCCGTGGTCTCGTAGTGAGCCCGCCAGTTCGCCGGGTTCGAATACTGGTCCATGTAGCAGTACAGTTCCGACTGATCCGCCGCGATCTCCCGCGCCCTCCGGATCGCCCCATCCGAGCCCTGGTCAGGCTCAGTCCACTCCACCTCGGCGCCGTAAGCCTTCAGGATTTTCTTACGTTCCGGCGAAACATTGCTGGGCACTACCAGCTTGACCGGAAATCCATAAGCCGCTCCAAGCATCGCGAACGCGATGCCCGTATTGCCGCTCGTCGCGTCGAGCAGAGTCTTGCCCTTCCCGAGCTTGCCCGCCATCAGCGCGTGCCGCACCATCGAAGCTGCGGCACGATCCTTTACGCTGCCACCCGGATTCACCCACTCCGCTTTTGCCAGCAAAGTGATCCCGGCATAGGGACGCACAATC